>Ga0310345_10004550_pt1 | contig 12554 bp, 12 predicted proteins | sample HC15DNA20500_MG_FD_204667 | JGI IMG/M metagenome (GOLD analysis project Ga0310345, IMG submission 204667) | Marine microbial communities from station ALOHA, North Pacific Subtropical Gyre - HC15-DNA-20-500_MG | ecosystem: Environmental > Aquatic > Marine > Oceanic | place: Pacific Ocean: North... | reverse complement strand
GCCGTGGCGATTCTTATGAATTTAAAGATGCACCTGTGGGAAGCGGGATGTCTGTTTTTTCTCTTTGCCGCTCAGCTGGTTTTTCCCGAGATCCGTCTTCCCATCTCCTACCTCTACTTCGCCCTGGCCTTTATTTTGCTGATACACCACCGCCGGCAATGGGGACCCATGATCCGGGAAGGGCTGCTGAACCGGAAGTCGTGAGGCTGAACCACAAAGGCACAGAGAAGAGAATTCTTTTCTTTGTGTCTTTGTGCCTTGGTGGTGAAAATCTTTCCCGTGTCTCTGCGGTGCGATCCTAGCCAATGCTGGCCAGGATTTCATCCATGGTAGCGGCTGCCGTACCCACCTTGCCGACCGCCACGCCGGCTGCATGGTTGGCCAGAACCGCCGCTTCGCCCACCGATGCTCCCGCCGTCACGGCCAGGGTCAGGGAAGCGATCACCGTATCACCGGCTCCCGTCACATCAAAGACCTCACGAGCAACGGTGGGAATATGAGCATGCTCCTGGCCTTCAAATAGCGTCATTCCCTCTTCCCCGCGAGTGATGAGCAGCGAATCAGCGGTTGTCATCTCCAACAACCGCTGACCCGCCTGGATAAAAGAGGACTCATCGAAGATTTCAACTCCCGATGCCCTCTCCGCTTCTTTCGTATTGGGGGTCACCAGTGAAGCCCCTCTATAACTGGAGAAATCGTTTCTTTTGGGATCCACGGCCAGAAACTTCTCTTTTTGGCGAGCCTCCCGGATCAGATCCGGAACCAGCACCCGGGACACGACTCCCTTGGCATAATCGGACACGATGATCCCCTTGGCCTGCCCGAGATAATCCTGGTAGCTGTCCCTGACTTGAGAAAGCAGCTCAGCGGAAGGCCGGTCGATACTTTCACGGTCCGTCCTGCACACCTGCTGGTGCTGAGCAATGATCCGCGTCTTGATGGTGGTAGTTCGTTCAGGAACGCGAATGAGCCCTGCGCTGCTGATCTCTTCCCTCTCCAGCTGCTCGAGCAACTGGTCTCCCGCCTCGTCACAACCCACCATGCCGACCAGCAACGGCTGTGCCTTGAGGACGGAAAGATTACGGGCCACATTGGCCGCACCACCGAGATGAAAACTCTCTTTAACCACTTTCACCACGGGTACAGGCGCCTCAGGGGAGATGCGGTCGACCGTGCCCCAGACGAAATGGTCCAGAATCAGATCTCCCACCACCAGGATGGGCTGACCTGGAAAGCGACTGATAACCTTTTGGAGCTGTTCTTTATCGGTTGAAATCATAACAGTGTCTGGATGGCCTTCAAGACGGGCTCCACGGAAATGGAGCGGATACAGCGCGGTTCATCGTAATGAAGACAAAAATAACCCGGACAGGGCATGCAAGGCAAATCCGATCGAACCAACTCATGGTCCGTTCCCCACGGATACCAGACCTTGAAATCGGAAGATCCCCATACCACCACAATTTTTTTCCCCAATGCCGCCACAATGTGAGTGGACCCGGTGTCATTACCCACATAAAGACTGCAAAACGAACCCAGGGCCGAGAATTTTTTGATTGGCAGGGGTGACACGAACCGGACCTTGGAGTCACAGTCTCGCTGCACGGTCTCCAGCAATGATGCTTCACCGGGACCCGCCGTCATCACCACCTGGTGGTTGTCCTTGACCAAACGATTGGCCAACGAGGCGAACTTTTCGGCCTCCCACTGCTTGGTATCAAAAGCGGCAGCGGGATGAATCATGATGAAGTCTCGCTCGATACCCTCATCAGCCAGCATCTTTTCAATGAATGCCCGATCCTCCGCACCCACCGGGACCCGTGGAGGAGGGATGGGTTCCACGGGAAAGTCCAGGTGCTTCAGAACCGAGAGCTGGTGCTCCACCGTGTGAACCTGTGTTCGCCCCCATACCTGCCGGCAGTCCGGGACTCGAACATTGTAAAGGAAGGCATTCCGACTCTTCAGATAACCGACTCGCCTGGATGCTCCTGACAGGGCAGTCAGAAGGGCACTGGTCGTGCCTCCGTGCAGATCCACGGCCACCGCCGGCTGGAAGGCCCGAATCTTTCGAATAACCTGCAAACGCGCTTTCCACTTGCCGGGCTGGTTATCGATAACAAAAAGATGGTCCACATCCGGGTTGTTCTCGAGAATCTGCTCATAAGGAGCCTCTATCACCACTCCCACCTGCCAACCCGGAACCCGTTTTATCACCGTGAAAATCGGGGTCATCAAAACGGTGTCGCCCAAAGAGCGCAGTCGTGTAAACAAGATACGAGATGGCACGTCACTCTCAGCGTCCAACTCTTTAGTCACCTAGCCGGATGAGGTCTCTTCGGGGGACTCGATGGTGGCCTCATCGATGAGCATGACCGGGATATCGTCCCGGATGGGATAGACTCGATTACAGGAGACACACTTGAGGCCGTCTCCACTGGAAGTGAGTTTGACCTCAGCCTTACAAGCGGGACAGGCTAAGATATCGAGCAGTTCCTGACTGATGGCCATGGTTTGACTCCTTTCCAACGAAAACCAACTGGTCATTGGCAACTGACAATATACAAGGATACCTGAACCAGCGGCAATCGATAAGGGAACAAAAGGGGTGGAGCCAGGAGAAGCGTGCTGCGCACGTTAACCCGGATTATGCATAATCCGGGTTGGAGAAACTCCTCGCTAAAGCTCGGAGTGGAGAAACGCTTCGCTCAAGCTCCGCGTGGAGAAGCGCGCTACGCGCGCAGAGAACCAGAACGGCTAAGGTGTTGAATTTTAGGATTTCCTGTCTGTGGTCTGTGGTCTGTGGTCTGTTGGTCTGTGGCCAGGGGTCAACTCCCCAGTTTCACCGTCACCAGCTTGCGGTACCGGGCTCCATCAGACTTCAGGATACTCTGGTAGAGGTGGAACTCCTGCACCTTGAGAACGCCCGCATGCTCTTGAGTTCCCTGCCTTTCAATATGATCGATCAGAGTGGAAAAAAATTTCAGGGACTTGAACCTCAACAAAGTCAAATGGGGGTGAAAGGGTCGATCCTGGACGGGAAAACCCAGAGGTTCGAGGCTTTGTTGCAGGCTCCCCTGCAGGTCGCTGAGAACCTCGGCGGGGTACACCCCGATCCAGAGAATTCGAGGTCTGCTCAGATTCGGAAAGACCCCTAGTTTTCGGATTTCCAAACTGAAGGGCATCGATTCCCTTCCCGTCTCCTGTAGAACCTTCTCGATTTGCGCTACCTTCTCCTCCTCGATATTTCCCAAAAATTGAAGGGTCAGATGAAGCGAACGGGCTCTGGCAAACCGGCCCTCCAGATTGAGTTCCCGGAGGCGATCGCCGATCTCTCGACAACGCTGCAACACGGATTCAGAAACGGAAACAGCGACAAAAGCACGAATCACAATCCATTCCTAGCATCTGCTGGTGGTACTGTCCAACTCGTTCTTTCGTTTCTTCGTTCTTTCGTTTTTTCGTGCAATTGTTGATCGAATCGGCGCACTGAGGACCTCCCTCGCTGCTGGAATTGTCTCCTGAACTGATATGGAACAGTAGGAGCGTACTGAGTACGCCCCTACTGTGTTGTTGAGATCGGAGAAATAAGACAAAGTAAAGAATTTTCTTCTCTGTGCCTTTGTGTCTCTGTGGTGAAATTTCTTTCTGTGTCTTGGTGGTGAAGGCACGCCGGTCAGCTGGTCAGCCAGTTCGGGCTCTTTAAAAGAGCCCGTCTGAGCCAGTCCAGGGCGTGCCGGCAGGCCCGCATCCGAATAGCCTCTCGGGTACCCGGGAGTTGCTCCTTCCGGACCTTCGTTTCCTGGTCATCAGAGAAACCGATAAAAACCAGACCCACCGGTTTTTCCGGAGAACCTCCTTCCGGTCCCGCAATCCCTGTTACGGAAAGGCCAAAGTCCGCCCCCGTTCTCTCCCGAATACCACAAGCCATTTGCCGGGCCACCGATTCACTGACGGCTCCGAAACGCTCAAGGGCTTCCCGATCCACACCTACCAGATCGACCTTCAGGTTGTTGCTGTAACAGACGACTCCACCCCGAAAATAGTCCGAACTGCCGGGCACATCGGTGAGGATTTTACCCATCAACCCTCCAGTACAGGACTCTGCCGTGGCCACGCTTTTTCCGGATTTCCGAAGTATCCCTCCCACCACCTCTTCGAGGCTTTCCTCCTGGTCGGTAAACAATGACTCGCCCAGCTTTTCAACCAGCCGTGATTGGAGTTCTTCCAGCTGGCTTTCAGCCAGTCCCTGATCAGCTTCTCCCACCCAGTATAAAAAAAGTTCAATAATGCCGGGAGAAGAGAGAATGGTCGTTTCAATCTGTGGATACGACGTGTAAATGGGTCCGATTGCTGAATCCACCACTGATTCGGCCTGGGATGCCACCTTCAGGCGCCGTTGAAACGCCTGGGTAATCTGCTTGTGTTTGCCAACCAACTCCATCACCTGATCCATCATGGGCTCAAGCTCACGAGGTGGTCCTGGAAGTAAAAACAAAAGCGCCTTTCCCTCCCTCAGGAACAGTCCCGGAGCACTGCCGTTGGGGTTCTCGATGGGCTCGGCTCCTTCAGGAACCATAGCCTGGCGAAAGTTATTTTCGGTGATTTTGAATCCGGCTCGCTGAAAACGCGCTTTCAACCCGCTCACCAGGGTAGGATCCAACTCCAGCTGGAGCCCCAACGCTTCAGCGACCACTTCCCGGGTAATGTCGTCATGGGTTGGGCCCAATCCGCCTGTGAGAATGACGACCTCAGAATCATGAAGAGCCGTCCCCAAGGTGCGGCGAATCTCCTCCCCACGATCCCCTACCACGAATTTTCGCATCACTCGGATTCCGGACTCATTGAACCGTCTGGTAATAAAGAGTGAATTGGTGTCAAGGCGTGAAGGTGTTAACAACTCCGTTCCGACAGCAATGATCTCCGCTCTCATAGCGCCCTTTTACCAGAAAACCCGGTACCAGAAAAACACGAGTCTAGCCAGACAGGAGCCACAGCAGGATGCTCAGCGATACACCGGTATACAAACCGGCCGCCACATCATCAAAAACGATACCCATCCCGCCCGGCAATTTTTCAAAAATTCGTACTGGAAACGGCTTCACAATATCAAAGAAGCGGAACATCAAAAATCCAACCGCCAGAGAGAAGATCGTTATCGGAACCCAGAGGAAACAAACCATTTGCCCGATGATTTCATCGATCACCACCTGGGAGGGATCCGGGTGGTTCTCAGTGTGGGAATATCGTGTTGAAAAAACGACCGCTACAGGTGTGAGCAAAACCAGCGCCCCCCCCAGAACAAGTGATTCGCGAGCCGGTGCGACCCGGTGAATCAGAGCAACCAACAGGATGGTTGCCCCGGAGGCCCAGGTTCCCGGAGCCAGGGGTAAATAGCCTATCCCCAGACCGGTTACCACCGCTCGAATCAGTCGAGGCATTCGTCCTCGATTTCCGCCTCTGTAGGGACCTTACGGCCCGCGACTCGATAGCGTCCATCCAGCCACTTTCCCAGATCAAGAAGACGACATCGTTGGCTGCAAAAAGGGAAAAATTCAGAGCCGGAACTGGAGACCTCCCGGCCGCAGGCGGGACATGGAGTTCCCTTGCATTTCATGGCAGGACTGTTCCAACCAGGTCATAGTCATGGGCCTCCGTGATCTGGACCGAGCGAATTTCTCCAGGCAGGACCTCTTCGGTGACTCCATCCGTTAAATAAACCACACCGTCAATATCCGGAGCCTGAGAAGGCAATCGCCCCTGCCAAAACAGCTCGCTTTCCTGCGCTATTCCCTCGACCAGTACGGGGACGACTTTTCCAACCAGCCGGCCATTCTTGTCCCTGGAAATACCGGCCTGAAGCCCCATCAATTTCCGGCGACGCTCCTGTTTGACCTCTTCCGGGAGTTTCCCATCCAGTTCATGGGCGTCGGACCCTTCTTCATCGGAGTAAGTAAAGACGCCCATGCGGTCAAACCGGGTCTCCTCGACAAAATCCATCAACTCCCGCATATTCTCTTCCGTTTCACCCGGGAATCCCACGATCATGGTGGTTCGGATCGTAACCTCAGGAATGATGCTTCGAATCCGTTGCATTAGCTTCGATAATGAATGTCGATTTCCTCCTCTTTTCATCCGTTTCAAGACGTTGCTCGACGCATGCTGAAGAGGAATATCGATGTACTTACAGGCGGTGGGAGTCTTTGCAACCGCTTCCAGGAACCCATCGGAAACATTATTGGGGTAAATGTACAGGACGCGGATCCACTCGATCCCTTGTACCTGCCCCAGGCTTCTGATGAGCTCAGCCAAACCCGCGTTGTTCCCCCAGTCCCACCCGTACATGGTGGTGTCCTGACCAATGAGGTTGAGTTCTTTGGTTCCTCGAGATGCCAGGTTGCGGGCTTCGGTGACGACCGACTCAATGGAACGACTACGAAATTTCCCTCGCATCTGGGGAATAACACAAAAACTGCAGGGATGGTCACAACCCTCAGCGATTTTAAGATAAGAACTGTAGCTTGGGGTGGTGAGCACTCTGGGATCCGATTCGCTGTACAGGTAGGCCTCTCGGGAGTCGTAGTGGGGAAGATCAGGAACCGGTGAAGATTCGCTACAGACATGGATGATTTCCGGAATCTGGCTGGTACCGACTACCGCATCCACCTCGGGAATCTGGTCAAGAATTTCCGCTCGATACCGTTCCACCAGACATCCGGCCACGATCAGCTTACGGCAATTTCCATCAACCTTGAGCTGTGCCATTTCCAGAATCGAATCGATCGACTCCTGCTTGGCACTCTCAATAAAACCGCAGGTGTTCACCACGATAATTTCGGCATCCCGCTCATTGGCGGTGATTTCATGGCCATCCTGGCGCAGAAGCCCCAGCATCACCTCGCTGTCAACGAGGTTTTTCGGACATCCCAGACTGACGAAACCAACCTTCGACATGTGCGGAGTATATCAGGAGTCCTGTCTGTGCATCTTTGAGGTGTCAGCGGCGCAGTTCTTTCAACCAGCCGTACACCCGGGACAGGTCTGAAGTTCCCAGGGGAAAATGACCAAACCGATTACGGTAGTAGAGCTGAGTGATGAGCGCAGGCGCCGGGGTACTGAAACTGGCCTGGATCCTCTGGACGAATTCACCCGGAGTCTCAGCCGGCCCCTTCACCAGACCCTTCCGCCCCACAAAGTCCAGCATTTCCATATAGTATTCGGGGGCGATACTGGAGCTCACTTTCCCCGAAAACCATTGTTTCCAATAGATCCGGAAGTATCTGCGATAGCGGTAAAGGACCCAGCAAGCCGTCGCCAACAGGAGGCTCACCACCAGATAAAAAACAAACCCGGAGTCCCAGGGCCTGAAATCCTCCAGCCACTCCAATTTGGCGATTTCATCCAACCGAGTAGAAATACGGGAAATTTCATTCCAGGTGTTGCCCACATTGGATCGCAATGAGCGGAAAACCCCGATCTGTGAAACCCGATCAAACATGATGATTTCGACCCACAGAGCGTCCATGGTGTCCAGGAGCTGAGTCGCCCATCGTGTCAACGCGAATCCCGGTGGACCGTTGTCGACCGGCGGAGTCGAGTCGAACTCCATCCAGCCGGAGCCCGGGAAATACCCCTCCACCCAGCTATGAGCATCCGATTGCCGCACGATAAAGTAGTCACTGAATCCGTTCAATTCCCCTCTTTTGAAACCGTTGACCACTCGGGTGGGGATTCCCACGATACGCATCAATACCGCTTGAGCCGCCGCAAAATACTCACAGTGCCCCATTTTCGTTTCCATCAGGAAATCATAGAGCGGGTCATCGGCGCTAGCCGAACTGTTGTCCAGAGTATATCCGTAGTTTTCTCTCAGGAAACGTTCGATTGCCAGGGCCTTCTCGATAGTGCCGGGGTAGCCTGCCGTGATTTCCTCGGCCAGCTGGAAAACACCGGGATGGAGTTCGGGAAGCTGTAGATAGCGCCCCTGGATCGCTTCCGGGATCGGTCCCTCGATGGCTACACCTATTTTCTCGGCACGGCTCATCAGGTCCGAGTAAACGACATATCTCAAGGGACCCTGCATTCGGCGATAGACCCCGACCGAGTCATTGCCATCCTCAAACATGAGCGTTCGGTTCAGCGCATCTCCGGTGATCAAAATCATCTCCGGTGCGGCAAAGATCACATCACTGAAGGGTTCCAGGAAAATATTCTGCTCAATCAGGTTTTCATTACTGCGGCGATCCTCGGTCACAAGAATCCCCCCAAATCGACTGGTCCTTCGAAGCCGCCGATACTGGTCTCGAGTGTTGGACCAATCTCTTCCGTCATAGTGGTCCAGTGAAATACCTCGCCATTTCAAATCCGGGGGCAGGCTCTCCACCGCGGCGCCCACCCTGACCCGCATGACCACGGTCGAATTCACCATGATCTGCCCGATGTCGCCCAGGCTCACCTTGTCGGAAAACCCGCTCATGTTCAGTTCCAAGGCCCTATCCACCCTGAACAAACCAAATGAGACTCGGGGAATAACCAGGAAGATGGGCACTGCAATCAAGGCGATCAGCATCGTGATGACCAGGGCCACATTGGCATATCCCTTCAGTGAAAAATAGGCGGTGCGATTCTCTTGATAGGCTTGCTTACTCTCAAAAAGAATAAAGGTCAAAATAGCCAGAAAAACATACAGAATGAGCGCCATCAAAAAGGTAATGGAGATGGTATAGGCAGACGAAAACAACAGGTACCCAAAAGAAATGCAGTACAGAATCAGATAATCTCTTTGAGCCTCAAGAGTGAATACCTTGACCAGGCTGACCAGAAGCAAAAGGTGGATGGTCGCCGACACAAAATCTGTCAGAACCAGGCCGTCCGTGAGAAAAAAGGTGACGAAACCCACTACCAGGACCAGTTGCAGCCAACCTTCGAGGGTGATCCTCCCAATTTTCCAACTCGCTACCATTGCCAAAATGTACAGGACGGTTATCAGAGGACCGATTGCATCACTGGCAAACAGGGAGATAAACCCCGAGAACAGTAAAAGATAGCTGGAAGCTCTAAAAGCCCTCTCAAAACTCATAATTGCAGGTAGTCCAGGTGTGGGAGACCCTCCTGTTCCAGCGTATTGCCGGCCGCGAACAAGATGCAGGGGTAGGGAGCTTCATTAACATCGAGCCGCAACTGCTCAGCAGGCTGCACCTGGGCCAGATATTCCATAAAACTATCGTACTTTTTGGCGTGCCCATCGACCGCAACATTGAATTCTCCCGAATCGAATTTGAATTCGTGCCCCTTGTGCCGATAGTAATGGCCCAGTGATGCAACACAGGAAACGGCCTTCTCGAACTGCTCGAGATCTGAACGAGAAGGATCCGGAAGATAGGTGGAAAAAAGAACATTCAAAGGAACTTCCTGTTCCAAGGAGAAATCCTTGACCATTAAACTCGCAAGTTTTGCCGTGGATTTCCAGTGAACGAAGCGCGCACTGTCGCCAGCTTCATAGGGTCGGATATTGTAGAGTTCCGTGCTGCTCCCCTTGCGATTCTTCTCTTCTACGCCGTGAATGTCAGGGTGCAGGGTGAAAAGCGGACCCAGGTTCCGGAGCTCGGGATAAACGATGATATTTCCTTCGGCATCCAGTTGTCGTCCACGCCAAAAAAAGCCAAACGGAAAAGTTGTCTTGATTTCAAATCCCTCTACCGGATAGACCCCCCTTCGACCAAATTGACACTGCAATCTCAATCGCAACCTTTCACCGGCCCGGACATAAGGAAAACGCTTTGCCTGCACGAAAAAATCGGTGTCCTGAGAGTCCTCTTTCCCTTCGTTTTCGCCTTTGAGCTGGAGAGCAAAAGAGGGAAAAAATTTTTTGAGATTACGCAAAGTGATGAAAAAAATGGCTTTCTGTTGCGCATGGATCCCTTTGGGAACCCTCAGACTGATTTTCAATCCGAGTAGAACCAAATTCGCCACGATTCCCGAGACGATCAGGGAGGCCAGCAGAATAGAAAGAATCAAGATCAGCAGGTTGTTCCCGGTATTGAACGTTGCAAAGGCAAGAATGAAGACGACTAAAATGAAAGTGACCCCTCTTTTCGTAAAGCGAAAGAAGCGCAGGTTCATCAGGAAATCCAGCTTGATACGGGCCAGCAGTTTGGGAATCAGAGTCACGCATACGATAAATGCAAAAACCAGGGAAATGATGGCCAGAAAGCCTGCAGCATAGAATTGCCCATTGTGCCGGGCCATCGAACTGAACAGGGCCAGAGCAAACGCCGTCACCAGGAAGAAAAGCGGCCAGAAGAATTTCTTTATACTTTTGACGTTCACCCAGGTGGGCATTGATCTAAAGTGGAACTTCCACTTCCTCAATCAATTCCTGGAGAATGGCTTGAGATTCTTCGCTTTTTTGCAACGGCGAGGAATGCTTGTTGCTGACGATGACACGGTGAGAAAAAACGGCTGTCGCCAGTTGTTTCACATCATCGGGTATGCAGTAATAGCGCCCCTGAACAAAGGCGCGGGACTGAGCTGCTCGATACAGGGACATTGCCCCCCGCGGGCTAACTCCCAGGGCCAGGTCTTCGCTGTTTCGAGTGGCAGTGACAAGGGCCATCAGATATTCCAGGAGAATATCGTTCATCTCCACCTTTTCAACCAGCTTTTGCGCCTCCATCAATTCAACGGCAGACATCACGGGTGTGAGTTGATCCGCCGTATCGTAGCTAATATTGGACCGAAGAATCTGCTTCTCGTCTCCATGACTCGGGTAGCCCATTTCGATACGCATCAAAAAACGATCCAGCTGAGATTCCGGCAAGGGGTAGGTTCCATGGTGCTCGATGGGATTTTGGGTCGCAATGACAACAAAAGGTTGCGGAAGATCGTAGGTCTGGTTTTCCACTGTGACCTTTCCTTCACTCATGGCCTCCAGCAGAGCACTCTGAGTCTTCGGTGTGGTGCGATTGATCTCGTCGGCCAAAACCACATTGGCGAACAAAGGACCCTTTCGAAACTCGAAATTATGCTCTGACTGATTGTAGATGGAAGCTCCGGTCAGATCGGAGGGCAGTAGGTCGCTGGTGAACTGTATCCTCTGAAAGCTGCAGTCAAAAGACCGGGCAAGAGCGTGAGCAAGAGTGGTCTTCCCCACCCCAGGAACATCCTCAACGAGCAGGTGTCCCCGAGCCAGCAATGCCACACTCACCAACTCGACCACGTCAGCCTTGCCCTTGATCACCAGCTCAATCGAAGTTTGCAGTGCTTTGATCTTGCTCTCTAATTCGGGTATGGGAACAGCGGCTTCCACGTTTACTATGATACTGTCTCCAACAATCCCAGATCAATGTGGAGCGCTGGTCGAAGACCAGCGCGTTTCACGTTCCATGTTTCACGAAAGGAAGAACGAGTTCCCGCACCGATTTCGGAGAGCCGCTCACAGAGCGGCCGCTACAACTTCGCCGGAAATCCGAAATCCGAAGTCCCAAATCCGAAGCCGGTCCGAATTTCAAATCCGGACCGTTCTCCACGCGGAGCATAAGCGGAGCGCTTTTTCACTCCGAGCTTCAGCGAGGAGTTTCTCCACGCGCGAAGCGCGCTTCTCATGGGCCCGGCTCCTTCTATACCGCCTTCATGTGATTCTCGAACTTGATTCGTTCCTGGGGTGTGGTCATGATGACCGGGATTTCCCCCTCCTTTACACGGTGGTTGCGAGGCGGATTATAAAGGTAGTCGGTCCCATGTTTTATGGCAAGAATGAGAGTGCGAGGATGGTGTTCCAGGCGGAAAGAAGACAGGGTCTTCCCCAGCACAGAACTGCCGACCGCCACCTCTTCAATGCGGAGGTTCCTCTTATCACGCAACATGACATCCAGAAACGACACCACCGCCGGACGGACCATGACCGCTGCCACTCTCAAGCCCCCGATGGAGGCCGTTCTCACCACGCTGTCGGCTCCAATCCTTTCCATTTTCTCGATATTTTTCGCGTTGCTGCATCGACTCACCACCTTGACTCCGGGATTCAACTGCTTGGCAGTTAGAGCAATCACCAGGTTCTGATTATCGTCATCGGTCACCGCAAACAACCCTCCGGCCCTCTTGATACCGGCTCTGAGTTGAACGCTGTTATCAGTCGCATCCCCTTCCAAAAACACGTGGCCAGGATACCTTTCCAGCAAGGCTTCAAGCCTTTCCTGGTTCAGGGCAATGACCACAAAGGGTCGGTCAGTGGCATGAAGTTCTTCCATTAGTGAAATGCTCGTGGTATTTTTTGATCATTTTTTCCATCTTCTTTTTCCGAAAGACTTCGTTGAGCTCGCCCTCGACCACAGACGCCGTGATGTTGGATATTAAATACGTCAAAACCCCGATTCCCGACAAAGCGAGGAAGATCGTAAACAACCTACCCCCGGGATTATTGGAGAGATCGATGACTTCAGAAAAACCGATGGTGGAGATCGTGATGATCGTCATATACAGGCAATCCAACAGGGAATACTCTCGCCCCCCGATCAGCCAGTAGCCGATCGTGCCGCCGGAAAGAACGATGATCAGGA
>Ga0310345_10004549_pt1 | contig 12554 bp, 8 predicted proteins | sample HC15DNA20500_MG_FD_204667 | JGI IMG/M metagenome (GOLD analysis project Ga0310345, IMG submission 204667) | Marine microbial communities from station ALOHA, North Pacific Subtropical Gyre - HC15-DNA-20-500_MG | ecosystem: Environmental > Aquatic > Marine > Oceanic | place: Pacific Ocean: North... | reverse complement strand
TCTCATCAAGGACACGTTGCCACGGCGGTTGCTTGCTATCTTGTGGAAACCAAACACCCCAGCTATCTGGAGCACTGCCAATTTTAACATCCATAGGACTGTTTAAACCTCCTCTCAGTTAAGTCAGTAATGAAATTTTTGAAGCCTCCTGCGCTCAGTTTCGTATTCTTCGCGTCGCTTCTGTATTTCAGGATCATTGCTCACTTCAGCAACTGCTACATCCCACCACACTCCTGATCCTGGCAGCATACGATATTTTTCTGTTTCTACTACAATCACGCAGGTTTGAGGATTTTTACGAGCTTCACGCAATGCCTCTCGAAATTCACCTGGGGTATATACGTGACAGGCTTTGGCTCCTAAGCTTTGGGCATTATGAGCGAAATCAATTTGAAGAAAATCTGCTTCGAGTCGATTAGTTTCATTCTGGCGAGCTCTAAATTCATTGCCAAAACTATGGCCAGCTTTTGCCACTTGTAAACTTCGAATACATTGATAACCATGATTCTCTGAAATAACCACAGTAATTTTCAAATCTTCTTGAACAGCTGTAAGTAATTCCATAGGATTCATTAAATAGGTTCCATCCCCAACAAAAACATATACCTCACCATCTGGTTGGGCCATTCGGACACCCAAACCTGCTGGAATCTCGTAACCCATACAGGAATTCCCAAACTCCAAATGACAGTTTCTTCCCCCAGTTGCTTCCCAAAGTTTAAGCAGATCACCCGGTGGATTACCAGCTGCTGCCACAATCGTGTCACCTTCTTTAGCTTCCTCGTTAAGCACTCCTATTAGTTGGCCCTGACTCATTGCCTCCCCTGAGACTTGCTGGAAAATCTCGTCATTCACTTGATTTTGCCATTTCTGTTTCACTGAAGAAATCTCTTTGACATAACTGCTGCTGGATTTTACTCCGCTGGACCGTGCAGCTTGAAGCAAGGTGTCTAAACCTTTTCTAGCATCTGCCAATATGGGGATAGCTCCTTGTTTGTAGGCATCATGAGAACAAACATTGATACTAATAAAATTGACTCCAGGATGATTAAAAGCTGATTGAGAGCCAGTAGAAAAATCGGTTAGTCTAGTGCCTACACTAATTAATAAATCTGACTGATTCGCAATTGCACCAGCACAAGGATTTCCAGTCACTCCAAAGCCACCCAGACCTAATACAGATTCTTGACGGAGTGCCCCCTTACCTGCAAAAGTCTCACCTACTGGAATTCCAAATTCCTCTGAAAAATTCTTTAAAGATTCCCATGCTTCTGAATAGTGAATACCACCTCCAGCAATCAACATAGGACGTTTAGCTTCTTTCAACAGCCTTACTGCTTCTTTGATGCGTTCAGGACTAGGAATTTGTCGATCGATTCTCCAAATCTTCTTTTCAAAAAAAGCAATGGGATAGTCATAAGCATGCGCCTGAACATCCTGGGGCAGTGACAAAGTTACTGCTCCTGTTTCTACAGGATCAGTTAACACCCTCATAGCCTCAGGAAGAGCCGTAAGTAATTGTTCCGGTCGAGAAATTCGATCAAAAAACCGACTTACCGGACGCAGGCAATCATTCACACTTACATCGGCAGAAACAGGATGTTCTAACTGCTGTAAAACCGGACCTTGATAGCGCGTTGCATAATAGTCACTGACAAGCAATAACACGGGTAACCGGTTAATCGTTGCTGTTGCTGCACCAGTTACCATATTAGTTGCTCCCGGACCGATTGATGATGTACATGCCATGGTAGCTAATCGATAATTTGCCTTGGCAAATCCAGATGCAGTGTGCACCATCGATTGTTCGTTACATGGTTGATAATAGGGAAGATCACCTCCATACTCATATAAAGCTTGGCCTAAGCCAGCTACATTTCCATGCCCAAAAATTCCAAAAATAGCTGGAATAAAACGACGGATCCTTTCATCCCGCTGGCTGAACTGAACCTGAAGATACTTAACTACAGCCTGCGCCATCGTTAAACGAATTGTCTCACTATCCCTACCTTTTAACATGAGCAATCACTCCTTTATTTTCTTAAAATCCCCATGCGGTTAAACTCCTGAATTTCCAAACAAAACCTATTGCCAACGAAACCACCTCAAAGCAATCAAAAAACTTATAGACGCCCAGATTAGCATGATCCCAAGCTCTGGCAAGTGTGAATTTAGAGGTAATCCCTCATTAATAACACCCCTCAGGGCATTATTCAATGCTGTTAAAGGTAAAGCTTGAATTACTGGCTGCATAAGATCAGGAAATTTTTCCGACGAAAAAAATGTACCTGACAGTAACCACATCGGTAACATTACCAAATTCATTAAACCAGAGACTCCTTCGATAGTCACAGGACGTGCTGCAACTAGCAACCCTAAGCCAGCAAAAGTCAAAGAGCCAACTAAACTTATTAGACCTACTGTCAAAACTGATCCCCTAACAGAAACATCAAAGATGACCCATCCAAAACTAATTACTACAATTACTTCTAGAATCAAGAATAAAAGACGAGAAAAAATAAAAGAAAACAAAAAATGGGTCTTTCGCATTGGTGTTGCAACAAATAGCTTCATCAGCTTCCGCGTCCGGGCTTGAACAACTGCAAAACCTAAGCCCCACATGCCACTACCCATAAGATTTAAACCTACTAGTCCTGGAATTAAGAAGTCTATATAACGGGAACCGGACTGATCAAATCTCTTATCAATCACCTGAGCTACATTTTTCCGTCCCATAGCCCTTTGCAAGACATCATCAACAATTAAACGAGCCGTTCGACTCTTCAGTTGACTAGCATCATATTGGTAAACAAGTTTTCCTAAAGCATCTTTCTGTGAAGATGATGATCCCTCTATTCTAGTGCTTACAACTAAAGATACCCTACCACTTTGGAGGGCTCTGGAAATCTCTTTTGGAGGTAGCTGAATAGCGTGAATATTTGGATCTTGGGACAACCATTCCATCATTTGATTTGAAGCCAACCTCGATTCCTCTTGCGACTGAATTTCAATCGCTACGAAAACTTGCTCTGTCCCAGTATTTCGAAAGGCAATACCTAAAACCATTGCCAACAAAACCGGAAAAACAAAAACCCAGAAAACCGCTTCAGGTTCCCTTACAAATTCTCTTACTCTTGTTAAGGTTAATTCCCAAAGCGGATTAACCCATTGAAAAGAAATTTTTCCTTTAAAAAACCAAAGATCCGTCATACTCGATAAGAATTCATTTATAAAAGATTAATTGCCTTTAATTTAAAAACCTGACAAAAATAAAATCTCAAACTGAAATAAGATTTAATCGAACATCAAAAAATTTTCCTCTTGCCTAACTCTATACATCCCTAAGACTTCTACCTGTTAATTTAACAAAAACATCTTCAAGGGTAGCCTGATGGCTTGTGACACCTACGATTTTGGCATTGCATTTTCCTAGTTCTAATAGTATCCCCTTGATGGGTTCACCTACACCGGAAACAGTCAGCAGACCAATACCGTTTTGATCAAAATTCCATTGAACACCAGGAAACTTGCTGATTATTTCTTCCTCGATTTGTCCTTCTACCTTAAATTCGATAATTTGTTTGGTTCCAAGGGATTCAATCAAAGCAGTGGGGCTGTTGATTACAATCACCTTGCCATGATCCATAATTGCAATTCGGTCGCATAGTCGGAAAGCCTCCTCCATCGAATGGGTTGTCAGTAATGTGGTGCCACCTCTTGATCCAAACTTTTCTAATAGACCCCAAAGCTTCAGCCTTGCTTGAGGATCTAATCCTGTTGTTGGCTCATCTAAAAAAAGGATTTCAGGATCACTGACTAATGCACAAGCAATTGCTAGGCGTTGTTTTTGTCCCCCCGAAAGCTGACCTACTCGGACGTATTGTTTCTCGTTTAGTTCCAACAGCCTTATAACTTCTTCTGGATTTTTACCAAACTTGTAAAAACTTCGAAACAACTGCACCGTCTCTAGAACACTTAATCGTTCAGAAAATTGGGTCTCTTGTAACTGTACAGCGAAACGCTCACGAAGAGCTCGGTCATTGCCATTACCCCAGGATTCTCCAAAAATCTTTATTGTTCCGCAGTCAGGTTGAACTAGGCCTTCTAAAATTTCAACGGCTGTTGTTTTTCCTGCACCATTTGGTCCCAGTAGACCGAAACACTCCCCCTTTTTAACCTCTAAAGTGAGTCCATTTACCGCTACTACTTCTAAGTATCGTTTTACAAGATTTGAACAATAGATTGCTAAGGGTTCTGTACCATCCATTTTTCTTTAAAACCTTCTTCAATCACATAATTATTGATTACTAAATAGTTTGTTTCCAAAAATGTAAGTGGAATCTAATTATTTGGTTTAAGATTGAAAACACTATACAAACATTAACTCTCATGCAGCGTCCATTTAGCTTTCACCCCGGGATTAACATAGGACTCAGGCCAACGACCCTCTGATAGGTCAATTAAGGTTTCTAAAGATAGTCTCCAAAAAGAGTCCCGGCTTAAATCTGATTCACCAGCTATATGGGGTGTTAGCACTACATTCTCCATTTTTAAAAGAGGACTTTTTGAATCTAGTGGTTCCTCTTCGAAGACGTCAAGACCCGCAGCTGAAATCCAACCTTCCTGAAGTGCTTTGATAAGGGCTCCTTCATCAACTACTGGTCCACGACAAGTATTAATAAAAATGGAATTAGGCTTCATCAATTTGAGTTGTTCTTCACCAAGTAAGTGATGCGTGTCTTTATTCAATGGGCAGTGGACAGAAACAAAATCTGATTGGGATAAAAGAGCGTCAAGTTCAACCCATTCTACTTCTGAAGTTGTATCTGGTTTGAAATAGGGGTCGTAAACCTTGATTTGAATGTCAAAACCACTCATCTTTTGAGCAACACTGCGAGCAATGCGACCAAAACCTATTAAACCCAGCACAGTACCTCTGAGGTGCCATCGGTGAATTTTACCCCTACGGAGCCACTTTCCATCTTTCAAGTCCTTATCATGTGGAACAATCTGTCGGATAATTGATAATAGAAGTCCAATTGTATGGTCTGCTACCTCATCAAAAACAGCACCCGGTGTATTGGCCACAATTATTCCTCGTTTAGTTGCTTCTTCTACAGGAACATTATCGTAGCCGCTGCCAGTTCGGAGAATAGCTCCACAACGAGAAAGACTATCAAGCCTATCTGCAGTAATCACCGGATTACCAAAGACCCAGACAACGTCGGCATCAGCTGCATGTTGGGATAACTCTTCTGCTGAGGTACACGGATTAATAGTAAGATCAATTCCATGCTTCTCTAGGGGTTCTGTCACCCAAGAAGGTACAGGATCTCCTTCGAATTCGACTAATGCTACTTTGAATGGTTTCACAAATTTATCTCCTAAATTTTCTACACTACTATCAGTAAAATTAAACTTATTATTCATGATTTTAGAATTTTACTTAGATAAGCAAGTTTTTAGATAAAATTAATACATAGAAACATACGGCAAGAAATAACTATCCTTGATAATCCTCAATTTTTATAAACCAATCCTTTAATCATTAAGATCTTAATGTCTTCATGACTATAGATCCGAATATTTGATCAAACGACTTATAACATGATCAAAGGTACCGCTCAAGCGATGAGATGGTATTTTGCAATTTAAAGTATACTGATCCATGGCAAATTTACCCTTTTAAAAGGCAATTAATTAGGTAACTATTTTTCTTTTGCATTAGAAAGCGTACAATGTGCCACCGAAATTCTCATGATTGTTACTGTGGATAATCGTTCATAAAGAGATCATAATAGCCAAGCTCTTAAAACAAAACTTTTGGTTTACAAACCTTAACTAGATTAGATGACTTTATTAATGGGTTTCAATCACACAAAAGCTCATAAGTCTCAGGAGGAAGTCACAACATGAAATTTGTGAAACAATTAAAACTAAGAATTTTATTTTTTTTAGTATTTCTGCCGACTGGGCTCCTCCTTATAACTGAATTAACTACAGATAAATATTTTTCTCGATCAGAAAATTCTACCCTCGTTTGGCAAGAACATACTTTTCAAGATTTTATTGATGGACATTTTGGTGATGGTGGAGCAAATACATACGTTTCTGCTGAAGGTCGGATTCAATTAATTAACAAATGGGATTTAAATCAGGATGGCTACCTTGATCTTGTTTTCTCAAATACTCATCCACACAGAGAAAAGCTTGATGCGGCTATCTATTGGGGTAATGGTAAAGATTTTGATGGTTCTCGTAGTTCCTATGTTCCTAATGATGGTGCTCAAAATGCTGTAGCTACTGACATCAATCGTGATGGGCAGATGGATTTGATTTTGCCAAATTATACCAATGGTACCTGGGATGGGATGGATTCCTTTGTCTACTATGGGGGAATCAAGGATCTTAACCAACGAAAAGATTTTTCTAAATGGGGATTTTACCCATTTTCTCGAAAAATCACCTTACCGAGTCGAGCTGCTCAGCATGCTGCCTCAGCTGATCTCAACAAGGATGGTTATAAAGATATTGTTTTCGCTTTTTCTGCTGGCTTTTGGGAGTATCGGGCTGCATCAGGTGGATACCAGTCACCTTCTAGAATTTATTGGGGCTCTAAAGAAGGTTTTAAGGGACAGAAAATGACTGATCTTCCGACAGTAGGTGCTTCTGCCGTAGCTATCGGAGACCTAGACAGTGATTCTTGGCCAGACCTCGTTTTTGCCAATAATGGAACTCCTGGAAATCTGGATGTCAATTCTTACGTTTATTGGGGCAGTAGCGAAGGTTTTGATCCCATCCGTATCACGAAACTTCCAACACATGAAGCAAACTGGGTTTGTCTCGAAGATGTTGATGGCGACCAACGGCTTGATATAATTTTTGCCAATGGCAAAGGGGCCTTTTCTTATGCTTACCTCAATGGACCTGCAGGATTTCATTCTAATCAGAAAATTGAACTAGAAACTATTAATGCTAAAGCATGCGCAGTAGGAGACCTTAACAAAGATGGCCACAACGATATCTTTTTCACCAACCATCAGACAGCAGGAAACCCACTTACATACTCCTATCTTTACTTGGGAAGCCCCACTGGATTTAGCTCTAAAAAACGTCAACAATTTGAAACTGTCGGAGCTTGGGGAGTTTCACTAGCTGATTTAAATAATGATCAGTTTAAGGAAATAATTATTTCTAACTACAAAGAACATTTTTCATATGATGTACCTTCATACATCCTTTGGAATAAAAACGGAACGTTTTCTGATATACGCCGTACATCTTTATTTACCCAAGGAGCTACTGGAAATTTAGTAGCTGACTTCAATCAAGATGGACATCAAGATCTCCTATTCATGAATACAGTGTCACGTTCTCGAGGAGGGGTTGTTCCTACCTATATTTACTGGGGTAACCAGAAAGGTCAGTATTCCCCTGAACAGCGTCTTTCACTTCCTTCAGTAGATCCCTATGAATGGGCTGCTGCTGATCTTAATGATGATGGTCGGGTTGACTTCATTGTATCTAATTATGGAGAAACTGTACGGACAGCCCAAGAGAGTTTTGTCTACTGGGGACAAAAGGAAGGATTTTCAGTAAAACACCGTTCAGCTTTAATGGGAGTTGGGAGTGCTGGAGCATCAGTATCAGATCTCGATCAAGATGGCTATTTAGATGTTATTTTGAGTAACTCCCCAAGGATACAAGATACTATCAAAGGTGCTTTTATTTATTGGGGTAGTCCAGATGGATTTGTGGTAACAGACAGGGGAGAAATACCTTCTAGAGGAACCTCTACGATCGCTGATCTCAATGAAGATGGTAAACCCGACATAATCTTTGGAGGTGAAAAGGGTGTACAAATTTATTGGGGGGATGGAAGTCGAAGGTTTTCTGAAAACCGTCAAAGTATAGTTCCAGATACTGCTGGACTAGGTTCAGTCGAAGTGGCTGATTTAAACAGAGATAGGCACCTAGACCTTATTTTAACCCGAGGTATTGATAAAGGCTCTCGTCTAACTACAGGATTTGTATACTGGGGAAATTCTCAGAAAAAATATGTCAGTAAGGGACGCACTGAATTTGAAACTGAGGGACTGATTACTGTAACAGTTGCTGATGTTAACCAAGACGGTTGGTTAGATCTAATTTGTCCTAGCTATAATACTGGTTCTAGTAGAGCTACCATGACTCGTATCTACTTAGGAGGCCCAAATGGATTAAGTAAAAATCGAATGTTTGAACTACCAAGTAATGCTGGAACTGGAAGTATGGTAGCGGACTTTAACCACGACGGCTACGCTGACATCTTAATCATTTGCCATCGATCTGAGGGAGACCCCAACAAAATTGGTTCATTTGGAGACCACGTAACAGAATCCTACCTTTACTGGGGAGGCCCGGACGGCTTTCAGGCAAATCATCGATCAGAAATCCCTGTTCGGGGGCCACACTTTGATTCAGTAGTCGATCTTGGCAATATTTATGATCGTACCTTTGATTTCGATTACATTTCATCTGCCTTCGAATATGGATCCCTAAAACCATCGGACATTACTTGGCAGGGTGAAACTCCCCACAACAGCTCTATTGCTTTTCAAATTCGTACTGCTTCAAACCAAAAAGGATTGCAGACAGCTAGATGGTCAGCAACTGGTGGATTTGGAACCATTTACGAATATCCACAGGCTCTGTCCTACTTTCCTCCTGAACACACTTGGATACAATATAGGGCTATATTAAAGTCATCACCCAATGGAGCAGTGTCTCCAGTTTTAGAAAATGTAACGATTACTTTTCGCTAGATTTTTTATTTGCCAAGACTCTTTCAAAATTATTACTACAGTTTGCCTTTAATAGTTCAGTCTCTTAGAAATTGACTTGTCAAATCTATGGACCTAGTGTTGGTAAAAACCTCTACACATTACTCATCCCAACTACCTTTAGCCATTATTCCACCATCTACACAAATATACTCTCCAGTCATAAAAGAGGCTTTTTCACTAGCCAAAAATACAGCCACATTAGCAATTTCTTCAGCAACTGCAGTTCGACCCATAGGATGAGCTCGACCTAATTTTGACCGTAGCTCGGCTACATCTTCTCCTGTAGCTTCAAAAGCCTTTTGTTGCATTGGTGTATCTACTCCCCCGGGGCAAACTGCTAAAACCCTAATATTTTCTGATGCATAATCCAAGGCCAGGTTACGTGTCAAAGAAAGAATACCACCTTTGCTTGCAGCATAAGCTGGGACTTTCTTCATAGACTGAAGACCCTGAACACTAGCAACATTGATTATCACACCACCCTTTCGAAGTCTCATCTCAGGAATAGAAAATTTAGCCATCAGAAAATAACTTTTTAAATTTACAGCGATTATTCTATCCCAAAGCTCTTCGGATGTGTCCTCAGCTCTAACATAAGAACTAGGAGGTTGGATACCAACGTTGTTACAAAGAAAATCAATACCCCCATATACCTTGACAGCCTCGTTAACAACCTCACTAGCTTCCTGCGAGATAGAAACATCTTTTTCAATGAAGGTGGTTTCCAATCTTTCATTTTTAGTCATTTCACTTAGTTCCATACCTGCTTTTTGGTCAATATCTGCAAAAACCACTGCAGAGCCTTCACGACCCAATGCTAAAACTAATGCCCGACCAATCCCCTGAGCTCCCCCAGTGACAATTGCAACTTTCCCTTTCAACGAGCTCATTATAAAGTTCCTCTCTTTGCAAAAATGTCTCTCTAATTATTAATTGCAGACAAAAATGACAACTATTTTTTTCTTTCCTATATTTCTATGCCAGTCTCTCTTTGATAATTCTCAGAATAAAAATACTATTCCCTTCGAGAAACTTTACTCTCCAATGATTTTGCAAATTTAGACACCAAAACCCTAACTCGCTCATGTGAACCTTCAGCAATCTTTCCAAATTCATCAAAAGCCTCTACTTTGAAACAAAATCGCCTATCATCAACCGTTATAATTTTTGTTTTGACCCTTACCTTTATTCCTAACGGGGTAGGTGCCAAATGCTTTACCTGTACGTTTGTACCTACTGTCTCCTCCCCAGAATCGAGCAATGGTTGGGCTGCTTCTCGCGAAGCCATTTCTAACCACATTATCAGGGCTGGTGTAGACAAGACAGGAATCACTTCGGAACCCATAAATTTAATGGTCACTTCTTCAGTTACCAAATAATCTTTTTGAAAAATATTATTTTTGATTTTATTCATTATTCCTATTAACTATTCCTATTTAGTTCTTACTAACTATTCCTTTTAACAATTGATCTAATTAATATTAGTAATTGCATCAAAAAATCTTGAAGACTCTTTTATTGGACGGGTAAATGATAACCAACCTTAAGGGTTTTTATGCGGTGAAGCTTTCCTCCTGACGTAATGTAAAGAGTTTTATTTTCTTGCCCCCTGCCAAAACCAACGTTTGTAGGAAGATCAGGTGTTCTCTGATAATCTAATTCTTTTCCTTCAGCAGAATAAACATAGATCCCAGGACGTGTCTTATCCCTAACAGCTACATACAAATTCCCCTCCATATCCACTACTAAACCATCTGGACCATCTTGAGGAGAATAATCAACAAGAACTTCTCTAAATTTGGCACTACCATCAGCATGCAAATCATAAGCTAGTAAAGCCATTCTTCCTTTATGAAAAGAAGCACTCTCGGAAAAGCGAAATAGATCCGTTGAACCATTATCATTAGAAACCACATAAAGTGTCTTTTGGTCAGGAGAAATACAAACTCCATTAGGTTTTCCAGCATCTGTAATGATTCGATGAATACTTCCATCTAGATCAATTCGATAAACAGCCATTACAGCTTGTTCAATCAACTCATAACCAACATACCTAGGATCAGAAAAATAGATTCTTCCCTTAAGATCGATGGTAATGTCGTTTGGAGCATTAAAAGGCCTACCTTCGTATAAACCTGCAATTATAGAACTTTTTCCCGTTTTTAAATCCGTCCGAATGACCCTTTGACCGCCAAAATCTGCTCCCTCAGCAACTATCATATGCCCCTGAGCGTCAAATTTAATACCATTAGACATCCCGCTAGGAGACCGATAGACGGTAACGCGATTCGTTTGGGGATCAAATCTCATTAAATGACCAGCCTGCATATTCGACTTTTTGGTAAAGGTTATGTCACTAAAATAAATCGTACCGTCTGGAGCTGCTGAGGCTCCTTCAGTTAAAATACCCCCTGTGAAGAGTGTTTCTAACTCAGCATTTTTGGGAAAAATATTAATTTCACCGCCCAAAACAGTTGATGTTTGTAACAGAACAATTGTAATCAATAAAAAACTTTCAAATTTTTTTAGCATCACATTCCTTTCCCTAAAACCTAGACAAAAAGGTTACTCTGCACTTCTCCCGGCAAGAATATTCTAACAACGGTGTCAATACAAAGGCAAAACTAGATTCCCCAGATCTTCAAAAAATACAATCACGATAAACTTCTAATAAAGTTTTTTTTGGAAGTATAATAGTTGAAAGAACGATTTGAATTAAGGTGGAACCAATAAATTTTTTCTAAAGGTTCTTCATGAATCTATCAATTACCTTTCATAAAACAAGGATTTTTTCAGCAACCATTGGACTACTATTTACGCTAATAGTCTCAGATAACCTATCGGAAGTAACACTTTTAAATCCTGAAAGATCGGAAATACCCCAGTTACAAAGGAGAAGTAAACTAGAAATATTACAGATGCTTGTAAAATCAAAAAGGTGGGACCAAGCAGAAAGAGTAGCGACCAAACTAATAAGAAAATCAGATAAAAATGGAGAGATCTTGATGTTGGCAGGTCTAATTCAATTCCAAAAAGTTAATTATGAAAAAGCAATTCCCCTCTTTAGGAAGGCTGAAGTTTTACGTCCTGATCTTCTGCACCTTTCCAAATACTTAGCGATTTGCTACTTCAGCATCAAACAACATGCACTTTTTGAGTTTCAAATTGAACAGGCTATGATTCAAATGCCACTGGACCCGGAACTATCCTTTTTTTGGGGTCTCCACCAGTCTCTAGTTCGAAAAAATTTAGATGATGCAATTAAAGCTTTTGACCATGCCATTAAACTGAGGCCTCAATATATGCAAGCTTTATATCATCGAGGTTTGTCTTTTCAGAAAAAAGGTTTAAGGAAAAGAGCTCGAGCTGATTTTCAAAAGAGTATTACCTTAATCGAACAAAATTTCTTCCGAGGTTATAGTTATCCTTTTCAAGGCATGGCCAGATTATTGGCAGAAGAGACACCAAAGCAGGCCCTCCGATTTGCAATTCGATCAACAGAATTACAGCCCCGACTAAAAAATAACCATATTATGGTTGGCGAAATCCACTGGCGCTTAGGGCAATTCAAAAAAGCTACAGAGGCTTTTAAACATGCCTCTTTGCTGGATCCAAGTGACAGACGACCCCATTATTGGTTACATCTTCTATATCAAAAATTAGGCGAAAAACAAAAGTCAAACCTAGCTCTCATTGAGTTCCGTCGGTTAAATAAATCTGCCAAGTTGA
>Ga0310345_10004548_pt1 | contig 12554 bp, 12 predicted proteins | sample HC15DNA20500_MG_FD_204667 | JGI IMG/M metagenome (GOLD analysis project Ga0310345, IMG submission 204667) | Marine microbial communities from station ALOHA, North Pacific Subtropical Gyre - HC15-DNA-20-500_MG | ecosystem: Environmental > Aquatic > Marine > Oceanic | place: Pacific Ocean: North... | reverse complement strand
GCCCTCCGCTCGCTCGCCGACCTCTCCGGCCGCGTCCTCGACCGGGCGGAGCTGGCCGCCGCTGTCGCCCGCGGCCCCGTCGACGCCGGGCTGGCCGACGCGGCGTGGGTCGCCCTGACCGACCCCGCCCATGGCAACATCCGGCCGGCGGTCGTGGCCGCCGCGGGGCTCCCCCTCGACGCCGCCAGCCGGGCGGCCGACGCCGACGCCCTCCACCGCGCGGCCGCGGAGGCCGACGGCGCCCTGGTCCTCCCCCACGCCGAGGCCGACCACCGCGTCCGCGCGCGACCCGGTGACGGCGTCGCGAGCCTCGTCGCCCTCTCGCTCGGCGCCCCGTCCGCCGACGGCCCGGGCGGACTCACGCGCGGGGTCCTCCTCGTCTCCCGGAAAACGTCCGACGCCTTCGAGGCCGACGACCTCGCCGCGCTCGAGACGTTCGCCGGCCAGGCAGCCCTCTCGCTCTCCCACGCCGACCTGTTCGCGGACGCGCTCGAACGGGAGCGCCTCGCCCGCGAGCTCGCGCTCGCCCGGGAGGTCCAGCAGCGGCTGTTCCCCCAGTCGCTCCCCGAGGTGGAGGGCCTCGAGTTGGCCGCCGCCGAGCGGCCCGCCCGCGAGGTCGGCGGCGACTACTACGACGTCGTCCGGATCGGCGACGACTGCGTGGGGGTCATGGTCGCCGACGTGTCGGGCAAGGGCGCGCCGGCCGCGTTCTACATGGCCGAGCTGAAGGGCGTCTTCCAGGCCGGCAGCCGGCTGACGCGGTCGCCAGGCGAACTGCTGGCCGGCGCCAACGACGCGCTCGCGCCGTCGCTTGGCCGCGACGTGTTCGCGAGCGCCGTCTACGCCGTCATCGACGCCCGTGAGGGGACGCTCGCCCTCGCCCGCGCCGGCCACACGCCGGCCGTCCTCGTCCGCGACCGCGGGCGGCCCGACGGGGGGCGTTGGCTCCTCCGGGGCAACGGCCTCGCGATCGGACTCGACCGGGCCGGCGCGACGTTCCGCAAGACGCTCCGCGAGCAGTGCGTCCGCCTCGCCCCTGGCGACACGCTCGTCCTGTACACCGACGGCCTCGTCGAGGCCCGCGACGCCGAGGGCCGGGAGTACGGCTACGACCGCCTCGCGGCGTTCGTGGAGCAACACGCCCACGCCGGCGCGCTCGACCTCCGTGACCTCCTCCTCGCCGAGCACCGCGCGTGGTCGGGCAGCGACGAGCCCGACGACGACACGACGTTCGTCGTCGTCCGGTGGGTCGGGGGGGGCGAGGTCGTCGAGCCGGCCGACGTCTCAGCCGGCCCGCCGGTCACGGAGCGCGCGGCCTTCGCCGTCGGCCCCGACACACCCCTGACCTGACCCCGTCCGATGAGCCACTTTTCCGTTTCCTTCGACCGCCGCGCCGGCACGCCCGAGGCGCCCGTCCGTGTGCTCGCCCTCCGGGGCGAGCTCGACGCCCACACGGCGCCCGACTTCGAGGCCGCGCTTCAGGCCTGCCTCGACGACGGCGACGCCCGCCTCGTCGCCGACGGGTCCGGCCTGGACTACGTGTCCTCGGCCGGCCTCGGCGTGTTCATGGCGTTCGTCGAGCCGGCCCGAGACGGCGGCGGCGACCTCAAGATCGCGGCCCTCCCCGAGCGCGTGTTCGAGGTGTTCGACCTGCTCGGCTTCCCGACGGTCTTCGACATGCACGAGACGGTGGACGGGGCCGTCGGCGCCTTCGAGGGCGCGTAGTGGCTGGAGCGGCCCATAGCATGCGCGTGCGCGGGGACACGGCCGAACTGGCCCGGGTCCGCCGCCGCGTCGGCGCGTGGGCCGAGGCGGCCGGCCTCACCGACGCCCGGGCCCGCCGCCTGCAGATGGCCGTCGACGAGGCCGTCGCCAACGCCATCGAGCACGGGATGGCCGACGGCGGGCACGTCGTCGTCCGTGGCGCGCCGGGCCGGGACCGGCTGACGGTCATCGTCCGCTACCGTGGCGCCCGCTTCGACCCGACGACGGCGCCGGCGACGCCCGCCCGGGAGGCCGTCCAGGCGCACTCCGAGCACGGCTACGGGCTCCACCTGATCCGCCGCCTCGTCGACGAGCTCGGCTACCGGTGGGACCGCGGGACGAACGAGGTCCGCCTGACGGTCGGCCGGGCCTCGTAAGAGCCGCTGCCCCGGCGGCGTCCGTAGGCCAGCCCCGCTCCCGCATGCGCCTCCCGTTCGTCCTGCTCGCCCTGTGGCTCGGCACGGGCCCGGGCGCAGCCCAGGACACGAGAGCGGTCGAAGCGCTCCTCTCCGATTCTCTCGCCGCGCTGGGTGGGGGTGCGGTCCTCGTCGTCGTCGACGCCGACACGGTCCGCTACCGTGCGGCCTTCGGGGATGCGGCACTCGGCGAGATCGTCCCGCTAGGGACCACTACGGCGTGGCTGTCCGGCGCCGTGCTCGCCGCACTCGACGACGACGAGACGCTCGACCTCGACGCTCCACTCGCTCGTTTCTTCCCCGACACCGAGGGCGACAAGCGTGGCGTGACGGTCCGCCAGCTGGCCGCCCACGTCTCGGGCTTCCCCACGGGCGTCGGCGTCGACGGCCCCTCCTGCCTGGCGGACCCGACGACGACGCTCCCGGCCTGCGCCGACGCCATCGTAGCGCTGGATCTGGTCGCGGAGCCCGGCGTCGCGTTCGCCCACGGCGACGCCTCGCTTCACCTGGCCGCGCGCATGGCGGAGCTCCAAACCGGACTCCGCTGGACGGTCCTCTTTGGAGACTACCTCGCCGGCCCGCTCGGGCTCGTCGGCACCACGTACGAGAGCTCGCGAAACCCTGGCATCGCGCGGGGGGCCCTGGGCACGGCCGACGACCTCGGCGCCTTTCTCTCGATGCTTCTCGCGGGTGGCCTCTCCGACGGCGAGCGGGTCCTGAGCGCGGGGGCCGTCGGAGAACTCCTCGCCGACCAGACCGGCGGCGCCGCCTTTGTCGCGACGCCGTACGGGCCCGTGCTGGAGGCGTACCCCGAGCGGGCCCCCTCGGAAGTCATCCGATACGGCCTCGGCGTGTGGCGGGAGGATCTCCGCCCCGACGGGACCCTCCGGGTGGCCAGCGCGCTCAGCGGGACCGGCGTGGCGCCGTGGCTCGACCAGGACGTCGGGCTCGGCGGGGTCCTCGTGACACGCGCGACGATGGCGGAGGTGGTGCCGACCTACGTCGCGCTGCGCGCGCTCGTCCGCGAGGCGTTCGGCCCGACCGTCGCGTCGGCACCGTCCCCCACTCTTCCCCTTCGCCTCGAGCCTCCCATCCCGAACCCCGGCCGAGCCAGAGTCACCGTCCGCTACGCCCTCGACGCGCCCGAGGCGGTCGCCCTCTCCGTCGTCGACGCCCTCGGCCGCCGCGTGACGACGCTCGCCGACGGCCCCCGCGCGCGCGGCGAGCACCGCTCCGAGCTCGACGTGTCTTCCCTGGCCCCGGGCCCCTACCTGCTCGTGCTGACGGCGGGGACCGACCGGGTGGCCCGCCCGCTCGTCGTCGCACGCTGACCCCACCCACCTCGGGGGCGAGGTGGGGCTAGCTGAGGAGCGCCGTAAGCTGGAGGAGGTCGTAGTCCACGTCCTTCTTGCGCGACCACACGTTCCGCATCGGCGTCAGCTTGAGGTCGTTGTTGACGATGCCGACCATCACGCCGTCGTGGCCCTCCAACAGCGCCTCGACGGCCGCCGCGCCGAGCCGGGAGGCCAAGACGCGGTCGCGGGCCGTCGGCGAGCCGCCGCGCTGGATGTGGCCGAGCACCGACACCCGCGTGTCGATCCGGTCGAACTGGGGGTCCTCGGCGAGCGCCTGGCGGATCCGGTGGGCGCCGCCGAGCTCGTCGCCCTCGGCCACGACGACGATGCTCGACCGGCTCTGCGCCGCCATCAACGACAGGATCCGGTCCTTGATCGAGAGCACGTCGGTCATCATCTCAGGGATGAGGACCAGCTCGGCGCCGCCGCCGATGCCGCACGCGAGCGCGATGAACCCCGTGTCGCGGCCCATCACCTCGACGAGGAACAGCCGGTCGTGGGCGTCGGCCGTGTCGCGGATCTTGTCGATCGAGTCGAGCGCCGTGTTGAGCGCCGTGTCGAACCCGATGGTCTCGTCGGTCCCGAACAGGTCGTTGTCGATCGTGCCCGGGCAGCCGACGACGGCGATCCCGTGCTCGTTGGCGAGGTGCGTGGCGCCCTGGAGCGTCCCGTCGCCGCCGATGGCGACGAGCGCGTCGATCCCGGCCTCGCGGAGCCGGCGGGCCGCCTCGGCGCGGCCCTCGGGCGTCCGGAACCGCTCCGAGCGCGCGCTTTTGAGGATCGTCCCGCCCTGCTGGAGAATGTTCGATACCGACTGGCGGTCCATCTCCACGAAGTCGCCGTCGATCATCCCCGCGTAGCCCCGCTTGATCCCGACGACCTCGAGGCCCTCGGCGATGGCCCGCCGCGTGGCGGCCCGGATACACGCGTTCATGCCCGGCGAGTCGCCGCCAGAGGTGAACACGCCGATGCGCTGGAGGTCCATGCCGTTGAGTGGGGAGACGCCCCAAGATCGGGCGAGACAGCCGGCCGTGCGCAGCGAAGAGAGCGTGAGGCTCGCCGTGCAGACACGGGGCAGAGCGAGAGAGAAGCGAACGCGCCGGCTCTACGACGAACCTGCCCCCCGCCCGGACTCTGCTCCTCGCCCTTACCCGCGCGGGTCCGTGGGCCGGACGACGACCACGCCGACCTGGCTCGAGATGCCCTGGACGTAGCTCTGGAGGTCATCAGAGATCTTGACCCGGTCCGACGAGAGCGAGGCGTGCATGAACCCCGTGTGGGCGTCCGTCTTGTGGACGAACCCGGTGTGCGTCACGTCGAGGCCGCCGATGCTCGTCGCCGTCGCGATGATGTCGCCGGGGCGGAGCGCGTCGTAGACCGTCGAGATCCGGTCCTGCGGGACGTAGAACAGCTCGGCGCTCGCCAGCGAGGCCTCCATGTCGAGGATGCAGGCGTAGGTCGAGTCGACGGCCATCTTGGGGTAGGCGTCGCGGTGCTCGCCCATGAACGTCAGCCGCTTCTCGAACGGCTCGCCGCCGATGGCCCGCGTCACGTTCTGGAGCGCGCCGCGGCGCTCGTTGTCGCGGATCCAGTCCGAGAAGTAGTGGAGCCGCGAGCAGTACCCGTCGAGCTCGCCGTCGCGGTACCGGAGCGTGCGGACGCCGTCGGCGTAGGCCTGGTAGCTCGTCTCACCCGTCGCGATGGCCCGCGACAGCGAGAGGACGTTCTCGATGTAGAGCACGCAGTCGAACGCCGTCAGGTCGACGACGAGGGTCTCCGACTCGGGCGCGTCGAGCATCCCGGCGCGGTAGGGAACGCCGAGGAGTTGCTCCCCGACCCACTGGATGATCTCGCCGTACTCCCGCTGCGCGACGCCCTGCGCCTCGGCGTCGTCGAGGATCTGCTGGAACGTCGCGCGCGTCGCCCGCTCGGCGGCCTCGACCGTGTCCGGCGGGGCGCTGGCGGCCGCGGCCGCGACGACCGGGGCGGCGTTCGAGACCGGCGGGGTGGCCGGCAGGACGGCCGCCTCGGGTGCGCTTTCGACCGAGGCGGGCGGGGCCGGGTCGGACTGGCGGGAGCTGCACGACGACCCGAGGGCGGTCAGGCTGAGGGCGAGGGCGAGGCGGAGCATCACGGGTACGAGGCGGCGGGTGGGGTAAACGCCCGACCGGTCGGAGTGTTACCGGTCGTCGCCGTCGACCTTGTCGATGGCGCTCCAGTCGGCCTCGGTGGCGAGGGCGACCGCGAGGCGGCGCTCGAACGTCGCGCGGGGGATCTCGACCACGCCGAACCGCGCGAGGTGTGGCGTCGACATCTGCGTGTCGAGGAGTCGGAACCCGCCCGCGCGGAGCCGATCGACGAGATGGACGAGGGCCACCTTCGACGCGTCGCGGACGCGCGTGACCATGCTCTCGCCAAAGAACGCGCCTTTCAACGCGACGCCGTAGAGCCCGCCCGCGAACGCGCCGTCCTGCCAGCACTCGACGGAATGGGCATAGCCCCACTCGTGCAGCGAAACGTACGCCTCGACCAGCTCGTCCGAGATCCACGTCTCTGGTCGGTCCGGCGCCGGTGCGGCACAGGCCCGCATCGTCCCCTCGAAGTCCCGGTCCACGACCACCTCGAACTCGCCACGGCGGACGGTCTTCGCGAGCGTCTTCGAGACGTGGAACGCGTCGAGCGGGAGGACGGCGCGCGGGTCCGGGGCGTACCACGCGACGTCGCCGTCGGGGTCGGCCATCGGGAAGACGCCGATCTGGTACGCGGCTAGCAGGAGGTCGGGCGTGAGGATGGCGGCGGCAGGTGGATCGGGACGGGCGGGGGCATCCAGGCCGGGCCCGCCCATCCCGCTTACTCCCACAGCAACGGCAGCGCCATGACGGCGATCCCGAGGAGCATCATCACGAGCTGCCCGACGGCCTTCGTGGCGGGGTAGCTGTGGCGGCGGTTGAGTTCCGGGATGAGGTCGCTCCCAGCGATGTAGAGGAACGCGCCGGCCGTGATCGGCAGGAGCCAGCTCTCGAGCCCCTCGACGCCGGCGCCGAGCGCGAGCACGAGGCCGGCCCCCACGAGCCCGCCGAGGCCGGCGGCGAAGTTGTACAGCAGCGCTTTCCGGGGCGGGTACCCCCCGTAGACGAGCACGCCGAAGTTGCCGATCTCCTGCGGGATCTCGTGGAGCATCACCGCCAGCGTGGTCACCACGCCGGTCTGGATCGAGACGAGGTAGGCCGCCGCCACGATGGCCCCGTCGATCACGTTGTGGGCCACGCTCCCGACGAGGTTGACGAGCGCGAACGGCGCCGCCTCGGCGCCGTGGTGGGCGTGGCCGTGGTGGTGGTGGACGTGCCCACTCGCGCCCTCGAGCGCCTCGGGCGCCCCGTGCTGGTGGCGCCAGTGGAGAAACTTCTCGAGCACGAAAAACGCCAAGACGCCCGCGAGCACCAGCAGGCCCGTCCGCGGCCCGCCGCCGAGCGCTTCGTAGCTCTCGGGGATCAGGTGGAGCAGCGCCCCGCCCAGCATCGCGCCGACGGCGAACGCGACGAGCAGGAAGATCACGCGCTCCAACCGGGCGCGGCCGAGCGACAGCGTGAGCGCGCCGGCCAGCGAGGCCAGCGAGATCGCGAGGACGGAGAGGAGCGCGGCAGCCGGTGCGGTCACGGGCAGAGGTTAAAGAGCCCGTCGGACGCGGCGCCGACGGTCGCGCTTACTGATAGCCTTTCCCCTCCCGCTCGGCCTTCCGCACGGCCTCCTCGTCGAGCCCGACCGTCGGCTTGTCGACGCCGAGCGAGCCGGGGTCCTGGGGGCCGGCGTTCACGTGGGGCGGCACCTCCTCGGAGAGGTCGTCGCCGCCGACGTTGCCGGAGCCCGACTTGTCCTCGACGTAGTCGGGGCGCTGGTCGCGGAGGTCCTTGGGGTCGTCCATCTCTTCGGGGTCGGCCATCGGGGTCGAGGGTGGGGGCCGCTCCTACTCCGCCCCCCCGTCTGGGGTCCGCTCGGCTCGGCACCGAGGCGGGCGGGATCGGCGACCGCGTCAGGCGTCGTCGCGGAAGGCCATCGGGTAGTCGGCCTCACAGTCGCCGCGGGCGATGGCCTTGAGGCGACGGCTCAGGAACTTGCGCCGGAGCGGCGAGAGGTAATCAAGGTAGAGGACGCCGTCGAGGTGGTCCGTCTCGTGCTGGATCACCCGCGCGAGCGGCCCCTCTACGGGCCACTCGTGCTCTCGGAAGTGGCGGTCGAGAAACCGGATCCGCAGCACGTCTGGCCGCGAGATGGTTTCCCGAAGGTCCGGGATCGAGAGGCACCCCTCCTCCATGTCGATCTCCGGCGCGCCCTCCTCCACGATCAGCTCCGGGTTGATGAAGACGAGCGGCCCCGTCGCGTAGTCCGGCACGACGCCGTCGTTGTCCTCGGCGAGGTCTTCGGCGTACGACGTGAGGTCGGCCACGAACAGGCGGAGCGACTCCCCGACCTGAGGCGCGGCGAGACCCGCCCCGTGCGCCACGCCCATCGTTTCGATCATGTCGTCGATGAGCGCCTGCAGCTCGGGGCTGTCGGACTCGACCTCGGTCGCGCGCTCGCGGAGAACGGGCTGGCCGTAGGCGTAGATCGGGAGGACCATCGGATGTCGCGGGGCGGGGGCGTAGGATAGCCCGTCACAGACACGGGGATCCGAGCCGGCGGGGTCTCCGCCCCCCCTTCACTCAGGGCTGGAGCGCTGTTCGTCCAGCCAGTCCTGGAGGATGACGCAGGCCGCCGCGGCGTCGAGCGTCCCCTTTCGACGCCGCCGCGCCTTGGGCACGCCCGCCTCGACGAGGCCACGGAGCGCCCGGCGCGACGACTCGCGTTCGTCTTGGAGAACCACCTCGGCCCCGGGCGCGGCCTTCCGTAGACGTCCCACGAATGGCCGGACCCGGTCGACAGCGTGCCCCTCCGCCCCGTCGTCGGTCAACGGCCACCCGACGACGATGACGCCGACGCCCTCCTCCTCGACGAGCCGGGCGAGCTCCGCCAGCGCCTCACCCGGCGCGAACGTCCCGACCGGGCGGGTCGTGAGACGGAGCGGGTCGGCCAGGGCGACGCCGACGCGGCGGGCGCCGTAGTCGACCCCGGCCGCGCGGGGCGGGAGGTCCATGTTAGAAGCTAGCGGCCCGCCGGCGGGTCGTCGCCAGCGGGCCGCGGAGGTCACCGAGGTGGACGGAATCAGGCCGCCTTCTTCCGGTTCGCGGGGTGGTCGGCGCTCCCCTCCGGAATCGCATAGCCGAGCTCCTCGAGCGGCTCCTGGAGCGTCTCACGGAGCTTCTTGCCCGGCTTGAAGTGCGTCTTGCGGCGGGCCGGGATAAAGACCGTCTCGTTCGTCTTCGGGTTGCGGGCCTTCGGCTTGGCCTTCGTCTTCTTGACCTCGAAGACGCCGAAGTCGCGGAGCTCGATCCGGACCTCCGGGTCGGCGCCGGCCATCAGGTCGCGGAGCGCGTCGATCGTCGCCTGGACCCAGGGCTCACACTTGTAGAGCGGCTCGCCGGAGGCGGCGGAGACCTCGCGGGCGACGTCTTTTTTGGTGAGCGTGGGCGTGCGATTGGTGCTGGAAGCCATCGTGGTGGGAAGGCGACCCGCTGTGCACGCACATATCGGGTGCAGGCAGCCGGGCCGGTTGTCGCTGGGAGTGAGCTCCGCCCGCACGGGGAGCCCGGATCGTTTGTCACAACGCTTAACCTACGCCCACCAACGACCTGCGAGCGGTCAGAGACAAAGATTCACTGCCTACGAGGCCTCTCGAGCCACCATGACACACATACCGTCGAAAGGCCCCGGGATTCCCCTACTCCTCCCGATACACGCCATAGATCCCGTCGAGCCGGCCGAGCCGCTTCATGATCCGACGGAGCTGCTTCACGTCGCTCACGTAGAGCACGATCGTCCCCTCGAACATCCCGTCCTCCGACGTGACCGTGATCGAGCGGATGTTCGTCTTGAGGCTCTTCGAGATCACGGCCGTCATGTCGCTCACGATCCCGACGCGGTCCTCGCCGACGACGCGGAGCGTGGCCGAGAACTGGACGTCCTTCTGCCGGCTCCACTCGACCGGGATCACGCGCTCGCCGTGGTCCGAGTAGAGGTGGTTCGCGTTCTTGCACCCCTTCCGGTGGATCTTGACGACGCCCGTCCGTGACAGAAAGCCGAACACGTCGTCGCCGGGGATGGGGCCGCAGCAGGCCGCGTACTCGACGGCGAGGTCGGTGTGCCGCTCGCCCTCGATGACGAGGGCCGTCCGCCCGCCGGCCCGGTCGCGGGCGTCCTCGCGGAAGTCGACCGCGTCGACCTCGAGGAGCGCGGGCGACGCGCCCTCCGGCACCTCCGCCTCGGGCTCCTCCTGAGGGAGCCCCTTCTTGAGCGCCGCCACGAAGTCGGCCGGGTCGTACTTGCCCGAGCCGATCTCGTAGAACAGCTGCTGGGTCGAGGCGAACTTGAGGTCGGCCGCGAGCCGGTTGATGGCCTGCTCGTCGGGCTCGAGGCGGGCGCGGGCGAGCTTCTTGTCGAGAAGGTCGCGGCCGTGCGCCGCCGTCTTCCGACGCCGCTCGTTGACCCAGTGCCGGATCCGCGCCTGCGCCTTGTGGGTGACGACGAACGTGGCCCAGTCGGGGTTGGGCGTCTGGCGCTTCGAGGTCAGGATCTCGACCTGCTCGCCCGACTGGAGCCGGTAGCTGAGCGGGACCATCTTCCCGTCCACCTTCGCCCCGATGCAGTGGAACCCGACCTCGGAGTGGATCTGGAAGGCGAAGTCGACGGGCGTGGCGCCGGTCGGGAGCGTGACGAGCTCGCCGGCCGGCGTGAAGACGTAGATCTCCTCGTCGTAGAGGTTGAGCTGGAACTGGCGGACGAACTCTCCGGCGTCGTCGGGGGACGGGTTCTCGAGGAGGTCGCGGACCCACGCGTACAGGTCGTCGACGCGGGCGTCGCCCGCGCCGGCCGTGGTCGCGCCGTCGCCGCCGGAGGCCTCCTTGTATTTCCAGTGGGCCGCGACGCCGCGCTCGGCGACCTCGTGCATCTCCTGGGTCCGGATCTGGACCTCAACCGGCCGGCCCTCGGGCGTCATGACGGTCGTGTGCAGGCTCTGGTAGCCGTTCGACTTCGGCTTGGAAATGAAGTCGCGGTGTCGCCCGTCGACGGGCGGGTAGTTGGCCGTGACCGTCGAGTAGACGCGCCAGCAATCCTCGCGGCCCTGCTTGCCGGTCGTGTGGAGGATCACGCGGATGGCGAACAGGTCGTAGACCTCGTCGAGGCCGACGCCTTGCCGCTTCATCTTGTTGTAGATCGACGTGATGCTCTTCGGCCGGCCGTAGATGTCGAAGGCGAACCCGGCCTCGTCGAGCTCGTGCCGCAGGGGCTCGATGAACCCCTCGATAAAGCGCTCGCGTTGGCGCCGCTTGGCGTTGAGCCCATCCGCGATCTCGCGGAAGGCCTCGGGCTGGAGGTACTTCAGCGAGAGGTCCTCGAGCTCAGTTTTGACCTCGTGGAGACCGAACCGGTGCGCGAGCGGGGCGAACAGGTCGGCCGTTTCCGCCGCGATGCGGAGCTGCTTCTCGGTCGGCACGGCGGCGAGCGTCCGCATGTTGTGGAGCCGATCGGCGAACTTGACCAGGATGACGCGGATGTCCGACGCCATCGAGAGCATGAGCTTCCGGACGTTCTCGGCGCGGCCGAGCGCCCGGTTCTCGAACACGCTCCCGATCTTCGTCACGCCGTCGGTGATCCGGGCCACCTCGGCCCCAAACTCGCTCTCGAGGAGGTCGAGGGAGAGGTCGGTGTCCTCGACCGTGTCATGGAGGAGCGCCGCCGCCACGGTCACGTCGTCCATCCGGATGTCCTTAGCCGCGATGAGCGCGACCTCGAGCGGATGCGAGATGTAGAGCTCGCCTGAGGCGCGACGGTCGTCGCGGTGCGCCCAGTAGGCCACGCGGAAGGCGCGGCGGATCATGGCCTCGTCGACCGACGGGAGGTTCCGCCCGCAGTGCTCGAGGAGCACGCGGAGGCGGCGCTCGTACTCGGGCGCGACGACGAGGCCGTCGAGCTGGCGGTGGAGGTCGGCGGAGGCCTGGATCATGAGGGCGGAGGCGTCACTGTCGAACGCCTCAGAGGCAGTCCATCGGACGCGCAAACTAGGAAGAGCCCGCGCCCTCCTCCCCCACCCCGCCCGCCTCGGCGGCGTTCCCGAGGCGGGCGGTCCCAAACGAGCGCGGGGCCCCGCTCCAACGTGCGGGGCCCCGCGGGACCTTACGGCTGGCGGCGAACGCCAGCGGACCGGAACCTACCGGTTGGCTTCGCCGATCTAGCGGTTGTCGTGGCTCCGGCCGAGGTTCTCGGCGTCGGCGCCCGGGCCGGGCTCACCGGTCTGCGTCGGCGCGCCCTGGGCGGCGTCCGGGTGCTCGTCGGCGTGCGGCGGGACCTGGACGGCGCCGGCCGGGTCGGGCGTGGCGGCGTCACTGCCGGCGGCCTCGGCCTCCTGGCTCTCGGGCGCCTCAGCAGCCGGGGCGCCCGTGACCGGCGACTCGTCCGGCTCGGTCGAGGAGGCCGGCTCGGCCTCCGGCGGCGTCGAGGCCGCGGGGGTCGAGGGCTTGCTGCGCCGGCGACCACCGCCGCCACCGCGGCGCGTCCGCTTCTTGGAGCCGCCCGAGCCCTCGGGGGACTCAGCGCCAAAGTCGACGAGCTCGACGAGGGCCATCTCGGCCGCGTCGCCGGCCCGCTGGCCGAGCTTCACGATCCGGACGTAGCCGCCGGGCCGGTCGCCGACCTCCGGGGCCACCTCGTCGTAGAGCCGCTTGACGGCCTCCTTGTCGTTGAGCTTCCGGAAGGCCTGACGGCGCGAGTGCGTCGAGTCGTCCTTGCCGTGGGTGATGATGGGCTCGACGAACCGGCGGAGCGCCTTGGCCTTGCCGAACGTGGTCTTGATCTGCTTGTGCTCGAAGAGCGCGGCGGACATCGACTGGAGCGTCGCCTTCCGGTGGGAGGCGGTCCGGCCGATCTT
>Ga0310345_10004546_pt1 | contig 12556 bp, 6 predicted proteins | sample HC15DNA20500_MG_FD_204667 | JGI IMG/M metagenome (GOLD analysis project Ga0310345, IMG submission 204667) | Marine microbial communities from station ALOHA, North Pacific Subtropical Gyre - HC15-DNA-20-500_MG | ecosystem: Environmental > Aquatic > Marine > Oceanic | place: Pacific Ocean: North... | reverse complement strand
CTCAACGCTCTGGTGCTACGGTCGGGCCTTTCCTGGAGAGAAGTTGATGTTTTAAGGGCTTATGCATCCTACGCCTTTCAGTTGGGAATGGTACAGAGTCGGACCTCTTTGGTGCAATCTTTGATCAGGTACCCAGCTATTTCTAGAACACTTTTTGAGATATTCGCAGTTAAATTTGACGGTAGCCAGTTGACCATCGATGAAAGAAAGATAGAAGTCGAAGGTCTTGAATCTATTCTGTTGCATTCACTGAGATCTGTGAAATCTCTTTCTGAAGATCGTGCCCTAAGGGGTATGCTTGCCCTCGTTGATGCCTCAGTGAGAACGAATTACTACAAGTATGGTGGGAAAGTGCCCAACCAGAGATCTGGGGGAGTTCCCTATCTTTCTTTTAAGATAGCGGTACGCGATCGTTCCGATGTCGTGCGTACTAACCTCTTGTATGAGATCTGGGTGCAATCCTCCAGAATGCAAGGGATTCATTTGAGGGGTGCGAGGGTAGCGCGAGGGGGTATTAGATACAGTGATCGTCCCGACGATTTCAGGACAGAAGTTCTTGGTTTGGTAAACACTCAAATGGTCAAGAATTCAGTCATTGTCCCTGCTGGATCCAAGGGCGGTTTCATCACTCTTCATGAGTCAGCTGATCCCGCTGAAATGGCTGTGGAAGCCAAAGAGCAGTACAAGACTCTCATTAGGGGGATGTTGGACATCACGGACAACATAGCTACAGATGGATCCCCGTTGCCGCCAAGCACTGTGGTGTGTTGGGACGGTCCTGATCCTTATTTGGTAGTCGCTGCAGATAAAGGAACCTCCAAGTATTCTGACATGGCTAATGATGTAGCTGAAGAGTACGATTTTTGGTTGGATGATGCCTTTGCTTCTGGAGGTTCAAATGGCTATGACCATAAAGTGATCGGTATTACCGCAAGGGGGGGCTGGGAATGTGTCAAGCGGCATTTTTCTGAGGAAGGAATAGATATTCAATCAGAGCCGTTTACGGTGGTTGGAATAGGAGATATGAGTGGAGATGTTTTCGGAAACGGCATGCTTCTTTCACAGCAGATACAGCTTAAAGCGGCATTTGACTATCGTCATGTCTTCATAGATCCTAACCCCGATGTGGCTAGTTCTTATAAGGAGCGCGACAGATTATTCCAGTTGGGTAAATCAAGCTGGGACGACTACGATCGCAGCTGTCTCAGTCAGGGTGGCATGATCATTTCGAGGGAAGCCAAAGAAGTAAATCTTACTCCTGAGGCACGCGTTTCTTTGGGAATAGCTGAGGATGCTCAGGTCTTGAATGGAGAGGAGTTGGTACGGGCCGTATTACAGGCCCCAGTAGATCTGCTTTGGAACGGAGGAATAGGTACCTACGTCAAGTCATCAGAAGAAGAAGATTCAGACGTAGAAGATTCTACTAATGATAGTGTACGTATCGATGCAGATCAACTCAGATGTAGAGTGGTGGGTGAAGGTGGAAATTTAGGTTTTACTCAGAAAGCTCGCGTTGATTTTGCATTAAGAAGTGGTCGGATCAACACCGATGCATTGGACAATTCAGGAGGTGTGAATCTCTCGGATAGAGAGGTGAACTTGAAAATACTGTTGGGACAGGAAGTTCGGTCCGGCACAATGATAGAAGCAGAGAGAAACGCCCTCTTGGAACAACTGACAGATGCAGTGGCGTTACTAGTTCTTGAGGACAACAAGGTCCAAAGTATAACGGTATCAATGGACGAAATTCGGGCTAGAGTTGAGCCGGATGATTTCCGTGATGTAATATCTTTTTTGGAAAAATCTGGAGATTTGACTAGAGAAGAGGAAGATCTTCCGTCTTGGGAAATCCTGTGTGCACGAATTGAAGAAAAGGGTCGATCACTCACTCGTCCTGAGCTTTACGTTGTGATGGCTTACGTTAAAATGAAACTTATGAGCTTGCTTCTTCGCAGCAGACTTCCTGATGATCCAGCAACACAGAATTACCTTCGAGATTATTTTCCAGAAGAAGTGCTAGCTGTAATTAGTGAAGATGGATTGGGTAATCATCGGCTGGGACGTCAGATTATTGCATCGCAAATGACAAATGACGTCATTGGACTGATGGGCTGCACTTTCGTACATCGCATCTCCAAAGATATGAATCGGACACCAGCAGATGTGGTACGAGCTTGGTTGGTGTCAGCTCGCCTGACTGATCATGAACAAGCGATCTGTCAAGCCAGTGACAACCTACCCTATGGACTATTCTATAAATGGATGGTGAGTTTTTCTGAGGTATTAGAGAGATCAATTCGATGGTCGCTGATTAATTTGGATATGGATGCTGATGCGGCAGGGATTGTTCAAGAGAGCCAACCCAAGATCAATCAATTGATGGATACATTTTCAGATTTTGTTTCAGGTCAAGATCGTTCAGATTTTGACAAGCATCTTCTCCAACTAAAAAGCCAGGGTGTCACTGCTGACGTTGCGGATCATTTGATCAAATTGCAATTCTTTGATCAATTGCTAGTGGTGGTGCAGGTGGCCGAAGATACCAACTCAGAGTTGTCTCTAGCCGCTGAGACTTATTATGAAATAGCTGATCGGTTCCAGGTACGTTGGCTGATGAAGGAGATTCTGGAAGTTGTTCACAGTAATAGATGGGAAGAAAGGGCAGCGAATACTCTTTTGGAAGACTTGAATCGCCATCTTTATAATCTTGCCCGAACTAAACTAGTAGCTATCGAGAGAGAGAATGAAGTGAACATTTACTCACGAGAGCATAGATTATTCTGTTCTTTGATTGATGATATGAAGTCCGAAGACGCAATGTCTGTAGCGGCATTATCTGTTGCTGTCCGGCAGATGGCCATGGTGGCTGAGAAGGCCAGACTGGAGATTGAATCTCAGGTCTGAATTCAGTGGGACGGTTCTAAGTTTTAACCAGAAGGTCCAGCAAAGCGGCATTTTCTGATGTCTTTGAGCAGGTAGATTACGCCTGCGAGTCGACCTCCTAAAAATGCTGAAAATGCTGAAACAACTCCGGCAAGATCAAAAATCCATCCCAACAGGATGAAGAGCAGTGCGAGAGTCGTGACTTCGACAATAGTAGCAGTCGTTATCAGGTGTGTTAGTCTACTTTGAATGTAGAGTGATCGGAGGAAAGACAAGAAGACCGAAAGTGCTGGGACTGGGACTAAGATTTTCAGCGATGTGGTGGCCAGTGCAGTTAGATCTGGACTAAGTCCCGATATCCGTTCAAACCAAACAACCGTGAGAGGAGTAAACGCCATCAAGGCTATCCCAATTGAGGTTGAAAGCCCCAGCCAGACCGCAAACCTAGCTAATTTAGGAAAGTTTTTTTGGTTCTCTTCGAGGACGGCCAATGCGACTTCTTGATAACTGAGCCCGAAGGACCTAAAAAAGAAGGAAAGAGAGTGCACAACTGGGAAAACGGCCAATGATTCCAGCGGTGCTGGGGCCCTTCCCATTAGAAAGGTGAGTAATGGCTGAACGGTTAAACTTATAAAGGAAGTCAGTGCTAAGGGGTAATAGAACTGGACTATCTCACGATAGTCCAGTTGCTTTTCAGAATATAAGTCCGAAGGATTGCTTGCCGCATTGAGTTCTTTGATTGTTCTGGTCGCCATTATGTGAGCGACTACTGCCTCTACGGTCACTCCAAATGAGAGCGAAGCGGCTCCAATCCAGGCTCCCGGTACGTCCATCAGAGAGTAAAGAGTGAGTGCTGTAAGTACCATGGCGCTGAGCCTGAAAATCGTTCCATACGCTAATAAGCGCGTATGGCCAGCTCTGATGAGTAGTCCATGAAGAAATCGGCGATAGCCTATAGCACTAGGCCATGGGAGAAGAATCCACAGGGCTCCATATGTCAATTGAGTCACTTCCTTTGGCAGGCCTAAGAGTCCTACAGCTAGCCAATTATAGACAGGAGGAATCAATACAATCAGAAGAAATCCTGTTGCTGTCGCATTCATGACATGCATAAAGTTGCGGAGTTTCTTGTGAGTCTGGGCGTTGTTGACTAGTGCTGTGGAAGCACTCATCAACATGATAACAGGAGATTCAATCAGAATCGCAAAGGCAAAAGCAACACCGTATGCTGCTAAATTAACCGTTGGGTCAGCGAGTCTCGCGATGATAGCGGCTAAAAATGGGCCTTCCGTAGCCATCATAAGCCACTGGACAGAAAGCGGAAGCCAAAATAGAAAAATCGACCAAGTAGATCTTATCAACTTGTTGGAATTCTTTGAGGGGAAGGTGAGTTAGTTAATATCAATGGAAGAACGTAGCATAAGTAACGTTTTTGTGGAATCGTCAATTGTTAGTGGGCTTTTTAGCTCACCTTTGGGATATCTACTGCTAAATACAGTAAGAAAGATCTCACCTTCTTTGAGTTTCATCACCGTAGTAGGATCCAGTAGAATTTCGCTAGCTCCCAAAAAGGTTCCCACGTCTCTTCTCGAGGAAGTTACTGGACTAATCCTGTCAATGATTCCGCCAATTTCCGGACCTCCTGATAACTGTAGTCCAACAGCATAGATATCTCCTAGGCTAGGATCTGCCAATGCAACCGAAGAGGTCAGTCGATTAGTTTTAGTGTCAAAGGTGAAATCGGCTTCGTAGGCCATATCCGATTGTAATTGGGTCGAAAATCTGAGCTCTGGTAGACTTGGTCTTAACAAAGGAGGCTGTCGATTATTGGTGTTTTGTTCAAAAGAGTAACCAAGTGCTAGCAGCTTAGCATCGGTCAGTGGAAGTCCCAAGAGCTCTAGACCGAATGGAAGTCCATCCTCTGTGAAACCAGCAGGAACGCTAAGTGCTGGCAATCCCGTAGAAGCACTTAGTTGACAAGTTGATCCTGTCTGGGGAGCTCCAATTATGGCTATGGGCCTGCGCATAGTGGGATATACAATGGCGTCTAAGTCCATTGCTTCCATGAGGTTAATGACGGCCCTTCGCAGAGCTTCTTGTTTCTCCAAAGCTTGCTGATATTGGGGATCTTCTCTCTCTTCATCGAACATACGTCGGCGGAAGGTTCCTTCCATAGCAACGTGAAAAAGACCTAGTTCAACAATTTCTTCCAAAGAATTGACGGGTGCTGTGCCTGAAGCTTCCAGATAATCGATCAGGTCCCATTTGAACTCATGGGCAATAACACTGGATCCTTGTAACATGGATTCTAGCTTTGGTATGGAGACTTCCATAGTCTGAGATCCGAGGTCACCCATTCTAGTGATTGCTTGTTTGACCAAAAGTCCAATTTCCTGATCTGCTGGTTCATCACCAAATAAAGACGTGAGCACACCGATCCTGGAGTCCTTTAGTGCTTCCTTGTCCAAAGCCGCAACAAAATCAGGTGTATTTGTATCTGCAAGGATACTGGTGTAAGGGTCTTCGGGGTCCTGGCCCACGATGGCGTTGAGTCCAATTGCAAGGTCTGTTGCTGTGCGAGCTAAGGGTCCACCAACATCTTGCGTATGGGACAGTGGTATTATTCCCCGAGTACTCGCTAATCCTTTGGTTGGACGAAGTCCGAAAAGATTATTATTGGAAGCGGGGATGCGGATAGAACCGCAGGTGTCACTACCCCATCCGATAGCAGCAAAACTTGCGGCTATCGCTGCTCCTGTGCCACCGCTTGAACCACCAGGGTTCCTACTAATGTCATATGGATTCTTGGTTTGGCCTCCAAGTGAACTTATCGTGGTGATCCCGGCAGCTAGTTCGTGCATGTTGGTTTTGCCAAGGATGATGGCACCCGCCTCTCGTAGTCTTTTCACCTGGAAAGCGTCACTTTCTGGGAAAAAAGATGAGAGGGCCACAGAGGCTCCACTAGTGGGCATGTCCACGGTTTCGTAATTGTCTTTTAGGAGGATTGGTATTCCGTGGAAGAGCCCTCTCATCCCTTTTTCTGCCCTCTCTCTATCCAAAGTAATGGCTTGTTCCTGAGCATTTGGGTTCAGCAGGATGATGGAATTCAGCTCAGGACCATCTTGGTCGTATTTATTTATGCGATCTAAGTAAGCGTTTACTAGATCAAGGCTGGTCACTTGATCCTTCAACAAAGCGTCATGCAGTTCCATGATGGTAGCTTCGGCCACTTCGAAGTTAACCGAACTTACCGTATCGAATGTTGAAGATGGGTCACAATTAATTAAGAATATAAGGCTGGTGGCGACACAGACTGAAAAATGCTTTCCCGGATATATGTTACCCCAGTTTTTCATAGGTTTTCGCTTATCTAAGCTTCGAAGTTGTGAAATATATTTAAGCTTCGAAGTTGTGAAATATATTTACGACCTGTTCTCTCAAGCTATATAATCTTATTGTGGCAAGCATCTACTTCATTGAAAAAGAGGGGAGATGATGGTTCTTAGCAGGGCAATCCTGACTCGTTTCTGCGTGACGGTTCTGTTCTCGGCTACACATCTTTCGGCCCAGATCGAAACATCATACAGCCTGCATATGTCTCCGACCCAAATGGAGCGAGGCAAGCAGGTCTATGAAAACGAGTGTGCCGGTTGTCATCTTTCAAATTTTCAAGGATCGTTCGAAGCACCCGTGCTTGCAGGTCCCAATTTCACAGCAGTGTGGGCCCAGAGATCCTTTGGAAGGCTACTCGAGGAAATTCGTGATATGCCGCCAATGCTTCCAGGATCCCTGAGTTCCGATGATTATGATGCGGTTATGGTCTATTTGTTGAATGCAAATGGAGTGCCAGCAGCCGGAGGGATGCTTCGTTCTGAGTTGCTGGATTCTGTGGGTATTGTTTTATCCTCGGTGGGAAAGGAAGCCTTGACTGAAATTGTATACGAAGAGCCTAATTCAGTGAGAGGGCCTTACGGGGTAACTAATTCATGGAGGGAAATTTCGGACTTTAAACCCGTAACGGAACAGGATCTGATTAATCCTGATTCATCTGATTGGATCATGTACAGACGTACATACGACGCCTGGGGGTACAGTCCTCTAAGTCAGATAGACCGGGACAATGCAGGTAGTATGAAACTCTCATGGGTCTGGTCTATGGGAAGCGGCACTAATCAGCCGACTCCACTTATTCGTGATGGGGTTATGTACTTAGCCAATCCACGTAACGTGATCCAAGCACTGGATGCAGCCACTGGTACGCTTCTTTGGGAGTATCGGAGGGAATTCGCAGAAGATTTCAACGTACCTTTTTTCAGTCAGCTTCGAAGTCTTGCTCTTTATGGAGACAAGGTTTTCGTTGCTACTAGCGATGCGTATATGGTGGCGTTGGATGCTAGGACTGGGGAGACAGTGTGGGAAACTCAGATAGCAGATTATCATCAAGGTTTTACTAATGTCTCGGGCCCAATTGTTGTTGAGGGGAAAATTATCAATGGAATAAACGGATGTGCACGTTTTTTCAAGGAGAGCTGTTTTATTACAGCACACGATGCCGAGACTGGGGAGGAGATCTGGAGAACCTTTACAGTTGCTCAACCAGGGGAGCCAGGAGGAGATACATGGGGCAGCCTTCCTTTTGAACTCAGAGGTGGTGTGGATGCATGGACAACGGGCAGTTATGATCCAGATTTGAGATTGATTTATTGGGGAACATCTCAAGCGAAGCCGTGGGTCCCCGTGAGCAGGGGCCTCACCGTTGATGACCCAGCTCTGTATTCCAATTCTACTCTCGCACTAAACCCAGATGACGGAAGTATTGCTTGGTATCGACAGCATATCCCTGGAGAGGCTTTGGATCTCGACGAGGGATTTGAGCAAGTATTGATCGACCGTGAAGGTCAAAAGCTTCTCTTTGCGATGGGCAAGCACGGTATTTTTTGGAAGCTCGATCGAGTGAATGGAACTTTCTTAGATTTAAAAGAGACTATTTATCAAAATGTTTTCGAAAGTGTGAATCGTCGTACAGGTGCAGTTCGTTATAGGGAAGATATCGCGTCAGCGGGTATAGGTGATACGATTTCGGTATGTCCCAGCACCGCTGGGGGGCATAATTGGCAAGCGATGGCCTTCAGCCCAGAAAAAAATGCTTTAATCGTTCCAATGTCTCAGAGTTGTTTAAGAATAGCTGCACGTCCAGTTGTGTTGGAGGTGGGATCAGGTGGTACTGCAGCCGATAGAGAATGGTTTGAAATGCCAGGTACACAGGGCAATTTAGGAAAGCTGGCAGCTTACGATGTAGATAGTTTTGAAGAACTTTGGAGTATTGAGCAAAGAGCAGCCTATCTCACTTCGGTTTTAACTACCGGAGGTGGTTTGGCTTTCGTAGGAGATGTCGATCGCTATTTTAGGGCTTACGATGTAGATAGCGGTCTAGTGCTGTGGGAAACCAGGCTAGGGACTTCTGTACAAGGTTTTCCTGTCTCATATGAAGTGGATGGAGAGCAGTACATTGCAGTAAGCAGTGGCTTGGGTGGGGGAAGTCCTAGGACAGTGGCTCGTCTTTTGAGTCCAGAACTCCGACATCCAACGAGTGGTAATGCTTTATATGTGTTTAAGGTTCCTAATTATTAGTTCGACCATTATCTTCGCTGCACATCATTTGATAATCTACGAGTTTTTATAACTTACGAGAAAATATAAGATCTTTAGATTGTTCATTGTAAATAATACAACTGAGTCGGATTAGAACGTTTTCCGTAGTTAATTGATTGTAAGAGGGGGTCTTACATATGGCTAAAGATGGTGAAGGCAAATGTCCGTTTTCTGGAGGGTCTCAGCACACTGTAGGGTCGAGATCGAACAAACGCTGGTGGCCCAATCAGCTGAACTTAAGCATTCTCCATCAGCATGATAAAAAAGCTAACCCTATGGATGAAAATTTTGATTACCGAGAAGAGTTTAAGAAACTTGACTACGACGCTTTGAAGAAAGATCTAAATGATCTTATGACGGATTCACAGGATTGGTGGCCTGCAGATTATGGCCATTATGGACCATTCTTCATCCGCATGACTTGGCATGCAGCAGGTACTTATAGGATCGGTGACGGCAGAGGTGGAGGTGGCACTGGTGCACAACGTTTTGCACCGCTTAACAGTTGGCCAGACAATGGAAATTTGGATAAAGCACGCAGACTTCTTTGGCCTATTAAACAAAAGTATGGCAAAAAGATTAGCTGGGCCGATTTGTTGATCCTATCCGGCAATGTTGCTATCGAATCAATGGGTGGTAGGACTTTTGGCTTCGGTGGAGGGAGGGAGGATATTTGGGCTCCAGAGGAAGATATTTACTGGGGTAAAGAAGCTGAGTGGCTTGGCAACAGGCGCTATACTGGTGATCGCGAACTTGAGAATCCACTTGCTGCAGTCCAGATGGGTCTGATTTATGTGAATCCTGAGGGGCCAGACGGCAATCCAGATCCACTCGCAAGCGCAAAAGATATCAGGGAAACATTTGGCCGTATGGCTATGAATGACGAAGAGACTGTCGCTCTCACTGCAGGAGGACACACTTTTGGAAAGGCCCACGGTGCGGGAGATGCCAATCTTGTTGGAGCTGAACCAGAAGGTGCTCCAGTTGAAGAACTGGGATTGGGTTGGAAAAACGCACACGGTTCAGGTATAGGTAGGGATAGTATCACGAGTGGCCTCGAAGGAGCTTGGACCGCTAATCCAACCCAATGGGATAACGGCTATTTTGATCTACTTTTGGGTTACGAATGGCAAGTTGTTAAGAGCCCAGCGGGTGCATATCAATGGCACGCCGTAAATCCTGAGCAAAAGGATCTCGCACCAGATGCGGAAGATGCTTCAGTCCGTGTGCCGACTATGATGACAACAGCAGACATGGCAATGCGTGAAGATCCAATCTATAAGAAGATTTCAAAGCGTTTTCATGCGAATCCAGAAGAGTTTGCAGAAGCATTTGCTCGTGCTTGGTTCAAGCTAATCCATCGTGATATGGGTCCTCGTGCAAGATATATGGGCCCTGAAATACCCGAGGAAGAACTTATATGGCAGGATCCTGTCCCTGAAGGCAACACTGATTATGACGTAGACGTTGTTAAGGCACGAATAACAGCAAGTGGATTGACGGCTCAGGAAATGGTAGAAACTGCTTGGGCGAGTGCTTCAACATTTCGTGGTTCAGATATGAGAGGCGGTGCTAACGGAGCACGGATTAGACTAGCTCCACAGAAGGACTGGGAAGTTAACAAGCCCCAGCAGCTCGCCCGTGTCTTGGGCGTGTTGGAAGATATTGCTACGGAGAGTACTGCGTCTTTAGCCGACGTCATCGTTCTTGCAGGCAATACTGCTATTGAGCAGGCATCGGGAGTAAGTGTACCATTTACTCCCGGCCGTGGAGATGCTTCTTTGGAACAAACGGACGTAGACTCATTTGCAGTGCTGGAACCTGTTGCCGATGGTTTTCGCAATTATCAAAAGGCCGAGTTAGCCGTCAGTCCAGAAGAGATGATGCTTGACAGAGCACAGCTACTCGGACTTACGGCGACAGAAATGACTGTGCTTGTCGGCGGCATGCGGGCGTTGGGCATCAGTGTGGATGGTCACGGGGTTTTTACTGACGCACCAGGTCAGTTGAGCAACGACTTTTTTATTAACCTGCTTGATATGAGCGTCGAATGGAGTCCAACAGGAAGTAATTCTTACGAAGCAGTTGATCGTGTTTCGGGTACAGTGGTTAGAACAGCTACGCGAGTTGATCTTGTGTTCGGATCAAATTCTCAGCTTCGAGCTATTGCCGAAGTATATGGTTGCCAAGATTCTAAAGAGAAGTTTGTGACAGACTTCGTAGCTGCATGGAGTAAGGTCATGAATCTGGACTTGTTTTGATATCATCAAGAAGGGCCCTCATGTCATCTAAAATAACCTTAGAAGAGGTGCGGCTTACCTGGTCCAAGGTAGTCTTACTCATCTGTTTTTATTCTGTAGGCTGTTCTTCTTCTAATCTGGAACACCAGAATCCAGTGATTGATTTCTGGATGCAAGGACAGCCTGTCTTTGGAGTTTTTGCTCCTAGCGAATCCAGAATGGGAGATTCAAGAGACTTGGGAGGGGGACGCCCTAGGCCGATATATACTTCGAAAGGAGCCAGAGCTTTGGCTGAAAACCCTCTGTATGATTTTGTGTTTCTGAATTTGGAAGGATCTTACGATGCTGAGGCGGTAGAAATAATGGTTGAAGGGTTGGGAGCATCCCAGGACTTACCCAAGAAGACCTTATTGGTGAGGATTCCGTCGATTGCCACTGATGGTGAGAAAATCACAAGGCAAAGAGTCGAGGAAATTATGCTCTCGGGAGCAGATGGTGTGGTTTTCCCCCATGTGCGTAGCGTGGAGGAAGCGGAAATGGCGGTTGGGTTTTTCGAAAGCTTAGGTGTCGATGTATGGTCACCCTCAAATCCTAAGGGCGACAAATTGGTCATGATTATGATTGAGGATCCTGGAGCTTTAGATCTTGTAAAGCAGATTGCGAGTGTACCAGGGTACAGTATCCTGGCTTGTGGAATAGGAAGTCTGACTAGAGCATTAGGGGGGGATAGGGAAGCGGGTGAAGAAGGGAATCTACGAGTTTTAGCTGAAGCAACACAGCTTGGTTTGCCAGACATGATCACAGCCAATGTTGGCAATGTTCAGCAAAGATTAGATGAAGGATTCTTGGCTCTACTGATGCAAGGCTCTGAGGCCGATGAAGCTATTCGAATAGCCAGGAAGTCGATCGGGCGAGATGTAGCCATGCTGGACCACTAAGGGATTTAACTGCCCAATCTTATTGTGAGCGGAGGGGCGTACTTTTCGGAAGTCTAGTTATTCTGTGATGACCCTTCGGTTTCACTAGGATTAGCTTCCAGGTACGCTGCCGAAAAGTTTTTGATCTCTTCTTGTACCGTTTCAGATATGCTTGTTTGGAGATCTGATGCTTCGCCGATTCCCATGCCTGTAGAATACCAAGTCACACCTTCTGCCAATGTGATTTGAGCATCTCGGGTCATCTGGATAGACTGGTGCATCCTGACCGAAATGAAGTAGGCTACAGTACCCTGGTTTACTAAGCACTGTGAAGAAACCCTCAATTCCGGCAAGGCTGAATTTCGGAGCATCTCCTGCTCTGTTAAAAGTTCGACTTCAGATTCCAACAAAGTCCGTTCGACGACGGCCTGTGTCTCGTTAGTATTTATCCCGGCTAGTTCACATGCAGCATTTGTAGACGTGCGAACAAAGACGCCTCCGATGCCTTCCAGAGTATAGTTATTCCAAGCATTGTCCTGGCCCTGAGCATTAAAAGGCACACCTAATAAAAACAATGCTAGTAAGGTAGATTTATTAAAGAGTTTCATTTTGATTATTTCCATATCTAGGGAGATTCTAGCCACCACAGGATCGGCAATTGTGGTTATTCCCAGAGCCAAGTTTTTCTAATAATGCAATGGTTATCGGGTGAGGTTGGGCCCTTTGCTCCGGACTATTTGCTAAGTCTGCTGTAGTTTGCCCACGGCGACTGATTACTTTAACGTCAGCACCTTGAGATACAAGATATAGAATGATTTCGTTATCTCCTCTGGCAGCTGAATTGTGCAGGGCGGAATAACCGTC
>Ga0310345_10004545_pt1 | contig 12556 bp, 9 predicted proteins | sample HC15DNA20500_MG_FD_204667 | JGI IMG/M metagenome (GOLD analysis project Ga0310345, IMG submission 204667) | Marine microbial communities from station ALOHA, North Pacific Subtropical Gyre - HC15-DNA-20-500_MG | ecosystem: Environmental > Aquatic > Marine > Oceanic | place: Pacific Ocean: North... | reverse complement strand
TAAATTGAGCGGATCCCCGGGTTATCATTGGAAAACTTTACCGGATCAAGGATCCGGCTCATGGTGCTGGAGAATGACGGGAGATTGGGTTTTACTCATAAAACTGGTATCTTTGTATGAAGTCGCCGGTTCCGGCTGGATCGTCAAGGAGACTGGAACAGGCCGGAAAATCACGGCACAGGCGGCCGTTCACTGAAAAAATTCGAGGTTGAAATGGCTCAGTTCAAGCAGAAAGAAGAGATGCACCTGGGGGAGCGTTTCATGGCCTTTATCAAGGCTAATGAAAAGGTCTTCTGGGTATTGCTCCTGGCGTTTTTAGGGTTCAGTTTCGCCTTCGGATCGCAGATCGCGACCGTTCTCAGGCCCACGGGGGCAAGCATCTCGATAGGTTTCGAAGAGGAGATCTCGGATCTCGAATTTCAAATCGAGAGCAAGGCCCTGAGAAATACACTCAGGTTCGCGGGCTCGATCTTCCTCGACGAGCCCTTCTTCCCGACCCTGCCGCCGATTCCGAAGTACCGGACGATCTACCCGGAACAGAGACCGCTCTCCTACCGTGAGTTTCGTCTCTACCGCCGCGCCGCCAGGGAGGCGGGGCTCAGCGTTTCGGAGGCCGAGTTCGAGGCGGCCCGTACGGAGCTCTGGCAGAAGATCTATGCGACCCAGCTGGTCAACGATCCCGATCACCTCGGCTTGGCGGGGATAGCCCTGCCCCAGGGAGGCCAGGATTTCAGATTCCTGCAGGCACAGAAGGCTGAGAAGGAAAGGCTCCTGGGTTTACTCAGGAACCAGAACAAGTTCGATCCAGGCCGTTATTCAGACTTGCTGGCGGGGCGGGGCAACAAGCCCCGTACTCCGGATCCCGTGTTCTGGCCTGTGCGGCCTGATTGTGAGCGTGCCTTCTACGAAGGCAAGACCCTGTTTTCTAAGCGTAACTACAGGGGCGCCCTCGACAGGTTTACCCTGGCCCTCAAGGGAGCGAAGGGTTCCGAGGACAGCGATATCGTTTCGCTGTGGATCAGCAGTTGCAAGGGAACGCCGTTCATTACGAGAACCACTTTTGAGAAAACCCTGCGCGACCTGATCCTCATCGCCCGGCTCGATGATCATATCAACGCGAGGGTCCAGGTCTCCGGCAAGGAGGCCTTTGATGAATTCAGGACGCAGCAGCACAGGCGAAAGTTCGAGTGGGTAAAGCTGACGGCCCCGGAGGACCTGTCTGAGAAGGTAAGGGAGGGGATCACCGAGGAGGAGCTCAAGGAGCACTACGATGAGAACAAGGCCTCCTACAATTCCGCTACGCGTCTGCGCTTCAAGTACCTGAAGGTCTCTGCCGACAGCTTCAAGAAAGAGGTGGAAGCGGAGGTGAAGGAGGAGGATCTTCTCAAAGCGTACGAAGAGGATCGGGGGTCTTATGCCCGTCCTGACATCCAGGCGGACGAGGGGATCTTCCAGCTGCTCGGCAGTGAGGAGGAAAAACAGCGCGATGAGCAGGTCTATCTTCCCTTCGAGGAGGTCAAGGACAAGGTGCGTGAGCGCCATGTTTTCCAGGTCGCTTCCGAGAAGCTCAGGGTGCTCGGCAACAAGCTGAAATCCCGGATCTATCCCGGCAAGGCCGCCGGGGCGCAGGTGGTCGAGCCCGATGAGCCCCAGGTCACCTTCGAGGCGTTGGCGGCCGAGGATGAGCGGTTCGAGGTGGGTCATGTTCCCTTCACCACCCAGGCTGATGCCGAAGCTGTTTTCGGAGAAGAAGGCAACGGCATCTACAGCAAGGCGAATAAGACGACCATCGACAATTGGTACAACACGGCGAACAGGGAGGGGCGGAGTTCGGGACGATACATTCTCACCGAGAGCCTGAAAAAAAGGCTGAAATCGGCGGTGTACGAATACGATGAGGTCGAAGGTGTTTCCCGGCTGAATTCAACCGTGGGCGTTACCTTTTTCTCCAATGTCGAGATCAAGCCGCCCGGAGAACGCAGCTACGAAGAGGCGCTCGAAGATGTCACCTCCGATCTTCACAAGCAGAAGGTGGTCGATAAGCTCGTTGAGGCCTGCAAGAAGAGGTCGGAGGGGCTCGAGGATTCGCCTGGCGGGTTCAAGGAGCTTGCCGGCGGTGAGCTCGAGGTCTCCTTCGATGAGAAGACCGCCTTCAAGGCCAGCTTTGGAGAGCTGAAAGATACCGGCGGCAACTTTATCCGGAGAAGGGGCTCCATCTCATTCCCCGGCGAGAAGGATGAGCAGGGCAGCATCGTCGATGAGATCCATCCGTCAAATTCCGCCCTGGTGAGCGCCGGTTTCGGTATTGAAGAGGTTGGAGGTACCACGGTCGCCAGGGACGACAAGGAGAGCGCTTGTTTCATCATGCGCTACGCGTCCCGGCAGTACCCCGATCCGGCCGAATTCGGGAGAAGCCGCCCGCAAATCGTCAGGAACCTCAAGAAAAGCCGGGAGGATCTCAAATTCTCGGAATGGGTCGCCGAGCTCTACGCCCGGGCGGGTGATGGTGACCGCGATGGCGTCTTCGCCCCCAGGGACAATTGTCCCGCCGTTCCAAATCCTGACCAGCTCGATTCCGACGGGGACGGGATCGGAGATGCCTGCGAGGAGGGCGCCGCGCCCCCTGAGGCGGTCCAGGAAGGCTGAGAGGCGTCGAGGCTCTCTTTTCTCTTTTTGAAAAGCCCTCGATGCGGGTCTTCAGAAGCTCGCGACGATCTTTTCGAGGCCGGCCTCGATCTCATCGGCGCAATTCCTGTAGCCATCGGTATCCAGGCCGATGGGGTCGCTGATGTCCCGCTCAGCCAGCAGGCCGAGCTTGCCACGGAGCTCTTCATCCGGCAGCTCGAAACTGGCGGCAAGGGCTGATATGCCCAGCTGGTGCGATGTGGTGAGCGCGTAGATTCTGTCGGCTTCCTCCAGGATCTCCAGCGACAGCGGCCGCGAGGCGTGGGACTCGATGTCGCAGCCCCGCTCTCTCATCACCTCCACGGCCTCCTTGCTTGCGGCGCTGCCTCCGAAGGCCGATGTGCCGGCCGAGAGCACCCGGTAGCCGAGCTCCTCGAGTTCGGCCGTCTCCACTCCTCTCTTGCGTGCGAGGTGTTTTCTGAAGAGAGCTTCCGCCATGGGGCTGCGGCAGGTATTCCCGGTGCATACGAAGAGAACGGTCGCTCCCCTGGCCGCGCTCTCGAGATCCTGTGTGCTGAGGTGACCTTCGCGCAGCACCGTGAACCGCTCTCCCTCGAGTTGAACGACCGTCGATGCCCGCTTCAATTCCACCGGCCCCCCGTCGAGGATGCCGTCGATCCTGCCCTCGAAATAGGCCCTGACCTCTTCGGCGTTGAGCGCCGGGGCGCCGCCGGAGGGGTTGGCGCTGGGGGCGAGGACCGGGCCGGGGAGCTTTTCCAGGAGGGCCCGGGTTACGGTGGCGTCCGGCACTCTGAAGCCCGTGGTCTCCCCGGCGCCCGGCTCACCGGTTGGCAGAACGATCGTCAGGGGCCCGGGCCAGAAGCGCTTCATCAGGCGTCCGGCGGCTATCGGCAGCTGGTCACAGCGGCGTATCGCCTCCTGTGAATCGGCGATCAGCAGGGTAAAGGGTTTGTCCCCAGGGCGTTCTTTCAGTGCCCTCAGCTTCGCGCAGGCGCTCTCATCTCCCTCGAGGGCGCCGAGCCCATAGACGGTCTCGGTCGGGAAGGCAAGCACTCCTCCATTTTCGAGAATATCCGCCGCGGCGGCGATGGCCCCGGGGTCCGGGGCGAGGCGATCTACTGGTATCAAGGTCGTCATGTCGGGATCGATTTCAGATGGTTTAGGTGTTGATGACAAGCTTATTCATTCGACTTTTGACTCCGCCCATCCGGGGGACGTAAAAACCCCGCGCCCGTCTTCGGCCCGGCGGGATCCACCCGCCGGGGAGGCTTCGAGACTCTTTCATCCGTCGCCCGGTGCGTTATGATACCTCCTTTTCACCAGGGAGATTTCTCGATGTCTCTGCTTGTCGTCGGTTCCGTGGCCCGTGATTCGATCCGCACTCCGCACGGAGAGGTGCAGGACGCGCTCGGCGGGGCGGCCGTTTACTTTTCGCTCGCTGCCGGCATCTTCACCGAGGTGAGGATGGTCGGGGTTGTGGGGGATGATTTCGAGGCGGGGGATATCGAGCTCCTCAGGTCGAAGGGTGTCGATCTTGCCGGCCTCGAGGTGGTCGAGGGTGGCGTTACCTTTCGCTGGAGCGGCGAGTATTCCGAGGACATGAACTCCAGGCGGACGCTCTCGGTCGAGCTCAACGTCTTTGAGCACTTCAGGCCCGTCCTGCCCGGGGGCTACCGTGACTCGAGCTTCGTTTTCCTCGCCAACGCGGCGCCGGGAACGCAGCTCAGCGTACTCGAGCAGGTGGAGGAGCCTGTCTGCGTCATGGCGGACACCATGGACCTGTGGATCGGCTCGGCGCGTGATGAACTCCTGGAGCTTCTCGGGCGTATCGATGGAATCTCGCTTAATGATGCCGAGGCGCTCGAGCTGACCGGCTGCCGCAACCTCATCGACGCGGGCTGCGCGATTCTCGATATGGGCCCCGCCAATGTTGTCGTGAAGAAGGGCGAACACGGCGCCGTTCTCTTTACGGAGGCCGGGGTCGTCGCTCTGCCGGCCTACCCGACCGGGAAGGTCATCGACCCGACCGGGGCCGGTGACAGCTTCGCGGGAGCCCTGATGGGCTCTCTCTCGCAGGCGGGAGCCGTCGATGAAGAGCATCTCAAGACAGCCATAGCCTACGGTTCCGTGGTAGCCTCTTTTACCTGTGAAGGCTTCGGAACCGACAGGCTGGCCGCGCTCGGCGCGGATGAGGTTGGGGAACGTTTTATGAACTATTGCGACTCACTCCAAATCCGTAGATGATCCGTTTATTATTCTTTGCCTTTAATCCCCCGGAGCCGCTCTCCGGGCCGAGAGTGTCGAGGGGAGAGGACGCCCCGGGAAAGTCGTTCACATGAAGACCTCTGAAGTACGAGACCGTTTCCTGGATTATTTCCGCCAGAGGGATCACGTGGTGCTGCCGTCGAGCCCCTCGATTCCCCATGGAGACAAGACCCTGCTCTTCACCAACGCGGGCATGGTCCAGTTCAAGGATGTCTTTACGGGGCGGGAGGAGAGGGTCCACCCGCGCGCGGCGACGGTTCAGAAGTGCGTTCGCGCCGGCGGCAAGCACAACGACCTCGACAACGTAGGCTATACCAGCAGGCACCTGACCCTCTTCGAGATGCTGGGCAATTTCTCCTTCGGAGATTATTTCAAGGAGGAGGCGATCTCCTTCGCCTGGGAGCTGATCACCGAGGGCTACGGTCTCGACCCGGACGCTCTCTGGGCGACCGTTTTTCGCGAGGACGACGAGGCCTGGGAACTGTGGAAGAAAATCTCCGGCCTGCCCGATGAGCGGATCGTCCGTCTCGGTGAGAAGGATAACTACTGGAGCATGGGGGATGTCGGCCCCTGCGGTCCCTGCTCGGAGATTCTCCTCGATCGCGGTGAGGCCTTCGGTGAAGCCGACGTGGAAAACGGTGAGCGTTTCTTCGAGCTCTGGAACCTCGTCTTCATGCAGTTCAGCCAGTCGGCTGATGGAGAGAAGACGCCACTCCCGCGGCCGAGCATCGACACCGGGCTGGGGCTCGAGCGCATGGCGATGGTCCTGCAGGAGGTGGACACGGTCTACGAGACGGACGTCCTGCGTGGCCTGATCTCCGAGGTCGAGTCGATCACCGGCGTCGAGTACGATCCCGGTGAAAAAGGGGTTCCCCACCGGGTTCTCGCCGACCACATCAGGTCGCTTGTGTTCTGCCTCGCCGATGGAGCCGAGATCTCCAACGAGGGCCGGGGCTATGTCCTGCGGCGCATTCTCAGGCGGGCGGCCCGCTACGGGCGCAAGCTCCAGGAGGAGGGGTCCATCCTCCACAGGCTGGTAGGGCCGGTGGTGGAGAGCATGGGAGACGCCTATCCCGAGCTGTTGGAGAACCAGGAGTTCATCACCCATCTCATCAGGAGCGAGGAGAATCGTTTCGGGAAGACCCTCGGCCGGGGCATCGAGCTCTTCGAAGACGAGATCAGCGTCATGAAGGAGTCCGGCACGAAGATCATCAGCGGCGACAAGATGTACCTGCTCTGGGACAGCTATGGTTTTCCGGCCGACCTGACCCAGAGAATGGCCGAGGAGGCCGGCTTCGGCGTCGACATGGAGCGCTTCGAGGAATGTATGAATGAGCAGCGCGAGCGCAGCCGCCAGGCGTCGGATTTCTCGGTAACCACGAGCTTTGATTCCCTGCCCGCAACGGAGTTCGTAGGCTACGAGAGCCTGCGCTGCGGTGCGGAACTGCAGGCCGCCGAGGAGGCGGACGGGACCCTGCAGGTCGTGCTGTCGCATTCACCCTTCTATGGCGAGAGCGGCGGCCAGGTGGGGGACCGGGGCGTGATCTCCGCCGACGATTTCCGCCTGGCGGTAGAGGATACACAGCGCGATGGAGGACGCATGGTCCACATCTGCAGGCTCCTGGAGGGAGAGCTCGGCGATGTCGGCACCGGGTCCGCGGTCGAGGCCGAGGTGGATGATTCCACCCGCCAGGCGACCGAGCGCAATCATTCCGCGACCCATCTCCTCCACGCGGCCCTGAGAGAGGTGCTGGGAACCCACGTACACCAGAAGGGCTCGCTGGTGGACCCGTCGCGGCTTCGATTCGACGTCACCCACTTCAGCGGCATCGAGGGGCAGGAGCTTCAGCAGGCCCAGGAGCTCGTCAATGAGCAGGTGCGCGCCAACCTGCCGGTGGAGATCACCGAGATGGACAAGGATGAAGCCATCGAGGAGGGCGCCATGGCCTTCTTCGGGGAGAAATACGGCGACAGGGTCCGGGTTGTCCGCATGGGCGATTTTTCCATCGAACTCTGCGGTGGAACGCATGTCTCCCGTACCGGCGACATCGGTTTTTTCACTCTCACCGGTGAGGGCTCGGTTTCCGCTGGTGTGCGCCGTGTCGAGGCGCTGACCGCCAACGATGCCGAGGCCTGGTTCGATGGGAGGGTTCGGCTCGTCGATGACCTGTCGAAGCTGCTGAAGGTTTCTTCCGACCTGGTGGGGGAGAGGATCTCCCGCCTGCTCGAGGAGAACAGGGAGCTGAAGACCAGGGGGGCGGCGCCCGCTCCGGCGGCCGGCGGTGAGCTCGATAAGAAAAAGATAGGAGACCTTCTCTTCGCCTCCGGGATCTTCGCGGGTCTCGATGGAAAGGGACTGCGGGATTGTTTTGACCGCGTCAAGAAGGAGTCAGACAAGGTTATCGCCGTTCTGCTGGCGCCGGGTGAAGGAAAGGTCCAGGCGCTCGTGGCCGTCACTCCTTCACTGACGAAGGAGGGCTGGAAGGCGGGTGATATTTTCCAGGCTGGAGCGGAACATATCGAGGCCCGAGGCGGCGGCCGTCCGGAGATGGTGCAGGCAGGGGGAACGAACCCGGAAGGCGCCAGGGCGGCCCTGGAGGCCATGGAGAGCCGTGTCGAGCAGGGACCGGGTTCCTAGGGCTGTTTTCTTTTCGGTCCATGGCCATAGCTTGACATCGGATCGAGTCGAACCTAAAATGGCTCGATTCTATCTGGAGCGTGAGTTGCGATAGCACCTAAGCTCTTCATTTTCAGACAGTTAACGACCTATTATTCGCGGTGGAATTATGGCAGTCCCAAAGAGACGCACATCCAAATCTAAAAAGGGGATGCGGCGCTCGCATCACAGGCTCACACCGGCTTCGTTGGTGAAATGCAGCAATTGCAGCACCATGAAACCCCGGCATCGAATTTGTCCTGAATGCGGGTATTACCGGGGTAAGGAAGTCATTGCGGCTGAGGACTTCCTCGCTTGAGCAGTCCGATTGCGGTTGACGCAATGGGCGGTGACCGCGCTCCCGCCGAGGTGGTTCGCGGAGCTATCAGGGCCGTTGAAGAGATGGAAGGGCTGCGGCTGGAGCTGGTCGGCTCAGAGAGCGATATACACAGCGAGTTCGAGGCCGCCGGCTTCAAGGGTGAGTCCATCACGGTTGTTCCCGCCTCCGAGGTGGTCGGTATGGGGGAGGGGCCCGTAGAGGCCGTCAGGAACAAGAAGGACTCCTCGATTGTCGTGGGCCTGGAGAGGGTCCGGGACGGCGAGGCTTCCGCCTTCGTCAGCGCCGGAAATACAGGCGCCTGTGTGGCGGCGGCTTCCCTCCTGCTGCGTACCCTGCCCGAGGCCAGGAAGGCGGGAATAGCCGTGGAGCTGAAGGTCGGGGAGAAGCCGCTGATCCTCATGGATGTCGGTGCCAATGTAGAGGCCCGGCCTGAGCACCTGGTGCAATACGGTGTCATGGCGAGCCTCTACGCCTCCCGGATTCATGGGGTGGAGAATCCATCTGTGGGGCTTCTCAATATCGGTGAGGAGGGCGCCAAGGGCAATCGCCTGGCTAAAGAGACACACGATCTCTTCGCCTCCAGCGGCTTGAATTTCCAAGGCAATGTAGAGGCAGGGGAATTGTTCCGGGGCAGGTGCGATGTGGCGGTATGCGATGGTTTCACCGGCAACATTGTCCTCAAGATGGCTGAGGGACTTGCCGAGCGTCTCTTCCGGATTTTTAAAGAGGGAGCCGAGGAGGTCATCTCCGGCGCCGCCCGCATCAGCGGCTCGGCGGACGGCGCGTTGGCGCCGGAGCTGGAGAAGCTGGTCCAGTCTTCTCTTGCCGATCTCGGAAGCAAAATTGATTACGCCGAGTCCGGAGGCGCTCCGCTGCTTGGCGTGGATGGAACAGTCATCATCTCTCACGGCCGCAGCGGCGCGAAGGCTATCAGCAACGCGATCCGGACCGCGAATAAGATGGCGGAGGTCGACATCAATGGCCTGATCGTGCAGAATCTACGGGCATTTTCGAAGCAGTCCGTGTCGGCGTGGAACGCCGGGACCGAAGAGACCGTGGAGGACTGAAGGGGAGCCGATTCGAGGTAGAAATGATGTATGAATGTCGTGTAGCCGGTACGGGACGATACGTACCCGAGAAGGTCCTTACCAATGCGGAGCTCGAGCGGATGGTCGAGACCAGCGACGAGTGGATCGTAAAGCGTACGGGGATTCGCGAACGCCGGATAGCGGCTGAGAACCAGTCCACCAGCGATCTCGGCCTGGAGGCGGCCCGCATGGCGCTCAGCAATGCCGGGTTGGAGCCCGGGGACCTCGACGCCATCATCCTCGCCACCCTGACGCCGGACACCTATTGCCCCGCCGGAGCCTGCTATGTGCAACATTTGCTGGGGGCCGTCAACGCCTGCGCTTTCGATCTCAGCGCGGCCTGCACGGGCTTCGTCTATGGCATTACCGTGGGCTCGAGCCTGGTCCGAACAGGGCTGCATCGCAATGTGCTGGTGATCGGTGCCGAGACGTTGTCGCGGTTTATAGATTACACCGAGCGGAACACCTGTATTCTCTTCGGGGATGGCGCCGGCGCGGCGGTGCTTTCGAGGGCTGAGGAGGGAAGTGAGGCGAGAACGATTGACCACTACCTGCGCTCTGACGGCGCGGGCACGGAGCTCATCATCATGGAAGGGGGAGGCGCCCGGCGGCCCTCTACCCACGCCACCGTCGATGAGAAGCTTCATTTCCTCTCCATGCAGGGCAACGATGTGTTCAAGTTCGCCACCAAGAGCATGCAGACGCTCATCGAAACGGCTCTCGAGCGCAATGGAATCTCCATCGACGACCTTGACCTGGTGATTCCCCACCAGGTGAACTCGCGCATCATCGACAGTGTCCTGCGCAAGATCGACCTTCCCAAAGACAAGATCTATCTCAACCTCGAGCGCTACGGAAACACTTCGGCGGCCTCTGTTCCAATGGCCCTGCACGAGGCGGTCGAGGAGGGACGCGTCCAGAGCGGGAGCCTGATCCTGCTGGTGGCCTTCGGAGCCGGTCTCACCTGGGGCTATAACCTGGTTCGCTGGTAGGCGGGTACACTTCTCATTGACCAGTCGTCCAGCGGCGGCAATTCAACAGATGGCAGGAAACAGACATGAGGGCTGAGGACGACAATCCAAAATTCGCCTGCCTTTTCCCAGGGCAGGGAGCGCAGACGGTGGGTATGGCCGCGGATTTGTGCGCCGCGTCCGAGCGTGCGCGGGATGTTTTCCGTCGGGGAGGAGCGATTCTCGGCTTTGACATCCTCTCGATCTGCTCCGAGGGTCCCGCCGAGGAGCTCAACGCCACCCGTCTCAGCCAGCCAGCGATTTTTCTCCACTCGATGGCGGTTCTCGAAGCCCTGGCCGAGCGCCGCGGTCTCGAGGGAGGATTCGGGCGGGGTCTCGCCGCCTCGGCCGCCTCGGGGCTGAGCCTCGGAGAGTATTCCGCCCTCGTCTTTGCCGGGGCGCTCGAGTTTGAAGACGCCCTCGAGGTGGTGGGTAAGAGGGGTGAATTCATGCAGGAGGCCTGCGATCAGAGCGACGGCACGATGGCGGCCGTGATCGGGATGCCGGTCGACGAGATCGAGGCCGCGGTCGCCGCGGCTCGCGAAGATGGCTGCGAGGCGGGGGTCGCCAACTATAACTCACCGGCCGAGACGGTGATCTCGGGCTCCAGCGCAGGCGTTGAGGAGTGCTCACGGAGGCTGGAGGAGGCCGGGGCCAGGAAGGTGGTCGCCCTGCGCGTGGCCGGAGCCTATCACTCGGTCCTGATGGAATCAGCGACCAGGAAGCTCCAGCCCTGGCTGGCTGAGCTCACCATCTCACCGCCGCGCCTGCCCTTCTTTGCCAATTATTCAGGCGCCAGGGTTGAAGATCCCGAGGAGATCCGGGAGGGCCTGCTTCGCCAGATCGAGAATCCGGTCAGGTGGGAGCAGTGCGTGCGCGGCGTGCTGGGCCTGGGCTGCTCGACGGCGCTGGAGGTGGGGCCTGGAAAGGTATTGCGAGGGCACGTACGAAAGATTGATCGAGATGCTGTTGTGGAGTCTATTGGCACCCTCGAGTCTCTGGACAACCTGCAGGCTGTTGCTGTATAGGATAGGGTCCGTTCAGTGTTGTTGATATTTTCTGGAAAACGAATCGATGAGTGATTCCTTAATGCCCCTGAAGGGACAGGTAGCGGTGGTGACCGGCGCGTCGCGGGGCATCGGCCGCGCTATCGCTTCGAGGCTCGCATCCGAGGGCGCAGACCTGGTCCTGGGCGCCCGTGGGGTTGATGGCGTCGAGGCCGCGGGTGCCGCGCTGGCGGAGGAATATCCCGATGGTCGCTTCCTGCCTGTGGGCTGTGATGTGTCGAGTTGGGACAGCGTCAGCGAACTGATGGACAGGACCGTTGAAAAGTTCGAGAAGATAGACTTTCTCATCAACAACGCCGGTATCACCCGGGACAACCTGGTGATGCGGATGAAGAAGGAAGAATGGGATGATGTTCTGGCCGCCAATCTGACGGGGGTATTCAATACCTGCCGGCTGGCTGCCCGTCAGATGCTGAGGCAGAGGGCCGGGCGGATCGTCAACATTACGAGTGTCGTGGGGCTGCTTGGCAACGCGGGCCAGGTCAATTACGCCGCCAGCAAGGGTGGCATCATCAGCCTGACCTATTCCCTGGCGCGAGAGATGGCCTCTCGAGGTGTGCTCGTAAATGCCGTGGCGCCCGGTTTCATAGAGACCGATATGACGGCGGCCATGCCCGAGGCGGCCCGGGAGGCCATGAGCGAGGGCATTCCGCTTGCCAGGATCGGAAAACCCGAAGAAATTTCGGCACTGGTAGCCTTCCTGTGCGGGCCCGGGGCAAGTTATATTACTGGAGAAGTTATTCGCGTGGATGGCGGGCTTGCCATCGGTTGCTGAGGACCGGGTCCAAGGCGACGGCATTTTTCCGCCGGGTTTTTTTTTGGAGAAAGATACAGTGTCCGATATCAATGCAAAGGTAGTAGAGATCGTCGTTGAGAGACTCTCAGTCAACGCCGACACAGTGACGGCCGAGAGCAGTTTCATTAACGACCTGGGAGCTGACTCCCTCGATATCGTCGAGCTGGTGATGGAATTCGAAGAAGCTTTCGATATGACGATCCCCGACGAAGATGCAGAGAGTATTCGCACGGTCGGTGAGGCCACCACCTACATCGAGTCGAAGGTCGGTGGTGGAGATGCCGGCGGAGGCGACGGTGGAGATGCCGGTGGAGGCGACGGCGGAGATGCCGGTGGAGGCGACGGCGGAGATGCCGGTGGAGGCGACGGCGGAGATGCCGGCGGAGGCGACGGTGGAGATGCCGGTGGAGGCGACGGTGGAGATGCCGGTGGAGGCGACGGTGGAGATGCCGGTGGAGATGCCGGCGGAGATGCCGAAGAGGCTCCCCCCGCGCCTCCGGCGGAATGAAAACGCCCTTTGATTCGTCGGAATGCCCGGAAATGAAGCGTGAGTCGTATGCGGTCCGATGTATGGGGATCGTGGGTGAATCCCTGTTTGGATTCTTTTTGGGCTCCCTTTACCGGGATCATCTTTTTTTCACGGCCGGAGATTAATTCAGAGCTATGAGTCGTCGTGTTGTCGTTACCG
>Ga0310345_10004544_pt1 | contig 12558 bp, 7 predicted proteins | sample HC15DNA20500_MG_FD_204667 | JGI IMG/M metagenome (GOLD analysis project Ga0310345, IMG submission 204667) | Marine microbial communities from station ALOHA, North Pacific Subtropical Gyre - HC15-DNA-20-500_MG | ecosystem: Environmental > Aquatic > Marine > Oceanic | place: Pacific Ocean: North... | reverse complement strand
GATCAGACTCGAGCAATCGCATGAATTCCCCTAGCCGACGTAAAATTCCCACATTGTTACGGACTAGTCCTATGCGGGTGCTCAGGGTCTCACCGCTTCTGAAACCGTAAAGTTCCCAAGCTACTCTTATAGATTCTCCTCGTTGGATCTGCAGTTTTGGTTTTACTTGCTGAATAGCTTCTTCCAACGTGTTGGGCACATCGCCCTCACCGTTCAAGATAAGTAGGTCAGAAGCTGAAGCGAGGCCAGGAGCTAAGGGGTCCTGCCAAAGGCCTCTCCGAGATCTCCAGGCAGTTTTGGCAGATGCCTCTAGAATTTCCAATCCAATGATGTAAGACCCATTAGGAAGCAAGAGGCTGAAGGTACCATTTGGATCATTTCCCAGCACCTGGTAGCTGTTTTGATCTGGCATGCTGTGTAAGAATAGCCCTGTCTGGAAATTAGTTTTGTTAGAAGAAACCCCTTTCGTTTTGTCTGCAGAGATTTTTGGAAGTTGAACTAGGAATGGATTGTTCCTTTCTTTGATTTGGTCACGGCCTGCATTTGTAACTGGAGTAAATTCCGAACTTTCTTCAGGACTAAATCCCACTACGATCATCAGGGAGTCTCCTCTACGAAAGCGGGCAATCTGGGCGGTTAATTCAGTGAGGTTTGGTGCATAAGGTGGGGCATACCCAGTTCGAGGATGTTCACGTTCCAGATTCCATTCGGCAGGACCAACCGTAACTGGATTTTTCAAGACAGATGTGGGTGGAAGGAACTCCTGGCTTTTGGGGTGGTGTCTGCCTACGATGCTACGAGTATCGGTTAAGAAACCGTCAGGTGGCTTCCGTTCTCTGTCCCAAGATTTTTCAGCTCCGTAGCGCATCGTCAGTTCTTCCAGGTCATCTCCCCATGTTATTCCATAAGGATTAGCTGATTGCTCACGTAAGTAAACCAAAACTGTCCGTGCGTACTGTTCTGTCATTCGATCATTTCCGTCCACGAGATAGAGAGGATCAGAGAGTAGCCAGAAAAGGTTCTTGAATGACTTGGGATCGTTCGAACTATCTAAGATTTCTTGAGATCCAGAATCTAACAAATATTTCAAAGATCTGAAGTATTGCTCATTCTCCAACGGCATCTGACTGAAGGACAAATCAAAGTATTGAGTGGCCCTTAACCAGTCGCCTTGTAAGTGTTTGAGAAAACCTAGAAGAGCGGTGCACCACCAAGTTTGAGTCTCACACTGATCCAGCACATCTTCGGCTCTAGGCCAGTCACTATTCTCTGATAAATAGTGGATACGTTGTCCCAGCAACCATTTGTCCCCCGGTATAATCGCACTGATTTCAGCCAGTTCGCCGAGAAGTTTAGCTCGGGCCATTCCAATCGGGACGGCCTCTTCAATTACTTCCCAAGTCGGATCTTCATTCCAGTTTTCGTGTCGGAAGCAGAAGCGTCCTATGATTTCATCACAACTTAACCTCAGTCTGGAAAACTGGGGTGTGATCAGATTGTTTCTTGATCTTTCAAAACGAGCCTGTAAACGCTTGGCTTTTTGGTGCAGGGCAGAGGAGTCGGGTGTTATGTCGTTTTGGTTTTGAGCAGAGGTTGTTTTTGCAAGCGAAGAATCCGCGAATATAAATGAGCCCAGAAGGCAAAGGATCCTAAGGATTCTCAAACAGGACTAATTCTTTCAGCATCTGGGGGACTGTCTTGGATTAACATGAAAATGTCTGGTACGATCCTACTGAATTTCCAGCTAGGAACTTCAAAGATGACGTCATTGTTGAGGCTTTGGACATGTCGGGTCGTGCCTTCGCCAGAAAGTACAAGTTGATTCAAAATTTTTCCAGAATCGTCCATGGCTACTATACGTCTGCGGTTCAGATCAGAGGGTGTTTGGTTCTCGGTAAGAAATCCAGTGGCTTCCAAATGTGAAAGTTCGGCGGTGATACCTATCATTGCTGCAGCGTCCACTGTTTCTCCATCCATTACCCAGGTCGTATCTGATCGCTCTAATCTGTAAGGTTCATTACCGTACTCTAACAAGATACTTTTCACAGCAGCTGTATCAGTAGTTGTGATAGTCTTGTTTCTCCATTCTGTTAGGCTTTGGGTCACAGCACTGCGTAACGTGCCAGAGACCACCACCACCTCATTTTGGTCTAAAAGCCTAGTGAACACACTTGGAAAAATCGGCCCACTGTTTCCTACAAGAATAGTGGACTGGTGATTATCGGTGTCGATGATTTCCAGGGCCCAGGTACTATCTAATGATAGGCCCATTCGTCGATGGTTTTCTGCATTATTGGCCACCACATTGCCTACGTCATTCTCATCAATGGCATCCCACAATTTCCTTAAGGATGCTGCCTCTGAGGAGTAACCATTAACTTCCCACGTATCACTTAGAAAAGTTAATTCGGTGATACCACCGTCAGGGCTTGTGATTTTCAAACTCTTGATGGTTGTCGAATCAAAATCTGCAAAAACTTCTTTGATACTGTTATTCACAGCGTTCGAATCTTGATCCCTGTTGTTGAACAGGCTTAGTAGCACCCAGAATAGAGTAGCTCCCAGAAAAAGTTTTATAATCTTGTCCAGAGTCTGTTTGCTCATGCTATTAAGTCTCCCCAGCGAACTTTAGCCCTGCGTTTACGTCCAGTAACTTTCAGAATCCCCAAAATCACAACCAGTAAGGGTACTCCAATAAGGTTGCCCCATCTCAAGCTAGCTTTTTGGAAGTCAGAGGTGAAAATCATCGGTGGTGGTGTCCTTGTTTTAGAACGGATAGCTATCAGTGCCTCATCCTGAGCGAGCCAGTCGATTGCATTTTCTGCGAAGATGAGATTGTCTGGACTGACTTGTACAAAAGATTCCTCTAAGAAATCAACATCACCCACAACAATAATTCGTCCAGCTGAAGGGTCATCATTCGAAGATTCTGAATCTCCCCCCCCCAGTGCCACAGCTAAGGTCACAGTCTGGAATCCATTGGGGTCAGGTTGCAGGAGTGCGTCTGGCATTATCAATGAATTGGGCGGTTGTATCCCGCCAGCTTCAGTGGTTATCCAGAGTTTTTCGATATTGTCAATACTGTCTGCTACCGTAAGTGCAGTAGCCCAGCCAACACTTAATCCATTAAGGTCCCTAGTAGTGGCGTGCAATCCTCCCTTAAGAGCAATGGGCCATAGGGGATAAGGACGTATAACATTGAACATGCCTTGCGAGCCCATGGATATATTGGAGTTGGAACTGTAATCCACAACCAATCCGGCGTCGACTCCGATTCCTCTTTCTGCCAAAAACCCTTCAAGACCAGTTGTAACTTGACTGGTAGTGGGAGTTTCTGCAGAGGGTTGATGCTTGTCCACCAGCATTAAAGCCCCACCGCCTTTGGAGATAAACTCTTCTATTTCCACAATCTTTGTTTCAGGAACAGCTTCTTTAGGGCCTGCAAGTACCACTAGGTCTGTGTTGTTGGGATCTAGTCCTATACTATCTTCGGATAAGTCGATAGAGGTGACTTCATACCTTTCTAGCAAACTTCGCATCAGAGACGGGAAACTGGTTTCTCCTAAGGCACCAAAGCCAGTCAAGAAAGCTATACTCGGTCTTTTGTCTGTCGTCATGACGGATATCGCTGAAGCAATCCTGAACTCCAAGTCGGCTGTGCCAGAAATAAATGGGATGACTTCCTGTTTCTCTGCGTAGAGCAGGGCTAGCCCGAACCATCCCCGTCGCACCTCAAATTCATCATCTCTGAGTACGTTGAACTCATTTTCAATAATACCTAAAGACCTTGCCTCAGCGGCTACTTCAAGATTGTCACTCGGATTTAGATTTTCGACGACAAGATTATCTCCTCCCGCGCGATTTAGGTCGGAGATGAGGTCGCGTACATCCCTTAATGTTGGCTGAAGCTCGGATGGGAGTGCGTCTGAGATGAATAATTTGAGAGTGACCAAGTCGGAGAGATTGCTGAGTGTTTCTTTGCTTCCAGATGACAATGTGTATAGGTCTTCTCTGGTCAAGTCGAAGCGCCCACGGATGTTTCCTCCCAGCAGGTTTATTACGACTACCAGGCCAAGTAGAGTAGTTACCCCAATTCTAAGGCGTTGGTAAGATTGTCTTTGTTGGCTAAGGCGTTGTTTAACCAAAAGGCCTACTGCCATGGCTAAAAACAATCCTGCCGTTGAAAGGAAATAGACGACATCTCTGAGATCTATTACTCCTCTAGCAACATTCTCGAAATGCCCCATGACTGATAAACGTGACAAGGCAGTTCCCACCAGCGGTGTCAAGCCATATAACACGACTGGTGTCCCAATAAAGACCAGTAGAAAGGATACAGATGTGGCAAGGATGAAGGCGGTGACTTGATTCTTTGTAGCTGTCGAAGCCCAAAGACCAATGGCTACACCTTGGATGGCCAGTAAAAGTGCTCCGATGTATTGGGCAAGCATAATTCCGGGATCGGCTTCAGAAAACAATAGGATTCCTACTGCCATGGGCAAAGTACCAAGCAGAGCTAGTATTACAAAAATCCAGTTTCCTATCAGCTTTCCCAACAAAATTTCTAATTCATCTAGTGGATAAGAGGACAACCATTCTATAGTCCCCGTCCTCCTTTCTTCAGCAACGGATCGCATGGTCATAGCTGGGATGAAGACAGCGAAAAGCCAGGGAAGTAGATCGAAAAGTGGTCTGAGGCTAGCCACTCCTAAGGCGTAAATAGATCGGAATGTCAAGAATAAACCCAGGCCGAGGAATGCAACCATGAGTATATAGGCTGTAGGATGGTCGAAGAAATTCTCAATTTCACGTTGTGCGACTATTCGAATACGCTTCATTCCGATATCTCCTCCTCATCAGTCAATTCTCTGAAAAGGCTTTCTAGAGAAATTTGGTTCTTGTGGAGTTCCCACAAAATCCAATTTGCGTTTTGAGCTAGTTCGAAAATCACTGGGCGGAGCTCCTCGTCTCCCAGAACCGATAAAGTCATTCGGGTTCGTCCATTCACCTCTTCGACACTGTGAGCATCGACACCTGGCAATACACTCAGCTTCTCAACGACACGATCACCTGCTATTTCAACAGTGTATTCGGATCTTCCTTTTCCAGCTTCGAGAAGGTCAGAGACACTTCCATCGGCGATGAGTTTGCCACGGTTGATTATCAGGATTCTTTTGCAAGTTGCTTCGACTTCTTGCATTACGTGGCTACTTAATAGGACCGTCCTTTCTTGACCAAGGTTGCTGACCAAATTTCTAATGTCGACCCGTTGGTTGGGATCGAGGCCTTCAGCTGGCTCGTCAAGGACTAAAATTTCAGGGCGGTGAAGAATTGCTGCTGCTAAACCAACCCTTTGCCTATAACCTTTGGAAAGCTCAGCAATGGGGCGAAAAAAAACTTCAGAAATACCAGTTTCATCTACGGCATCAGAAATACCAGACCTAGCGTCCTTCGGACTCATCTCTCTCAATGAAGTGGCGTATTCTAGAAACTCGACTACAAGCATGTCTATGTATAGGGGATTTGACTCAGGCAGATAACCGACCTTCCGCTTGGCAGCGTTGAGATCTTCACTGATCAGTTTTCCATCGTAGTAGATACCGCCCTGATCAGGCTCCAATACACCAGTTAGCATTCTCATGGCGGTAGTTTTTCCGGCTCCATTGGGGCCAAGAAAACCAACGACTTCTCCTCGTCCAACCTCGAGGTCTAAGTTTTCGACTGCGGTCAAATCACCAAAGTGCTTAGTGACTCCTCTGACTGAAATCATACTTTTTCGGCTCCGTTCATTGGGTCGCTTTCATAAGAAATCTCAAATGATTTTTGCACTCAGAAATTTTAAAAAATGTTTCCATCATTGTCTATGGGGTAAATTAAATAATAAATATCTTAACAATTGTTGTCTAAGTCTCATCATGGATATTAGAATTGTTCTCAGTCAATGGACTAGTATGATGTTAAAGGTAGCCTGTATAGTCCAGAATTTTAAGGAGAGTTTAAATTATGTGGTCAAAATTCCTATGTTTTTCTTTGGTCCTCGTGACGATTAATGTTCTTGGAGGTATGAGCAATACCCTGTCGGCTCAAATGAACATGGGTATGTCCTCAGACGAATTGCCGCAAAGTTTCCAAGAGCCGATGAAATTGTTTGAAAAAGGTCTTGGACCTTTGACTAGGACGGTCACCACGGATGTTGTTGAGGCCCAAGCGTTTTTTAATCAAGGGCTTCAGTTGATGTACGCTTTTACACCTGAAGATGCCGCTCGTTCTTTCAGAGAAGCTCAAAAGAGAGACCCAAGCTGTGCAATGTGTTATTTCGGTGAAGCTTGGTCCTGGGGTCCTTATCTCAATGGACCTATGGGTCCTGGAGATCTGCCAAGAGCTCAAGAGGCCATTAATATGGCCAGTAAGCTTGCCGAGAATGCAAGTGGGGTCGAAAAAGCTCTCATTGACGCTATGGGAGTAAGATACGTTGGTCGCACAGACAGAAGTCCTCAGATAGCTGTTGACACTCTTTATTCTGAAGCAATGGCGGATGTTTATGCAGACTATCCGACTGATCTAGATGTGGGATTCTTGTATGCAGAGTCTCTTTTTCTACTAGAACCCAGAAGAGGTTATCGGAATATTGAAAAACCAGAAGTTCAGGTGCTTCATGGGGTTTTAGAAGACGTTCTTGACCAAGATATACGGCACCCTGGAAACTGTCATCTCTATATCCATGCAACTGAGTCAACGACCCAGCCACATAAAGCGGAAGCATGTGCAGAATATCTAGGAAATGAAATTCCTGGGGCTAGCCATATTCAACATATGCCTTCTCACACCTGGAATAGAGTAGGTCGCTGGGCGGAAGGAGTTCGTGCGAATACTCTTGCATGGCATTCAGACCAGAAAGCTGCTATTGGCGAGGGCTTTGCTATCTATCCCAGTCATAATCTTCATATGCTACTTTTCGCCGCTTCGAATGACGGACAAGGGGCAGTAGCGATGCAGGCTGGGATAGATTACGATGAGCTGACTGGAACATCTACATACGAAATTTTGACAAAGATTCGTTTTGGAAGATTCAAAGAAATCCTAGAGATGCAAGGAGTGCCAGATCCGAATCCCATCTTCAAGGGATTTTGGGATTTCGGACGAGGATATGCACATCTGAAGACCGGTGATATGGACCGAGCACGCCAATTCTTGAATGCGATAGAGCTTGGAGCAGAGGAGGCATCTGAGAGAGCGATTTTCCGACAACATTCCGCTAAAGATATGCTTGCAATAGTCGGAGGAATCTTAAAAGGAGAGATGCTTCGCGAGGAAGGTCGACTGAGCGAAGCTATAGAACTTTTCAAACAAGCGGTGGAGATAGAAGATCAGTTAGAGTATGACGAACCAGAACCGTTGAACTTCTCTGTTCGTGACTGGCTAGGCTCTGTCTTGATTGAGGCAGAAAGATTTTCCGAGGCTGAGGAAGTTTACAGATTGGCTTTAGAGGATCATCCCCATAACGGATGGTCGTTATTCGGACTAGAGCAGGCACTCAGGAATCAGGGGAAAAGAGGTCCTGCAGATGAAGCCTTGAGAGCGTTTGAAGAAGCCTGGCAACGATCCGATGTTTGGCTTGTTACTTCCCATTTTTAGAATTCTGATTTCTTTCATCAGACCTTTGAGGAGCTCAGATTGCCTCGAGCTCCTCAAAGGTCTGTAGACCTTGTTGGAACCACTGCTCTCTAAAGGGAACAGTGGAGATGTCATCCAGATCGAGTCCTTCTGTCATCTGATGAGGATAAAGCTTTAAGGAACCTGTTTCTTCCTCGTGTTCACTATGTTGCCCCTGCATGAAGATATTGACTTTGAATGCATCTTCTTTGTTGGTTGTAAAGGCATTGAACAGAAGGGTGTCTGGTGTCTTTGAAAAATCAGTGACAGTCAAATCTAAAATTGGCTTGTCTTTTTCGTGAACCTGTACGAGAAGGCTCTCTTGAGATTCAGTGAATTCTATATCGATATCTTTCATATAGTGCGGAAGGTGCCAGCGCTCTATAGCATGTGCACGAGATTCTGCAGTCGTCACTCCAACTATAAAAGGATAGAAGGCCGCGTTCGGAATTGGTTTATTCGGGTCGACCTTGGGAGGGACTATAATTGAAAGGACTATCTCATTATAGGAGCCCACTTCGGTCTCGGTGAATTTGAATGCTGTGATAGCTAGTATGCTTCTCTGGTGTTGGATTTCAAGGGACTGCAAGTGTTTCGGTAGAATCTTAGTTGCATCATTTGTGGGCATCTCGAAGAAGCCTGCCACTGCATTTTCAAAACCGTATTTAGTTAACTGCATTTGTCATTGTTTCCTTACAGGACAGTGATGGTAGATTGTATTATATAGTAGAAGGAATTTAATAGAGACAGTATAATATCAGACTTTGAAAATGTGGATGTCAACAAGTAGCACACGAATTGAAGGTGGCGAATACTGCAGAGATGATTTATAGAAAGAGCTTAAGGGGTCTATGGTTTTGATAGGGAAGTGTTGTGGGAAATGCAGTTTCTCGAAAAGTCGATTGTAATGGACAGTAAGCGTCCAGTGCAAGACCTTTTTGTGCCCTTATTAGTTGATATCGCAGGGAGTCATGTAGAAGCAATCGTCCTCTACGGGTCGCATCTTTCGGGTACGAGTCCAGGTCGATACAGTGCTTACGACTTGGTTTTAATAGTTGATCAGTATAGAGGTTTTTATGATGCATTGTACTCGGCTAAGATAATACACAGATCGCCATTTTTAATGACTATTTTCAGCTGGTTTCTCCCTCCCACTGTGATTCGGTTATCTCCTGAAGGGGACGCAGGGGCTCTGGCGAAGTGTCTTGTGATAGATAGGTCGGATTTTGAAAGGTCTCTAAGGGTCGATCGGGCTCGAGATCATTTCATGATTTCAAGAATGATACAAAAAGTTCAGGTGGTTTATAGGAAAAGTGACGTAGTCGGGGAATGGGTCCGCGAGAATCTTCAGGTCGTTAGATATGATGTTCTCAGTTGGGCTACTTTGTGGATTAGTCAGCCATTCAATTCGGCATCTCTAGCACGTGAAATGCTTAGAATTTGCTATCGAAGTGAGAACAGACCTGAATCATCTAGTCGCTCGGACGCGATTTTCCTTGCACAGCAAAAGGAGTTGGTCGAGTGTTATAGCGAGGTGTTGGCTGAGGCTGAGATCAAGGGAGAACTGGAAAGGGAGGGGGACGGTTATAGAACGTTGCTTCCAGCTTCCAAAATCCGCAGGTTGCAACGTTTACTGTATTTCAAAATGTCGAAACTGAGGGTAACGTTTTCTTGGTTCAAACATATGGTGACATTTGAAGGGTGGCTTCCGTACATTGTCAGAAAAGTAGAAAGGAGGACCGGGAACCAAATTCACCTCACTAAGATAGAAAAAATGCTACCAGTCTTGTTTTTGTGGCCGCGAGTTCTTTTTGTGTTCTGGAATCGACCAGAACGGGAAGCTGAACCAGGCCAAAATTTGGAAACAGCAACCGATCAAGGAGAGAGTTAACTTTGGGACTGCAAATATTACTGGGAGTGTTGTTACTGGCCACGATTTCAATCTTGGCTTGGGTCCTAAGTGGGAAACATCAATCTTTTGATTCTTTAGAGAGTGAAAATCGCGGCGACTTCGTATTAGGGAGATTTTTGAGGGACTGGTTCTATTGGTTCGTAGATCCACTGAGAAGGATTGCGATACTAATCGGAATGGGACCGTTATCCTTTAACCTTCTAGGCGTGTTATTCGGTGTTCTAAGTGGAATAGCTTTCGCCAGTGGTCATCTGGCTTTGGGTGGGTGGAGTATTTTATTAGGTGGGATTGCGGATGTTTTAGATGGAAGGATTGCTCGCTCTTTGGGGATAGCTGACAGGAGGGGTGCTTTCTTAGACTCTACATTGGACAGGTTTGCAGAAGTGGGAGTGTTTTGCGGTTTGGTATATTTGTTTAGGGACTCACAGGCAGGCTTGCTATTTGCCGTTACTGGCCTAGGTGGATCATTACTGGTCAGTTACACCCGGGCAAGGGGGGAAAGTTTGGGGGTAACTTGCAAGCTAGGCTGGATGCAACGTGCAGAGAGATTGCTTTTGATAGGCTTTGGCGGGATTCTGGATCCTACTATTTCAATGGCCTGGGGCTCTGGCCAGAGTTTTGGAGTACTGTTGGTTCCTGTACTAGGCGTCCTAAGTGCCGGGACGATTGGGACTTCAGTGTTCCGCACATTTTGGATAGCAAAGCAGCTCAAGGAAGAGTTGTCTCAGTGAACTCGATTTTCGGAAATCATGTTATGAAGGTCTGCTGGAGTGTCGGTTGAAAAAGGAGAATACCAGGGCCCATTTCTGATTGCCTGTTAGAAAAGATAAATCCTAATTATCTTAAGGTACGTAGGGGGCCATAGCTCAGTTGGGAGAGCACTGCCTTTGCAAGGCAGGGGTCGCCGGTTCGAGCCCGGCTGGCTCCACTAATTTTTCCATAGGCATCTTTTTGGATATCGGCAGTGATTCTGAGTGGACTGTCCATATCAGAAGGCAATCATACGGTTTACTTTCATTGTAAAGCTACGACCAGGAATAATACCTTCTCCAGTTTCAAATCTCTGTTCATTCCATACAACAAATAAGTCACTGAGAGGTCGGTGAATCAGATTGAACCTGACGTTGGAATTAAGTAAGCGTCTAGAAGGATCCCATTGCAACAAGGTGTCAATGAACATGTTTTTATGGAAGGAGTAGTTCGTGCGACTTGTCCAGAAAGTTTTAAGGAAGGATGCATCTGGTTGATTCAGTTTTGCCGAAGTTCTGTTAACGCTTATAGAGGTTCGGAATTTGTAGGATGGCCTGAGAGTAATCCCCCCGGAGATCGAACGTTGAGTCCCACTCCAGAGACCACCTAACGTTCCCCTATAATTCAGAGAAACTGGACGACTCGAGTTAGTGCTACCGCTGAGCACCCAAGTAGTCCAGTCGTGACGTCCTTCTGGAATGGATTCTATACGGCCATCTATTCTGAAAGGGAGATCGATTACTTCGGTAGATTTATCTGACGCCAGTTGTATGCTGCCTCCAGATTCAAGGAAAAGAGTAACTCCAGAGTGTAATCTTTTGGCTCGTATACCCCCTGCGATGTCATTGTAGTAGTTCCAGGTGATATGGGGATGTACTTCGCGGATCCCTATCTTCCTTAAAGGTTCAGGCCTAGGCCGAATGCCCCAGTCGATGAAATACTTACGTATTCCAGTTCGTTTTAGGAATCCAAGATCGTTCTGAAATCCTTCTCCTAATTCCATCAGACCAAATTTGATGTGATGAAAATTTCCCTCTCGGTTGATAGAACTGCGCCAAGCGTTTTGCCCTTCCTGTTTAATGTGTCCTGTTTGAGAAGAGAGGTAGTAAGTGCTCCAGTCAAAGTCTCCTGGAAAGCGTATGAATGAGTCTAGTCCATAGACGCGGTTATAGTTGGAGTCTTCTCCAATTGAATTCCGAGTCATAAAGATGCCACCAATGTCTGATCCGCTTAACAAGTTTTTTCTCACTCTCACTACAGCGTAATCATTGCCAGGATTGTCGCTGGTCTGATCAGTGCGCATCCATAGTGCACCAACCATGAAGTCTGAGATTTTTCCAGTCAGACGAGCTCCTCCCTTAATGGGCTGGGCAATCCCGTCATTATTGATTCCTATCCGTCTACTGAAGAAAGGGAGAAGGTCAGTGTTAGAAGTAGGTGTTAGTCTGACACGAATGTTTCGAGGAGCATCTCCAACATAGAATAGGCCAGAGTTTTCCAGAAAGAATTCACGCTTTTCTTGGAAAAATAGACTGAATTGAGTAAGGTTGACTCTCTGCTCATCTGCCTCCACTTGTGCAAAATCGGGAAAAGCGGTCAGATCCAGTGTTAGCCCCTCAGTTAATCGATATTTCAGATCTACTCCCACCTTATTGTTCTGGGCGTATTTTTCTTCCCCTGTCCCTCTGACTGCTGAAGTCAAACCGAATGGCTTGACCCTCAGATCCCTTCCTCCGCTAGCTTGTGGAAGACCCACTAGATCACCTGCTAGAGAGAGACGATAGAGGTTGTAAGCTCTAGGGATCGGTGCCCAATGAGCAATTTCGTTGTTGCGTCTTAAGAGGCGAGCGAAATTGATTCCCCAGCGATCGTTTTTGACATCAAATCGCAGAGCCCTGAAGGGGATGGCCATTTCAACTGTCCAGCCATCTGGAGCTCTAGCAGTCTCTACCGTCCATATTGCGTCCCAGGAACTATTAACTTCCCGCCCTTCGTTCGCTACCTGTCGGTCACCTCTGGCACCTTCTGGGTTTGTCATGAACACATATCCGTTTCGCCTATCTCGGAAAGTATCGAGAATGACCTGAAAACCGTCTTGGTTGGTTTCTGAGAAATCTCTTTTAATTTCTGAAACTGTAGGCTCTTCGGAGTCATGAAGGTAAGCAGCAACATAGAGTTGAGCATCGTCGGCTGCTATCCAAATGTCGGTTGTCTGTGTCGCTCTTTCACCTTCGCGAGGCTCA
>Ga0310345_10004543_pt1 | contig 12561 bp, 11 predicted proteins | sample HC15DNA20500_MG_FD_204667 | JGI IMG/M metagenome (GOLD analysis project Ga0310345, IMG submission 204667) | Marine microbial communities from station ALOHA, North Pacific Subtropical Gyre - HC15-DNA-20-500_MG | ecosystem: Environmental > Aquatic > Marine > Oceanic | place: Pacific Ocean: North... | reverse complement strand
GTACCGCCCGCGCGCCCGCCACGTGAGCGTTACCTCGGACGGGCGCACCGCGTTCTTCGACGAGCTGCTCGACAACGACGCGCTCGGGGAGACGCGCGGCTCCGGCGTGTTGGTGCGGGAGGACGGCGCCTGGAGGGTCGCGCAGTACAATCTCTCGATCCCGATCCCGAACGAGGTCGCCGGCCGGGTGATCGAGCTCATCCGCGCGCCGCGCTGATCGGCCCGCGTGACCAGAGCGGGGAGCTCACACCCGGAGCCGCTCCTCCAGCCGCGGGTCGGGTGCCACAAACAGCGTCTTCGTCCGCTCGACCAGCACCTGGCCGGGAGGCGACCGGCGCGGCTTCCGCACATATTTCCGGCGGGTCCAGTCGACGGGCACGCTTCCCGAGGTGCGCGCCTTGGAGTGCAGTGCCGCCAGCACAGAGGCCTCGGTCAGGTCACGCGTCGGCGGATTACCGTCACCCCGCCAGCGCAGGACCACGTGCGCGCCGGACGCGTGGCGCGCGTGCAGCCAGACGTCGTCCGGGGCGGAATGATGGAAGGTGAGGTCGTCGTTGTGCCGGGCTCCGCGGCCGACTCGGATTTCGAGCCCGCCCGAGCTTCGGTAGACCCGGTAGGGAAGCGTGGGAGCTGCGGGCCCACGGGCGCCCTCTTCGAGGGAGGGAAGCTCGGCGCGCAGAGCTTCCGCGCCCACCTCGCCCGCGCGCGCTCTTTCCACGAGTCCCTCGAGCCGGCGCGACTCCCGCTCGGCCTCGACGATCAGCTCAGGCAGCCGGGCGCACGCGCGCTCGGCGCGCCCCGCACGCTCGTAGTACGCGGACGCGTTCTCCTGAGGGGAGCGCGTGGGGTCCAGCTCGAGCTCCACCGGCCTGCCATCGAACCCGGTGAGCTGCACCCGGCCCACCCCTCGCTCGAGCTCCGCCAGGCGGGCGAGGAGCAGATCGCCGGTGCCCCGGAGCGTCGCGGAATCGGGGTTCTTCGCAAGCTCGCGCCGGAGCGCGTCGGCCCGCGCCCAGGCCCGCACCGCGCGCTCCGCGAGCGCGTTGAGGAGCGCCGGGGGGAGGGCGGCCGGCGGCTCTCCGACCGCGGCTGCCGCGTGCGTGAACGCCGCGAGCAGCGTGGGCTGGGGCTCGGCCGGCGTGCCCGGGATGGGGAGCGGATAGGGCTGGAGGTCGCCGCCGGTCCAGAGCAGGACGGGATCTGGCTCGGCCGAGCCGAGCGCGACTGCTGCGAGCTCCTCCCAGAACCGGTGGCCCGCGTCGCAGGCGTGCTCCGCGTCCCGGGCGTCCGGCTCCCCCTCCGTCGCCGCCCCCAACAGCGCCTCTGCGTTGAGGGGCGACGTCCACGCGGCCGCCGCGAGCAGCGCCCGCCGCTGGCGCCCGGGTTCGACGGGAACCAGCAGCGCCCGCCAGTGCTCGAGCGGAAGCTGCCCGTCCATGCCCGCGCGCGGGGACGGCTCGGGCGCCGGCCAGGGCCGCCCGACGCGCGGCGCGCGCTCTCCTGCCCGCTCGACCAGCACATGCCGCACGATCCGCTCGGGGCCCTCGGTGAGCACCGCGTTCCAGCGGTTGGAGATCCACTCGACGATCAGGTCCACGCCGGGGGGCGCGCGGCGCGCGCGCGCCAGCTCGAGCACGAGCACGCGGTCGTCGGGGAGGGCGCGCGCGCTGCGCAGGCGAGCGGCGAGGGGGCGGTCGCCGGGCTCCACGGCCACCGGCTCGTGCCAGGCGATCGTTCCGGCCTCCGCGTTCAGCCCCAGCTGGAGGGTGCCCTCGCGGAAGAGCAGCGCGAGCGAGCGCCGTGCGCGGTCCATGCGGAGGGCGCGCAGCCGGGCGCCTCGCAGCCGCGCCTCCAGCTCACGGGCGAGCGCCGCGACCAGCACCGCGTCGAGCACGAGCGACATTCCATAGTATAGCGGCCACAGGACGACGAGTCGCAGTCGGGCCGGGCGCTCCGTCGCGCCGGAGCGAGCGCGCGTGCGGAACCGGGCCTCCTGACACGGGTCTCTTAGGCTCGTCGCGGCGCCACGTCCCCAGACTTCGCCTGTGGGCTAGCCCCGGAACGGACGCCTCGCCCCCATCCCACGCCAAGTGTCCACCGAGAGCGAAACCATCAAGGGCCGGCCCTCTGTCCGGCGCTTTCAGGAGATGAAGCGCCAGGACGAGCGGATCGTTATGCTCACGGCGTACGACGCGCTGTTCGCGCGCCTGCTCGAGGAGGAGGGGATCGACCTGATCCTGGTGGGCGACTCGCTTGGCCAGGTCGTGCTCGGCTACGACTCCACCCTCCCGGTCACCCTCGAACAGATGATCCACCACGCCGCCGCCGTGCGGCGCGGCGCGCCCAACTCCTTCGTGGCGGTCGACCTCCCCTTCCTCTCCTACCAGGTTTCCGTGGACGAGACGATCCGGAACGCGGGGCGCGTCCTGAAAGAGGCGGGGGCCCAGGCGGTCAAGGTCGAAGGCGGGGATCCGCGCACCTGCGGAATGGTGGCGGCGCTTTTCGCCGCCGGGATCGCAGTGATCGGACATCTCGGGCTGCGACCGCAGTCGATCCACGCGCTGGGCGGATATAGGGTGCAGGGGCGGGAAGAGCACGAGGCCCGCGCGCTCGTGGAGCAGGCGTGCGCGCTCGAGGCCGCAGGGGCGTTCGCGATCGTGCTCGAGCTGGTGCCGGCCGAGCTGGCGAAGGAGGTGACGCGCGCCGTCCAGGTCCCCACCATCGGTATCGGCGCGGGTGCCGGGTGCGACGGGCAGGTGCTCGTGCTCTATGACGCGCTGGGACTCAACGCGGGTTTCCGGCCCCGCTTCATCAAGCGCTTCGCCGAGGTGGAGGACGAGGTTCGCACCGGGCTGCGCGCCTACGTGCGCGAGGTGCGTGCGGGCACCTATCCCGGACCCGAGCACGCATTCGGCAAGGATTCCTGATCGCACAGGCACTGGCTGTGACCTGCGCGGCACCCACTGAACGGCGACCGTGATCGTCGCGCACACGCGCGCCGAGCTGGACTGGGGACGTGCGGTGCTCACCGGCCGCGGCCAGCGGCTCGGCTTCGTGCCGACCATGGGCTACCTCCACGAAGGGCACCTCCGGCTCGTGGACCTGGCGGCGGAGCGTGCCGATGTGGTGGCAGCGTCCATCTTCGTGAACCCCCTCCAGTTCGGACCGGGCGAGGACCTGGCCACCTATCCGCGCGATTCGCATCGGGATCTGGCGCTGCTTGAGGTGCGGGGCGCCGACCTGGTCTTCCTGCCCACCGTCGAGGACGTGTATCCAGTCGGAGACCCCGTGGTGAGCGTGGATCCGGGCGCCATGGGCGACCGCCTGTGCGGCGCCTTCCGTCCGGGGCACTTCCGCGGCGTGCTCACCGTGGTGGCCAAGCTGTTCGGGCTCGTACGACCCGACCTCGCGGTATTCGGGCGCAAGGACCTCCAGCAGCTCGTGCTGATCGAGCGGATGGCGCGCGACTTGGAGGTGGGGGTGGAGATCGTGGCGGGACCCACAGTGCGCGAGCCCGACGGGCTCGCAGTGAGCTCGCGCAACAGCTATCTGAGCGCGGAGGAGCGTGCCGCGGCGCCCACGCTCGCGCGCGGGCTCGCCGACGCGCTGGCGCGCTTCCAGGGGGGCGAGCGCAGCGCCTCCGCGCTCGTTGACGCGGTGCACGTCGCGCTCGACTCGAGTCCGATCATGTGCCTCCAGTACGCGGAAGTGGTGGACGCCTGCTCGCTCGACCGGGTCGATCCGGTGCCTCCGGGTGGGGCGCTCGCGGCTGCCGCGTTTTGCGGGGGCACGCGGCTGATCGACAACGTCACTCTGGAGCTCTCTTGACCCATCCCCTGGTCGAGCGGGCTGCCCGCGGCCTGCTGCCTGCATGGGCCGCGCTCGGAGAGAGGCGCCGGCGTCACGTCGAGCGCGTGGCCGGCCTGCTAGAGGATTGGGCGATCGGGGTGGGGCTGCCTGCCGAGGAGCGTACGCGCTGGGTCGCGGCTGGCTATCTTCATGACGCGCTCAAGGGGAAGCCCGAGCTGGAGCTGCGCGCGTTCTTGTCCGACGAGCTGCGCGAGCTGCCCGAACCGGTGCTGCACGGACCCGCCGTGGGGGTGATGCTGCGCCGCGAAGGGGTGGAGGACGGGGAACTGCTAGCCGCCGTGACCTGGCATACCATCGGGCATCCGGACCTCGGGCGGACGGGGTACGCACTCTATGCCGCGGACTTCCTGGAGCCCGGGCGTGAACTCAAGAACGAATGGCGTGCGGCCCTGCGGGCCCGCATGCCGGGAGAGATGGACGAGGTGGTAAAGGAGATCGTGGCCGTGCGGATCGCGTTCCTGTTAGAGCGAGGGCGTCCTCTGCGCAAGGAGACGGTCGGGTTCTGGAACCGGATGGCGGAGGGGCAGCCGTGGGCCGGCTCATCCGAGCTCTGATCCTGGTCGCGGTCCTGGTGGGGCTGGGCGTGCTCGCCGGGTCGGCCCTCTCGCAATGGTGGGAGGTCCCGGCCGCCAGCACCGTAGACGCCGTGCGCGCCAGCGCCGCGGATGCCGTGCGCGCCATCACCGCACCGCGGGAGCGGGTGCGGGTAGAGGTGCTGAACGCGGCCGGCCTGCCCAAGCTGGCGCGCACCGCGACCGACGCCATCCGTGACGTCGGCTTCGACGTCGTCTACTTCGGCAACGCTGGGAGCTTCGACCGCGAGTCCTCTGTGGTGCTCGACCGCGTCGGCGACGTCGCGGCCGCGCGCGCGGTGGCCGATGCGCTCGGGATCCGTTCGGTCCGGAGTGAGCCCGACTCGAACCTCTTCGTCGACGTCTCAGTATTGCTCGGGAAGGCGTGGACGCTGCCGCCGGCGGGCTCACAGCCGGAGCCTGGGGAAGAGCCGCCGCCGGAGCGGCCCTGGTGGGACCTGCGGCGATTCGCTCCCTGGCAGCGAGCGCAGCCCCCCCCCGCCGCGGCGCCTGGCAGTGCGATAGCAAACCCGACTGGAACCGAGGAGATCGAGCGATAGATGGCGAGGAAGACGGAGCGTAAGCGCGTGTACGGGACCGCCACCCGGGTCAAGCCACGGCCGGAAGCCGCGGGGGGAGCGCGCGCGTCTACGGGGAGAGACAGGGGGTCGATGTGGGAGGGAGTGAAGTCACTCCTGCTCGCCATCGCTCTGTTCCTCGTGCTCCGTTCCTTCGTCATCCAGAACTTTGTGATCACGTCGGGCTCCATGGAGCCGACGCTCCTGGTCGGCGACTTCGTGATGGTGAACCGGCTCGCGCTGGGCGGGCGCATCCCCTTCACGACGGCGACCCTGCCTGGGTACTCGGAGCCCCGCCGCTTCGATGTCATCGTGTTCGATCCTCCCCACGAGGAGAACCTGAAGCTAGTGAAGCGGCTGATCGGGATGCCCGGCGACATCCTTCGTATGGAGGACCGGGTGCTCTACATTAATGGCGAGCGGATTGAGGAGCCGTGGGTCCACCACATCGACCTCGGGGACGAGGTGCACCCGTGGATGGAGTGGCAGAAGGCGTTCCTCGCTCCCGGTCGCGACCCGGCCACGTACCGGCCCACGCGCGACAGCTGGGGGCCGCTGATCGTGCCGGAGGACCGCTACTTCATGCTCGGGGACAACCGCGAGACCAGCCTAGACTCCCGCTACTGGGGGATGCTCGAGCGTTGGCGGCTTGAGGGCCGGGCAGTCTTCATCTACTTCGGCTACAACAAGGGCTCGCTCCGCCCCTTCCCGTGGTTGAGGGAGATACGGTGGGACCGAATCGGGGATGGGATCGACTAGCCGAGCCCCCTGCGCGCGGTGCCCCCTATTTCTTCAGCGACCTGCTACGCCGCCCCCCTCTCCCCCCCGTCGTCGTCAACGATAGGCAGCCCCCGCTCCTTGATCGCCTGCGCGCGCAGCTGGCCGCACGCCGCATCGATGTCGCGGCCGCGTGGCTCGCGCACCGCGCAGCTCACTCCCCGGTCAGTGAGAACCTTCTGGAAGGCTCTAATGCGTTCCGGCGGGCTCGGTTTCCAGCTCCGGTACGGGATCGGATTGAATGGGATTAGGTTCACGAACGCCTGGAGCCCCGCTGCCAGGGTGGCGAGCTTGGCCGCGGGCGCCGGATCGTCGTTTACCCCCGCGATCATCGTGTACTCGAAGGTGATGCGCTTCCCGCCCGCGGCGTCGAAGGTACGCAGCGCCTCCATCAGCTCGGGAAGGGGGTGGCGTTTCTCGAGCGGGATCAGTTGCCGGCGCAGCTCGCTTTCGGGGGCGTGCAGGGAGACGGCAAGGCGGAACTGCTCCGGCCTCCGGGCCAGCTCAAGAATTCCGGGCACGACCCCGACGGTCGAGACGGTGATACGGCGCGCGCCCACCCCGTATCCCTGGTTCAGGATTGTGAGCGCGGGCATGAGTGCGGCACGGTTGGCGAACGGCTCCCCCATTCCCATGAACACGATGTTGGAGATCGCGGGATAGCCCTCGGCGGCAGCCCAGCGGCGGCTCGCCCGGTACTGTGCGACGATCTCGCCGGCCGAGAGCTGGCGCGCGAAGCCGCTCCATCCCGTCGCGCAGAAAGTGCACGCCATCGCGCATCCCGCCTGCGACGAGATGCAGAGGGTCAGGCGCTCCCCCGCGGGGACGAGGACTGACTCGACCAGCTCCCCGTCCGGGAGGCACCAGAGGTGCTTGGCCGTCCCGTCGACGGAGCGGCTCACCCGCTCCACCTCCGGCTCAAGGAGGGTGAACTGGTCCTCGAGCTCCTCGCGCAGCGTGCGCGACAGATTGGTCATGTCGGCGATCGAGCGCGCCTCGCCGCCGTACACCCAGGACGCGACCTGATCCGTCCGGTAGGGCGGCTCGCCCCGCTCCCCCATGACCTCTCCCACGCGCGCCCGCAGCTCAGCCGGGGTGAGCGAGAGCAGGTTCACTCTGGCGTCGCCGGTCGGGTCGCGTCGCTTGAGCATGCATCTGAGTACCCCAGCACAGATGGGTGGAGCCGGGGCAGCAGGGGCGGTACAATTCGGTTGTGGCTTCCTGGGGGATCTCGTGGGGGCCGGCCGTCCTCTGGGCGGCGGTCCTCTTTTTCTTGAGCGCCGTTCCGGACCTACCGGGGACCGGGCTGCTCGCGCACGTTCCGGCGGGGGACAAGCTCGTGCATCTCGGGCTCTATGCGGTCCTCGGCGCCTGCCTGGCCTGGGGGCACCGGCGCCACCCCGGCGGGCCCCCGTCCAGAGCCTGGGTCCACGTCGCCCTGATCGTGGCGGGCGCGCTTTACGGCGCGACTGACGAGTGGCACCAGTCGTTCGTGCCCGGGCGGGACGCCTCCGTCCTGGACTGGCTGGCGGACCTGTGCGGCGTGACGTTGGGGTACTCCGTCACTTTAGCCACCGTCACCCCGGAGCCCGGTGAGGGAGCTTAGTTGATCGAAATCGAACGGACTGCCCTGCGCACCCGGATGGCCGGGACGCTGCGCCCGGAGCACGCCGGATCCACCCAGCGCGTGGTCGGCTGGGTGCACCGCCGCCGCAACTTGGGCGGCCTCTACTTCCTCGATCTGCGCGACCGGAGCGGACTGCTGCAGCTTTCGCTCGGCCCCGACTGGACCGAGCCGGCGAGCCTCGAGGCGGTGCAGACGGTCGGCCCCGAAAGCGTGATCGCGGCAGAGGGGGAGGTCATGCTCCGCCCTGACCCCAATCCCGAGCTCGCGACCGGCGCGGTCGAGGTCCGCGTGCGCACCCTGAGTGTCCTCAACTCCGCGGTCACCCCCGCGATTCCGGTCTACCGGGCGCCGGAGGAGGAGGCCCCGTCGGAGGACCTGCGGCTGCGCCACCGCATGCTCGACCTCCGCCGCCCGGAGCTCCAGCGTACCCTCGCGCTCCGACATCGGCTGATGCTCGAGGTCCGGAACTACATGTCCGGGCAGGGCTTCCTCGAGATCGAGACGCCGATCCTCACCAAGCCGACTCCGGAGGGGGCCCGCGATTACCTGGTGCCCTCCCGCGTGCACCCCGGCGAGTTTTACGCGCTCCCGCAGAGCCCCCAGCTCTACAAGCAGATCCTCATGGCGGCTGGCTTCGACCGGTACTTCCAGATCGCGCGCTGCTTCCGGGACGAGGATCTGCGTGCGGACCGGCAGCCAGAGTTCACGCAGATCGACCTGGAGGCTTCCTTCATCGCACCGGAGGACATCTATCGGTGGATGGAAGGGCTCATGGCCGCCCTCGCGCGTGTCGCGGACGTCGCGGCGCCGCTCCCCTTTCCGCGCATCACGTGGGCGGAGGCGATGGATCGGTATGGGAGCGACCGGCCGGACCTCCGCTGGTCGCTCGAGGTTCTCGACTGGACCCGGGTGCTGGCCCCGGCGGACTCCCCCATCCTCCAGGCCGCACTCGCGGCGGGGGGACGTGTGCGCGGCCTCGTGCTCGAGGGCGGTGCGCGGCTATCGCGCAGGGAGATCGAGGCGATCGAGGCTCAGGCCAAGGCGGTGGGCGCGCCCGGGCTCCTCTGGCTCAAGCGGGGCACCGAGGGGCCGTCCGGGCCCATGGCCCGCTTCGTGAACGAGGGGCAGATCGAGGCAATGGGACTCCGAACGGGCGATCTTGTGCTGGCGGCGGCGGGGCCTGACCGGCTGACCTCCCCAGCACTTTCGGCAGCGCGTACCGGAGCGATCGCAGCGCTTGGGGCCACGCGCGAGCGGGAGCACGCCTGGCTCTGGGTGGAGGAGTTCCCACTCTTCGAGGAGGAAGACGGCGGGCTCACCCCCAGGCACCACCCCTTCGTCCTCCCGCACCCTGAGGATCTGGCGTGCCTGGACGAGGCCCCGGCCCGGGCGCGGGGACTGGCGTACGACCTGGTGTACAACGGAGCGGAGCTGGGCTCCGGGAGCATCCGAATCCACGACGCGGCCCTCCAGGAGCGTGTCCTGGGCATGCTCGGGATGGGCCCCGAGAAGATCGAGCGGAAGTTTGGCTTCTTGCTGGGCGCCCTGCGCGCGGGCGCGCCCCCGCACGGGGGGATCGCGCTCGGCCTCGATCGGATGGTGAAGATGTTCACGGACGCGGCCAGTCTGCGCGACGTGGTGGCGTTTCCCAAGACCACCGCGGCCCGCGCCCTGTTCGAGGGGGCGCCGAGCCCCGTGCAGAACGAGGAGCTGAAGGAGCTGGGGCTCAGGCTGGCTCGGGAGTAGAGCGACGGATGGCGAACGGACCGGGCACGATCGTCGAGCATCGCCTGGACGCGGAGGGGGCAGACCATCTCCTGCTCGCCGGCGTGAACGACGTGAACATCCAGGAGCTCACGCGCATCTTCGCGATCCGCATGGTGCTGAGGGGCGACCAGGTCGTGCTGTCGGGGGACCTGGACTCGGTCGAGCGCTCGGTCCCCGTAATCCAGCACCTGATCGAGCTGGCCCAGCTGCGCGCGCCCTTTGACACCAACGACATCGTGCGGCTAGCCGAGAGCATGGACGAGGGCGGCGTGGAGGCGGTGGTGCCACCCGGGGAGGAGATCCGGATCGCGCTCCCCGGCTCGCGCAAGGTGATCTCGCCCAAGTCCGACGGGCAGCGCCGCTATCTGGACGCGATCACGCAGCACGATATCGTGATCGGAATCGGACCAGCGGGAACGGGCAAGACCTACCTCGCCGTCGCGAAGGCGGTCGAGGCGCTCTACAAGAAGCGGGTCAAGCGCATCATTCTCGCGCGTCCCGCCGTGGAGGCGGGGGAGAATTTGGGCTTCCTGCCGGGTGACCTCCAGGAGAAGGTGGATCCGTACCTGCGACCGCTCTACGACGCGCTCGAGGACATGATGCCGATCGAGCGCGTGCGCCGCTCGATCGAAGACCGTACCATCGAGATCGCTCCCCTCGCATACATGCGTGGGCGCACGCTCTCGGATGCGTTCGTGATCCTGGACGAGGCGCAGAATGCGACCACGGCACAGATGAAGATGTTTCTCACCAGGTTGGGGCTGAACTCCCACGTGGTGATCACGGGCGACAAGACGCAGATCGACCTGCCGCGCAAGCAGGATTCCGGCCTGCTCCAGGTGGAGCAGATCCTGGCTGGCATCGACGGCATCTCGATCCTCTATCTGGACGCGATGGACGTGATCCGGCACCGCCTGGTCAAGGACATCATCCGGGCGTACACCGCGGCCGGCGGCGACACGGACACGGCGTGACGAACGGCGGCCGACGCGCTTCGCTCCTGCAGTTGCTCTCGCGCCCCCCTCGCCGGGCCTGGCCCGACGTACCCCTGCACCACGGCGTACGCATCGTCCTCCTGCTCGCCGTCGCCACGCTGATTACGGCGCTCTTCCCGCCGCTCGAGCGGATGGAGGTTGACCGCTACCAGCCGGGGGTGGTGGCGAGCGAGGACGTGTTCGCGCGGGTTCCGTTCCAGGTGCCCAAGATCCCGGAGGATCTCGAGCGCGACCGCGCCGAGGCACGTGCGGCCGTCCCATCAACCTTCGACTACACACCCCTCGCCGCCGACACGATGGCGGCACGCCTGAACCGCTTCTTCGCCCGCCTGGATAGCACTCGCGGGATGGGTGACACGACCGCGCTTCAGGAGGCCATGCGCGCCAGCTCGATCGCGGCGCAGCCGAGGCAGGTCGCGCTGTTCGCGGAGGACGGCGTGTTCGACCTGGTGCGGCGCACCGCGCTGCGTGTGGTTCGCGAGATCCTCCCGCGCGGCGTCGCCGACGGCTCGCACCTCCAGAGCACCACCACCGACAACATCACGGTGCGGGAGCCGGAGGAGTCGACTGACCGTGCGCTGGTGATTGCGAGCGAGCGGTCGGTCCCGGTCACGGACGTGCTCTCGTCGCGGGAGTTCTTCGAGCGTGCGGTCGGGCTCCTCCCGAGCATGGCGAGCCCGGACGTCCAGGAGATCCTCCGCCTGATCCTGATCCAATACATCGAGTACACGTACCGGCTGAACGTCGCGGCCACCGAGCTGGACCGGGACGCGGCGTCGCGCTCGGTTGCGGTGACCAAGGAGGACGTTCTTCAGGGACAGTCGCTGGTGCGCGCCGGGGATCCGATCACGCCGGCGCGCCTAGAGCGGCTGACGGCGTACGAGGAGGAGCTGCGCGTGCGCGGCCTACTGGAGGATGGTGGGATCCGGTGGGGGCCGCTGATCGGGGCTGCGCTCCTGAACGTGCAGCTCCTGCTCGTGTTTGCGCTGCTCGTGTTCTTTTTCCGGCCCGAGCTGTACGCCAACCTGCGCTGGGTACTGATGCTCGCCGTGCTGACGATCGCGTACTTTGCCATGGCGAAGGTGATCGCTGCGAACGGCTTTCCCGCCGAGCTGCTTCCGATCGCGTTCGTCGCGCTCACCGCGGCGATTCTGTGGGACGGCAGGATGGCGCTCGTGATGGTCATGGTGCTCTCCTTGCTTACCGGCGCGCAGGACGCATTCGAGGGCTTTCGCGTGCTGGCCACCACCATCGTGGGAGGCTCCGCGGCGGCCCTCTCAGTGCGTGCCGTTCGCCGGCGCGCCCAAACCTGGATCTTCGTCGCGATCATCACGGGCGCGTACGCCGCGGTGCTGATCGCGTTCTGGCTGCTGGGGGAGGCGCATCCCGAGGGGCTGATGGTGGCGCTGGCGGCGGCGGGTGGAAATGCGATCCTGTCGTCGGTGCTCGCGATGGGGTTCATCCCGGTCTTCGAGCTGTTCACCGGGATCACCACGGACCAGACACTGCTCGAGTGGGCCGATCCAAACCGGCCGCTCCTCAGGCGCCTGTCGATGGAGGCGCCGGGCACCTACGCGCACAGCATTAACGTCGCCAACCTCGCCGAGTCAGCGTGCGCTACGATCGGTGCCAACGGGCTCCTCTGCCGGGTGGGTGTCTACTACCATGACGTCGGCAAGATGGTCAGGCCTTTCTACTTCGTAGAGAATCAGCCGGACGGGCTCAACCCGCACGATCGGCTGAAGCCCGATACCTCTGCGGCGATCGTCAAGGAGCACGTGGTAGAGGGGCTCCGACTGGCGCGGGAGGCCAAGGTCCCCGAGGTGGTAGCCGCGTTCGTCCCGGAGCACCACGGCACCCAGATGATCGGCTTCTTCTGGGACAAGGCGCGCGAGGAGTACGGCGAGGATGCGCTGGATATGGAGGACTACAAGTATCTGGGACCCAAGCCTCAGTCCAAGGAAACCGCAGTGGCCATGATGGCCGACTCGGTTGAGTCGGCGGCGCGCGCGCTCCACGACCCCACCCCCGAGCGGATCCGCGAGCTGGTCCACTCGCTGGTGACCTCGAAGATGCAAGCGGGCCAGCTCGACGAGTCGCCCATCACGCTGCGCGATCTCGCGCAAGTTGAGGAGACGTTCGTGAAGGTGATCTCGGGCGTCTACCATCAGCGCATCGATTACCCGCAGACCCGGCACCTGACCGAGCCGCCCTCCGGCTCGAGCGAGACCCAGCGGCGCGAGGGAGCGCGCCTGGAGCGCTCGTTCTGAGCGAACCATCCGGCCCGGAGGTGAGCGTTGGGGTCGGACGCTTTCCGGACGCGCCGGTCACGCTGCTCGAGCAGGCGGTCCTGCACACGCTCCGCGCGGAGGGGC
>Ga0310345_10004542_pt1 | contig 12563 bp, 9 predicted proteins | sample HC15DNA20500_MG_FD_204667 | JGI IMG/M metagenome (GOLD analysis project Ga0310345, IMG submission 204667) | Marine microbial communities from station ALOHA, North Pacific Subtropical Gyre - HC15-DNA-20-500_MG | ecosystem: Environmental > Aquatic > Marine > Oceanic | place: Pacific Ocean: North... | reverse complement strand
TGATATTCCTTTTGCTGTTCAATGCACTATTGAAAACATGGGCACCACATTAGGTGGACAAGATATTGAATCATTTTATTTAACAATAAAACATAATGATTTATTATGGATTGGAATGAATTGTGCTACTGGACCTAAATTTATGAGAGAGCATTTGAGAATATTGAGTCAAATATCTTCTCATCCAATCTCTATAGTCCCAAATGCTGGATTACCTGATGAACATGGTAATTATAATGAATCTCCAACAGAATTTTCAAAAACCATAGAAGAATATATAAAAAATGAGTGGGTCAATGTTATAGGTGGTTGCTGTGGTACTGTGCCTGACCATATTTCAAAACTAAAAACATTAGTTCAAAACCATAACATTGTTTATGATACCAATAAAAATAAATCGAATTTAAAACACTATGTTACTGGTTTGGAATCTTTGTATGTTGATGAATCTACTAAACCGATATTAGTTGGTGAAAGAACTAATGTTTTAGGCTCAAAAAGATTTAAAAGGCTTATAGAAAACGATGACTTTGACCAAGCTTCGGAGATTGGGAAATTACAAATTAATTCTGGAGCTAATGTAATAGATGTCTGTTTACAAAATCCTGACAGAGATGAAATATATGATATAAAACAATTTTTAGAAAAATTAACTTCAAAAATTAAAGCTCCAATAATGATAGATTCAACTGATATTGAAGTCATTAAGGAAGCAATAAAATTATGCCCTGGCAAAATTATTATTAATAGCGTAAACCTGGAAGACGGTGAGGAAAAATTTAATGAAATTTCCCCGATCATAAAATCCTTTGGTGCTTCAGTTATTGTTGGATGTATAGATGAAGATAAAAATCAAGCTCAGGCAATAACACGAGAAAGAAAATTAGAAATTGCTAAAAGATCATTTGACCTTTTAACAAATGATTATGAATTAAACCCGAATGATATTATATTCGATCCACTCACTTTCCCTATAGGTACAGGTGATGTCAATTATTTGGAATCCGCAGAAGAAACTATCGAAGGTATTAAATTAATAAAAAAAGAATTACCAACGGCTAAAATTATATTAGGTATTTCAAATGTATCTTTTGGATTGCCAATTAATGGCAGGGAAGTTTTGAATTCTGTTATGTTAAATCATTGTTTAAATGCTGGACTGGATTATGCAATAGTTAATACTCAAAATTTAAAAAGATTTAATGCTTTGTCAGATGAAGAAATAAACCTCTCTAATGAACTGATTTTTAATAATTCTAAAGAAGCATTAGACAAATTTGTTGAATATTTTAGATCTACTCCTGTAAATAAAACAGTAAAGGAAAATATTCCATGGGATAAATTTCTTAAAGAATCAGTGATTAATGGTTCTAAAAATAAATTAGAACCAAATTTAGATAAAGGATTAAAAAAAATTGCACCTTTAGATATTATTAATGGTCCATTAATGAATGGAATGGACGTTGTTTCAGATTTATTTGGTAAAAATGAATTAATAGTAGCTGAAGTTTTACAATCTGCAGAGGTTATGAAATCAGCTGTATCTTATTTAGAACAATATATGGAAAAAGCTGATATTACATCTAAAGGTACTATAATGCTAGCTACTGTTAAAGGCGATGTTCATGATATAGGTAAAAATTTAGTGGATATTATCCTTACAAATAATGGTTATAAAGTTATTAATTTAGGTATTAAAGTTAATTCTCAAGAATTAATTGATGCTTACAACAAATATAATCCTAATTATATTGGTTTATCAGGATTATTAGTTAAATCAGCTCAAATGATGGTTGATACAGTCTCAGATCTAACTAATGAACAAATAGACATACCAATATTGGTTGGGGGAGCAGCATTAACAGAAAAATTTACTTATCTTAATATATTTCCTAATTACAATAATTTAGTTATTTATGCGAAAGATGCTATGTCAGGATTAGATATTGTAAATGATTTAAATAATATCAAAAGTAAAGAAGAATTATTAATTGATGTTGATAAAAAAATTAAACATTTTAAATCTAATATGATTCCTCGTACAACTAAAGTGATTGCTGATAAATCCGCTTTAGTAAAAAACCCTATTAAACAATTAGATAGTATTCCTCAACCCCCAGATTTAAAAATTCATAATATTGTTTTACCCATAGATGATGTTTGGAATTTGGTTAATCCTACAATGCTATATAACAGACATTTAGGATATAGAGGAAATTTCACAAACGATCTGAAAGTGAATGTTAAAAAAGCTACTGATTTATTTGAAAGTGTAAATAAAGTTAAAGAAATATTAAAAACCAATGAAAATCTTCAAGCTAAAGTTGTGTACAAATTTTTTAAAACAAAATCTGAGAATAATGATTTGATCATTTATGATTCAAACTCTGAAAACGAAATATCAAGATTTACTTTCGGCAGACAAACGGATAAAGATATGCTTAGTTTAAGTGATTATGTTCATCCTGTTACATCAGCTAAAGATGACTATGTATGTATGTTCGTATCTACATATGGACCAGATATACGTGAACTAGCTGAAAAATATCAAAGTAAAGGAGAATTTCTTATATCGCACATAATACAATCTTTAGCATTAGAAACTGCTGAAGCATCTGCAGAATTTATACATAAGAAAATAAGAGAAATGTGGGGAATAAAAGATTCTCCTGATATAACGAATCAAGATATATTTAAAGCTAAATATATTGGAAAAAGATATTCATTTGGATATCCTGCCTGCCCAAGATTAGAAGATCAAAAAATATTATGGGATCTTTTAAATCCAAAAAAAAATATTAATGTTGAATTGACTGAAGAATACATGATGGACCCTGAAGGATCAGTTAGCGCTATAGTATTTCATCACCCTGAAGCAAAATATTTCAACTTGGATAATGAAGCAATTGAAAAATTAAATTTTATAATTAAGTAAAGAAAATGAACTCTAATTTAAGTAATGTTGAAATACCACCCATTGATTATTTTAATCATCTGTTAGATAACTCTCCAAATAAAAATAAAAAAATATCGTTTGGGCATGGCATTCCCAAGTACACTCCAAATGAATATGCAAATATTAATTATCAATTATTAAATAATTCTAATGCATTTAAATATACTGATATTAGAGGAAACATTGAATTAAGAAATTATTTGGCTTATTCTCTTTCTAATAAACTAAACTTTAATGTAAAACCTGAGAAAAATATAATTATCACACCAGGTGCTAATAGCGCTATATTTAAATCACTTTTTTTATTGTTAAATAAGGATGATGAAGTATTAGTTATAAGCCCTGTGTATTTTAATTATATTATGGCAATTAAAATGATTGGAGCAAATCCAATAGAAATTGATTCTGAACCTGAATCTGGATTTCAGTTAAATATAAAAAGTATTGCCAATTCTATTACAAGTAAAACAAAAGCTATTATTATTAATTCTCCAAATAATCCGACTGGAGCATTATATAAAAATAATGATCTTATTGAATTATTTAAAATATGTGATTCTAATAATATAAAAATAATATTTGATATTACATATCATGAATATTTACATGCAAATTATGAAGCAAATTATCTTTCATTGTTTAGTGATTTTGAAAATATAATAATTACAGGGAGTTTTTCTAAAACTTTTGGTATAACTGGTTTAAGACTGGGTTACATTGCAACTAATTCAAAGAGCATTGATGATTTATGTAAAATTCAAGATACTATATCAATTTGCGCATCATCTTTATCTCAACAATTTTTGCTTAATTTGTTGAATTATGAACAATTAGCTATTGAAACAAATTTGAATGCAGTTAAATCATCAAAGGAAACTTTAATATCAAATTTGAAAAACATCCCACAATTGAACTGGATACAGACTGATGGAGCTTTTTATGCATTTATAGAACTGAAATATAATATGGATTCATGGGAATTTGCAAAAAGTTTAATTAATTTAAAATCTGTTTTAGTTCTTCCTGGTTCAATTTTTGGTTCTCAGTGGAAGTCATATATACGTCTAGCATATGGAGCTTTAGATAGTAATGATGTAGATGAAGGAATGAAAAGGATAAAGTCATTTATAGATGAAACCACTTAATATTTTCTTAATTATTTTCATAGATAATAGAATTAATGACAAAAAAAATACTTATAATTGAAGATGATAAAAGTGTAGCACAATTAGTTTCTACTTATTTCTTGAATGAAAAATGGAACGTTAATGTTATACATAATGGGGAAGACGGGCTAGAAAATGCATATGAAAATTCCTATGATTTAATTGTATTGGATCTAATGTTACCAAAATTATCTGGATTGGAATTTATTAAAGAATATAGATTGGAATTTAATACACCTGTTATTATGTTGACGGCGCGGATAACAGAAATCGATATTATTAAGGGCTTAGATCTTGGAGCTGATGACTATGTTACTAAACCTTTTAGTCCAAGAGAATTAGTTTCAAGAGTTAAAGCTGTTTTTAGACGAATAGAAAAACAAAATTTATTTGCTGAAAGAAAATCTATTCAAATTAAAAATTTAAATATTGATATAGATTTACAGAAAGTTAAAATTAATGACAAAAAGATTGATTTAACACCAAAAGAATTTGAAATCCTTAAAAACCTTTGCTCATACCCAGGTAAAATTTATTCAAGACAAGAAATTATTGATACTTCATTTGGAATGGATTTTGATGGCTTTGATAGAACTATAGACACACATATTGCAAATTTACGTAAAAAACTTAGAATTGCTGATAATCATTATGAATATATAGAATCTGTATATGGTTTAGGATATAGGCTTATTGATGAAGAATAATTTGTTAAAATTATTAAATAGTTTGGTTTTTAAAATTACTGTATCTTTTTCTGTGGTTTTGGTAGGTACTTTATTATCTTTAGGTGTTTATTTACAACATGTATCTAATATTGAATCCCAGAAACTTCAAAATGAATTAAATCAACTTAAATCAGAAAGAATACAAAGATTATTAGATTCAGTTACTAATAATGGTCAAACAATAAATTTAAGAGAAGTTCAAAAAAAATTAATAGAATATGCAACAATTACGGGCACTAATATTAAATTATATGATGAAAATAATATTGAAGTTTTTGACACATCAAAAGGGTATAATTTGCAAAACAAAAAACGGAATCCTATATTTAAGATCATTCCTACATCATTAGGCGGAATGGTTGTTGAAGTAAATCAGCCTAAATTAGTTTCTATTCAAGCAATATCTGCTACAGATACTCAAGAGGATCTATTAATAGTTGATCCTCCTATAAATGTAAAAAATCAGATTATTAAATCAGCAGCAATTATTGCAATTCTTTCTATAATTACTTCAATTGCTCTTATATGGATAATTTCCAGGAGAACCTTAAATCCAATAACTAATATTGTTAATACATCAAAATATTTAAGTAAAGGTGATTTTACAAAAAGAATTGACCAATCAGTTTCTGGAGAATTGAGCGAAATAGTAACAGCATTTAATTATATGGCATCTGAATTACAAAAATTAGATGAACAACGCAAGATTATGATAGCAGATATTGCGCATGAATTAAGGACCCCAATGACTAATCTAAAAGGATATATTGAAGGATGGTCAGATGGAATAATTAAACCTGATAATGAAACATTGAAAATTCTTGATTACCAAGTGAATACATTATCAAAAATTATAGATGATTTAAGTACTTTATCTTTAGCAGAATCTGGAATGCTTAATTTGAACATTTCAGAATTTGATCTTAATTATAAAATTTCTGAAATAATAAATAATTTCAAATTAAGATCTAAGAGCAAAAATATAAACATAATAAATAATATAAATTCAAATATAACAATTAATTATGACTCTCAAAGATTCACTCAAATAATTACTAATATTTTAAATAACTCAATACTAGCAATTGAAGACGGTGGAGAAATTTCATTTAATACTTCGATAAAGAATGAAGATTTAACGTTAGAAATACAAGATAATGGGATGGGTATTTCCAAAGAAGAGTTACCTTATATATTTGATAGATTTTATAGAGCTGACAAATCTAGAAACAGGCAATCTGGAGGAAGTGGATTAGGTTTGTCTATTGTAAAATATTTAATAGAATCCCATAATGGAACTATTAAAATTAAAAGTGAATTTTCTAAAGGAACACAAGTGTTAATTTCTATAAAGAAATTTAATACAAACTTATGATTGTAGGAACATTAATTCTCAATCCTACCAAACAAAATATAATTTCTCTTGGTAAAGGTAAATTTGATTTTATACTATTAGATTTTCAACATTCTGCTTTTACTTGGGAGACCGCAGATTATGTTATAGAAACTGTTTATACATACACAGATAAAAAAATTTGGATAAGAGTTGCAAATAATAATTTTTCAGATATTAATAGAGCATACGATATTGGAGCAGATGCTGTAGTAGTTCCTTTGATTAATACAATGAATGATTTGAAAAATTGTATTAATGCTGCCAGATACAAACCACTTGGAAATAGAAGCTGGGGTCCTGTTAGATTACGTGAAAATTATCAATCATATGAAGATTATTTTATTAATGCTCACTCTAAACAATTTCTTTTTCCACAAATTGAATCATTAAAAGGTTTAAATAATTTATCTGAAATGTGCACTCTTGATGGATGGGATGGAGTAATGATTGGTCCTTCTGATCTTGCAATTTCAATGGGTGAAGTACCAAATTTTCCACCAAAATCACAATTGGTAAAAGATAAAATGGAAGAAATTATTAATATTTGTAAAAGTAAGAATAAAATACCTGGTTTATTTGCAGGATCTTTGGATGTAGCAAAAGAATTTGTTTCTAAGGGCGCAGAATGTTTTACTTACGGATCTGATTTAGAGTTCTTAGATGAAGGAACTAAAATATCTTTCGAAAATTTATACAACTCTATGAAGTAAATTGTCGTTACCATTTTTTAAATGTTCAATATTTTCTATTAATATTTCAGGTATTACTGTTTCATAATTTGGAGTTTCACCTGCAGTATGTGGAGTAATAATTACATTTTCAAAATTCCATAAAGGATTATTCACATCAAGTGGTTCTGTAGATAAATGATCTAATGCTGCACCTTTTATTTTATTATTCTTCAATGCTTCAATTAAATCTTGCTCATTTACACATCCGCCTCTAGCAACATTTACTAGATATGATGTTTCTTTCATATTGTTAAATACATTTTTGTCTATGATTTGATTAGTTTCTTCATTTAAAGAACTGCTTATAACCAAAAAGTCAGCTTCTTTTACGGCTTCATGCAGTTTACTAGTATGTAAAAGTTTATCAGTATATTCTGATTTTATGCTTGTATCTCTTTTAATACCTATAACATTCATATCAAAATTTTTACAAAATTTAGCTATAGTAGTACCAATATCTCCAAGGCCAAAAATAACCACAGTTTTTCCATTAATTTCAGATTGTCTTTCTAAAGGATCTGATATAAACGGAGCCCAATATTTTTTTAATTGATTATCTCTTGCAATATGTAAGAAACGTGAAAGAGCTAATATAAGACTAATAGTGTGTTCTGCGACAACTATTCTGTTTAAACCTACTGCGTTACAAAGTTTAATGTTATTATTCTTCAACTGATTTAAATCATATCCATCATAACCCACACCTGTAAGCTGAATATATTTCAATTTTTTCGCTTTTTCAATCAATTCATTTTGCCACAAACCAGATATTACTAATACATCTGCATTAGATATGTTAGATATAAGATCATTATAGTTATATACTTGGAAAGATTTTTGGGATGGGTTAAGTTTTTTAAATCCTATATCTAATTGATAATTAGCATGAGCAAATAATACGAATATATCATCATCTGATTTATTTTTGGTCATATCTTTTACTCCTGTAGATGTTTTTTAAATGTTTATATACTGGAAGATCTATTATATTGTTTTTAAATTTAAATGTCCCTATACCCTTTGAGGATAAATTTTCAAATTCATTAATAATAAAAATGATTTCATCTTTATTATATTCTGATGAATTAAATATATCATTGATGATATCTAATTGAGTTGGATGCACTGCAAATTTTGCTTTAAAACCCATTGATTTAGAAATAATACATTTTTCTTTAAATAGATTAATATTATTTATATTTAATTCGGGAGTATCAATTGGCAGGCATGATAAGGATAATGAATCATAAACAAAACGTAACTTAATATAATCAATTAATTTGTCAGATTCTTCACTATTAATACTTAAGCTTAAACCAAGGTCATATTTTCCAAATGCTATAGTATTAATGTTATTATCTTGGATAATCGATTTTAAATTGTTAATCCCATTAATGCTTTCAATTAAAGGGATTATAGATATTTTTCCAAGTATGCTTTTATCAATATATTTTATTACTTTTTTAACTGCCTGAGAATTTTGAACGTCAGGAATGATTAATCCATGTAAATCAAGTTCAGTAAGTTTTCTTACTTGTAATTCAATATCTAAGTAAGAAGTATCAATGCGCGGAATAATGATTTTATCTTTAATTGCATTTGATTTTAACAGGTTTAAAGTATTGTCTAATGCATTATTTTTTTCGATGTTAGGTACTGAATCTTCCAGATCCGGGACTATAACAGTCGCATTGCTATTAATAGCATTATCTATATATTTTTCTATGTTAGAAGGACAAAATAAATATGAACTCATGATATTATAAAATTTCTGTTTAGTTTAGGTATTATGAATAGTAGTGAAATTATAAATCTAGATTCAATAATAAAATTACATGCTAAAGAAAATCCATCTAAAACTGCATTAATTTTTGTTGATATAGATAAAAATATTGAAGAAACAGTTACATATAGTCAGTTAGATATTTTAATATCTAAAACTTGTAATTATTTAAAACATAATAATTATAAGAAAAATGACAAATTATTAATTCATATTCCAAATTCTCTTCCTTTCGTAATATTATTACTAGCTTCTTTTAGAATGGGAATTGTAGCTGTAACGACAAATCCTAATTTGACGACAAGGGAATTAAATTATCAATTCAAACAATCTGGTTCAAAAAATATAATTTCTATCAAATCAGATCAAAATAAAAATTCATTATCATTATGTACCACACTTGTGAATAATACGCTCCTGGATTTTACGAATTTAATTAATAAATTTAATAGTCAATTTATACCTGAAAATGTAAATTTATCTGATGAAGCTACTGTATTATTCACATCGGGGACAACAAATTTACCTAAAGGAGTAATTTCTACTCACTCCAATTACATAAATAAAATCAATAGTGTTAGCAATGTATTGAAATTAAATTCAGAAGATAGGCATTATTTAACTTTGCCTTTATTTCACACTAATGGACAATATTCATTACTTGCTATTCTCTTAAAAGGTGGTTCTGCTGTTATATGTTCCAGATTTTCACCAAGCAACTATTTTAAAATTGCATTTAAATACAAAGTAACTTTAAGTACGTTATTTGCATCTACTATAAGGATGTTATTAATTTCAAAAAAATATAAATATGAAAAAAACAATAATATTAGACTTATTATGTTTGCACAATCAGTATCCGAAGAAGAATTAAAACAATGGCAGAATAGATTTAAAATTAATTTAATACAAATTTATGGTATGAGTGAAACTACAGGAATGATTTCTGCGAATCCTATTATCAATCCCAAAAATATGAGCATGGGGAAGATTCTTGATATCTATAAATATAAAATATTAAATGAATATGGAAAAAATTCGAATCCATTTGAAGCAGGAGAACTTGTATTACTTGGGATCCAGAATAAAACGTTAATGAAAGGGTACATAAATGAAGATGAAGCAACTTCAAAAACTATAGTTAATAATGAATTATATACTGGTGATATTGTTTACAAAGATAATGAAGAGTTTATATATTTTATTGACAGAAAAAATGATGTTATAAAAAGAAGTGGTGAAAATATTTCAACTATTGAAATTGAACATATTATTTCAAATCACCCTAAAGTAAAAGAAGTAAGTGTTGTTGGATATCCTGATAAGATCATGGATTATAAAATTTTTGCTTTTATAATTCCAAAAACTAAAGAAATAAGCACTAAAGAAATTACAGAATTTTGTAAAATAAATTTAGTTTCTTATAAAGTCCCAGAAAAAATTATTTTTGTTGACAAATTTCCTTTAACCGCTGTAGGGAAAATTCAAAAATATAAATTGAAGGAGAAATATAAATAATGTTTTATGAAGTAACAGACAAAAACGACTGGTTAACACATTTTAAAAGCTTGATTGTACCAAGACCAATAGGTTGGATAAGTTCGAAAAATAATAATGGTCAGATAAATTTGGCTCCATATAGTTTTTTCAATGCAATAGCTACTATTCCACCTATGGTTGTAATAGGGCCTGGTGGTTACAGTAAATCTGGCAATAACAAAGACACTTTGTTAAATATAAAAAATAATCCTGAATTTGTATGTAATTTTGTTAGTTGGGATGTAAAAGATATTATGAATGAATCATCATATTCTTTTGATAATAATGAGAGCGAGATTGAAAAATTAAATATTGAAACGGAGAATTCGACTATGGTTTCTATTCCTAGGGTTAAATTATCTCCTGCTCATTTTGAATGTACATTATTTAAAATTATAGATTTACCCTCTGATTCCAAAGGAAATCCGAATCACCTTATAATCGGTAATATAATAGGTATTAATATTTCAGATAAAATTATTAAAAACGACAGGATAGATATCGGTGAATTAAAACCTATATCTAGAATGGGATATGATGAATATGCTTTGATAAATACTATATTCAGTATGAAAAGGCCTAAATAATGGATTATACTTCCAATGATTATCTTAAGAATATGTTTAACCTCAGTAATAAGAATATTATTGTTATTGGTTCAGGGAGCGGAATTGGCAGATCTGCATCATTAGCCATAGCTGCACATGGTGGTAATTTAATTTGTGCAGATATTCAAAATATTGAAAGTACAATAAAAGCAGTGAAAGAAATTAATTCAGAAGTTAATGTTATTCCATTTGAAATTGATATTACAAATAAATCAGAAATAATAAAACTTATGGATGAATACGACGTTATCGACGGTGTAGTATGTACACCTTCTATAAATGTTAGAAAATTATTGATAGATTATACAGAATCTGAATTTGATAAAGTAATTTCATTAAACTTAAAAGCTACGTTTAATGTTTTACAAGCATCTGCAAAAAAAATGAAATTGAATAATAAGGGTAGTATAGTTACATTTTCAAGTATAAGAGGCAGCGTTGTTGAACCAGGACAATCTGTATATGCCGCGAGTAAAGCTGGTACAGAAAAATTAGTCAATACTCTTGCATCCGAAGTGGCTCAATATAATATAAGAGTTAATACTATATCTCCTGGGCCCGTTATGACTCCATTAACTGATCAATTACGCAATGACAAACTATGGAATGAAGCTTATACTACCAAACCTGCATTACAAAGGTGGGCTCAGCCCAATGAATTGGCCGGTGGTATAATTTACTTACTTTCTGATGCTTCATCTTATGTGACAGCCACAAATCTTACAATTGATGCAGGTTGGATTAATGTTGATGGTCGTTTCAATCCAAATATATAATCTAAGCTATGGATAAAATAAAAATAGGATTAATTGTAAACCCGATATCTGGTTTTGGGGGACCCTTAGGTTTTAAAGGTTCGGATTCAAATAATATTTGGGATCATGTCACTGATGTTTATAGTTTGCCGTCATTACAAAGAACCTACGACACTCTAAATAATGTTGATTCCAAAATAACCGATAATATAACTTTTTATACAGGTAATGATCTACTAGGTGAATATTTATTAAAACAGTTTGATTTTAAATATAAAATTGTTTATACATCTAAAATTCAGAGAACATCCAGAGAAGATACATATAAATTATTAAATGCATTTAAAACTCAAAATGTTGATTTAATTGTTTTTGCAGGCGGAGATGGGACAAGTTCAGATTTAATCAAAATTATCGATACTGATATTCCAGTAGTAGGAATACCAGTTGGAGTTAAAATGTATTCTTCTATTTTTCCATTAAGTCCTATATATTCCTCAAAAATCATATCTGAATTTTGCTCTTATCAAGATTCGAAGTTTATTCTTAGAGAAGTATCCGATTTAGATGATCGCAAAATTAATAAAGGAATAACAACAACAAAATTTATTGGTTATTTAAATACACCTCTTAATTTAGCTGATAATTATTTCCAGGAATCAAAAGGTGCAAGCATTTCAGATGAAAGTGATGAGATTGACAATTTAATAGAAGATTTCAGTGATCGCTATACAAGTGTTGATACATATATATTCGGACCTGGTTCAACTACAAATTCAATTTTAAAATCGATTGATATAGATGGTACATTGTTGGGGTTTGATATTATTAAAAATAAAAAATTACTTTATAGAGATTGTTCTGAGAAAGATATTTATAATTATTTAAATACTAAACAAAC
>Ga0310345_10004541_pt1 | contig 12563 bp, 11 predicted proteins | sample HC15DNA20500_MG_FD_204667 | JGI IMG/M metagenome (GOLD analysis project Ga0310345, IMG submission 204667) | Marine microbial communities from station ALOHA, North Pacific Subtropical Gyre - HC15-DNA-20-500_MG | ecosystem: Environmental > Aquatic > Marine > Oceanic | place: Pacific Ocean: North... | reverse complement strand
GTGATTTATGAACGTGCTATTGAACCAGTAAGATTTGGGTTAATACCTCCCGAGACCGAACAAATTCGCCGGGACGGTTTGAAATTAATTTGCAATATGCTAAACAGGGCTGGGTTGACAAGTGTTCACGATGCACGAGTCACTAAAGAAGAGTTTCTTACATATCAGAACGGAAAGGAAGAAGGGGATTTAACACTAAGGGTTTATGCTCTCTTGTACCATCCTCATTTCGAATCCGCTAGATCTACCGGATTAAAAACTGGTTTGGGTGATGACATGTTAAAACTAGGCGGCATTAAGATGATAGCTGACGGAGCAATTGCCACCCGAACTGCGTATCTCTCACAGCCTTATCTAGGAACTACTTGTGATTGCGATTACGGCATACTTGCCATGGATGCCGAGGAAACCGAAGAAATGGTTAAACAGATCCATCGTGCAGGTTTTCAGGTTTGTATACATGCAAACGGAGATCTTGCGATCGATATGGTCTTGAAAGCGTATGAAAAGGCACAATTAGAACATCCCAGAATAGACCCACGACACAGAATAGAGCATTGCACATTAGTGAACCCTGACCTTCTCAAACGCATGCATGATTTGGGAGTGATCGCCACACCATTTTGTACATATATTTATCATCACGGTGAGAAGATGCAATTTTTTGGCAATGACCGCTTAGAGTGGATGTTCGCTCAAAGGTCGTTCATAGACTATGGAGTTATATCTACAGGTGCAACTGATTACCCTCCTGGCCCTTATGAACCTCTTATGGGGATACAGGCCTGTGTAACTAGAACTGATCGCAATGGCAATCTCTGGGGAGCCTCACAAAAAATAACGGTAGAAGAAGCTCTGAAACTGTATACGCTAAACGGAGCTTACGCATCGTTCGAGGAAGACTTAAAAGGATCTCTAGAGGTTGGGAAATTAGCAGATATCGTAGTACTAGGAAACGACCCTACCGCAGTGGACCCGTTTACCATAAAGGATATCCCAGTAGAACGTACGATACTTGGCGGTAGAACGGTTTTTTGTTCCTAACACAGCTATCTATAAGCTTTTTAAATAAGGACTTTAGACAATCAATTCTAATATTATTTCTAAATCAGGATTGTCTAAAATAGAATCCTGTAATATCACCCTCAGAATCCTGATAAGTGCTATTATTGACCCAACTTACATTACATAAGTATCAGCCAATCGTATTCAACTTTACGGTAGTCAACTGCGAAGCGCAGGAGATTTTATGGAGAGAGTGTCAATTCAAGAGGCTTCTAGACGTCTACATATCGCCACCTCTGAAGTAAGGCATTGTATCAGAATCGGAGAATTGGTTGCAGAACGAGTGTCTGGTCCCCAAGGTCGCCAGATTTGGGTAGTACAAATGCCCGAAGATGGTTGGATAAGCCCTTTGACGGAGCTCGAACAAAACAGGGGTTTTTCACCATGGTGGTGGGGAAATAAGGAACGATCGGGCAAAGTACACTATGTCCAAGATATGTATGCCTCTTCGTTTGAAGAAGTCATCCCACGGTTCCTATGTGGATACGATGGAAGCAACATCTGGTCCGCTCCTATTCTAACCAAGGAGAATGTATGTCCAGATTGCCTCGTTGAAGCCCAAAATGAAGATCTTCCTAGCTCACAGGATCCATTCGGGAGTAATCCCTCAACAAATACCTCACTGTCGTAAAAGGAGAATTATGAATATCGGCGTAAGTGCAATGGCAAGCGATAGGCATGGTGACATTGGATCATTAGCAAAAAAAGTGGAAGAAGTAGGGTTTGAATCTATCTGGTTACCTGAACACCCAGTGATACCAGTTAACCACAATAGTAAATATGGCGGCTCTCCCGACGGTTCGATTCCAACTCATATGTATTACATGCCAAATCCCTTTATCGCATTGGCCAGGGCTTCCGGAACGACGACCACTTTGAAATTAGGCACGGGAATTTCACTGGTTACCGAGCATAATCCTATTGATTTAGCTAAAGAGATTGCTACATTGGATCATTATTCGTCAGGCAGATTCTTATTCGGCATAGGAACCGGCTGGTTTCGGGAAGAAAGCGAGGTTATGGGTGCAGATTTTGACCATAGGTGGACTCAAGCACGTGAACACATACTAGCTATGAAGGAGCTTTGGACTAAGAGAAGGCTGAATTTCACGGCAATTACGTCAACTTTCCACCAGTATACTGCAATCCTAAGCCTTCACAGCTACCTCACCCGCCCGTTTTATTAGGAGGTAACGCAAAAAACGTTCTGCAACGAGTCGTACGCTGGGGAGATGGATGGATGCCCCTGGGCGTAACGCCGGAAGACATTAAAAAGGCAAGGGCCACACTATCAGAACTTGCTGAGGTAGCGGGACGAGATCCTGATTCAATTTCCATTACGGTATTTGGCCAGCCAGCAAACAAGGATTTAATAGATCAATTTGAAGAAGCAGGCGCAAACAGAGTTTTACTAAGATTGGCGGGCGAAGATGAAGAAGCGTTATTAGCAGACGCGGAAGAAAAAGCAGGGGCAGTGTTCCGTTAATATTGGACAACCTAATTTCTAGCGCGAATCAGTTACGGAATAGCCTCCAAACAGCTGTTTGCCGCTAGACCTATCTCATAAACAATCTAAAGATTAGTTGTGACCATTAAGTACCTGTAGGGCCAAGCATGGAATTGATTTAACCACCTTGTTGACTGGGGCAAAAAGAGGCAATAAACTGGCCAATTAGACATCACAGGATTGCCAACATTAACTTAACAACATTTAACAGCTTCATGATCCGATTAAGCAGAAAGATCGTTAGCCTACCAGATATGCGGATCGCCTTCCATCGAATCTATGGCGTCACAGTGTTGATTTGTAAACCACGTGATCTAAGAGTTATTTAAATAGTAATAATTTAACAATGAAGGGAGCAAGGAATAATGCCAGCGAACAACTCCAGCGGTGCGGTCACAGTTAATAGCGTTTCGTTAGAGAGCCACATAAAACGTAATAGCGTTACTATGTCTGATTATGATAAAGATCGATTGGAAGACATCGGATTCGTTACCGCTATGACATTGGTCCTTCTCGGCAATTACGCTCAGACCGGACATTTCGGCGGTCCGTTAGCCTACACTCCCTACACGGTCGCGTCTCATCTAGTTGGACCTGAATTCGGTGGTTTGAAATTTGATTACAGACGACCTAAGCATCCCTATGCAGACAAATTTATGCTGGCGGGAGGGCACAACGCTCCGGTCACCTACGCAATGTGGATCATCATGGGTGAAGCTTTAGCCAAGAAACACGCTTTAACGGGGGATTCTCGTTATTCTGTGGACCCAAATGTGGGCATGTTTTCAATAGATGTTCTAGGTTTTAGAAGAGGTAAAGGAGCATTAAAGACACTCTTAGAAGAAAATGATCTGACGGATCACCCCCTGATGTCGCAAGCGAAATTACGCGGTATACGAGCGCTCGCCGGACACTCGGAAACTACCGATATGACGAACGACGTAAACGGTGGTCCATCCGGAATAGGGATAGCCACAGCAGCTGGTAAGGCAGCCTTTTGGGACATGGTCGGAGCACCTGATAGCCTAAAAATAATGGCTATAGAAGGCGAATTCGCTTTGACATCTGGACATTCGCAAGAGATGAAAACCCAAGCCCTAGCTCAGCAAGTGGGCAAACGATTGAGAATCATGATGTCCTACAATAATGCAGGTATCGATGACGAACTGATCGGCGGTGTGATCGACTCCCAATACGATGCTTACAAGTTAGCGGATCAATGGGCATCTTATGGATGGAATGTACTGACTTTAGACAACGGTAACGATTACAGCCAAGTAGTTGCCGGACTTAAGACAATGGAAGACTGGGATCCGTCGGATAGGCGTCCAATGATCATGATAGGGAATACCGTTAAAGGATGGTGGCCAACCGCCGTAGATGGTCAGATACCAGGCTTTGGAGATCAGATAGTCAGCTACGCCAGTCACCCGTATGGATTCGCTATGAATGGCGATTATTTCCAGGGTCTTGCATCCACCTTCGAAGATTATTTTGGCGTGAAATTTGAAGGTATTCGTGACGGAGCCGTTTCAAACACTCGGGACAGGTTGATCCAATTCAAGAAGAATATCGATATAGCATTGTCCGCACTAGATAAGGACGGACTCGGGGATTGGCTGGCGGACCGCTTAGTGAAAATAGGGGACAGCCTCGACGATGAAATGCCACTCCGCATAGACCGCAATACAGATCCATTCTTGGACTCAAGGTTGTCCGTTGATAATTTACCCATGACCGCACAGGACCTAGATATCACTAACCCTGTTTCGGGAGAAGAGAAAAAAGTATCCATTAAATTATTTGAAGAGCCCGGGAATGTCCGGGGTACTCGTCGAGCTATCTCAGAGATTGTGAAGTGGATGAATTATGTGACTGATAACCGCATGGCTATCATCGCGGCTGACCTCGCAGACTCTATCAATGTAGAAAACGGGTCTTTCTGGGGGCATTACGATCCTTCAGGAAATCCGGCCGGAACGCGGTTGAAGGCCGCGATACAAGAGGCCGGTAACGCTTCCACAGCCGTCGGTATAGTAGGCCAAACAGCTTCGTTAGATCCTAACAAACACGTCGGCTACTGGGCTCTGACGGGCTCATACGGTGCATTTACGCCTTTAATGTACCTACCAGCCAGAGTATGGAGCCAACAGAATCAAGACAGTCCATTTAGGGTAGGCGTGCTTAACGTACTTGCAGGGCATTCAGGGCCTGAAACTGCAGCAGACGCCAGAACACACTTTGGCATATTTTCACCACAAGTATGGAAACTATTCCCAAGGGGGCAAGCAATAACCCTCAGTTTTTGGGACTATAACGACGTCGCTTCCGGATATTTTGCCGCCGCATCAATAGCCGCCCGCGACCCCAAAGTCGGGATCATTATTATGGAAGTAGCGAGACCAGATTTCCCGGTAGCGGATCGTTCAACTTTTGCTGATAAAGATCCAAAAGCAGCGGCCAAGGGATTCTATGTGATCAAGGACTTTGATCCCGCCAAACCAAAACAAGGCTATGTCCTTGTACAGGGTTCGTCATCTACGGTGAATTTGGTTTCAGTATTACCTAAACTTGAGGAACAAGACGTAAATGTTAAGGTAGTCGCAGCCATTAGTGATGAACTGTTCCAAAGACAACCAGAATCATACCGTGATTCCGTCTTACCTCCGGAGGGACTCGTTGACCTAATGGTAGTGACCACCGGTACCCGTCGTATGTGGCCAGCCCAAAACTTGGGGCCATTAACGGACGAGTATTCTCTAACCTCAGACTGGGAGAACGAATGGTTAACCGGCGGGACAGAAACTGATGTTATATCGGAAGCACATCTAGATGTCGACTCGATTTTCAACGGTATTAAACGGTTTGCATCTGATCATGATGCCCGAATATCTCGTCAGCGAAGTATGCTGGGTGGTTAACTACCGAATATATAACCGGAAGGTATGTCATGAAACTAGCAAGATTTAGAGTAGATGGGTGGGAGAGCTACGGACTAGTAGATGGGGAGAATATTAAAGCTATACAAGGGGATATATACAGCGAATATAAAGTCACAGAAGCTTCCTACCAGTTATCGAGAGTTAAACTACTTCCACCTACAGAACCTACCAGTTTTTGGGCAGTTGGCCTAAATTATGCAGCTCATATAGCCCATCAAGAGGTGGCCCTAGACGGAGACAGGATACGAGAAGACGCATCATCTTTCAGACCGTGGCAAAAGGGTGTTGGTTGTCTCATAGGACACGATGATACTATAGTCTTGCCCAAAGATTCGGACTACGTTCATTACGAAGGCGAACTGGTAATCGTGATAGGAAAACCTACCAGACGGGTCACTCCTGAAGAAGCTCCTAATTTTATTTTTGGGTATACGTGCGCAAATGATGTTAGTAGCGAAGGTTCATGGTCAACTGATACTTCAATGTGGCGACGAAAGAGTTGTGATACCTTTGGACCTGTAGGGCCATGGATAGAAACAGATATAGATCCTCACTCGCTCGATATCATTACCAGGCTTAACGGAAAAGAGCATGATAGAGGCAGCACGTCAGGAATGATATACGACTGCTACACTACAGTAAGCGGAATCAGCCAATACATAACTCTCAACCCTGGAGACATTATCCTTACCGGTGCACCGGGCGCAGTTGAACAACTTACTCCAGGTGATGTAGTGGAGATTGAAATACCTGAAATAGGGACTCTACGAAATCCAGTTGAAGCGGACAACCGTCAATAAACTTAAAGGGTTTGAGTTACCAATAACCCCCGTTTTACGACCGTCTGATTTAATAACCATATTCGTTATTGATTCTTATGAAAGAATTTTGCCTGAAATTTTAAAAAATTCAAAAAATTGCGATAATACGCTTAGACAATAAGGCTATTAACCTGATAAAAGCTGTATGATAAACGCTCGATTAAGCTCCCATATTAAATAGAGCGACCTTAATGGAGAATTAATAATGTCAGTCCAGCGGGTGCGTCGCACCAAATTAATGAGGCGGGTGGAGGACAGATTTCAGCGACCACTAGAAACATTGGTGCCTGAAATGGTTAACGAACACGGACTGAGCCATGCTGCTGATGAACTGGGTGTTAGTCCCGCCACACTAGGTTATTGGATGTTGAAGATGGGAATTCGGTATAGACGAGTGGCTCTAACAGCAGATGAAACTATAGAGGTAAAGAGACCGGGATAATCTCAATAAACATATCAGCGGATGCAGGTAGATCACAGTGCTTTACTATCCGTCGGATCAGGGTGGGAATCAGCGAGAGTTTCAACCAGTAACCCTCGATTCGTTCTTTCGAGAAAATAAAAACCTATCTGAGCTTTTTGTATACGCCGCGTTTTAATCCTTGAGACTATGAGATACCTCATCAGTTTCAGATACGTAAGTTTAGGCAGGACATTCAAGTCATACTTACACCAACCTCCTAGAAGGATGACCCGATGCCTCCCGATGAAACGACCACCGCCTTACAAGCTATTTGCGACGTTTACCCAGAATCTTGGACTCTATCATCGTGTGGCCTGACGCCTGACCAACAACCTATTCCTGTTCTATTGAACCGTCGTGCATACACCCACAATACAAATGCCACAAGAATACTCGTAATTTCAGGGCTATCGGGGAAGGAATCTGACTCGGCTTTGGCTGATCATCTATTGCAACATATATTGTCTGACTCGAGATACAATAGCTCTAATTTAGCACTATCTGTCATACCTGATACAAACCCGTCACATAAATTTGATTTCTCCGGACCATACCCACCAGATTCCGGATTCTTCTATGACGGTGACCTTCCAGAGATGAGGTATTTATGGAGGTATATCTGTTGGCAAGCTCCAGATTTAGTAATAGAAATCTGTGAGGATGATATAACCTCGATCGAATCCAATAACGCTGCTAAGCAAGTGATACCTAGTTCGGCAAATACCCTTCCGTTGCTCGACGAAAACACGTTATTGTGGGCATTGGGGACGGGGCACCCTGACCAACTGAACCCAATATGCGGGGTGCGATTAACTTGCCGACCGGACAATTTAATAAGTCAGTTAGATGACTTGTTTCTCAAATTGTCTTACAAAGAGCTTTCAACTTCAGAATTATTTGCCTCAGACATTCAAGATATCCGTAGAAGTAGGCGACCGCTAGAGGTCTCATCAATACTGGCCAAAGTATACGGGCATGAATTAGACCCGGTAAATTACACTCAGGGGATAGGAATTGCCGGTAGGCTTCGGTTGCATATCTTGGATCCTTCAACAGAATCGCCGGTTGCTGGCATCATCCGGCTAGTAGAACCATATGTTTCTAAAGAAAAAGAAATGTTTTTGACCGAACCCGGCGGTGCTAACTTAGCAGGCCTAATGTGGTCAGACGAGCTATTTAAGATTACAGCAGATTCCAGATACAGAGATTTAATGATTGAAACGGCTAATCGATACCGGCAGGCACCCCAGGGAATCGCTCCTTACCCATGTGATCCGGAGTTCCGTACGGAAGACATGTTTATGGCCGGCACCATACTAGGTAAGGCGTTTCAGTTTACGGAAGATCATACATATCTAGATATGCTAACCCAGTTTTTGTTAAACGGGCGAATCCAGGCGGAAACTGGCCTATTTTGGCATTGTAGGTCTGCACCTTATTACTGGGGTAGAGGAAATGGATTCGCTGCATTGGGATTAAGTGAAACCTTGGCATGTTTGCCTGAAAATCATGCTCACAAAGCTGAAATAATTAAGATGTATCGAAAGCTAATGGGAGCCCTCCTCCAGGTACAAAAATTATCAGGCATGCTACCGCAAGTACTAGATATCCCGGGAGCTTATGAAGAATTCACAGCTACATGTATGTTTGGTATAGCCATGTCTAAAGGACTACGACACGGCTGGCTGGGTTCTGAGTACGAAGCATCGTTATACCTCGCCTGGCAGGGAATAAATGAAAGGATAGACGAGTCAGGGAATATCGTGGATGGATGCATAAGTACTGGTGTACAACATAATGTTCGAGAATATTTGGACAGACAAGCAATTTTCGGCCGAGACGATAGGAGTGGCGGGATGGCACTCTGGTTTGGGCTCGAATTAGCGGAGCTTAATAGATAAGCCGATTTCTACGCATATCAATTTCGCCTATACTATTTTTCAGTTAGGATAAAGCGCTCTCATATCTCTAGAGCTTATCGGTCATATTTATAATTGCTCTCGGTAACTAAACTTATTACACTACGGGTCAACAATACACCTGCCAGAACTCCAAATAGATCCGCTATGACATCCCCTGACGAAGCATATCGCCCTAGAACACCTAACTGAAATAGCTCCGTTAATACTCCCCACCCTCCTCCAATTAATAAAATGGCTCCCAGATCAAGTTGTTTTATAAAACAGTGTCTTACATCGCAAATAGTGATATAAAGAAAAACACCAAGGATTCCAAATAATCCCAAATGAGCTCCTATAGCAATAAATTCACTGGAAAATATCTGAGAATTCATATAACCCGAGCTCACAAATAAAGTATGTTCCGGAGCTTGGCTTAAAACGATTAATATAAAAGCCATCCAAGAGACAGTAGTAACAATCAGTAGCACCAGGCTTACGCGGAACATAGCCGTAACATTGGCGCACTATAGTTATATATAACCAATCTAATAGGATTAACTAAGTTAAAAATCTGCGGGATAATTAATCGGATGATATCTGTACCACGCATTCAACAATAACCGCATTGTTCCCAGGAAGAGAAGCCATGCCTTGAGCAGTTCTTGCATGTATACCTTTTGGGCCAAATAAATCAACGAAAAGGTCCGAGGCTCCGTCTACGACTTGAGCCTGTCCAATAAAATCAGACGTACTATTCACATTACCCACTACTTTCAAAATTCTTGCCACTTTATCTAGGTCTGAGATTTCATTTTTTATGCGTGTAAGTAGATTCAGTGCACATAGCGTAGCTGCCTCATAGCCGTCCGATATAGATAGGTCTTCTCCCAGTTTTCCGGTTATTGTAGTTCCATCGACTCCCCGTGATCCAACTCCGGACAACCAAAGAATATCCCCTTGTTTCACAGCTGGAACGTAATTACCTGCAGGAGGAGAAGGTGGTGGCAAAATGTATCCTAGTTCTTTCAAACGTTGTTCTATAATCATCTGCATTCCCTAGATAATGTTCTATCAACTCTTGATTCGCATATATATAACGGATGAAATTATCAATAATAAATTCTTTATCAAATTTCTATCAAACCTTGGGCCAAACCTCGTTCGCCATATCTTCCATACTTCCTAGTACATCCTCCAAACTTTGGCTATTGCGTCCAAAATCCATAACCAAATAACTGACACCTGTTTCTGCATACCGCCTAATATCAGAGGCTATTTGATCTGCCGAACCAGTAAAAAAATTACGGTCAGTTTCCGAATTATGGCCGCTAGACAGATCATAATCATGAGTGCGGTATATCAGGTTAACGTCACCAGGTTCTCTATCGCATTTATTCATCTCAGTGTAGAGTCGTTGTATCTTTTCACTCAATAACTCGGGGGTGTCCATCCGAAATTGCGGGTTAGAACCTATGGGGTACCAACCATCACATAACTGAGCTGCTCTCCGAACCGCAGCCATACTCTCACCACCTACCCACAAGGGCGGATGTGGCTTTTGGACCGGTTTGGGCAAAAAATTTATTCCAGAAAAGCTGCAATATTTACCACTGAAACTCGGACTATCATTCGTCCATAATTCTTTAAAAATACGCAAGTATTCGTTCGTAACCGCTCCTCGTTCTTCAAACGGGGGCAGTCCGAGGGCCTCGAATTCCTCCTTCATCCAGCCAACCCCGATACCGACTACAAGCCGACCTTTAGATAAAACATCTAACGTGGCCAAAGTTTTAGCCGCCACTAGTGGATTACGATGTGGAACAATCAACACACTGGTTACGAGCCGAATCTTACTGGTTTGCCCAGCCAGGAAAGAAAGCAGAGTTAATTGTTCCAAAGAAGAACCAGAGGATAAGCCAGGGAATTCGCCCGTATCAGTATATGGGTAAGTAGAATCGATATTTTTGGGAACTAGGATATGATCGCCAGTTTGAATCGAATCGAACCCCAGTTCCTCTCCGTGCTTGGCTATTATCAACAACATATCCGGTGTTGCAAGCGGGCCTCTTCCAGGCACTGTAAAGCCGTATTTCATATTAACCCTCCTATCACCCCAGCCTCAGTGAAATAAAAGCCCTCCGTTAACGTTATAAGCCTGACCTGTAATAAAATTAGATTCGTCGGATGCCAGAAACGACACCATATTTGCCACATCTTCAGACTCTGCGATCCTGCCGAGTGGAGTATTCACGCCAGCTTGTTGGACTATTTGGGATCTGAATTCCTCAAGCGTCATCCCTTTAGATTCAGCTTCTGCCAATTCCCAATAACTCATGCGATCAGTGTTTATCGGCCCAGGACATACGGCATTTACCGTTATGCGGTGACGGGCCAGGTCCATAGCTGAAGCTTGCGTCAGTCCCAAAACCGCAAATTTAGAACTTGAATACGCCGCACCCATAGCGCTAGCTTGCTTCGAAGCATTTGAAGCAATATTGATAATCCTACCTCCAGCGCCCTGATTTATCATATGTAAGGCTCCAAACTTTGTGCACAGAAATACAGCCGTAGTATTGATATTTAGGAAATGATGCCATACGCTTTCATCGAGTTCAGTTACCGGAACTTTATCGCGTCCTATGACAGCACGGGCATTGTTTATCAGAATATCGAGACGTCCATAGTGAGAAACTACCTGCTCTATCATCGATTGTATTTCTTCACTCTTGCTGAGATCAGCGTAAATTGGATGTGCACTGGCTCCTAAATCTTTAATTTCGTCTGAGACACTGTCAATACTATTCCATTCTTGTCGCAATTCGGCTGGCGGTAAATCGCTCGCCGGTCGGTGCACGTCCGTGATGGCCAAACTAGCTCCCTGGGAAGCCAGTTTAAGAGCTGTAGCACGACCCACTCCTCTCATCCCACCGGCACCGGTTACTAGGGCAACTTTCCCATCCAAATTACCCATGTTTAATACTCCTTTGTCCTAAGTTTTAAATCACCTATCTATCCGCTAAGGTAAATAACAATTCATCCCAGAGAGTAAACACGGAGCACCATGGATAGCCACGAACTAGACATATATTAAGCCTCTGATATCACAAGTTATCCAAGCCAGTTTTAGCCTCAGTTCTTAGGACTCCAACAGCCATACATCAAAATTACTGTAGATGCTGTGCGAAAAACTCTAGAGTACGGGGCCACGAAGTTTCGGCAGCATCCTTGTTATATCTTTCTCCAGTATGATCCATAAAAGCATGTCCTGCGCCCGGGTAAGAGAAGAACTCGTGTTGTTTACCAAGTCTTGTTAGCTCTTGGTCAAGTTTAACTTGGTCGTCAGGCGACGGGTTGCCATCCTCCTGCCCAAAATGAAACATCATGGGACAATTAATGCCACTAGACAATTCGAAAGGAGATTGACTCCCGGCACCCCATATATCCATTATGCTTCCGCCATAATAGGGAACTGCAGCTTTGAATGCCAAGCTTACAGCAGACATTAACCAAGTAACTCTACCCCCCATACAGAAGCCTGTGATACCTAATCTATTAGTATCAACAGCGGAATGACCCTGCAAAAAATCAACTGCAGCGTTGATATCATCGATTATCTCGGGATCACTGAGATGTTTTAAGCGGTCCAAGCGCGGCCCTTCCCAAATTTCCGGAGTAAATCTGTGGAACATATCTGGAACCACGGCTACATATCCGGCTTCGGCCAGTTTATCGGCCATCGCCCGATCAAATTCATCTACACCACCGACGTGAAACGCGATTACAACCGCAGGGAATGGTCCTGATCCACTGGGAACACTAGTATACATCTCCATATCTTCGCCGTTTACTTGTAAATGTTCGGTA
>Ga0310345_10004540_pt1 | contig 12564 bp, 11 predicted proteins | sample HC15DNA20500_MG_FD_204667 | JGI IMG/M metagenome (GOLD analysis project Ga0310345, IMG submission 204667) | Marine microbial communities from station ALOHA, North Pacific Subtropical Gyre - HC15-DNA-20-500_MG | ecosystem: Environmental > Aquatic > Marine > Oceanic | place: Pacific Ocean: North... | reverse complement strand
GTAGAGGTTCCCTCGGTAGGCGGTCATGGATATCAGGCGCGACCCCGGGCTTCCGCAGTCCGTCCACGTGGTCCCTCCCTCATAGCAGAACAACCCCTGAGTGTATGATGGGAGCGCATAGAGCTTCCCCTGGAACACCAGGAGACAGTGCACCGCATCGTGGGTGTACTCGGCGAATGGCCCGCGCTCGCCTCCGAGCTTGCCGCAATCGACCCACTCGCTGCCTCCCTCGTAGCGAAACACCTTTCCCCCCTCGTTGAGGTTCGGCGAATCCGGGAGCAGCGACCCCCTCGGCTTCAGGCGGCCGGTGCCTGCGTACAGCTTCCCGTCGTAGACGGCCAGCGACATCACCGCGTTCGAGTCGTCCAGTTGTCCGCAGTCTACCCACTCGCTGCCGCCGGCGTAGCGGTACACGTGGCCCGTCTCGTGACCGCCGGTCTCGAAAGTCGCGACGAAGAGCGCTCCGTCGTGGACGGCGATCCCCGACACCAGCACTGCGTTGCCGGGGCGTCCGCAATCGGTCCAGGCCTCGTCCATTACTCCGCTATCGATGCCGAAATGAAGGTTGCGGTCGTTGGAGTGACTCGAGGTGACGCCGGAGTGCCGCTTGATGTTGAAGTTGAAGCCCCGGCGAGTTCCCGGGTCGTACTTGCCGGCGATGTCACCGATGGCGTCGTCGACCTGTTGGTCCAGATGGATCCGAGCGGTGATCGTGAAGTCGCCGGAGCCGAGTCGGAGGGACGGGCTGTCCGGCACGGTTATGACGCTACTGCGGCCGTCGAAGCCCGCCGAGGTGCTCGGTCCGCCGTCCCACCCCGGAGCCGAGAGGTCGACACCGTGGGGCTCACCGTGATTCTCGTTGCCCGACGAGTCTCTTACGTCGACCGCCAGCTTCCAGTGCCCGACAAGGGACTCATCGTTCATGCTGCGCTCCTCTTGGACAAGACATGGCGTACGAACACCGTCGCGACGGGGTCGGACGTGGATAAGCTGCGCTGTGGGGTATTCCCAGCTCTAGGCGTTCAGGGAGCCGTGGCCGGCCTACCCCACGAACACCGGCTGTACCCATGCCTTGGGGCCGGACGACGACCTGACGGTGGCGCGGACGTGGCCCTCGTCCCCGCAGATGCGGTAGCCGGCCTCGGTCCCCACGACCTCGGAGTGTACAGTCCCGTCCTTGCCGATGAACCGGGTGGCGTACTCCATCTGGCGCCACTGCTTGACTCTCAGCGAGATCGCATCTCCGGAGACCTCGAGCTCCTCGAGCTCCACGCCGGTGGATGCGTAGAAGTCGCCTCGCCCCAACGCGTCGACGATCGCCGGGGCGCTCGCCTCGGAAGACCTCACCATCAGCCATCCGCGGCCGGGGTTGCTGTTGTCTGGGACGAAATCTTTGTAGTTGTGGGAGTCGTCGGTCGCTACCCCGAAGATCACCTTTCCGCTGCTCAGCACCCTGTCCCAGATCTCCTCGTAGTCCGGCCGGTCCGGCGCCCCGTACACGTTGACGCCGGGATGTCCGTTGAACACCTCCAGTAGCGAGGCGCCGGTCACCTGCTGGATGGCCTCGTGGTCGAAGGCCCATTTGAAGTTTGGATGGTTGATCGACGCGATGCCGCCCGCCTCCAGGATCAGGTTGATGTTGGCCTGAAGAGTCGGCACCACCTCGCCGGCGTCCACGGGTTCGACGATCCTGGTGATGCCGATGCCGTTGATGTGGACCGGCACCGTTCCCTGCTTGATGTTGATCGACACCTCTTCTCCCGGGATCATTATCGGCCTTTTGAATTTGCGCTTCCCTGCGCCGTACTCCAGGAGGGTCAGGTGGTTGTGATCACTGAGCACGAGGAAGTCGTATCCGTGGCGGCGGTACCAGCCGACCACCTTCTCAGGCGACTCGTCGCCGTCCGACTCAGTCGTGTGGGTGTGGATGTTCCCCTTGTACCATTTCTGCGTGGCCATTCGTACCTCCGTCTTCCTGTCACTTGTCCTGTGTGCCAGTCACAAGCTGACCTAGGGGCAGGTTTCAAACCTGCCCCTACCGATCGATCACATTCAGGGCACCTCTCCGAAGTGCTGCTATGTCTTGCCCTCCTGCTGAGTCTTGGCCCACGAATCGCGTAGCGACACCGTCAGGTTGAAGACGGGCGCACCTGCCTTCGAATCGACGCTGTCTACGCAGAAGTAGCCCTTCCTCTCGAACTGGTAGTGGCCCCCCGGTGCTGCATCCGCCAGGCTGGGCTCCACGCGGCAGGCAGTCAGCGTCGTCAGTGAACTAGGGTTCAGCGCTGGCTGGTCATCGGCTCCCTGGTCCTCCTCCGCGGGTCTCTCCGCGGTAAACAGGTGGTCGTACAGGCGCAACTCCGCCGGCACGGCGTGAGCAGCGGAGACCCAGTGGATCGTGCCCCGTACCTTGCGTCCGTCCGGGGCCTGGCCGCTACGCGTCTTCGGATCGTAGGTGCAGCGCAGCTCGATCACCTCGCCCGTGTCCGGGTCCTTGACCACGCTCACACAGGAGATGAAGTACCCATACCGAAGACGTACCTCACGCCCCGGAGCCAGCCGGAAGAATTTTCTGGGCGGGTCTTCTTGGAAGTCCTCTCTTTCGATGAAGAGCTCGCGGGAGAAGGGAACCTTTCGAGTCCCCATGCTCGAGTCCTCAGGGTTATTGATGGCGTCGAGCTCCTCCACCGACCCCTCGGGGTAGTTCTCGATCACGACTCGGAGGGGGTCCAGGACTCCCATCACACGCGGGGCCTTCTTGTTGAGGTCTTCGCGGACGCAGTGCTCCAGGAGGGCGATCTCCGCCGTGTTGACTCTCCGGGCGACGCCGATACGCTGGCAGAAGTCCCTGATCGCGACCGCGGTGTATCCGCGCCTGCGCATCCCGGACAGCGTCGGCATCCGCGGGTCGCCCCAGCCGCTCACGTGACCCTGGTTCACCAGATCGACGAGCCTTCGCTTGCTTAAAAGCGTATGGGTAAGGTTCACACGAGCGCGCTCGATCTGCTGGGGATGAGCGATCCCTAGCTCTTCCAGGAACCAGTCGTACAGCGGGCGATGGTCCTCGAACTCCATAGTACATATTGAGTGGGTCACGCCCTCGATCGAGTCAGACTGGCCGTGGGCAAAGTCGTAAGTTGGGTAGATGCACCACTTGTCGCCCGTTCGATGGTGGGTCGCCTTGAGGATTCGGTAGATGATGGGGTCTCGCATGTTCAGGTTGCCCGATGCCATGTCGATCTTAGCCCGCAGCACGCGAGAGCCCTCGTCGAACTCGCCGGACCGCATGCCCTTGAACAGGTCGAGGTTCTCCTGGACCGAGCGATCGCGGTGGGGGCTGTCTCTGCCTGGAGTTGTCAGCGTGCCGCGGTATTCCCTGATCTCGACCTGGCTCAGGTCGCATACGTATGCTTTGCCGGCTTCGATGAGCTGAATTGCATACTTGTAGAGTTGCTCGAAGTAGTCGGAGGCGAAGAACAGGTTGTCTCCCCAGTCCAGCCCGAGCCAGCGCAGGTCTTTCTGAATCGACTCGACGTAGTCCACGTTCTCCTTGACTGGGTTGGTGTCGTCGAAGCGTAGGTTGAAGACGCCTCCGTTCTCGGTCGCGATGGCATGGTTGAGCCAGGCAGACGTGGCGTTTCCTATGTGGATGTATCCGTTGGGCTCGGGCGGAAATCGGGTTACCACCCGACCACCGTTTTTGCCCGACCTGACGTCCTTGGCGACGATGGTTCGAATGAAGTCGGCCGGGGGATGGGGGGCTGCAGTGTCCATTGGGGGGGTTACCCTCCCGAAAGATTCTCGCTGGTCCGCGCTGCTCGGCTCTGCGTCCTCTGCCCACTCTACAGTCGGGGGAAACCAACTTGGAGTGTTATGAAACGTACTCGGGTAGTTTAGTAGATCAGGGGAGAGATATCCAATACGCTGGGCGCGAGACGCGTCATGTATGATTGCCTGAATCAGGATGAAGAGGACATGGGGCAGCATGTGTACGCCAGGCTCCAGGTCATCTAGATTGTCCGCAGGTCGCGCCCCAAGCCGACCCCCGCTGGCCGAGCTACACTGCACCTATACGGTTGCATCCAGTCAGGTGACTTCCTCAATTACGTTAAGACGCTGGAGGTCGACTGGGAGCGTTACGCGCGTCGGTACGAGCTGGCCTACGGCGTAGTCCCACCAATCCGAAGCATTCTCGAACGTTGCCGGGCAGGAGAGTGTCAGGCCGAGGCCTACTTCCACAACCTGTTCACATTCGGTGACAGTGACGTCGGCAACTCCCAGAGGTTCGGGGCGAAGATGGCGCTGAGCGCTAGCGGCAGTCGGCTGTGGGGGTTCGCGTCGACCGGCGACGGGTTTAGCGCAGCGGTTGAGGAGGTGCAGCACATTGTTCGGACCATCATCTTCACACAAACGGCGCAGAGAGTCCGTTACGCTGAGAATACGTTATCTCTGGGGTCAGACTTCCCCAGTGACCGCGCTGGAGACTTGCTTCAGGAGGTGCTGTTCGAGTTCTCCGCACACGAAACCGCTGAGTCGATGACGCAGCTGGCCGTAAGCTTCGCCAGGGGCGATCCGTGGCCTCAATGGGAGATTGCCAGGGAGTTGGCCCTCGGCCCACACGGATTTTTCTAACCGCCATAGACTTCTGTCATGTAGGAGAGGGGGTCCCGTCCAAGGACAATCGAGCGCTGTTAGACGATGGCAAGAACTTCAATCGTAAGCACCCTGAACGCGCACTGGCGATTCTGTACCACGTTAGGGAGAGCTTCGAGGTAGAATCCCTGGAAAGCGCCGGCCGGTGGGTCCACGAGGCGGCGGAGTTGGGCGTCCATAGACTGGGCCACGCCATCACCCTGGGCATCACCCCGGACGCCTATGGGGAGCACCAACGGACCGAGACCATCGCGGAACGCGTGTCTCAGATCGTACGATCTGAGACACGCAGACGGTCTTAGAAGCCGCGATGTGCCCGTTGACGCCGAGGCGCTCGAGCGGGAGCTCGCCGAGATTAGGAGGCCTACCCGGAGGGCAGCAATTCACATTCAACTACGACGGCGGCGCCTGGATGAGGCGAAGGGCCGCCAAGGCTATGCGATGGAACGCATCCGCTCGCTGGGAACGGTCGTTGAGGTGTGTCACACCTCGAACCACCGCACCTGCGGACTCAAAGATCCGTCTCACTACCCCGTGCAGCAGTTCATATCTAACCGAGTGCCGTTCGTAGTCTCCAGCGACGATCCGGGTGTCTTCGACACGATACTGGCGGACGAGATCGACTGGGTCGTTCACGCAACAGGCCTCAGTCCATCTTCCTTCGACGAGATAACCGAGCGCTCGTGGAGCAACCTGAGCGAGGTCCTGGTCAGCAGAGAATCGTAGGCATTGGGCCAGCCGCGTTTCGCCCATATGGATGAGCATGGTCCTCAGCATTGACACCCCGGTTCTCGATGTTCGTCTGGGCCGAAATCAGCGTTGCGGGCCATAACGATAAGAGGTCTAGGGGGGCAACCTCGGGCGGCTAAATGCATTTCCAACAACTCTCAGCAGTGTCAGCCAGCGACAGCCCGCGTATCTATTGGCAAAAGCTAGTGAAGCTGGGCGTTCGTCCAGAGAACAAAGTACGCAGGAGGAGATATGGCATTAACTGGTTGCCCAAAGTCCACTCTAGACAAGACTCCTGAACTGTGGGAATCTTGCCCTGGCTCCAGAAATATATGCGGGAGGGGTCTAATATGATAGGAGAGAAACTTGGGGAATTGCACGGCAAGATTACTGGTCAACGCGTACTTCCAACCGACGGCGGCCGCCCTAGAGTCGAGACATCGGTTGAAATAAGCGGGACCTTAACGGAAACCGAGATCACGCTGATGGGAACCGATTGGTCGACGGTCAGAGCTGATGGCTCCCTGTACGGCGAATGGCAGAGGGTGACAATGGCCGCCAACGGTGAGGAGGCCTCGTTCGTGGGGCAGGGAGTCCGCAGGTTCACCGAAACCGGAGGGGTGAGCTTCAGGGAGGCATTGTATTCTCAGTCGATGGGAGCCACGATGTCCCGGCTTCAGCGGCACCACCATGGTGTACGAGCACGGGTCGGGCTCCGATGACGATACGACCACCAAGCGCTGGGAATGGAAGTAGAGTCATCGCTTCCATCTTCATCATGACTGCGAATTGACAGCCGAAGGCGGGACCTGCCTGCCAGTGACGCAGTGGTACCTCTACTCGGAGGGCGGCGAGCCACTAGGGCATGCGTACCGGAGCGGTGAGGGGGCTGTCCCCTCCGTGGGGGCTCGGCTCGACGACAACTGTGCCCGGTGGAAGAGCGCGTTAGTAGTCGAGTTCAGTGAGCTACGCGCCACGTGCTCGATGCGGCGCTTCAGGGTCGTGGTGCGCGCGATGGAGAGCTGACTCTCCCATAGGCCGGGGAGCATCACGTCTCGATCATACGGCTGTCTTCACCAAACGGAAGGTGCACGAGAGCGGTAGCCGCAGAGACTGCTCCACGCGCCAGCTCAGAAGCTCTCGATGACCCCTGTCTGCTATGCTTGGCTCCTCGAGCGTCGACGGTGAAGCCGGTCTCTACCAAGGCCTGCCAGTAGTCGCGAAGCGGCCGGTGGAAGTTCAACACAGGGTCGAGGTTACCCCACGCTTCCAGAGTGTGACCGCGGTGCAAGTACATGTCCGTGCGCCAGTCGAGCCTGTCTTCCCGCTGCGGGGAGTCCGGGATCGTCTGCACCAACCTGCTATCGGGTGACGACGGCTTGTGGATGGCCTTCCAGGAAAGCGATCACGTTGTCGACCGCACCCTCGTTGAGCAGCTCGATGCCCTCGGGCGTCTGGTCGCCCATGTGGGGCGTTAGCACCACCTGCTGGCACGATAGGATGGGGTGGTCCGGAGGCAAAGGCTCCACGTCGAAGACGTCAAGGCCCGCGCCGGCAAGGTGCCCGGAGTTGAGGGCACTGACCAAAGCCGCCATATCCACCATCTCGCCTCTGCCGCCGTTCAGAAGCAACGAGCCAGGTTTCATAAGCGCCAGCTCCCGTTCGCGCAGCAGCTTCGTGGTCTCGGCGCTGAGGCGGACGTTGAGGCTCACCACGTCCGACTGGCGCAGTAGGTCGTCCAGCTCGACGTAGCGCACCCCGAGCCGTTCCGCGCGCTCGGGAGATGGGTGGAAGGTCCACGCGATGACGTTCATGCCCAGCGCATTGGCCAGCCGGGCCAGCTCCGTGCCGATGTTGCCTGTGCCGATTATACCCAGCGTCTTGCCCTGCAGGAAGATGTTCTCCATCCGGCCCCATCGACCGGCTTTGAGCTCCGCCGTCTGAGCGGCGGCCCGCTTCGCCACCGCGAACATCAGCCCGAAGATGTGCTCGGCCACGACGGCTGCCGTCCTGCCGGGCTGGTTGCTGACCACGATGCCCAGGTTGGACGCCGCCTCCAGATCGATCGAGTCTGTGCCGATGCCGAACGTCGTTATCATGCGCAGATTGGGGAGCTGGCTCAGGGCCTCCTCCAGCCAGGTCACCGCCCCGCGCGAGTTGAGGATGATGGATGCGCCCTTGGCCCGATCGAGCTTCTCTTCGAGGGTCATGGGTCGGTCGGTATAAACGACCATGTCGCCATAGGGCTCTAGGCGCTCGAGGTGAGGCGAGCCCTGGATCTGGATCGGGTCGTCTCCGGGGACGACGAATTTCACGCGATTGCTGGTAGTCATCTCATTGCACCGTCTCTCTCTTTGTCTGGTATCAGTGTTTGAGCTCCGGCTCTTGCTTGGTTGGGCTGGAAATCCGGCATGACCAGTGGGACGGACCCCTTTCCGATGGAATCCACAGCGAGAATCGCTGGTGCCACGGTCTCCACGGCATCGTACACATCCATTTCGAGCGGATTCACGCCCGACACGGCATCGCGAAACGCCGTGTGGACGTAGTAGTCGTTGCCGCCATGGCCGATTCCAAAAGCCTCCGTTGGCGCATCGGTGCGTTGGCGACGCCAGTCGACTTCGGCCATGTCGTGCATCCGCGCATCTGCGAGCCACATCTTGGGTCGGTCACGCCCCGACCGCTCCAACCCCAAGCAGCCACGAGTTCCTATGATCTGATACCAATGGTTCTGCCGGCCCGGCGGTGTAGGCTGAGTGAAGCTACACATCATGCGCAGGATCGCGTCCTTCCCTGTCTTCATCGTCTCCATCAGCGCTACCTGGAAATCCGGTGCGCTGATCTCCGGACGGGAGTAGCTGGGAGAAGCGGCGCTCATGGCGGTCACCTCGACTACGCGATCGTCCAGCGCTTTGAGCATGGGACCCAGCGCGTGGGGCAAATAGTAAATGGGGTCTGGAACGAACCACGTCTGCCTGGCATTCGGGTGCGCCGCTAGGCCACCGATGTCGACGAACTCACCGGTACCCCAGTCCTGATGACACCTGTGGGTGCCCTTGTAGTCACGGTACTCGCCTTCACTTTACGTTACGCGTTCGACCCGTCCCTGACGCACGAGGTCGCGCCAGGCCTCCACGAAACCCGCGCATCTGAACTGCTCCGCGAGGAGTTAGACCAGGCCGGTCCGCTCGACGACTGAGACGATCCGCCAGCAGTCTTCCAGCGTGTAAGCAGCCAGGACCTCGGCGTTGACATGTTTGCCTGCTTAGAGCGCCTGATCGGCCAGGGCGCCCTGATTCTTGCTGCGAACGACGACCGCCACCGCGTCGATGTTCTGATCGGCCAGCATCTCCTCGTACTCGGAGTACACCACACGCCGGCGTTGCGACCCAGCGTTGCTAGGGCTGGTTCGGGCAAGGCTACGAAAAGGTTGCAAATCGCGGTAACGCGATAGCCCCTTATGCGCTGAAGCAGTCGTAGCCAGTGGAGCCCTCGATGACCTAGCCCGACCAGGCGTATTCTGATGTCGTCCACCTGTTCTTCCTACCGTGATCGACGTGCCGTTCATCCTTCCCGGCGCGGACCCTGGCGCCACCCGTTTTGGAGTGTACACCGCGGGTGGACAAATGGGAATCGTCAGCCCAACCCTCATGGTATAATCGGCCCCTGCGGGCATCCGCCCTTTCTTTTCTTTCGCTGTTTCTGCCACAGGGAGGGTCTATGACGGACAAGAAGATTGGTTTCGTTGGATTGGGTATCATGGGAATCCCTATGAGCAAGAACTTGATCAAGGCCGGGTTCGACCTCACGGTGTGGAACCGCACGGCATCGCGGATGGACGAGATCGTGTCGGCCGGCGCTGCCGCGGGCGCCTCCGCGGCCGACGTGGCGGCACGCAGCGATGTCACCATAACGATGCTCACCGACTCGCCTGTGGTCGAGGAGGTGGTGCTGGCGGATAAAGGGATCATGGAGGGTGCCAAACCGGGATCTGTGCTGATAGACATGAGCACGATATCGCCCTCCGTCACTCGATCGATCGCGGGCCGACTTGAAGAGAAGAGTGTGCACATGATGGATGCGCCGGTCAGCGGAAGCCTCCCCGGCGCCATCAGTGCTACACTCTCTGTCATGGTGGGTGGGGATGAGGAGGTCTTCGATCGCTGCCTGCCCATCCTTGATGCGATGGGCGGCCAGGTCACTTACTGCGGCCTCAACGGCATGGGCCAAACGACCAAGCTGGCAAACCAGATTATCGGCCTGGGCACGTTAGGTGCCGTGTGCGAGGGCCTAGTCTTTGCCGTAAAGGCCGGAGGAAACCCCGAGGCCCTTCTCAAGGCATTCAAGGCGGGTGCGGCAGCCTCCTGGATGGTGGAGAATCTCGGCGCCAAGATCTTCGAGGGCGATTTTGCCCCCGGATTCATGGTGGACCTCGCTCAGAAAGACCTGCGCCTAGTCCAGGAAGCTGCCGCCGAACTGAATGTGCCTCTGTTGACCACACCCCTCGTGAGCTCGGTTTACCGCGCTGCCCAGCAGGCGGGCTCGGGTCGGGAAGGCATCCAGGCTACCGTGAAGGTGCTCGAGGGCCTGGCTGGTGTCGAGGCGAGATCGATGACTGCGACGGATGAATAGATGACAACCAACACACTCCCCCTTCTACCCACCACGGTCATAGGTAGCTACGCCATGCCAAGCTGGCTCTGGACGGCCGTCGGCGAGATCGACAAGGGCAACTACGGCCGAACGGACACCCAGGAGACCTTCGACGACGCCGTCAACATCGCTATCCTCGATCAGGAGCGGGCAGGCGTGGACATCATCACCGACGGAGAGATGAGGCGGTGGTACTTTGTCCAGAGCTTCTACAAGCGAATGGAGGGCATCGAGCCAGATCCTCCACTGCGGAAGGTGGGACTCTACGGTTACGACACTCCACCACGCTATCACACAACGGGCAAAGTGACTGTTCCGGATGGTCTGGGCATCGTCGACGAGTTTAAATATACGAAGGCCCACACCACGAGGCCCATCAAGGTCACCTGCCCTGGTCCTCTGACGATCACCATCCACTTGCGACCCTCAGAAGGCTACGCCGACCGCGTGGAGCTTGCATGGGAGTTCGCGCGAGTCATCAACGCAGAGCTGAAGGCCCTGGTAGAAGCCGGCGCCGACTACATCCAGCTCGACGAGCCCTCGTTCGCCGTGATTCCGGGCGGCGTGAGTGACTGGGTAGCGCTCTACAACGCCTGCGTCGAGGGCGTCGACGCCAAGCTCGCCCTCCACGTCTGCTTCGGCAACCTGGGCAGCAGGCCCCGCGGCAAGCGTTCCTACCGCTGGATGTTTCCTGAGTTGCTCGACGCCAAAGCGGACCAGCTCGTCTTCGAGTACGCCAACCGCGAGATGTCCGAGATCGACCTCTGGAGAGAGTTCGGCGTGACCAGGGAGCTGTCGGCGGGCGTGATCGACATCAAGTCGTTCTACGTCGAAACTGCGGACGACGTGGCTGAACGAATCCGTCAGATACTCGAGTATGTCCCGGCCGACAAGCTGTACATCAACCCCGACTGCGGGTTCTTTCAACTCCCCAGGTGGCTGAGCTACCTCAAGCTCGAGGCCATGGTCGCCGGGACCAAGCTGGTCAGGAGTGAGTTGGCATAGGTAGTGTTTGAGCTAACAGCCGAGTGGGTCCTGGCCATCCTTCCGGCGCTTCCGCTACAAGATTGACCTCGCTGTCTCTAATACCTCTTGTCTGTCGCGGCGTCAGGCCGTAGACTAACGCGCATCCACAAAATATTCTACGCGATGGATGGTGTGCTATGGACTACGACGTCATAATCATCGGCTCCGGGTCCGCCGGATCGATCCTCGCTACGCGCCTGACCGAGGACAGCGACCGGTCAGTTCTCCTCCTGGAGGCGGGGCCCGACTACCCGACCCTGGAAGAGCTCCCTGAAGAGGTGAGGTTGGGCTACGCCACTGAGGCCGACATCGTAACCAGCGACCACAACTGGCAGTTCGTCGGCCAGGCGACCGAGAAGGCGACGATGCTGGTGCCCAGGGGCAGGGTCACCGGCGGTTCCAGTGCAATCAACGGACAGGTGTTTCTTCGAGGGATGCCCGAGGACTACGACAGCTGGGCCTCCTTGGGCAACGATCAGTGGAATTTCGAGAAGCTTCTCCCCTACTTTCGCAAGCTGGAAACAGACACGGACTTCCACGACGACTTCCATGGCACCGATGGTCCAATCATCGCCCGCCGGTTCAAGCGAGAGGAGTGGCTGCCTGCCCAGCACGCTTTCTACACGGCATGCAAGGAGGCCGGCTACCCCGAAGCCGAAGACCAGAATGACCCTGATGCCACGGGCGTCGGGCCAACCCCGTACAACAACCCCAACGGCATCCGCTGGAGCACAAATCTCGGCTATTTGAGTCTCTCACGGCATCGGCTCAACTTGACCATCAGGCCGAACTGCCACGCCCACAGGATACTGTTCGAGGGCAACCGCGCGGTGGGCGTCGAGGTCGAAAGCGGCGGAGAGAAGTTCACAGTCCGAGGCGAGGAGGTCATCCTCAGCACCGGGGCCATCGGCTCGCCGCAGTTGTTGATGCTCTCAGGCGTCGGTCCCACCGATCAGCTCCAAAACTTAGGTATACCCGTGGTGAAGGACGCGCCCGGCGTCGGCCAGAATCTCAGAGACCACCCGTCAATATGGGTTACGTGGCGGACCAAGGAGGGCTTTTTGCTGGACGGTCTTGCACCGCGGGGCCAGCTGATGCTCCACTACACCGCGACCGGCTCAGAGCTGCGCAACGACGTGAAGATCGGCATGCAAAACTTCGCCGCCGAGCGCGTCGACAGGGGCGGCGATAGGATGGTGCCACTCGGCGTCCGCATGAACATCGTGCTGGACCTGGCCCTCGGTTCCGGAGAGCTACGACTAACCTCTACCGACCCGAACGATCAGCCGTTCCTGAACTACAACTACCTCCAGGAGCCCTTCGACCGCCAGCGGTTGCGTGAAGGAGTGCGCTTGGCGATTAAGCTCGCCGAGCACAAGAGTTTCAAGGACATCCTCGCGGAGAGGATCGAGCCGACGAACGCAGACCTGGAGTCGGACGACGCGCTGGACGACTGGATGATGGGCGACGCCTCGACCGGACAGCACATCTCATGCACCTGCA
>Ga0310345_10004539_pt1 | contig 12564 bp, 9 predicted proteins | sample HC15DNA20500_MG_FD_204667 | JGI IMG/M metagenome (GOLD analysis project Ga0310345, IMG submission 204667) | Marine microbial communities from station ALOHA, North Pacific Subtropical Gyre - HC15-DNA-20-500_MG | ecosystem: Environmental > Aquatic > Marine > Oceanic | place: Pacific Ocean: North... | reverse complement strand
GGAGGCCGAGCGACGCTACCTTCTCGAGCTTGTTGAAAAGGCGGCCTGGAACCTGTCCGCCGCAGGCCGGCTGGCCGGGGTCCGCAACCGCAACACCCTCGTATCGAGGCTCAAGAAGCACGGGATCGAGAGGCCGGACAAAAAGAAATAAAAACCGATTGGTCTTCTCAAGAAGTAACTGACACCTACTAGCCCAATTCAGGTTCCAGCCTCCAGCTCTCGAAGGCGTTGCTCCAAGGCCCTAATTCGTTCAAGAGCATTCGCCAGCGTTGGAAGCACGAGCCTCCCCGTCGGTTCGCCCTCGAAGAGTGTGCGAAAACACTTAGCAAAGGCGGGGTCCTGGATTTTCTTCAGCGCCCCTGCAGGGGGAGTGCCCCTGCTGCGAAGTGCAGGATCCAGCACCTCTATTGCCAATATCTCCGCCGCACATCGCGTGTCTTTGTCATTGAGTTCTTCGGCCTCCCACCACCAGACCTCAGTGATGTAATCGGGATTCAGAGAGGCCGCAGTTGTGCCTGTGGTCACACTGCTATCTCTACGAACCAAATGCTGCCTAATCCGTTCCTTCAGCTTGCCCGCTATTCCTATATAGGCGACATAGCGGATAGCGCCATACCCTCCCATCAATGTGTACACAGAGGGGACCCTCGGAAGTTCTCTTATGTCATCGATCTTCAAGAATTTTACCTTTGCACTTGGTTCAGGCTTCAAGAATTAGCATTGAACCAAGAAAGTTGCTTGCCAATACCAAGGCCTCGCATAGGAATACTCACCTCGACACCCTCTACCTCTAACGCTGGGATCAAATGTTCACGATAATGATTTCCCGCAAGAAATATGACCTTAGATCCCTTTCTTACAAGGGGGAGAAGCTGACCAAGGACCAGGTCCGCCCAAGCACGCCTTTCAGATACACTCATCTCGTTGAGTGTAGAATCGTAAGGAGATATCACCTCACCAGAATGAACCAAACCATGCTTAGCACTTAGAATGAACCAGGGGCCGCCACGCAGTTCTACGAATCTCTTGGCCTTCAGAAACCACGCGGAGCAATATAGATCCTTGGCAGCCATCGCGCTCTCTCGCTTCTTTCCAACACAAGCAACAAGATAAACCGAATGCATCTGCTAACACTCCCCCTGTATTCTACCGGTCCCTTCGCGAAGATGGGACCCCCCTGCCGCTATGAACCCTGCAGGATGTAACCTGACGGCCCAATGGAGAGACCCGAAGAATGAACCGGCAGGAACGCGAAGACGTCCTTCAGCAGCAGCGCGGCATCATGGACGAGCTGGGGATTCCCGGCTCCCGCAGGCACATCTTCCTCTGCTGCGACCAGACCAAGCCGAAATGCTGCGGCAGGGAAGAGTCGCTCGATGCGTGGAATCACCTCAAGCGGCGACTCAAGGAGCTGGGACTCTCTGAGCGGGGAGGCATCCAGCGCACCAAGGCGAACTGCCTGCGCGTCTGCTCCGGGGGGCCCATCGCGGTCGTCTACCCCGAGGGCGCCTGGTACTCTTCCTGCACGCCGGCCAACCTCGACCGGATCATCAAAGAGCATCTCCTCGGCGGGCAGGTGGTGGAAGAGCTCCTCATCGGCCTTCACCCCCCCGGCGAGGGCTGAGACCGCCTCAGAGATTGCTCTGCCAGAACGCGAGCATCTTCCTGTAGAGGTGCCGGCGGGCGGGGGCATCGCGGATACCGTGCTTGCGCCCGGGATAGAGCATCATCTCGAACTGGATGCCGGCACGGATCAACTCGTTCACGAAATGCAGGGTGTTCTGGGGATGGACGTTGTCATCGTGGGTGCCGTGAACGATCAGCAGGCGGCCGCGCAGCTCAGGCGCCTTGCGAACAATCGAGGTGCGCTCGTAGCCTTCCGGGTTGTCCTGCGGCCGCTTCATGAAGGCCTCGGTCCAGATCGTGTCGTAATAGTCCCAGTCGGTAACCGGAGCCACCGAGATCCCTGCCCTGAATTCGCCGCTGCCGGTCATCGCGCGCAGTGTGAAGGAGCCGCCACCGCTCCAGCCCCAGATCCCCACCCGGTCCGGATCGACCCAGGGCTGGGATTTCAGCCAGCCGATGGCCTCGAGCAGGTCGGCCAGCTCACCGCTTCCCCACGCATCGTGGAGAATCCCGTTCTCGAGGGCCTTGCTCCTGGCCGTCGCGCTCCTATTGTCGCATCGAAAAACGAGGTAGCCGTGATTCAGCAGGACCTGGTCAAAATAATTGCGCGAGGGCCAGGCGTCCGCCACGACAGGGGCGGCAGGGCCGCCGTAGACGTGCATGATGACGGGGTACCTGCGGCGAGGCTGGAAGCCGGCCGGCTTGAGAAGCTGCGCCGGCATCTCGAAACCATCGGAGGTCCTGATGGAAAAGTGCTCGGGGGCGCGCATCCCCAGCTCGCTGAAAAGCTTCTCTCGTGAAGGCGCGACCAGGGCCAGGCGGCGGCCATCGGGAGCGTGCAGCGAGAGAGAGGGCGGCGTCGAGCTGCTGGAGTGCTGGCTGAAGTAATAGCGCCCATCCTGGCTGAATCCGATGCCGTGGGTTCCATCCGTTTTCGTCAGGCGATCGAGACCGGTACCGTCGAACCGGACCCTGTAGAGATGCTTCTCGATGGAAGACTTCCGGAGTGCGGTGAAATAGACCCAGCCTCCCTCTTCATCGATGGCGTGGACGGCCTGGCGCAGCCAGGAGACCGCGCCGCCGGCCGAACGGATGGCCCACTCGCCGCTGGTAACCGGGCCCAGCAGCTTGCCCGCCAGGTCGTAGAGATAGAGATGCATATGGCCGCTTCGCTCCGAGGCCCAGAGGAAGCGCTCGCTCTCCCGGAGAAAATAGATATCGTCGTGGATATTGACCCAGGCCTTGTCGCGCTCGGTAAGGATATGGGTCGGCTTGCCGTCACCGCGGTTGACGAAGAACAGGTCGAGGCGGGTCTGGGGACGATTCATGGTCTGCACTGCCAGACGGCGGCTGTCGTTCAGCCACTTCACCCGGACGATGTACTCGTGCTCATGCCCGGAGAGGTCGACCCAGGTGGTCTTCCCGCTGGAGAGCTCCAGCACACCGAGGCGAACGGTTGGATTCACGCCGCCGGTCTTCGGATACCTCTGCCGCGTCAGGGTCGGGATGCTCGGCTCGAAGCCCTGGTAGACCATCTCGGTCACGGCCGACTCGTCGGTGCGCAGGTAGGCCAGCGCGCTGGAGTCCTCCGACCACCAATAGCCCAGGTCGCGACGGGCAAAGACCTCCTCCCAGTAGACCCAGGAGAGCGTACCGTTGAGCAAGGTGTCCGAGCCATCGCTGGTCAGCCGACGCTCAGTTCGCTCCTGGAGATCCCAGACGTAGAGATCCCCGTCGCGCACAAAGGCAAGCCTCGATCCATCCGGCGAGAGCCTTGGAGATTTCTCCTTCGCCCCGGTTTCGGTAACCCTGCTGAAGGTGGAGGTCGGCAGGTCGAGAACGAAGAGATCGTCGGCGAAAAGATAGATCCCCCACCGGCCGCGGCGATCGATCTCTGCCGGCCACCCGAGGGCGGCCGGGCCCTTGCCTTCTCCGAGCAGGCCCTCAAGCTGCTCCAGAGCCTTCGCGGCATCTACCAGGTCGGTCCTCCTCCCGCTCACCGGATCGAAACGCTCGAGGGTCCGCTCGCTCTCCGGCCGCCGCTGGTCGTGGAAAATTGCGGTGCCATCGGCAAACCAGGCAAAGGATGGAACCGCGGCAGCGGACTTCCCCTCCTCGCTGTAGATCCAGTCGACCGTGATTCCGCCGGCCCCCGGAGACGACTCGGCAAGCCGGCAGGCGGAAACGCCCAGGCAGCAAAACGACAGAGCCAGCGGGATAAAAAATCTCAAGATGGATCCTCCAGGCGCGGAGCGGGTGGTGAGAGACTTCGAGCGGGGGTTGCCCGGGAAATCAGGGCTCGCTCTTTCCTTCCTTGCCTTCCTCTACGGGGGCCTCTACGAATTTGAGGCTGACAGCGTTAATACAGTAGCGAAGCCCGCTGGGCGCGGGCCCATCTTCGAAGACGTGGCCGAGGTGACCGTCACATTTCGAGCAGAGCACCTCGGTCTGACGCGAGAAGAAGCTATTGTCGGGCGCCGTGGCCACGCTTTTCTCATCGGCAGGCGCCCAGAAGCTGGGCCAGCCGGTACCGGAATCGTATTTTTCCCTCGAGGAAAAAAGCCCGGTACCACAACCGGCGCAGACATAGCTGCCGGGCTTCTTGTTGTTCCAATAGTCTCCCGTATAGCGGGACTCGGTGCCCTTCTGCCGCAGAACGTAAAAGGCCTCGGGGGACAGACGCTCGCGCCACTGGTCTTCTGTAAGCTCCGCCCAGTGAGGGACGGTCTCCGCGGGATCCTGCTTCACGATAGCTGCCTCCGTAGCTTCCTCGGTTTTTCCTGTTTCCCCCGCCGGGGCCGGCGCGGGTCGCCCCTGCTGGTCGCCACAGCCGCAAAGGACCAGCAGCGCCATCAACAAACCCACAGGTAATGAGCCTCGATATGCCATGCGCTCCATCCTGAACTACCCCCCGGCTGGATGCAAGAGCCCGCAACCTGCGAAAAAGCGACAAGTCGAGCCTATTTCTTCTTCTTCTCCCCAGCGGGCGGGACAGGCTTTTTGAGCAGATCAAGCGGCCCCAGGGTCCCGGCATATTCCTTGAAAACATCTCCGCGGATGGCCTTACAGCTCTCGATGAGCTCCTCGAGTTCGCTATTGGACCTCTTCTGCAGCCTCGAGTAGACGTCCGCCAGGACCTGCTCGAGATTCCGCCTGAAGAGACCCGCAGCCTGGATCGCGGTGACCTCATCGTGAACCCTGAGGGCCTTCGCCAGGGCGGCGCCGTCAGTGCCGCATTCAGCCACCAGGGCGCGGGCGTAATCCCCGGGCGCGGAATACTTCCCATCTCCATCGCCATCGATCCAGATCGGGTTGGTCGCGCCGATCACGTAGCGATCATCCTGCGGAGGCGTCCAGTACGAATTGTCCAGCCGGGGCCCCGTGGCGATCAGAACGAGATGGACATCTTTCGACGGACCGCCGAAAACCCAGCGCTTCTTGTACTTCACGACCGCGTTGGCCGGATGCTCGATCTCCTCCTCGCGCACCTTGCGTCCGTTGAAAAAGAGGGCCACCCGGCTGGCCCGTATCCAGCGAGGCCCCCTGACCTCTACATCGACCTCGAGATCCTCTCCGACACCGGTGGCCAGATCTCCGGCGGTGAACTGCCCGTTCACCTTCGCGTCCGCCAGGAGGCCCATGCTGACGAGGACCCTGCCGGCCAGGATATTCTCGACCACCTCGCCTACATCGATGCGACGAGGATCATCCGTCGAGCTGCGAATGTAGGTCCTGCAATGCCCCACGGGCTGGGCGACCGTATGTGAATCGCTGCCGGCAACCGCCGTCAGCCGGTGGCCGGCGTTGAGCAGGGCGAACCAATCGGAAAAGTTTTCGTACGCTTCCTTTTCCAGGGTCTTGCCGTTGATGACCTCCACCGCGTCGAGCCCGAGCCACTGGCGCCCTCCAGCGAACTCGCCAGAAACCGGGTCCAGACCAAGCTTCCCCCAGGGGCCCTTCTTGAAGCCTTCGCGGCGCGGATGATTGCAGATCACCACCCGGACCCCCGGCGTGGCCCGCACGGCCTTGAGCAGCCTGTCCCAGTCGTCATGCTTGTGGTTCGCGGGCTTGGAATTCTTGTCGGCCGGAAAGGCGTTGAAGTGGCCGAGGGCGGTGGTGAACTCATTGCCGACCACTGACTGGTAGTGGCCTCCGGAGCCCGCCTTGGAGGTCCAGGAGCTGTAGTCGGTATGGTGGTTGTGGTCGGTGGCCACCGCCACCTCGATGCCCTCTCCGGCTATGGTCACGACGCGCTCCGCGACGCTGGCATCTCCGTGCCCGGAGTAGGTCAGCGTGTGAATATGGGTATCGCCGGCAAGATAGCCCGAGGTGTCGACCTCCCTCTCGAGGGTGAGCTCGACACGCCTCTTCTCGCCAGGCGACAGGTCCGCCCGCGCCATACCGAGCCCGTACTCGAAGCCCCGGGTCGCATACACCCTGTATTTTCCGGGCTTGAGGGCCAGGTCGAGCCGACCGTTGAGGGTATAGACCGTCCCCTTTCTCAGGGCCCGCTTCGAGCTCTTCTCGATCTTCAGCTCCGCCGGCTCCTCCACGATCCTCGCCGCCTTCGACACCAGGCGTACCACGGTGAGGCGGCAGGGCAGCCCCTGGCCCGGCTGCTCCTTCGAGGTCACGACAATCTCGAGCTCCGCCAGGCGCTTCATGGCGGCCACCGAGCGGGCGTGAAGAACGAAGGGGCCGATGTAGATGTCGTCGGTGCTCTTCTCCTCGTATTGCACGACAAGCACGTTGCCGGTCTTCTTCAACAGGCCGGCAGGCACCTTCAGATATTGGAGATTTTCTCCCTTGCCGCCCTTGCCCTTCACCAGGCTGCCCAGCCGCCTGGAATTTAGCGTGACTCCACATTTTGAGTTCACGTCACCCGACTTGACCTCGAGCGCGCTCTCCGACTTATTGGGATCGGCAGCGAACCTGAGGCTGATCTTCTTCCCATTGTGCGGCTTGACGCGGGTGAAGGCCTTCCAGTTCTTCTTCTCATCATTGCCCAGGTGGAAGACCTCGTCGCTGATGACCTTCGCGCCCTTGCCCTGGGGGGCTCCCCGCGCCAGGGGCGACGGCAGGAAACGAAGGCCCCCGGCCGCCCAGAGGCAGCAGAGCAGAAGCGGGATGGCGGCGTTCTTTTTCATGCGAAAGGAGCTCCCTGGCAGGAAGACGGGGTGAACCGGAAATTATACCCGTGACCGGGGACTGGTGCAGTCGTTCACGCAAGGTTTAGCCGCGCAGCGGAGAGATTTCCTGAAGGTATCTTTCCTGCCCCGGGAGCGAATAGAATGGGCTTCCGCCCCTGTCGGGCTGAATCCAAACGGTCTGTACGGAAAAAAACGAGGTCGAAACAACATGCTCTCAAAACTCCAGCGCGCCACCGCCACGGCGCTCGTTCTCCTGGCTCCGGCCGCCTGCGCGGCTAAAGACGAGATCCCCAATTTCATAACCCACGGACCGATCCTCGGGCGCCTGAGCTCTGACGGTGTCGGCGTCTGGGGACGCACATCGCGCGCGGGGGCGTTCACGGTAAGGTACGGACTCTCCGCGAACCTGCTGAACTCGACGAGCAATCCCGTCAAGACCGAGATCGAGCGCGACAATACCGGCTGGGCGCATCTCCGCGGGCTCAAGCCGGACACGAAGTACTACTACGAGCTCGTCCTCGCCGATGGAATCGGAAAAACCGCCAGGGGAGGCTCCTTCCGCACATTGCCGAGCACGACGGACCTCAAGGACGCGAAGCTCAATCCCGGGGGGCTCTTCAATTTCAGCTTCGAGTTCGCCTGCGGGAACAACCAGAACCCGGCCCACAGCATCGGCCCATCCCTGCCCGCGTTCGCCACCATGCTCAGGGAGCTCGAGGGCAGGATCCATTTCGCCATCCTCAACGGTGACTGGCTCTATGAAAACCGGCGTGAGTATACCGTGGCTGACTGGCTGAGACAGGTCAGCGCCGATTCGAAAAATCTGCCCGCCGACCTGGCGGCGGCCCCGACCCTCGTCGGGGTCTGGGAGAACTACAAGCATTTCCTCAGCCAGGGAGCCAACCTGGCCCGCTGGCACAGTCGCATCCCATCCTTCTTCACCTACGACGACCACGAGTGCCTCAACGACATCTGGGGCGCCGGAACACCCGGGCTCCGAGATCGCAGGGCCGTGTTCCGTGACATCGGAGTCCGCGCATGGCACGACTACCTCGCCTGGAGCAACCCCTCGGAGTTCTCCCAGAGAACTCATTTCGGTCGCTGCCGCCTGGAGAAGGGCGGCGACATCCTCATCGACGAAAAGGCCGACTTCACGAAAACGGATCTCACCCAGGTCAACAACCTCCACGTCCACTGGGGCACCCCCACGGCGGGAGTCAACGACAACTCCCTCGACGGGGTTGGCGGCGATCCCAACGCCGGGGTCTATGAGATCGTCGAGATCATCGACGCCCATCGCATCCGCATCAGCCCGCCGGCCGACGTCGATGGAGCCGGCTCCTATTCTCTCGGCCGGCGCTCCTATTGCCGCTTTCGCGTCGCCAACTGCGATTTCTTTCTGCTCGACACGCGCGGCCAACGCCAGCTGCACGACACCCGCAACCCCGGCAAGAAGGGTCTCTCCATGCTCGGCACGGCGCAGCGCGAATGGCTCCTGCGCGAGCTCACCGCCAGCGATGCGGATTTCCACTTCGTGGTATCCTCGGTCAACTTCATGATCCCACACGTCGGCGGCGGCAAGATCCGCGCAGGCGACAAGGATGAGGCCTGGACCGTATTTCTCGACGAGAGGGAGCAGCTCATCGAATTCTTCGATAAGCTCAAGGGGCCGGTCTTTGTTCTCACTGGAGATCTTCACAACAGCTTCGCCATCAGGATCACCGACAAGGTGTGGGAGTTCGCCTCGGGGCCGCACAACTCCAACAACCACTGGGCAAGCGACGAGGGCGACCGGCCGGCGAACGGGCCTTTCAAATACGGCCCGCGCGAGGTGGACATCCGCTGGTCAACCTATTACCGCTCTGACATTCCCCGCGGCAATCTCCTGCACCCGACCTATTGCGTGGTGCAGGTAAACAACGTCTTCAACAACCCCCGGAGCCTCCAGGCGACCCGCTGGGTCGCCTATCCAAAACCCCAGGTCATTTTCCAGTATTACGACGGGAGAACGGGAAAGCTGCTCTACGCGGAATCCATCATAGCTCCGTAGTGGAGCGGATCCGCATCACTCCCGCGCGCGAAGCCACCTGAGAAAGAGCTCCTGCTGGGCCTGCTGGAAACGGCCGACATCGTCGGGAGAATGGTATTCAAGCCCTTGCGGGACGCCGCGGGCGCTCCAGGCCTTCTTCGCCCGCTCGATGCATTCACCCACCGCCCGCGGATCAAGCTCACGGTCGCGCCGCGCGGCGTAGACAAGGCAGGGGCGCGGAGCGATGAGAGCGAGAACATCGTGATAGTCAAAGGGGATTTTTTCCTCCGCCCCGTCAAACAGGCCAAGACGCGGCGCCAGGGCATGCCATTGCCACAGGCGCCTCAACCCGCCGGTGGAAATGGAGGTGTCGGAGCGCATCGGCGTGAAGCCGCCAAAGGAGGCGACTCCGGAGAGCCGCTCATCCAGGGCGGCGGCATAGAGCCCGACCATCCCGCCGACACTGAACCCCAGCACGTAGACCCGGGCTGTATCCACCTTCGGCAGGACGCCCTGCGAGTCGCCCTTACCCTCGATGAGAAAATCGGCGGCGGCGCTCACATCGACAACCATCCTCCCCAGGCGTGACCAGCGCGGCGCCTGGCTGTAGAAATCACGGCCCTCCAGCAGGCGAAGCCCGAAGCCGCATTGGTCGTAGGCCAGGACGACATAGCCCGCGGCGGCGAGGCGATGGTAGACCGTGGTTCCCTGCACCCCGTAGCCTTCGTTGTAGCCGCTGTGATAGGAATAAGGGTGGAGCCAGATTACCGCGGGCGCGGGCTTGTCGTTCCCGGTCTTGAAATACAGGTTTCCCCGCACCCCGGCCCCGAAGCGGACCGGCGTTCTCGAGGTTCCCCCGGCCCGCCAGCGGTCGTGGGTCATCATCGCCGACTCCTCGGGGGTTATGAAATCACGCCGCGCCGCGCCCGCAAGCCTGGCTGGCGGCTCGCCGAGCAGCCAGCGAATCCGCGCGCGCCGGTCGGCGTCATCTACCGCTTCCGGGGAAGTAAACGGATGATGCAGGTCCCTGGGAGAAGCGTTTTTCTTCCAGGCCTTCCAGTCGAAGTGATGGATCAACTCTTCGGGAAAATCCTCCTGTTTCGCGCCGCCGCGCTCGAAGCTGAGATCGAACCAGTCCATGTTCCGGCGGCGCTGCTCCTCGGTGACCGGGCCGTGCTGCCCGGTGCGGTAGAGTATCCGCAGGTTGCCCGGCTCGCCGAGGAAGGAGTAGACCGACCGGCCCTCGAGATAGGCTCGCTCGACGGCGAAGGTCGGCTCGGAGCCATCGTTATGCGCCGTATGAATCATGCAGCGGCGGGGGGCGATGAGCGCGTACCAGCCGTGCGCATCGATCGGCAGCTCGTGCTCACGGCCCGTGTAGCCGCGCAGCGAGGGCCGGAACCACTCGGAAGGAAAGTCCTGCGGCGCCTCGGCACAGGTATTTCTCGAGGTAAACCTGTAGGGGCAGGAGCCCGGCGAACCGGGACTCCTGGCCACAACGCTCGTGATCCGCTCATCGAAGGCGGCGGCGATCAGCGACTGCTTGCCGTAGCGGGAAAAGCCGATGATTGCGACCTTTCCCGGCTCGAAACGGTAGCCGCTGGCGGGGGCCAGCAGGTAATCGAGCGTCCGGCTGGCGAGCCAGGCCTTCGTCGAAATCTCGCTCCAGGTCGCCTTCGGATACTCCCGGCGAAAGTCCTGCCAGACGCTGTCGTAGCGCGGAAAATCCTTCTCCCGGTGATGACTGTCGACGCCGGGATAGAGACAGGCGATGTAGCCTCTCTCCAGCGCCAGCTCGGCCCAGCGAAGCTGGTAGTAACGCGGCTGGGTCAGCAGGATCGGAAAAGGACCCTCACCCTTGGGAACCCAGACCCTGATCTCAAAGGACGCCTTCGCCGGGGTGTCAAAGGTCAGCCTCACCCGGCGGCGAAGTGAGCCATCAGCCGCCCGGCGCTCATCGAGAATCTTCGCCGACACCAGGGCGGGTATCTTTTCGGGGAAGGTGCCGATGAAATGGCGCTGCAGGAGAGCGGAGACTTCCTCTTTCCTGCGAGCCCAGTCCTCCCGCGTTCGAACAGCGCCGCCGGCGCGGAACTCGAGCAGGGGAGGCAGGTCGGCGCGCGCCTCGAAAACGCCGGCATCGTCGGCCGCGAAAACACCCGGGATCAGCAGGACGAAAAACCCACAGGCGGCGGCTCTCTTGTTCATCAGGACCGGGCTCCATTTCGTGACGGGGTCCGCATCCTACCCGAGCCCTTCTTCACAAAGAAGGGTCCTTCCCCAGTGCGCGGTTGAAACCTCCCCCCCCCGGGCGGTAATATGCTCCGTTGCTTGGATAACGAGTACAAGGCACATGAAGATAACCAAGATCTCCGCGTACCAGGTCGATCTGCCCCTTCACGAGGGCAGCTACAATTGGTCCGGCGGCAAGTCCGTCAGCGTTTTCGACAGCACCATCGTTCGGATCGAGACCGACTCGGGCCTCGCAGGCCACGGCGAGATCTGCCCGCTCGGGCCCTTCTACCTGCCGGCCTATGCCGCCGGAGCGCGAGCCGGCATCGCCGAGCTCGCCCCCCATCTCATCGGTGAGGACCCAACCCAGCTGCGACCCCTGAACCGCCGCATGGACGCGGCGCTCAAGGGACACCCCTACGTCAAGTCGGCCATCGACATCGCCTGCTGGGACATCCTCGGCCAGGCCTCATCCCAGTCGGTGTGTACGCTGCTCGGCGGCCGCTACGGAGAGGACTTTCATCTCTACCGGGCGATTTCGCAAGAATCCCCGGAACAGATGGCAGCGAAGGTCAAGGGCTACCGGGAAGAGGGCTACCAGCGCTTCCAATTAAAGGTAGGCGCCGATCCCGAAACCGACATCGAACGCATCCACGCGGTCAGGGCCGAGCTGCAGAAGGGCGATTTTCTCATCGCCGACGCCAATACCGGCTGGCTGATGCACGAGGCGGCCAGGGTGGTGCGGGGGGTACGGGATGTCGACGTCTATATCGAGCAGCCCTGCCTGAGCTACGAGGAATGCCTCGCCATCCGGCGCCGCTGCGACCATCCCTTCGTGCTGGATGAGTCCATCGACTCCCTCGAGGTGCTCCTGCGAGGACGCGCGGATGGGGCCATGGACGCGGTAAATATCAAGATCAGCAAATTCGGCGGGCTCACCAGGGCGAAGGAGGCGCGTGATCTCTGCGTATCCCTGGGTATCGCCATGACCATCGAGGACGCCTGGGGAGGCGATATCACGACCGCGGCGATCGCCCACCTGGCCCACTCCACCCCCACCGAGCTGCTCTTTACGGCCACCGACTTCAACAGCTACGTTACCGTGAGCACGGCTGAGGGCGCTCCCCAGCGGCAGAACGGACGACTGGCAGCCAGCGAGTCGCCCGGGCTGGGTGTCGAGCCTAGGTTCGAAGTGCTCGGCGAGGCGGTCCTCGAGATCGCCTAATCGGCAGAGGCGTCCTCTTCCTTGCCGGTTTCTGCAGCGGGCTCTTCCTTATTGGTGGCGGCGCCGCCGGGCCTGATCCCCATGGCGCGCGCGCCGATGATCGCCATGAAGGCCGCCGCGAAGCTTCCCAGGGCTCCCATCTTGACCGGATCAAGCCCTGGAGTCCCGGGCTTAAAAGCCGCGGTCGCCACGAACAGCGCCACCGTGAAGCCGATGCCCGCGACCATACCGACCGTCAGCAGGTGGCGAAAACCCATCCCCGTGGGCAGCTCGAGCTTGAGGATCTTCTGTCCCAGCCAGGT
>Ga0310345_10004538_pt1 | contig 12564 bp, 8 predicted proteins | sample HC15DNA20500_MG_FD_204667 | JGI IMG/M metagenome (GOLD analysis project Ga0310345, IMG submission 204667) | Marine microbial communities from station ALOHA, North Pacific Subtropical Gyre - HC15-DNA-20-500_MG | ecosystem: Environmental > Aquatic > Marine > Oceanic | place: Pacific Ocean: North... | reverse complement strand
TCCGAGCCGATCGAGCCGCCGGCGCCGGTCACCAGCTCATGCTTACCGCTGATACAGCGGCTCAGCAGATCGAGCCTGGGCGGCACCGTGTCCCGGCCTAGCAGATCCTCGATGGCCACGTCCTGAATCTCGTCCAGGCGGGCCCGGCCGCTGGCGATGTCGTTGAAGGTGGGCACGGTCTGCACGCGGATATCCAGCTGTTCCAGCCAGTTCACCAGCGACATGCGCCGGTGCCGGGGCAAGGTGGGCAGCGCCAGCAACACGGTGCTCACCGCGCCCTGCTTGACCTTGGCCTGCAGGCCCTGGCGGTTGACCACCGGCACCCCGCACAGCAGCGAACCCTGCTTGCCGGGGTCGTCGTCCACCACCAGCACCGGATTCAGCTCGCGGCCGGACTGCAGCGCCGCCACCAGCTGTGCGCCCGCCTCGCCGGCGCCGAACACCGCTACCCGCTCGCGGTTCAGATAGCCGGCCATCACCCGGAACAGGAAGCGGCGCGTCAGAAAACGGCTGGCCCCCAGGTACATGGTGCCCAGCAACCAGAAAATAACGAAGATGGAACGCGGCACCTCGGCGGGCACCATGTAGGACATCGCCGCCAGGGTAATCACCGAAGCGCCCATGCCAGTGACGATCGACCAGGCGGCCTCGGAGCCGAGGTAACGGAGAATCGAGCGATAAAAGCCGCACACATAAAGCATCGCCACGCTGGTCAGCGCCGCGACCGCGAACAGCCAGGTATCCTGAATCACCGGTTGCAGGGTACTGAACCGCAGGGCATAGGCGCCCCAGAGGAGAAGCGGCAACAACAGAGCATCGGCGATCATCATGATCGCCCGCTTTTGCCACCGGCTGCACTGAAGCACCCGGGAGACACCACGCTGCATCGCGCTCAGAGCCATGTTGACAGTTCCTTGTCGGTCTCCAGTGTAGAGACCCGGTATTTTGATGTGCCGAGCGTCACATTACCACCTTCATATGTAACTTTTGTTAGGCCTCCGGCTCCGGACGCCCGGCGTTGAAACGCACTGCGAGCACGATCAGCGGGGTATAGGCGATCAGCACCGCAAGAGGACCGTCCAGCCATTCCAGGGCCACGAAGGTCGCCAGCGGCAACAGCCAGAACACATTGATCGCCAGCACCCGCAACGTCACCGCGCGGTGCGAACCGTAATGACGGGAGGCGTACTGGTAGGCATGGGTACGGTGGGCCTCGTAGGCCTTCTCGCCCGTGCTCAGACGGCGGATCAAGGTAAAGGTGGCGTCGATGATGAACACGCCCATCAGAATCTGCCAGCTCCACAGCATTTCCGGCACCGCCCAGGCGGCGTGCAGGGACAACGCGCCGATCATGAAGCCGAGAAAACCACTGCCCGCGTCGCCCATGAAGATTCGCGCCGGCGGGAAATTCCACGCCAGAAAGCCGGCCACCGAGGCGCACAGCAGCAACGGCAGCGCCATCAGCCCGGGCTCGCCGAGCAGGCTGTAGATAAACACGCAACCCAGGGCCACGCTCAGCGCCTGCACCCCGGCCAGACCGTCGATGCCGTCCATGAAGTTATACAGGTTGAGCATCCACACCAGATAGAAGGCGGTGAAGATGTGACCGGTCCAACCGAAATCGATGTAGAAGCCAAACAATGTTACTGGCGCCAGGCCATTCAGCCAGTACAGCAACCAGGCGGCGGCCCCGAAATGCTTGAGCAGCCGCCAGCGGGCCGCCACATGGCCGTGGTCGTCCAGCCAGCCGATCGCCGCCACCAGGGCGCCAGCGCCCCACAGCCCCACCGCCGCCGGGAAGGCCACCGCGCCCAGCGCCGCCAGCACCGGCAGCCCGGCCAGGAAGGTCACCACCACCGCCACACCACCGCCACGGGGCGTCGGCACCTCGTGGGAACTGCGCGCATTGGGCACGTCGAGAATACTGCGGGACACCGCGTAATGCCGCAGCATCCAGGTGCCCACCAGCGAGCACACAAAAACCAGCGGCAAAAGCCAGTACAGAAAGGCCATCAATGCGTCTCTTTATTTTGAGTATTGCCGGAGATCGACAAAACGTCCCGGGCCATGCGCGCCATGATTTCATCACGGCGGAATCGGGCGACAAATTCCGGGCGCGCCCGGGTCACCGGCGTCAGTGTTTCGAACGCCCTGACCGCGCCGTCCACATCACAGGGCGCGAACACCGCGGCGTTATCAATATGTTCCTCGACAAAGCGGGCGGCGTAACCGCCCACGCCGGCCCAGACCGGCTTGCCCAAAGCCGCGTACTCAAACAGCTTGGACGGCAGCACCTTCTTGAACGCCGGATAGTCGTTCAAATGCAGGAACAACACGTCGGCGGACTGGTACAGCTCAATCAGCTCGCTCCGTTTCACCGGATCCAACAGTGTCACATTATCGCAGCCGGCGTCGTTGAGCGCCTGCTCCAATTGCGCCCGCCGGCCGCCGTCGCCCACCAGGCGGAAATGCAGCCGGCCCTGGAAGCGCCGTGCCAGGCCGGGCAGGATGGCGTGCAGACCTTGTCCTTCGCCCATGTTGCCGGCGTACACCACATCCAGCACCCGACCACCGCTCTCCGCCGGCTCGGACGCCGGTGCGACATCAAGAAGAAACTCCTCATCAATGCCGTTGCTGAACAGCGCCCAATCGCGGCCCGGATAACGGGCCTGAAAGTAAGGCAGAAAGCCCGGCGATACCAGATTCACCCGTCGGGCCGACGCTACCGTCCAGCGCTCCAGCAGCGACAGGAAGGGTTTAACCGCCCAGGCCATTTTACGCGGCAGCACGTCTTTCATGGTGTCGACGAAGATATCGCGGATATCCAGGTAAAGCGGTGCCCGGTGCCGGCGCGCCAACACCGCGCCCAGCGATGCGCTCAGCAAGCGGCCCGAGGTGGCGTAAACCAGGTCGTAGCGCTTTCCCTTGCACAACGCCCGCGCGCGCCGGGCATAGGTCAAAAAGCCCTTGGACTGATCCACCATGCCGCTTTTGTGCGCCGGCAACGCCACCCGGTGAACGGTGATCCGAGGATGCACTTCCTCCACCGGCGCCTCACTGCTGAAGGTGCTGTAGCGGTTCGGCAAAGTAGTGATCACGTCGATATGGGCGTCTTCCGGCAGCCGCTCAAGCAAGGCCCGCACCAGCGCCACCGACCGGAACGAACCGGCGGAAAGATCGGGCGGATAATAAAAGCTCAAAAACAGTATTCTCAAAAGACCTCCGCTACGCCTCAGCCTGCCAGGTAATCTCCGTGACCAGGGTGGTCGCCCCGGAAAAGGCGGCAACAATACACTGATTAGGCACCGAACGGCCAAACGCCGGGTGCCAGCTGGCGGGCGCCAGGGCCACCGAATCGGCGCCCTGGCAGCGCACGCGCAGGGTGCCGCCGTCCAATTGCACCAGAAAGGCGTCGCCGTCCGGGCGCGCCTGCGCCTCGGGGTGCAAATAGAACCGCGCGACGGCCTCGCCAAAGCGGCCGGACACGGCGTCCTCCACGCGCACCCGGCCGGGCGCCAGATGCCAGGTGCGCCGGTGCACATTGTCGCCGGGCAATCGCCGGTAGCCGTCGTGGCTGGCCGTGACCCGCACCTGGTCGCCCTCCACCGCAAACGCTTCCACCCTGGGCCGGGCCCGGCGCGCCACGCGGAAGCCGGACCACACCTGAGACGAATCCTGGCCGTCCACGGTGACCGTATTGTGGGCGGCGGTGCCCCGCTGCCGCAGGCGCTCCGCGTCGTCGCCGTAGCGGGAAGTGCCGGAATTCACCAGCACCCGCTGTCCGAACACGCTGAGCTCGAAACTCAACGTATCGGCATGGGCGTGGCCGGGCTGATAATCCGGGCCCACCGGCGCGATATCCAGCACCGCGCGGTGACCGGGCCCCAGGTCGATGGCGGCATAGCCGCTATCGGCGTAATGACGGGCGAAACTATCCATGGCGGTGGGCGCCTCGGGCCGGTCATCCAGTGCCGCCCGGTAATTGCGCAGCGCCGCCAGCGTGGGCGCCACCTGGAAGGCGGCGTCGTTGAAAAACGCGATGTCACCATCCGGATGCCGCAACCCGGCCGACCAGGCCAGGCCCCGGTCAAGCGCCGCGAGCCAGCCGTCCCGGCGCGATGTCAGGGCCGGCAACGCCGCGCCGCCAGCCAGATTGACCAGATCGCAAAGATCCCAAAGCAAAGCGTCATGGTACATCGGCGACCGTTCGAAGTGCCCGCCGTCGGGTAAAAACTGCTCCGGAATCTCCCGGTCGAGAATCGCCAGACCCTGGCGCAGCCAGCGATCCGCTTCCCGGCCGGACAGGTAGGCACCGACGAACACCAGGGCCTTGCCGTTGGCGTAGAGGTGGTTGGCCAGAATCGGCCATTCGATCTGCCGTGACAGCGCCCGCGCCTGGGTGGCCAGGCTGGCCAGCCAGCGCGGCTCCACATGCCGCTGGCGGCTCAGCCATTTGACCAGGTTCACGATGCGCAAGGATAAGGTGTAAGGCTCCCAGCCGTTGCCCCGGACCGGCGGGTTCTCGTCGATCCAGCGGTCCAGCAAGGCGCCGTCCAGGTCCGCCCAACGCTCGGCGTCCGGCGCGTTCAGATCATTGAAGTAATGCAGGTTATAAAGCCAGAGCTTGCTGAAGCGCGGCGCGTTCCAGTCGGCGGCGATCTCTATCCGCCCGGTCTCGCCAAGAAAGGTAAAGTGACGGCCGTCCTCGGTGGCGCGGACGCCCCAGGGGCTGGGCACCAGGCTCAGGTCCGAGCGGCACGCCGCCGTGGTGGCTCGGGCCACCCGCAACGGCCGCACCCGGTAGTAAAGACGGTAGACGATCTGGCGCCAGCGGAGAAAACGCACGGTATGGAACAATCTCAACAGCCGCTCCATCAGAACCTCCACGCCAGAAACACGGCCATGACCGCCAGCGCCAGCACATTGATGCCGAGCTGCTTGTACTTCTCCGTCCGGCTCAAGATCGGCCCCAGCACGTACAAGGTCACGATGTTTTTAGTCATTACGTAGATCACCTGGAAGGCCGCCACTCCGTAGGCATAGTGACTCAAGGTCCGCACGCCCTGCTCCTCCAGCACAATCAACGCCGCCACCGCGACCAGAGCGATCAGCAGACCGGCCAGGGCGGGACGCTTAACCCGCTTGCTGGTCACCGACAGGTTGCCGAACACCAGCGACAGCGAGGCGTACAGCGAGGTCATCAACAGCAAGGAAAGCAGGAACAGGGTCGGTTCATCAAAGTCGATACCCAGCCAGAGATGCAGGGCCTCGCCGCCCAACGCCAGAAACGCCAGGAAGCCCGCCACCGAAAACGCCGCCAGCCCCACCGCGCTTTTGCCCAGCATCCGGTGGTAGGCCTCCGGGTTGTCGTCGTAATCCAGCGACGACCGGGTCACCACGGAGGCGTTCATGGAGACCACGAAACCCCGGGAGAAATTGTGCAATTGCAGAAATACCCCGTACACGGACAACGACAGGCTGCCCACCGCGCCGTGCAACAAAATCTGCGGTGCCGTGATGATCAGGCTCTGGCTGAGGCTGTTGACGCTGATCCAGGCGTTGAACGAAAACGCCTTGCGGAACTCGTCGGCGTAAAACCAACGGCCGGTGCGCGGCAGTTTCTCCGCGCCCACGATCCGGTTGAACTGAATGCTGACCAGCAGATAAATCATCATCTGCTCGAATGCCAGCACCGCGCAGAAGGTAAAGGTGCCCAAACGCTCACCGGCGAACAGCAATGCAATCAGCGCCAGCTTGCCCAGAGCGGTGGCGATCAACACCTTGAACTGCAGGTCGAGACGGTCGGCGGCGTACAACGCCGCGTACTTGGGAATCGCGATCAAGGTGAATATCAAACCGCCCAGGGAGACCAGCAATTCATCGCGGATCGGCGAGCCGGAATACAGAAAAAACAGCCCGCCCAGAGCGAAAGCCACCAGCCCCATGCACAGGAAGGCGGTCAGCGCCGTGACATACAAAGCGCCGAACGAATCAGGCCGGTCATGATATTCGATCAGAAGCCGGGACAGACCCGCCGTGGAAGAGGCCTGCACCATCAGCAGCAAGGTGATCACACTCAGCGCCGTGGCGACGATCCACCAGGCGTCCAGGCCGATCGCCTGCATCGCCATGCCGATGGTGAAGAACGAGACGACAATCTGGATCAGGCGGCTGAGCAGCCCGAAGGACAGATTTCTCAACATCATCGGGCGGCGTGGTTCCAAAGCCCGCAGGCGTCCACCAGGCGTTTGCCATCAAGCGACGCCGGCGCCAGCCGCCGAAAGGAACGGTGCGCCACCAGTGCCACCACCACATCCGCCGCCGGCAGCGCCTCGTCCGCGCTCACCAGCCGCGCGTCCTGCTCCGCCAGGCCCGCGGGCAGCGCCTTGATGTTGGGCTCCACCGCCAGCAGCGGCCCGGGGTGTTCCGCCGCCACCCGGGAAGCGATATCCAACGCCGGACTTTCACGCAGGTCGTCAATGTCCGGTTTGAACGCCAACCCGAAGCAGGCAATGGTCACGTCACCGGCGCGTTTGTCCGGGTTGGCCTGCAGAAACGCGCCCACCGCCGTTTTGATTTTTTCCACCACCCAGTCCGGCTTGCCGCTGTTCACGTCCCGGGCGGCGCGGATCAGCCGCGCCAGCTGCGGCGTCTCGCTGACGATGAACCAGGGGTCCACGGCAATGCAGTGACCGCCCACGCCGGGGCCCGGCTGCAAGATATTGACGCGCGGATGGCGGTTGGCCAGCGCGATCAGCTCCCAGACATTAATGTCCAGCCGCTCGGCGATGATCGAAAGCTCGTTGGCGAAGGCGATATTCACGTCCCGGAAGGCGTTCTCGGTGAGCTTAGCCATCTCGGCGGTGCGCGCCGTGGTGGTCAGGCAGTCACCGCGCACGAAGGTGCGGTAGAGCTCAGCGGCGGCCTCGGCGCAGGCCGGCGTCATGCCGCCGATAATGCGGTCGTTCTCGATCAGCTCGTGCATGATGCGACCGGGCAGCACCCGCTCCGGGCAATGCGCCACGCGAATGTCGGCGCCCTCCCCCGCATCCTGGGGAAAGCTCAGGTCCGGGCGCGCTTCCGCCAGCCAGGCCGCCATCGCCTCGGTGGCGCCCACCGGCGAGGTGGATTCCAGAATCACCAGGTTGCCCTGGCGCAGCACCGGCGCCACCGAGCGCGCCGCCGCGCGGATAAAGCTCAGGTCCGGTTCCGGCACCGCGTCCGGGTCCGCCTGGCGTTTGAACGGCGTCGGCACCGCGATCAAAAAGGCGTCCGCCGGCTCCGGCTCGGTGGTGGCGTGCAGGTAGCCCTCTTTCACCGCCGCGTGCACGGCGATATCCAGCTCCGGCTCGACGATATGGATTTCGCCCCGGTTGATCGTATCCACCGCGTTCCTGTTCACATCCACGCCGATCACCTTCTTGCGGCGGCCGGCGAAGACCGCGGCGGTGGGCAGGCCGATGTAGCCCAGGCCGACGACGCAAACGGTGTTGAAGTCCATAGTGTGCTTAATCCTTAGCAAGAAAATCGGCAATGCGCTGGGAGGCCCGGCCGTCGCCGTAGGGGTTGTGGGCGCGGCTCATGGCGTCCCAGGCGGCCTGGTCGGTAAGCAGACGGTGCGCCTCGTCGTGAATCGCCTCGGCGGTGGTGCCCACCAGCTTCACCGTGCCGGCGTCGACCGCATCCGGGCGCTCGGTGGTGTCGCGCATCACCAGCACCGGCTTGCCCAGCGACGGCGCTTCCTCCTGGATACCGCCGGAATCGGTCAGGATCAGCGTGGCGTTGCTCATCAGCCACACGAACGGCAGGTAATCCTGAGGCTCGATCAGGCGCACATTAGGCCGCCCGCTGAGCAACCGGTTCACCGGCTCCTGCACGTTGGGATTCAGGTGCACCGGGTAGACGAAGTCGGCATCCGGGTGCGCCTCGGCGAGCCGCGACACCGCCTGGCAGATGCGCTCGAACCCGCCGCCGAAACTTTCCCGCCGGTGGCCGGTGATCAGCACCATGGGCCGCTCCAGACCATAGGGAAAACGCCCGGCCAGCTCATCGCGCAAGCCGGCGTCACCGTCCAGGCGCGCCTTCACCCATAGCAAAGCGTCGATCACGGTATTGCCGGTGGTGAGAATGCGGGCGGGGTCCACGCCCTCCGCCAGCAAGGCGTCGCGGGCGCTGGCCGTAGGCGCGAAGTGCGCGGCGGCGAGCACGCCGGTGAGCTTGCGGTTGGCCTCTTCCGGCCAGGGCGAGAGCAGATTGCCGGTGCGCAGGCCCGCCTCCACGTGGCCCACCGGCACCTTCTCGTAGAACGCGGCCAGGGACGCCGCCAGCGTGGTGGTGGTGTCGCCGTGCACCAGAATCATGTCCGGCTGCTCGGCGCGGATCACGTCACGCAAGCCGAGCAGGATACGGGTGGTGATGTCGTACAGATCCTGGCCCGGCGCCATGATGTCCAGATCATGGTCCGGCGTGATCTCGAACAACGCCAGCACCTGATCCAGCATCTCGCGGTGCTGGGCGGTCACGCAGACACGGCTGTCGAAGCGCGGGTCGGCGCCCAGGGCTTTGACCACCGGCGCCATTTTGATGGCCTCCGGGCGGGTGCCGAAGACACTGAGAATCCGTTTTCCGCTCACCGCTCTCTGCTCACAAAAACGCCTTATCGCCAGTCATTTGGGGCCACGCACCCGAAAGCCGGCTATTTTCTCATTAATCGCGGCCCAATTGTAGGCGCGGGCTCGCTACTCCCCTCAGGGGCGGGCCAGGTCGAGCGCCTGTTCAGTCAGGTCCGGATAAGCAGCACGGCTGGCCGCATACTCGTCAAGAGCGTTAAGTGTCCTGATCGCGGCCGAAAGTTCGATGAGCGCGTCCACGCGCTCGGCCATTTCCGGTTCGAATTTGCCGTTATGCTTCATCCACTTGATAACCTCATCAAGATGCCATAGTGGCGTTGAACCGGACACCCGCGCGGGAGGAAAGCGCGTTCTGATTCTGCGCACATCGCCGGTCGCGTATTTCCTCATCACCTGACGACTGACTCTCGATAGACGTTCAGACAGTAATACAGAAAGCTCGGAAAGATTCAGCAGATCAGGCCCGACGCTGACCAACCGCCCTGTGGGGATGGCACGCTGTACATCATCAATCGCCGAACGCACGGCCGCCAGAGCATTAGAACCTCGCCGGGTGAAATCTAGCGCTATACGGCCGGCAAAGGCGACCCCAACAAGCGCATCATCGCAACCGGCCTCGAACAGCGCATCAAGCCAAGTTTCCCGTTCAGGTTCGCTTTCCGGGAGTTGGTAGTACAACTGGAATTCGTATTCATTCATCATCCAAATCTCCCACGTATCGCAGGCCGAATTCGCAATTATCGACCCATCGCCTGATGCTTTTGGCGTGCCCCTCTTCATTTCGAGGTGTCGACCAAATGCTGTTGCGACAGAAATGCCCACATCGACAAGCCGGGTCGTTGTTCGGACATTGCAGAATGCCCCAGGCATGAGCGCTTTTCCCTGAGCCCTTCACCTGCCAACCGTGCTTTTCCGCGTACTGAATCGCCCGCTCGATGATTGCTTTCGGGTGTTTTTTCCGTGCCATTGCATTTCCTCGGAAGCGTTCCACAGCCGCATTCTGTTGTCAAATGACAACATTAATCGCCAATAGAAAATACACCGACTATGGCCAAGCTGTGCTGCCTGGTCTGTCGGCCAGGAACGTTCTCGGATGTAGGACATTGGCGATGGGTTGCCGGGAGCTTCGCTCCCTTTCGCGGGCAAGGCCCGCTCGCACGAAAGTATTGACAGAGCTTTCACGGTTGAGGAACACTGTTCACACTACGTACGAACATTCGTTCGTACTGCACAAAACAGAACAAGAAGGGAGAGCAAACATGCACGTTTTGATCGTGGGCGCCGGCATCGCTGGTCTGACCGCCGCCATCGCGCTTCGCCACAAGGGCATCGACGCGACCATCATTGAGCAGGCCCCGCAACTTTCTGAGATTGGTGCCGGCATCCAGATCGCCGCCAACGGCTCGGTGGTGCTGCGCGAGCTGGGTCTGGAGCAAGCGGTGGCGGCGAAGTCGGTGATTCCCGGCTCCTTCGACATGCGCGATATTCGCGACGGCAAGCTGTTGTGGGTGGCACCGCTGGGCGGGGACGGCACCCGCCGCTGGGGCGCGCCGCTGTACAACATTCACCGCGCCGACCTGATCGAGATCCTTGCCAACGCCCTGCCCCCGGAGTCAGTGCGCCTCGGGGTGCACTGCAACGGTTTCTCCCAGGACGAGAGTGGCGTCACCGTGCAACTGGACAACGGCGACGAGTTACACGGCGATGTGCTGATTGGCGCCGACGGCATTCATTCCGTGATCCGCAAGCAATTGTTCGGCGAAGACGAGGTTCAGTTCTCCAACATCCTCATGTGGCGGGCCCTGATTCCCGCCGAGAAACTGGAACACGTGGACCTGCCCGAAAGGGGCAACTATTGGTTCGGCCCGGGCCGTACCCTGATCACCTATTGGATCCGCCCCAAGAAGCTCTACAGCATTCTCGCCTCGGTACCCTCCGGCGAGGTGCACCGGGAATCCTGGACCGAGAGCGGCGACATCGATGAGCTTCGTGCCTCGTTCGCCGATCTGGAGCCGCGCGCGCAGGCGATGATGGATCAGATCGACACCGCCTTCCTCACCGGCATGTTTTACCGCGACCCCATCGATCGCTGGACCGACCGACGCGTGACACTGATGGGCGACGCCGCCCACCCGATGGTGCCGTTCCTGGCCCAGGGTGCTTGCCAGGGCATGGAGGATGCCTGGGTGCTCGCCACCATGCTGGAACGTCACGCCGCCGACCCGATGGCGGGGCTGGAAGAGTATGAGCAGCGCCGGCGGCCCCGCACGACCCGGGTGCAATCCGGCGCCCGGGCGATGGTGAAAATGGTGCACGAGTCCGAGCCGGAGCGTATCAAAGCGCGTAACGGCCGCTGGAAAGGCATGCAGCACATCGATCCCATGGCCGAGGCCACCTGGTCGTTCGTCTGGGAGTACAACGTGCTGGAAGAAGTGAAGCGCCCCGCCGGTGAAGTGCAGGGCCTGTCCGCCACCCGGGAAGACAAAAGGATGAACCGCCCGGAAAGCCAGCGGGCTTTCGATATGTGGAAATCGGCGTTCACCGCCGAGGACGTGGCACGCGGCCACGACGGTATGCGCGAAGGCTATGACCGCTTCCTGACCACCCACTTCCCGGCGCCGGACGATCTGTCCGTGGAGAACGCCGAGCTGGGCGGCGTGGAAGCACTGCGAGTAAGCGCCGGCGACCGCGCCACCGTGCTGCACTTCCACGGTGGCGGCTACATGCTCGGCTCCGCCAGGGGCTCGGTGGAATACGCCGGCCGGCTGGCCAAGGCGGTGTCCGGCGAATGCGTCACCGTGGATTATCGGCTGGCGCCGGAAACCCCCTACCCGGCGGCCCTCGACGATGCGGTGGATGCCTACCGCGGGCTGGTCAACAGCGGCGTGGACCCGTCGCGGATTCTGCTCAGCGGCGAGTCCTCCGGCGCCGGTCTGGCGCTGGCCCTGGCGCTCACCCTGAAGATGGCCGGCGACACCCTGCCCGCCGGCATCATCGCCATCTGCCCGTTCGCCGATCTCACGCTGTCCGGTGCCAGCATCAAGGAATTCGCCGGTCAGGATCCCGCGGCCAACCGAGACACCCTGGCGTTCATGGCGGCGTCCTACTTCCAGGAGCACGAGCCCCGCGACCCGCTGGTGTCACCGCTGTTCGGCGACCTGAAAGGCCTGCCGCCGGTATTCCTGTCCGCCGTGGAGGGCGAGTCCCTGTACAGCGACAGCAGCCGCCTGTTGGAACGCGCCCGCGAAGCGGGCGTGGACGTAACCATGGTGCCGGTGAAGGACTCAGTGCACGTCTACACCCTGTTCCCGTTCCTGCCGGAAACCACCGACACCCTGGATGAAATCAGCAGATGGGCGCAGCGCGTCAGCGGCTGAGCCCGATACCCCAAAAGCACAACAACAATTTGAGGACGCATCATGCATAAACCAATAAAAACCAGCCTCTTCGCCATCGCACTTCTCGCCACCGCCGTGGCCGGCGCGAACGATGGCGCCAAGCAAAACAACGCAAAGGGCATCTCCGACGGCACCGTGAAAATCGGCGTGCTCGCCGATATGTCCGGTATCTTTTCCGACCTGAGCGGCGAAGGCGCGGTCACCGCCGCGCGCATGGCGGTGGACGACTTTGTCGCCAACCAGAAACCCGGCTTCAAGGTGGAAGTGGTCACCGCCGACCACCAGAACAAAACCGACGTGGCCGCCAGCCGCGCCCGCGAGTGGTACGACACCGAAGGCGTGGACATGATCACCGATGTGATCAACTCCGCGGTGGCCCTGGCGGTGTCCGAAGTGACCCGCGACAAGGACCGCGTGCTGATGGTCACCGGCGCCGGCTCCACCACCATCAACAACGAGCAGTGCTCGCCGAACACCATTCTCTACGCCTGGGATACCTATTCCCTGGCCAACAGCCTGGGCCGCACCATCACCGA
>Ga0310345_10004536_pt1 | contig 12568 bp, 12 predicted proteins | sample HC15DNA20500_MG_FD_204667 | JGI IMG/M metagenome (GOLD analysis project Ga0310345, IMG submission 204667) | Marine microbial communities from station ALOHA, North Pacific Subtropical Gyre - HC15-DNA-20-500_MG | ecosystem: Environmental > Aquatic > Marine > Oceanic | place: Pacific Ocean: North... | reverse complement strand
ATATCCGATTGATACCTTGAAAGTTTTCAGACAAGACCAAGTCTTTCAGGGATCGAGTTTATGATGACTGCATGAAACTTTTTCAGCGATCAGGCATCCAATCTTATAGACATTGAAGATATCAGACTTTTTTCCAGTTTCGGGAAATGAGCTTGTAAACGATTGATAGGGCATGGAGCAACCTTAGAAATAGAAAAATGAAAGCAACGGTTCTTGAAAGCGAAGGCTTATATCCGCAGCAGAAAAAAGCGGATCCCTCTATGCGGAACCTGGCCCTGGGCATTCTGCTCCAGGCCTTCCGGGATATTGTGTCTCCCAAAAAGAACTCGAACAAAGAATGGGAACTGTGGAGGCAGGACGCTCTGGAATGGTTCTACTCCAGTGAAGCCCATCCCGGGAGTTTGCTCTGGGTGTGCGAAGTTCTGGAAATGGACCACAAAGAACTGCGTGCTTGGCTTCAAGAGTACCGCCGCAGCGGTCGCAGTCGGAAACGGGAAATGGCGAAAAAGTTGATCCGTTTCCAAATCCGCCACTAAAGGCCCGCATTCTTTAATAAATCCTCTACGGCAGCGACGCTCCTTCATCTGAACGAAGCGAAGCCGCCTTCATCTGAGCGGAGCGAAGGATCACTCCTCCTGTTGATAATTCCCTTTGCCCGGACCCAAACAGGAGTAGAAACTACTTGCCTTTGAACGCTGACCCGGGTATTGAGTAAGGAATGCTTTTTCAGGTCTTTGTGGTGGGCCTCCTGGCGGCATATCTGGCCCTCGTCACCTTCATCATAGCCCGACTGTTTTTTCCTGATCGGGGGCTAAAGCAGGTCCCCGAAAAAGAAACCCAACCGGATCCGCCTCAGGATCAACCCACCCTGGAACTGCTCTACGTCCACAAGTCGTTTGATCTTCCCGTCATCCGAGGAATCAGTTTCAAGGTCCACCGGGGAGAAACCCTGGGGATCCTGGGACAGAGTGGCACCGGAAAAAGCGTCACCTTGAAACTCCTGGTGGGGCTGCTCAAGCCGGACCGTGGCTATGTTGTCTTCGAAGGGAAAGATCTCGCCCGCATGATGGAAAGGGACCTGTTGGAGCTACGCAAGCGCGTCTCCTATGTCTTCCAGGGGGGAGCCGTCTTTGATTTCCTCAATGTCAGGGAGAACATCGCCTATCCGCTTCGAGAAATGGGCACCATGGACGAAACCCTGATTCAGGATCGGGTGCAATACCTTTTACAGGCTGTGGGGATGGAAGACCAGGACACCCTGCACAGCAGCAAACTGAGCATCGGAGCCAAAAAGCTGGTTGCCATAGCCCGCGCCCTCGCCAACGACCCCGAGGTCATCCTCTATGACGAACCGACGACAGGTCTGGATCCAATCGCCAGAAAATCCCTTTCTCACCACATCCGCAGACTGAACAAGCAAGAACACCTGACCTCCGTTGTCGTGACTCACGACCTCAAATGCCTGCAGATCGTGGCCGATCGGATCATTCTGCTCAAGGACGGCGAGATTCGTTTTGAAGGTAACCAGGAAGAGTTCCGCACCTCGTCGGATCCCTTTGTTCACGCCTTCATCGCCGGGAAAAGATTCGAGGAGGAAGAAGAGGAACCGCTCTCGGCCTAGCCCCGCAGGAGTGTTCACCACAGAGACACGGGAAAACTGATCCCTGACCCTGTCGCTCCTTCGGAGCGAGGCCGGAAAGCTAACTCACTCTCCATCCTGGGGCTCACGCCCCAGGCTATTTCACATCACCCCTTCAGGGTTCTGGACCCCCTCAACAAGACCTTCCAGAGCACTTCTCCCTCGTTTCCTGGAGGGAGCCCCAGTACCCAAATGTGTAAAGGATGTCATGGGAATGAACACCTGAGGTGCCTCCCACACTCCGGAAGTTAGCGGTCACCGGGCAAGTGCCTCCCCTTGAGCTCTTCCATCACCTCCCCCAGCCCCACTTCCCTTTCATTGAGAAAAACCAGAAGATGGTAAAGCAGGTCCGCAGTCTCCTCGATGGATCGCTGCCGTTCCTGGGAGGCGGACAGAACCACTTCAACGGCTTCTTCCCCCACCTTCTTGGCAATCTGGGAGAGTCCCCGGGTGAACAGCTCGGTGGTATAGGAATTTGACGGCATCTCCCTGCGCCGGTCGGCGATCACCCGATCCAGATATCCCAGAAACTCCAAACCGATAAACTCATTATCCGGGGCAAAGCAGGAAAGAGTGCCCTGATGGCAACAGGGACCCTCCGGCTCAACCACCACCAAAAGCGCATCCGCATCACAATCGTGGCTGACCTTCTTGAGCCTGAGATAGTTTCCGGAAGTCTCCCCTTTGGTCCACAAGGTCTTCCGGCTGCGGCTCCAGAACGTCACCCGTTGACTCTCCCAGGTCTTCTCCAGCGCCTCCGGGCTCATGAACCCGAGCATCAGAACCCGGCCCGACCTATCATCCTGCACGATGGCAGGAATCAGGCCGTCCGTTTTCTCCCAATCCAGTTTCTTGATATCCAGGGTAGGTTCCATGGTTCACACCTTCCTCAATTTTTTAACGGATGGTACATCTTGGCAGAAAATCCGAAGTCCTGAATTCCAAAACCTGAACCGTTCTGTTCTCCGCGCGCGATGCGCGCTTTTCCACGCGGAGCCTGAGCGACGCGTTTCTCTGCGTGCGAAGCACGCTTCTCCTGCCTTCCGTCTTCTGTCAGTTGACCCCCCTCACCACAATTCCGTTGTTCGCCAAATACTCCTTCACCGCCGGGATAGAATAACGATGGTAGTGAAAAATGCTGGCCGCCAATACTGCATCAGCTCGTCCCTCCTCGAGCGCCGCCAGAAGATGCTCGGGGGAGCCGGCCCCTCCGGAGGCAATGACCGGGATTCGAACCCGCTGGGAAACCGTGCGCAGGAGTTCCAGGTCATATCCAGTCTGGGTGCCATCGCAGTCCATCGAGGTGAGCAAAATCTCTCCCGCCCCCAACGCCTCGCCTTTGTCGATCCACTCCAGGGCATCCAGATCCGTTTCAACCCGTCCACCACCGATGAAGACCTTCCACTTATTTCCAACCCGCTTGGCATCAACCGCCAGAACGATACACTGAGATCCATAAGCAACCGCGGCCTCACGTACCAGTTCGGGCCTCTTCACCGCCGCACTATTGATGGAAACCTTGTCGGCTCCGGCCCGCAGCAGTTGGTAAATATGGTCCACCGTTGCGATTCCACCCCCCACGGTAAAGGGGATGAAGATGGAGTCCGCAACCCTTCTGACCAGATCCACGACCGTTTTTCGCGCCTCGACCGTGGCCGTGATGTCGAGAAAGACCAGCTCATCGGCTCCCTCCTGATAGTAGCGACCCCCCAATTCGACGGGGTCTCCGGCGTCCTTCAAATCCACAAAGTGGACTCCCTTGACAACCCGCCCGTTGGCCATATCGAGGCAGGGGATGATCCGCTTAGCCAGCATGAATGAACTCCTCCCAGGTCACATCGCCCTCGTAAAGAGCTCGGCCAACCACCGCTCCGCTCACCCCGATCCGCTTGAGCCGTGCAATGTGCTCGGGTTGACTGACTCCCCCCGCCGCAATGAGCTGAATGGAACCTGGAAGGCGCTCTCCTAAATCCTCATAAGTCTGATAGTTAGGATGGTCCAGCGTACCGTCGCTCTCGACATCCGTACAGATCACCTGAGAAATGCCCCATCGCACGATCCGCTCACAGACCTCGCTCAAGCCGACATCGCTCTGCTCTACCCAACCCTGGCTGCGCAGTTTCCCCCTCTTCAGGTCCAGACTGACGATGAAGGGGTCCGGACCCCATTCATCCACCCATCCCGTGACCTCATCCGGACTGACCAGTGCCGAGGTCCCCAAAATAAGATAGCTCACACCAAATCCCAGAAGCTGAGCAATATCCTGGCGGGTCCGAATTCCTCCCCCCACCTGCACGGGAGTTTTCAGAGCGTTCACCACTTCCTGAATGACCGGCCGATTTTGACCGGTTCCCTCGCGTGCACCCTCCAAATCCACCATGTGCAATCGGGAGAAACCCACCGCTTGGAACTCTCTCCCCTGCTGGACCGGGTCCATTTCATAGGTAGTCTGCCGGGCAAAGTTTCCCTGAAAGAGACGCACACACTTTCCGGCGATCAGATCAATAGCAGGAATCACAATCACGGCTAACTCAACTCCACAAAATTTTCCAGAAGCTTCAGCCCTATTTCCCCGGACCTTTCCGGGTGGAATTGCACACCCCACAGGTTGTCCCTCACCACCACGGAAGAGAAGGAGAGGCCATACTCCGTGGAACCCAGAGTCACAGGTTCCTCCACCGGCGCATAGTAGCTGTGGACGAAGTAGAAAAAGCTTCCTGCAGGGACTCCGTCAAACAGGGGCGAATCAGGCTGGGAGGATCCATTGGTCCCCGCCACACGATTCCAGCCTATATGAGGCACCTTGACCTGGGAGCTGTCGAACCGAAGCACCCTCCCGGGAAGCAACCCCAGACACGGAGTGTCCTCCTCCTCGGAGACCTCAAACAGCAGCTGCAGGCCCAGGCAGATCCCCAGGAAAGGCACGCGGACCTGACGGAGGGCTTTAACAAGACCCTGGTCGGCCAGGGATTTCATGGCCGGTTTGGCCGCACCCACTCCAGGAAGGATAATCTTGTCCGCCCTGCCCACATCAGCCGGATCTCCCGAGAACATGAAATCGGCACCCAGGTGCTTCAGGGCATGGCCGACGTTGTAGAGATTTCCTGCCGTGTAATCGATTACGACGATCATTTCGTGCCTTTGTGCCTTCGTGCCATCGTGCGTTTGTTAGATCGCAATGTCGAGGGCATGACATCATCCAGATAAACCATAAACCGACGATTGCACAACTTCATGACCCGGGCTAAAGGACTCCCTTGGTCGAGGGGATGGCTCCCTTGGCTTCCGGGTCGATGCGCGAGGCCATCCGCAACGAACGGGCAAAGCCTTTGAACATGGCCTCAATCCGATGATGCTCGTTCTCTCCCGCATTCAGAAAACGAAAATGCAGGTTGCATCGAAGAGCCTCCGCCAGGGACTTGAAAAAGTGAGGAGCCAACTCACAGGCAAGGTCTCCAACCTGATCCCTTTGGGGTTGATAGTCGCATGAAAAAGCAAAGCGCCCCCCCAGATCCAGAGCAACCACGACCAACACCTCATCCATGGGAAGGACCGAGGAACCGTATCGCTCAATTCCCTCCTTTTTTCCCAGAGCACTCCCAAGAGCCTGTCCCAGGACGATTCCCAGATCCTCCGTCAGATGATGGTCGTCAACCTTCAGATCTCCCCTGGCCTTGACCTTCAGATCAATCCGGGCATGGCGCGCCAGCAACTCCAGCATGTGTTCCAGAAACCCCAGTCCCAGATTGCAATCACAATTCCCTCCGCCATCCAGATCGAGTTTCAGTTCAATTTGCGTTTCACGGGTTTTCCTTTTGATCAAAGCGGTTCGTTTACTCATAAAGCATTCTCCAAAACTCTTTGTAGTTCACCTAAAAATAACTCGTTCTCTCGAGGAGTTCCGATACTGACACGGATACAGTTGTCCAGATTCTTGAGAGAACTGCGGTCTCGGACGATGATGCCCTTCTTCAGCAGCTGACGATGAACCAGTGAAGCCTCCGGGCAACGGAACAGCAGAAAATTAGCTTGAGAAGGAAAAACCTCTTCGATCTGCTCCATCCCCCTCAAGCTCTCAGCAACTCGTTCGCGCTCCTGTCGAATCTCCCGGACCTGTGCGAGACATTGATCCGGCTCGCCCATCACCCCACAACCCTTGTCCATGATCAGGGCGCTCAAATTATAGGGAGCTTTCACCTTCATAAACTCAGCCACAATTTCCGGAGAGCTGACCCCATAGCCCAGGCGTATTCCCGCCCTTCCGAAGGCTTTCGAGAGAGTTCTGAGAAGGATCAAGTTAGGAACTGTGTCCAGTTCCGTTACCAGTGAAGGCTCTTGTGAAAACTCGATATAGGCCTCATCGACCACCACGATCTTCCCCCACTGGCGAGCCACCTGAAGGATTTCCTCCCGTGCCAACAGATCCCCTGTTGGATTGTTGGGTGAGCACAAAAAGAGAACCTTCACCTCAGAGGGAACGCTTGCTAGGAAGGGCTCGAAACGAAACTGGAACCGGCGGTCGAGTTGAAACCGGAAAGAAGAAATTCCGAAAATGTCGGCCATCACCTGGTACATCCCATAGGTCGGCTCAGCAATGGCAATCTGATCCCGCCCCGGCTGACAGAACACCTTAAGGATCCAATCCAGAACCTCATCGGAGCCCACCCCTGCCAATACCTGATCGCTTTCGATTTCCAGATATCGGGCCAGCGCTTCTCTCAGGCGCCGTTGACGGGGATCAGGATAGCGGTTGAGCTTCACGCCTTCCCACTCGACGTCGTACGGATTCTCATTGGCATCCAGCAACGTCCCCTCCTGGATACTCTCCCGTGCCGAGTGGTAGGATTCCAACTCCAGAATGTTGGGCCGAATCAGTTGTGTGATCTCCATGGTCGTCCCCGTTGTCCGCCGCTGTTCTGCGACCAGCGCGTTTCAGGTTTCATGTTTAACGTTTCATGTTCCTGATCTGGTCAGCCAGTTAGGCTCTTCTGTCAGTTCCCCTTCTCCAGCCGAGCTCGAACCGCCCTCCGGTGTCCCTCCAGGCCCTCCAGGTCCGCCATGGTTTCCAGAATAGGTGCCAATTCTTGCAGACCCTGTTGGGTCAGTTCCTGAAAAGTGATCTTCTTGACAAAGGTATCCAGGGAAACACCCGAATAGGCCCGTGCAAGGCCTGAGGTGGGCAACGTGTGATTGGTGCCGGAAGCATAGTCCCCGGCTACCTCCGGAGACCAGGCTCCAAGAAACACCGAGCCGGCACTTTGCACCTCCTCGACCCAATCCCCGGGGGCCTCCAGATGCAGGACCAGGTGCTCCGGAGCGTAACGATTGGCGAACTCGAAGGCTGCCTCCAGTGACTCGGTCAGAACGGAAAAACTGTCCTTGAGGGCAGCCTCGGCGTATTCTCGTCGGGGCAGGTCCTCGATCTTATTCCAGATCAACTGGGTCACCTGCTCCACGATAATTGAAGAAGTTGAAACCAGAATGGCCCGGCTATCACTGCCGTGTTCCGCTTGCGAAATGAGGTCACTGCAAATCAGGTCAGGGGAAGCGGATTCATCAGCAATCACCAGAACCTCGGTAGGTCCCGCCACCATGTCAATGGCGGTTCCCCCCATCATCGCCAGTAGTTTCCCCCCCTGAACCCAGCGATTGCCGGGTCCGACGATCTTGTCGACGGCCGGGACGCTCTCGGTTCCAAGGGCCATCGCGGCAATGGCCTGTGCCCCTCCTACGGCGAACACGTCACTTATTCCGGCAATCTCCGCTGCTGCCAGAACCTCCGGGGCCACCCTCCCATCACTCCCTGGAGGGACACACATCTGAATGCTTCGGCAACCCGCCAGTCCAGCAGGAATCCCCAGCATCAGAACCGTTGAGGGCAAAACGGCATTTCCTCCAGGGACGTACAGACCCACCGAGTCGATGGCTCGATTTTCCCGCCAACAAAGAACTCCCTTCCGGATCTCCACGGCCTCTTCGACCAGTTGCTGGGAGGCGTGGAATTTCTTGATATTGCGGGCTGCTTCCTCCAGAGCCTCCTGGACTTCCCTTGGGATGTCCTTTCTGGCCTGGACAAACCATTCACGATCCACTCGGATCGCAGCGGGCTTCACGCCGTCGAAACGCTCGGTCAAGGCAAGGATCGCCTCATCTCCGCCGGCAGACACCTGGGCAAAAATCTCCCGACAGATCTCCATCAGCGCGGAATCGGAAATGGGATTCCTCCGGCACAGGTCTTCGATGACCTCCCGAGCTAGTTCTGAAAGCCGATACGATTTCATCCCGTCACCATGTTTTCAATGGGAACCACGAGAATGTCCGAAGCCCCCGTCTTCCTCAGTTTTTCAATCACATCCCAGAATAACTCTTCGGGAACGGCGGAGTGGATCGCTACCATTTCATCTTCGGCCAAGGGGACCACCGTGGGACTTTTCATGCCCGGCAATATGGTCTTGATTTCTTCCAGAGCCGTTTTGGGAGCATTCATCATGACGTACTTCGTACAGCGAGCCCTGAGATTACTCTGAAAGCGCATGCGAAGACGATCGATCAGTTCCCGCCGCTTGGGGTCCTTGAGAGACTGGGCGTTGGCGATCAGATATGCCTCCGACTTGAGAACCACTTCGATGGGTTCCAACTCATTACTGCGCAGCGTGCTGCCCGTCGATACCAGGTCACAGATGGCATCGGCCACGTCCAAACTGGGAGTGATTTCCACCGAACCACTGATCTGGATGATACGCGCCTTGACCTTACGCTGGTCAAGAAACACCTCGACGATGTGCGGGTGTGAAGTGGCAATGCGCTTGCCTTCAAGATCATAGACACTGCTGATGGAACTCTTTCTGGGAACTGCGATGGACAAAGTGCAAGTCCCAAACCCCAGAGCGTCCAACTGGATCACCTGTGCGGCCTTCTCCTGAACCACGTTCAGCCCTACCACCCCCAGATCGGCGACTCCGTCTTGAACGTACTCCGGAATGTCATCGTCCCGAAGAAAAAGGATATCGAGAGGAAAGTTCTGACAGGGCGAAAACAATCGCCCCTCGTGATACTCAAAATCCAGCCCTGCAGACCTCAGAAGTTCTCGGCACAACTGGGCCAGACGGCCCTGCTTCTGAAGTACGATCTTCAAATTATCACCATCCAGTTTCATTTTTCTTCCACCCTGTTCCGAGGAGCATCGGTCGGTACCCCTTACTTTAAATTGTCGTTTTTTATCCCTGCTCGATGGGCGTCAAGCCCGGTGTCCCTAGACTTCTGATCGCTCGAGCATTTGCCGGTACCCGCCTTCTCCGTGATTCACCCAATGAGCAATCCGGGTAATGGTGGCGGTACTGGCACCTGTGTGTTGGCTGATAAGACGGTACGGGATATCCTCGGATACCATCCGAGCCACGCGCCAGCGCTCCGCCATGGCTTTCAATTCGTTGAGCGTACAGAGGTCGCGAAAGAAACGGGCACATTCATCGCCGTTCGCGAGGCTGGCAATGATCTCGAACAATTCCCTGACCCCTTCGTCTTGTTCTAATTCTTGTTCCATAACAGGCCCCTCATCCCATATCAACGTTTTAACACGCTAGTGTTTTATCACACTAAAACAACCGGTTCAAGTTTTTTGTCCAGAAAAAGGGGCAGTTGTCGATGCAAGCCTCAACCAGACTCCTGTCCTTCCCTTCGGAGTGTTGTCCAACAGGTGAGTGTAGGGGCGCACTGAGTGTGTCCACGGCAAGGACTGAAAACTAAGAAGGGAGCACGACTGTGCGCCCCTACACTCGCTGGTCCGACCTCGCCCCGATCGAACGCGGGAGCCAGGTGCAAGGAGTCAGGGGCAGGTCTTCTTTGTGTCTTTCTGCCTTGGTGGTGAATCTCTTCTAAACTTCTCTGTGGTGAAATCCGCCCGACCTTGCTGCGGGCACACACCGTGCACCCCTACTTCAGGCTGTTAGAAATCGCTCCGAAGGAACGACAGAGCCAGAATGAGCGGTCAGGGGTTAGGGGCCAGCCCCCTTACATCAACTCCCGCATGATTTCTTCCAGGGCTTCGGAACTCGGCCGGGTCTTGTCATCGGAAAGGGTCGCCAGGGGCTCCTCGGACATCTCCAATAAGTCCATGAAGTTCTTGGCAACCGGATTGACATAGATTAGCCCGGTTAGAAACTCTTCGGATTCACGGGTCTGACTGAGCATCCTCAGGGCGGCTTCCTTGCTCATTGGATCAAAGTCTCGTTCCAGTTTCCTGAGGCGGATGCGAGAACCATCATGCATCTCCACCTCCTTCGCTTCTCCTTCCTCATAATGAACCTCATCGATCGGCTCGAAATGAGGGATAAAGTCAATCTGGTGGAGCAGTTCTTCGTGCTCCTTTGCCCACTTATAACTTTTGGTGGAACTCTCGTGGTTATTAAAGGTCACACAGGGACTGATGACATCCAACATGGCGGTGCCACTGTGACTGATGGCCCCCTCGAGCAACGCAACCAGTTGCTTGGGATCACCAGCAAAGGACCGGGCCACGTAGCTGCATCCCATTTCAATGGCCAGAGAACAGCAATCGATGGGAGGAAGGTCATTGACCACTCCTGCTTTGAGCTTAGAATCCAGGTCAGCCGTGGCTGAGAACTGGCCCTTGGTCAGACCATAAACTCCGTTGTTCTCGATGACATAAATCATGGGAACATTTCGGCGAAGCAGGTGACAGAACTGGCCCAGTCCAATGGAAACGGTATCTCCATCTCCGCTGACACCGATACAGATCAGGTCGCGGTTGCCCAGGAGAGCACCCGTGGCAAGGGCCGGCATCCGTCCGTGGACTCCGTTGAATCCGTGAGACTGGCTCAGAAAATAAGCGGGCGTCTTGCTGGAACATCCGATCCCACTCAGTTTGGCGACCTGATGAGGATTGACAGCCATCTGATAGAAGGCCTTCATGATCTGGCTGGAAATGGCATCGTGTCCACACCCGGAACACAGCGTCGAAATTCTCCCCTGGTAATCTGCCCGGGTGAGACCGATCTGATTGACCTTCTTGGGCCGAGGTGTACTGACCGACATAGCTACTTACCCTTTCCTTTCTCTTCAGCGATGACCTGACTGGTAATGAACCTGGCATCGAGCGGAAGCCCCTGGTAGTGAAGAATTTTAACAATTTTATCCTGATCGCCTTCGACCTCCAGCCGGATCAGGTCTCCCATCTGGCCATCCCGATTCTGTTCCACCGAATAGACCCGTTTACAACGACCGACAAACTCCTTGAGGTGGGAGGTGAAAGGCAGTGCGCGAATGCGCATGTAGTTAAACTCGATCCCATGTTCGGAGCGTAACTGCTCCCGGCATTCCAGCATGGGAACATCGGTTGACCCGTAGGCAATGATCCCGATCTCCGCGCTCTCGAGGTATTCGACAACAGGGTCAGGAATCATCGTTTGGGCGGTTTCCATTTTCTTCGCCAACCGGTCCATCAGATTGACATAATCTTCCGGTCGTTCCGTGTACCCGGCGTATTCATTGTGACCGCTGCCACGAACGAAGTAGGCTGCCAGAGGATGGTCCGTCCCCGGCAGGGTTCGATAGGGGATGGCATCCCCGTCCACATCCTTGTACCGAGCAAATTCTCCTAACCGCTCCAGATCTTCTGCCGTGAGCACCTTGCCTCGATCCAGAGGCTTTTCCGGATAGTCAAAGGGTTCGGACATCCAGTTGTTCATTCCCAAATCCAGATCGGTTGCCACGAAGATAGGCTGCTGCAGCTTTTCAGCGAGGTCGAAAGCCTCGCCTGCAAACTCAAAACACTCCTTCATGGAGGCCGGGAAAAGGACCACGTGCTGGGTATCTCCATGAGAAAGATAGTAGAGCGAGTTGATATCTCCCTGCGAGGTTCTGGTGGGAAGGCCGGTACTGGGCCCCACTCGTTGAACATCATAAATAACGATTGGAATCTCCGTGAAATGAGCCAATCCAACAAACTCCGACATGAGAGAGATTCCAGGACCCGAGGTCGAAGTCATCGCCCGAGCACCCGCCCAACCTGCGCCAATCGCCATTCCTACCGCTGCCAGTTCATCTTCGGCTTGTACAATGGCGTAAGTGGCTTTTCCCGTTTCCGGATCGATCCGATAACGTTTCATGTAATCGGCAAGGCTCTCCCCCACGCTGCTGGCAGGGGTTATGGGATACCAGGTCAGGACCGTCACTCCCGCGAACATGCACCCCAATGCACTAGCAGAATTCCCATCGACAATAATTTTGCCCTCGGTTTTGTCCATCCGCTGGACCCGGAAAGGATCGCTCTTGGACAGATGATCGCGAACATACTGAGCTCCCATATGAGCTGCTTTCACGTTGAGATCGATTGCTTTTTGTTTGGTCTTGAACCATTTGGAAATGGCGATCTCGACTTCGGACATCTCGACCCCCAACAACTCGGCAGTGCTTCCCACATACACTATATTGGCGATCAACTTTCGAAGGCGCACGTCCTTGATTACTTCCCCGGCCAAACTGGAAAAAGGAACGGGATAGAAAATCAAATCATCTCGAATCTTAGACAGATTGAGCTTTTCGTCGTAGATAACGACCCGGCCCGGTTCCAGAGCTTCGACGTCTTCTTTCGCGGTTTCCGCATTCATCGCGATCAAGATATCGATCTCTTTTTTGCGCGCGGTGTAGCCGTCCCCGGAGGCCCGGATGGTAAACCAGGTGGGTAATCCGGCAATATTGGAAGGAAAGAGATTTTTCCCGCTAATGGGAATTCCCATCTGGAAGATAGCCCTCATCAACACATTGTTCGAGGACTGACTTCCCGACCCGTTCACGGTGGCTACATGGATACTGCAGTCGTTGACAACTTCCTGTCCCGGCTTCGCCTGGAGATCCTCTTGAGGTTGCGTCTGAATTCCCACGTCTATTTTTCTCTCTCTTCCATATCTT
>Ga0310345_10004535_pt1 | contig 12568 bp, 13 predicted proteins | sample HC15DNA20500_MG_FD_204667 | JGI IMG/M metagenome (GOLD analysis project Ga0310345, IMG submission 204667) | Marine microbial communities from station ALOHA, North Pacific Subtropical Gyre - HC15-DNA-20-500_MG | ecosystem: Environmental > Aquatic > Marine > Oceanic | place: Pacific Ocean: North... | reverse complement strand
ATGCCTTCAGGCAGCTCACCACGGATCCGGAAGAAGGGATCGCGGCATGAGGGTTGGGCATCTCGTCCGCGCATTCAACGGCATCGTCGGCCGGGAGATGCTGCGTTTCCTGCAGCAGCGCGAACGCTTCTTCGCGGCCATGGTGCGGCCGCTGATCTGGCTGATCGTGTTCGCGGCGGGCTTCCGCGCGGCGCTCGGCGTGAATATCCAGCCGCCCTACGAAACCTACATCACCTATCAGGTCTATATCACGCCGGGTCTGCTGGCGATGATCCAGCTCTTCAACGGCATGCAGAGTTCGCTCTCGATGGTCTACGACCGTGAGATGGGCTCCATGCGCGTCCTGCTGACGACGCCGCTGCCGCGCTCGTATCTGCTCTTCTGCCGCCTGTTCGGAAGCGTCCTGGTCTCGCTCGTCCAGGCCTACGCCTTCCTGTTGGTGGCCTATCTGTTCGGGATCGACCTGCCGACGATCACCCTCAGGCTGACGGAGGGCGGCGAACTTTGGACCCTGCCGGATCCGGTGGCCCTGATCGCGGTGCTGCCGGCGCTGATCCTGACCGGCATGCTTTTCGGCGCCATGGGCATGGTGATCTCATCGACCATCAAGCAGCTGGAGAATTTCGCGGGGGTGATGAACTTCGTGATCTTCCCGATGTTCTTCGCCTCTTCCGCGCTCTATCCGCTCTGGAAGATGCGGGAGGGCAGCGAGATCCTCTACTATGTCTGCCTGTGGAACCCGTTCACCTACGCGGTGGAGCTGATCCGCTTCGCGCTTTACCAGCAGCTCAACTGGGAGGCACTCGCCGTGGTCGGGGGCTGCACGATCGCCTTCCTGGCTCTGTCGGCCTGGGCCTACGATCCGTCCCGGGGCATTCAGCAGCGGAAGGTGGGCGCGGCGGCGTAGAGGTGGTGCTTATCGCACCCGCCTAGGGGCGCCGGCTGCGATCGGTGTGATGCCCTCTTGGCGTGCGCGTCGCAGCCCTTAGGCCGCGAAGTTCTCCGGATAGCGTTGCAGCAGGTCCGAATAGACCTCTTCGATCATGGCTGGGGTCCGCTCGCTCTGGGGCACGTCGATCTTGATCGTCTCGATCACCCGGGTCGGCCGCGGACCGAGCAGAACCAGCTCATCAGCCAGCATGACCGCTTCGCGCGGGTTATGGGTCACCAGGACGGCCGTGGTTGGCCGGGCTTCCCAAACTTCCAGGAGCAGCCGGCGCAGGCGGTCTGCGGTGGGCTCATCCAGCGAGACGAAAGGCTCGTCCAAGAGCAGGAGATTCGGGCGGGTCGCAAAGGCCCGGGCGAGCGCGGCGCGGCGCGCCAGGCCGAGCGAAAGCTCGCCCGGATAGACTTCCAGCTTGTCCCTGATGCCCAGGGCGTCCACCAACTGGATCATATCCTCTTCCGTAAACCCCTCATCGGCGACCAGCTCGATGTTCCGTCGCACGCGGCGCCAGGGAAGCAGGCGCGGCTCCTGGAACATGAAGCCGAGGCGCGTGTCCTCGGGCATGCCGATGCTGCCGTCGAAATCGTCGTCGAGTCCGGCCAGGATGCGCAGAAACGTCGTCTTTCCGCAGCCGGACGGGCCCATGAGAACGGTCATGCTCTCAGGGGCGATGCGGAGGCTGAAATCGCGGATGACCGGCACCGGAACGCCGTCGGCGCCGGTGTAGGTCTTCTGCGCGATGTCGATCTCAATTGGGCCGTTTGCGCCAGCGGGTCGTGTATCGTTCAAAGGGCTGCACCAGGAGAAATTCGATTGCGAGCATCACCGCCACGAAGGCCAAGGTGTAGCCGAGGATGGCGGTGACATTGAAAAGCTGAAAGTTGAGGTGAAGCTGGAAGCCGATGCCGTTCGGCCGGCCGAGCAACTCCACCACGAGGACGATCTTCCAGATCAGCGACAGGCCCGTCCGGGAGGCTGCCGCGATATAGGGCTGCAGCTGAGGCAGGATGACGTGCTTCAGCCGCTCCGTGGGCGACATGCGATAGGCGCGGGCCATCTCGTCGAGACCGGGATCGAGGGAGCGTGCTCCCTCGCGCAGGGTCACGATGACGTTGGGGATCTTGTTGAGCGCCACGGCGCCGATCGCGGCAATCTCGGTGAGGCCGAACCAGACATAGGCCAGGATGATGATCACCAGGGCCGGAAGGTTCAAAAGCACGATCAGCCAGGAATCCAGCCACCGGTTCAGGATGCTGGACTCGCCCATGGCGATGCCGATCACGCAGCCGACGACCATCGCGATGAAGAAGGCCGCCGCGACGCGCCACAGGGTGATGCCGAGCTCGCTGAGAAGCGGTCCGTTGACCGCCTCTTCGACGGTGTAGGCCAAGACCTCAACCGGCCCCGGCAACACCCGGCTCTCGGCGATATAGGCGGCCACGAACCAGACCGCGACGAAGCCGGCGAAGGAGATCAGCGTGACCACCGGGCCAGCCAGGGTCCGCCGCCGCCGCTCCCGGGGAATGTGGGTGCTGGTGATGGTCACGAGCCGGCGCCATTCCAGAAGGTGCCGGGGGCAAGCTCCTCGCTCGGCCCCACCAGACGCTCACCGCCGAGCTCCAGCAGGAACTGGTAGAGCACTTTGGCGTCGGCCTCGTTTTGATCGGGACTCCGCTCGGGAATGCCTTCCCGGAAGCGGCGGCGAAGCGCTTCGAAGGTCGCCTCGTCCTTGGCGTCCATCATCGGGCGGAGACGCTCCCAGGCTTCGTCGGAGGTCGCGAGCAACTCGTTCGCTTCATCGGCGGCTTGGAGGAATCCCTTGATCGCCTTCGGATTATCCTCCGCCCAATCGTCGCTGAACACGAACCCGACCATGGCGACCTCGCCTTTCGCTCCGAGCTCCTTGACCACGTCTTCCAGCCCGATCAGCTCCTTGAAGCCCTTGGCCTCCAGGCGTGCCGCGTAGGGCCAATAATTCAATACGGCGTCGAGCTCGCCTTGGATCGCTTTCTCGGAGAGAAGGGGCGGCGCGCCGAAGACCTGGCGGGTCTCGGTGCGGAGGTCGATATTCGCCGTACGGAGCGCATAAGCGACGATCAGGAGCCAGCTCTTGTCGAGCGGCCCGCCGGCGATGCCGATGGTCTTGCCCTTGAGGTCGCCCAGGGTCTGGATCGGCGAATCCGGCGGCACCATGATGGCACCGAGCGCGGTGGTGAAGGGCGAGAAGGTGAAGTCCGAGCCGCTTGCGCGCTCCCGCGACACCCAGAGCCAGTCGGTGGCGATCACGTCGACGGAGCCCCCCTGGAGGCCGACGGCGGTGGCCTGATTGCTGGCCAGGGGCAGCATGTCGAGTTGGATGCCGGCCTTCTTGTCCAGCTCGTAGTGCTGGATCGTATCGAGCAGCCAGCTCACGGTGCCGAATTTCAGAACGCCGACGGAGATCGTCTCGTCTTCCGCAGAGGCGTCTTCGGCGATTGCGGTGCTCGTCACGGGCAGCAGCATCGCTACGAGCAGCAGAAAGGCGACGATGAAATTACGCAACGGTCACTCCTTCGGTGCGGTTGAGGGGGCGGCTTCGGCCGCGGCACGTTTGTCGTCCACCGCCTTCAGGCGATAGCCGTGGCCGCGGACGGTCTCCAGCAGGGGCTCCTTGTCGTCCGTATCGATCTTGCGCCGGAGCCGGGCGATATAAACGTCCACGACATTGGTCAGAGGATCTTCCGAATACCCCCAAACCTGGTTGAGGATGCGGGTGCGGGAGAAGACACGGCCCGGAGCGCCCATTAGGAGCTCCAGGATGGCGAGTTCCTTCGCCGTCAGCTTGATCGTCTCGCCGGCGCGGGTGACCTCGAGCGCGTCGCGGTCGAGGACGAGATCGGCGACCTGGAGCTTGTTGGAACTCGGCGCGAAATTGTGGGACCGGCGGACGAGCGCCTCCATGCGGGCGAGCAGCTCGTCGAAATCGAAAGGCTTCGGCAGGTAGTCGTCGGCGCCGATCTTCAGGCCTTTGATCTTGTCCTCCAGGGTGTCCATGGCCGTCAGCATCAGGATGGGCGTGTGGTTGCCCTCCGCGCGCAGCCGCTGGCAGACGTCGTAGCCGTGCATATCGGGCAGCATGAGATCGAGGACGATGACGTCGAACTCGCCGCCCTTGGCCACCTCGATCCCTTCGCCGCCGGAGGGGGCGACGGTCACGCCATGGTTCTCCGCCCGGAGGCCACGGTCGATGAAATCGGCAACCCGCGGTTCGTCTTCCACCAGCAATACGTTCACGTCTGCGCCTCCGCCTTGCCGGTGGGTGCGTTGGCTTTGCTTCTGCCGGAAGTCTTCCTGCCTTTGCTCGACGGTGCCTTGGCGGCCTCGGACGGCCGGTCCGCCGGCAAGGTGACGATGACTGTGGTGCCTTTCCCGAGGCGACTCTGCATCTCTATCCCTCCCTTGTGGGCTTCGACGATGGCCTTCGCCAATGGCAGGCCGAGCCCCATTCCTTCTTCATTATGATCGGTGGCGTTGCCGCCTCTCCGGAAGCGCTCGAAGACGTTGTCTAGTTCCTCCGGCGCGATGCCGATTCCGTCGTCGACGAACTTGGCGATGAAGGCCTCACGGGTGCCGGTCAGGGTGACCGTCACGCTGCCCTTCGGCTTGGAGTAGCGTATCGCGTTGTCCAGCACGACGCCGAAGAGCTGGCGCAGCCGCGAAGGGTCGCCGCGCAGCTGCGCATCCTTCGTCTTGTTCTCGAAGCTCACCGAGACGCCCTTCGACTTGGCGATCACCTCGATGTCGTCGCAGACGCCCCCGAGAAGCGCTGCGAGGTCGACGTCCTGCACGTTCATCTTGGCGGCGCCGGCACCCTGGCGGGCGATGAAGAGCAGGTCATTCACCAGCACGGAGAGATGCTTCGCCTGCTGCACGATGCGCTCGATGGAGTGCTTGTACTCGGCAATGCGTTTGGTCTTGCCGCGCAGGGTGATCTCGCCTTCGCCGCGGATGATGGTCAGCGGTGTGCGGAGCTCATGGCTGATATCGGCGAAGAAACCGCGCCTGGTCTCGTCGATATGGCGCAGGGATTCGTTGGCGCGGCGCAGCTCTTCGGTGCGCTCAGCGACCATGGTCTCAAGGTTGGCGTGGGCGGATTCCAGCGCCTTCTGATGAGCCTGCAGGTCGGCGGCCATCTGGTTGAAGCTTTGGCCGAGATCGGCGAACTCGTCGCGCCCGGTGATGGCGATGCGATGTGAGAGATCGCCTTCGGCCAATGTGCGCGTGCCGTGCAGCAGTTCGGCGAGGGGCGCGCGCAGCCGCTGGAGCAGCAGGATCACGAGGGCGAGGGTGGCCAGGATGGCGATCGCCGCGTGGATCTGGCTGATGCGCTCCAGGCGGGCCAGCAGGGTGGCGGCGTCGGCATCGATGCGGGCGACCTCAGCGGTCTCGTCGGCGACGGCCGCCTCCACCAACTCGTTCAGCTTCTTATCGATTCCGCCCTTGAGGAGCTCTATCAGCCGGGTCCAGGCGATGTCCGGCCGGCCGCGGCTCCTGAGCTGCTCGACCTCCGCCAGCTGGTCCAGCGTATGCTCGAATTCCCGCTTGATGGCGTTGAGGCGGACCAACTCCTCGTTCTCGACACTGGCCTCCTCCGCATCCACGATCTCCATCTCGCGGCGGCTGAGATCCTCCAGGGTGGAGAGATCGGACTCGATGACCTTCTCCAGATAGGCGGCGCCGAAGGGCCGTTCGGATGTGCCGGTGAGGAGCGTGTCGGTCCAGGCCTTGAAGAGCTGGCGGCTATGACGTGAGAGCTGGAGCTGCGCTTCCAGCTCCTGGTGGGCGATACGCGAGCGCTTGAGATAGTCGTGAGACTGGGCGACGCCCCAATAGGCGAGGCCGGCCGCGGAGAGTGAGAGCATCAGCAGCACTCCGGCCGTAAGCAGCAGCTTGGTCTGATAACGCATTGCAAATCTCGCGCTCTGAGACCCGGCACCAGCGGCGGTTCGAACGCTCCGCCCCAGCGTCGCTGCCAGGCAGTCATCGAGTGCCTCTCAGGTCAGACAATCCTCTCACTCTCTATACCTCATTTTCCCGGTGCTCTGCCGAGAGTTGAGGGCGGTCGTAATTCTATTTTCATGTAGACTTCATCTGCCATTCATTTCGGTTGCGCTGAAGAGCGCCGGAGAACCGAGACTTGTGGCTTTGGGGCAACCAATGCCACTTCATCCCAGCTGGTTTGCCACGAATTCCCGTTTTGTGTTTTGAAGAGCTTGGAGCCGCGGATAGGCTGAACAAAAGCGCCGGCAAGGCGATGCGTCTTTCGAGGTTTGAGCTGGTTTGGGGGGCCGCTTGAGACCGCTTCAGTCTGTATTGCGTCAGAGGAAAGACATCGCGCGAAGCCTGGCCGGTGCCGCTCTGACATGTGTGCTGCTTTGTGCGTCGCAGTCTGCGCGCGCCGAGTTCGAGATCCCGCAGGTCAACGCGGAGGCGGGCTCCATCGAGGCGGAGTATCGCGGCGCGACCCATGACGGCGTCCTGCTGGCCGAGCCTGGAGAAGAAGCCGACCTGGAGCAGAGCCACGAGCTGGAGTTCCAGCTCGCCCCCACCGACTGGTGGATGTACCGCATCGCGCCGGGGCTGACCCAGCCGCTGGGCGGGGATCTGCAATACAACGACTTTGTCGCCGAGACCCAGTTCGTCCTGCTGCGCCGGCCGCCCGAAGGGCTCGGGGTGGCCTTCATGTTCGGCTACACCAAGTATTTCGGCGAGGAGCAGGGCGAGCCGGACGAGTACGAATACGGCCCCATCATCGAATACGCGAGCGGGCCATGGCTGCTCACGCTCAATCCGCTGTTAACTGGCGAGCGGGGTCGGGATGCCGCCAGCGGCACCGGCTTCGAGTATGCCGCCCAGCTGCAATATCAGTTCGCCAAGCATTGGGCGATCGCGGCATTGGCTTTCGGAGAGATCGAGAATCTCTCAAATGCCGGGCCGTTCGAAGACCAGGTGCATCGTGCCGGCCCCACCCTTTACCTGCTCCTGGGCGAGGAGGAGTTCGACCAGTTCACCGAACAGGGAGGAGGGCACGCCGCTGGAATCCGCCTGGAAGATCGGCCTCGGCGCCCTGTTTGCGCTTACGCCGTCGACCACAGACCTCTCACTGAAAGCGATGGTGGCCCTTGAGTACTGAGTACACCAGATGGATCGCCACCGGCGGTCTCGCCGCCGCAGCCTTCGCATTCGCGATGCTGCAGCCGGGATCGGCGCGCGCCGAGTTCGAGGTGCAGGAATCCACTATCGATGCGGGCGAGATCCAGCTGCAATATCGCGGCGCGGGTCATACGGGACTGGCGGCGGCGGAAGAGGACGACGACGAGAAGCCGCTCCGGCAGAGCCAGGAATTCGAGCTGCAGATGAGCCCGACGAGCCACTGGCTGCTCGCCTTCACTCAAGGCTACACAGTGCCGGATGGCGAGACCTTCGAGATCAACGCGATCGAATTCGAGACTCAGGTCGAGATCATCACTTTGGAGGGCGACGGCATCGGCTTCGCCATGCAGGGCGGTATCGAGAAGGGTGTGGGCAATGCGCCGGAAGGCTCCGGCGACTTTCATTTCGGCCCGATCTTCGAATACGGCAAAGGCGATTTCCTGCTGACCAACGACATTCTGTTCTTCGACGAATTCGGGCCGGACAGCGAGGATGGCGTGTGGGGCGTCGAATACAGCCTGCAGGCCGCCTATAACGTCACGCCCAAGCTGATGCTTGCCCTGGAGGCGTTCGGCGAGGTGGAGGATATGGCCCACACCCCGTTCCAGGAGCAGGAGCACTATATCGGGCCGAGCTTCTACTACACCTGGGGCGATGACGACGACGACACGCTGATCGAGGAATCGGAGCGTGGCTTCCAAGGCGAGTATGACGAGTTCACGGTCAGCTTCGGCGTGCTGTTCGGGCTGACCGACGCGAGCTCCGACGTCGCCGCGAAGGTATTCGTCGGCTACGAGTTCAATTAGCGCTCTCGCCCGCGCGGCGCTCGGCGTAATCTCCAGTCCAAGCTGATCAGGAGCGGATTGGAAGAGCGAGATGCTGAAGGGCAGCTGCCACTGTGCGCGAGTCACTTGGACACTGGACACACCTCCTCAATCCGTCACCGCATGCAACTGCTCGATCTGCCGGCGCTATGGGACGCTCTGGGCGTATGGTCATATCGATCACGACATCCACGTGACCGGCGAGACCACGCCCTATCGCCGCGCCGATAGCGGGATCATCGACTTCCACTTCTGCGGACATTGCGGGTGCGTCACCCACTACATATCCATCAATCCGGACCGGGACGGCCGGCGCTGGTCGGCGGTCAACGTCAGGCTGACGGACGTCGAGCCGATCGAAGCCCTGCCCATCGATCATTTCGATGGGCATAAGACATTCGAAGACCTTCCGCGCGACGGACGGACGGTGAAGGACATGTGGTTCTGACTGAGCGGCCCGCCGTGCGAAGCAGTCTAGCGGCGGCGGATGCTGAAGTTGTAAGGCACCACGAGGGTGAAGTTGTCGTCGCCCCAATCCTCGGGGATCGCGGGGAAGGGCGCGGAACGTTCGATGGAGGCCAGGGCCGCCTCGTCGAGCACCTTGGAGCCGGAGCTCTTCTTGATCTCGTGGGCCACGAGCTCGCCCTTCTTATTGACCGTGAAGCGTACGAGCACCGTGCCGGCGAAACGCGAGCGCGGGTTCACCTTGTTCTTTTCCAGATGGGTGCGGAGCGAGCCGATATAAGCAGTCCGGCTCGTGGTCGTGCCGCCGGTCCGCTCCTGGCCGGAGCTTTCCATCTGTTGGACAGTGGTCTGCTGGAGAATGGTCGCGATCTGCGGCGGAGGCTGCTTGGCGACCTCTTGGACCTCCGGATCGATCTCCACATCCTCCGGCGGAGGCTCCTCGATCGGCTGCGTCTCCGGCTGGATGTCGAGCTCCTGTTCTGGACCTTGCTCGGATTCGATGACTTCCGTGTTCTCCAGGGGCTCGACCTGCTGGGGCGGCGCTACCGCCTGCTCCTCCAGCTCCGCCATCTCGATCGGCTCCGCCTCCACGGGCGGGGCAGGCGGAGCAGCTTGCGGCGGCGGTGCCTCGACCGGATCGATGGTGACCTGATCCTGGCCTAGCGCGGAGAGACCTTCGATCGCGACACCCTGCTCGACAACGAGAAGATCGTCGCCGGAGCCTTCATGCAGGGCCTCGCCACCGGGGTTGTAGAGAAAGAACGCGGCAAATCCCAGGTGCAGGCTCAGCGAAACCAGCCATGTCAGAAAAGTGATCATAGCGATCGGCCGCTATCCTTCGGCCATCTGAGGGCTCACTCGCCGGCGCCCGGCTTGGGTTGCGACAGCAGCGAAACCCGGCCATAGCCGCTCTGTCCGACCATGCCCAGAATATCCATGACATCGCCGTAGACGCTAACCTTGTCGGCGCGGACATAGACGACGGTGTCGCCCTCTTCGGAGCGGATCGACTGAAGCCGCGGGATCAGGTTGTCCTGGGTCACCTGCTCGTCGCGAATGTAAAGCTCCCCGTCTGCGGTGAGCGAGACGATCATTGGCTTCTGGGGATTGCTCACCCGGGTGGCGCTGGTCTGGGGCAGCTCGACCGGCACGCCGGCCATCATGAGCGGCGCTGCGACCATGAAGATGATGAGCAGCACGAGCATCACATCCACCATAGGCGTGATGTTGATCTCGGCCATGGGCTGATAGCCGCCGCCTTCCTGGCCTCCGCCGCCATTGCCAACGAACATCGCCATTATTCAGCAGCCTTCCTGACGGCGGGCTGGCCATGGGGCACGCGGCGGGCGATCTCCACGACCGAACCGTTGGCGCGGTTGGACGCGCGGCCGAGGGAGACGGCGATCATGTTGTAGGCCACCACCGCGGGGATGGCCGCGGCAAGGCCGAGAGCGGTCGCGATAAGCGCCTCGGCGATGCCGGGCGCCACGACGGCAAGGCTGGTATCCTTGGCGTTGGCGATGGCGGTGAAGCTGTTGACGATGCCCCAGACGGTGCCGAACAGGCCGATGAACGGTGCGGCGGAACCGGTCGTCGCCAGGAAGGGAAGACCCTTCTCCAGGCGCTGGAGGTCCACGCGGAGCGTCGAGCGCATAGCGTGTTCCAGCCGGCCGCGGTACTCGCTCAAGGATTCGTTGCCGAAGGTCGAGACATGCTGCTCCGCTTCTGCCGCTTCGAGAACGTCGGCGGTCAAGCCCCGCTGGGTGTGTGCGGGAGGGAGCGGCGCGCTGGTGTCATGTGCAACGCGGGCTAGGCGCTTGATCTGCCTGTTGAGGGCGGCGATGCGGATCAGCTTTTCAAAGATGATCGCCCAGCATGCCACGGAGGCGAGGACGAGCATGATCATGACGCCCTTCACGATGGGGTCGGCGGCCATGACGAGGCCGTAAACTGTGAAGTCCGGAGAGCCGGTCGCGATATGCTCCACGTCAGTCGCCCTTACTTTGTGAGATCCGCATCAGCGCGGGTTGAAACGGAAAGACCGGAGAAGCAGTCGTCGCGTGAGCCGCTGTCCGTGCTGCACTCCATGACGTCGTTGATCAGGAAGCTGCCGATCTCCTCGCAAGCCGTGCCGGCGATGTCGAACAGCTTGACCAACGTCTTCTCCGGACGAACGGGTCCGAGATCGATGGCGAAGCGGTGACCGATGATCCCGTCGGTGCGGAATTCAATCAGATCCAGCTTGAAGCTTTGATAACGGGTGTCGCCCTCGTTGCGGATGACGACATAGGCGCGGCAGCTGTCGCCTTGGGGCTCCAGCTTGTTGAGCTCGACGCTGATGCCGCCTTTCGCGTTCTGTGCGGAGCTCGCCGCGGTCTTGGCTTCGGCCGGCGACCCGGACTGGACCGGCTCGGAGGCTTTGGTATCCGAAGCCTCCTGAGCATGGCTCGCCCCGGTGAACGTGACGGCCAGCATCATCAGCAGCGCAACCGATCCAAGGCGGGCGAGGTGCCGCCGGGCGCCATGCTGGATTCCAGATGTCGATGTTTCGCACATCATCGGGCGGTTCACGCGGTACACTTTCTCAGCTCCGAACTCAGCGTTCGATCGACCTTCGCCGGCTGGGCCGGACCGAGGCCCGAAGGCGGTTCGGCGAAGCCGGACACTTCTCCTGGTCCGAAAGGGATAATTTCTTCCGGCTCTGTTCCCAATCTTCAGACACGCCGACCGCGCGAAGCGCGACGGCAGCCACACTGAAGATTGCGGCAATGGGTAGCGGGTGTTCCGAAGCGAATCAACTGCCTTGGGCCGGGAACGGCAAGCTTGGATAACCAAGCGTCAGCAGCAAAACCTCCCAGGCGGGCCTTGCTCAAGCCATTGAAATGCAAGCCATGACCGGAGCGCCTGGCAAGCGAATTGCCAGGTTTTCCCACCGGACGTGGGATGGCGTTAATAGATAGTTCATGTTCTATTCACTTTGAAACTGCGACATTATCGCAGAGCACCGGGCGTCGTTTGGGGGGCGATTCGGGGCGTTAAAAAAGCAGGGACGCATCGCCAAAGAGCGAACCGGAGCGCCGGCCGACGACGGGCAGGTGTTCCCTATAAGAACAATCAAAAGCTGCTTCGAACAGCGCTTACGCAGACTCCCCACAGAACAGCCGATTGGGATCGGTGCCGCGAACATATGTCGCCGGATTCGTCCGGCGTCAGTCATGGCTGCAGGGGGTTGAAATGGCTGCGAAAAGTTTGGGGTTTGGCTTTCTCTTGAGCACGTTGCTCATTCTGCCGGAGGGCCTGCGCGCCCAAGAAGGCGAAAGCGAGCAGCAGGGGCAAGAGGTGCAGTCCACGACGACCACGACCGAAGGCGAAGCCGAGGTCCCGGCGGTCGAGATCATCCAGGAAGAGCCGCAAGCGGAGCCCGCACTCGAGGTGCAGGAGCAGGAGGCGACCAGAGCGCCACGTCCCGCACCGGCAGCGGCGCCCGCTCCGATTCCTGCCGTGGCCGTGCCGGCGGAGCCTGCTCCGCTTGAGCCCGAGCTGGTTATCCCCAACCAGATCGTCCAGCCGCTGCCTCCATATTACGGCCCGCCAGGCGGCGCCGGGAACTACGAGCGGACGATGGAATCGTCCCAGAGCCCGATCGTTCCGATCGATGGCATCGTACCCGGCAATCTGATGGATTTCTCCAGCGCCGCGAGCCGGATCACCCGCGAGAGCATCAACGAGCAGGATCCGCTCTCCACCCATGACGTCCTCTCGAAGGTGCCGGGTGTGGCGATCATCAACGATGACGGACTTGGCCGTCATGGCGGCATCAGCATCCGCGGCACCCCGGCGCGGCGCTCGCGCAAGGTGGGCGTCCTGGAAGACGGCCGGTTCATCAATCAGAGCATCTGGCTCGACCCGTCGACCCATTACATCCCGCCGCCGGAGCGTATTGAATCGATCGAGGTGCTGCGCGGCACGAATATCGTCTACGGCCCGAACAACAACTCGGGCATGGTCAACTTCCGCAATCTCCAGCCTTTCGGTCCGAGCGAGACGGTGGTTTCCGGCGAGGGCGGGACGGTATCGCTTAGTGGTGCCGATCCGGATTCGTCCTCGGCCGCAAAGTGGCACGTCCACACGCGGCACAGCA
>Ga0310345_10004534_pt1 | contig 12573 bp, 9 predicted proteins | sample HC15DNA20500_MG_FD_204667 | JGI IMG/M metagenome (GOLD analysis project Ga0310345, IMG submission 204667) | Marine microbial communities from station ALOHA, North Pacific Subtropical Gyre - HC15-DNA-20-500_MG | ecosystem: Environmental > Aquatic > Marine > Oceanic | place: Pacific Ocean: North... | reverse complement strand
CCCAGTCTCCGCTGCCCCCGCCGATCAGGTGGTAGAGGAAACACACGTTCTGCAGCAGTCTGTCGTCGCCGGTGTGAGCGAACGTCCCGATCAGCGCGTCGGTCGCCATCACCCCGCGGACGAGGTCGGACTCCACTGCCTCGGTGATCGCCTCGCCGATGGGACGATCGACGAGTGAACGCCAAGCGCGCTTCGCGTCGGCTCCGGCGTCGGTCACCATCGACGACATCTGCGCGCGGGTGCGAAGCGGTTCCAGCATCGTCGGCCACATCCGCGTCGTCAGGGCTCGGCAGCGCCGGTAGAACTCGATGAAGCCGGCCTCGTCGGCCTCCGCGCCCACCGCCCCGAACGTGGACCGCGGACCGATCAGCAGACCGGTGCGACCTCCGTCGGCCGGGTTGGGCGTGTACGACGAGTACGTCCGGCGGGCCAGCGGGATCCGGGCGCCGATGTCGTCGACGATCCGGCGGGGCAGCAGGCTCACCAGGTACGAGTACCGCGACAGCCGGGCGTCCACGCCGTCGAAGGTGTACGCCGACACCGCCGCACCCCCGACGTGGTCGAGTTTCTCGAGCACCCGGACGCGACGACCGGCCCGGGCCAGGTAGGCGGCGGCCACCAGACCGTTGTGACCGCCGCCGACGATGACGACGTCGAAGTCACGCATGTCGGCTCGCAGGAGGCCTCAGCTGAGGTAGCCCTCGACCTCGCCTTCGGGGCGCAGGTGCGCGGACCGTGGGTCGCCACCGGTCTCGCGCAGTGCGCGGCGCTGGCGCAGCAGGTCCCAGCACTGGTCGAGTTGCACCTCGATCGCCTTGAGTTGGCGGTGCTCCTCGGATTCGTCGATCTCGTGGTGTTGCAGCTTGTCGCGGAGCTCACGCTCCTGAGCGACGAGCTGGTTGACCTGGCTGAGGATGTCTTCGTCTTTGGCCACGTCTCCAGTGTGCCCCGCCGACGGCCCGCCAAGCACGGGATCTCCGCGCAGGATGTAATTGCCGCATGAACGAGCGCAGCGCCCTGGTCACCGGAGCATCGAGCGGCATCGGCTTGGCGGTCGCCCGGGCGCTGCGTCGAGAGGGCTTCGCCGTCACGATGGTGGCGCGCGACCCCGCCAAGCTCGCCGCCGCCGCGCGTCACGTCACGGAGGGGGCTGGGGCGCCGGTGCAGCAGCTGGCCGGCTCGCTCACCGAGGAAGCCTTCCTCGACGAGGCGGTCGCCTTCCACTCCGCCACGCACGGCGCACTCGACATCTTGGTGAACAATGCCGGGGTGTCCGGGCACCGGCTGGTCGGTGACATCACTGCCGACTTCCTCGACCACCAGCTCGCAGTCAACATCCGCGCCGTCGTGCTGCTCACCGACAAAGCCCTGCCGCTGCTCAAAGCTGCAGTGCGGCAACGCGGCTGCGCACAAGTGGTCAACACGGCATCAAATGCGGGCAAGCGGGGAGAGGCCACCCTGTCGTCGTATTCGGCGACCAAGGCCGCCGTCGTCGGCTTCACCGAAGCGCTGCACGACGAGCTGGCCCCGTCGGGGATCAAGGCCACCGCAATCTGCCCGGGCCTGGTCGACACCCCGATGGCCGACGGCTACCGCGATGAGATCGCCGCGTCGACGATGATCACGCCCAGCGACGTCGCCGAGGTGGTCGCGATGACCACTCGGCTCTCGGCCGCGTGCATCATCCCGGAGGTGGTCTTGCTGAGGCCGACCGAATGGCTGCAGCCCGACGAGGTGCGCGCCGGTTTAGGCTGAGGCATGGCATCCAAACCCGAGATCGAGTTCCCCGACGGCCCGCCACCGTCTGAGTTGGTGATCGAGGACATCATCGTCGGTGACGGCGCGGAAGCGGTCCCCGGCGCCAACGTCGAGGTGCACTACGTGGGCGTCGAGTACGACACCGGCGAGGAGTTCGACAGCTCCTGGAATCGCGGCGAGTCCATCGAGTTCCCACTGCGCGGTCTCATCCAGGGCTGGCAGGACGGCATTCCCGGCATGAAGGTGGGCGGCCGGCGCCAGCTGACGATCCCGCCCGCGCAGGCCTACGGCCCCGCCGGTGGCGGGCACCGGCTGTCGGGCAAGACGCTTATCTTCGTCATCGACCTGCTGGCCACCCACTAACTCGGTGGGCACCGATCTGCCAACTACCCGCTAACTCGGTGGGGGCAGCTTCAGCAGCAGCCGAGCCCCGCCCAGCGGGCTGGCCTCCAGCGACGCCGTCCCCCCGTGCAACTCGGCTTGCTGCGCCACCAGGGCCAGACCGAGACCCGAGCCCGAGTGCGACGCCGTCGACCCCCGGGAGAACCGGTCGAACACGACGGTGCGTTCCTCCTCGGGCACACCGACCCCGTCGTCGTCGATGGCGATCTCCACCCCTTCACGGGAGCTGACCGCCGAGAGCTGAACCCGCGTCGCGCCGCCGTGTTTGACGGCGTTGGCGATCGCATTGTCCACAGCCAACCGCAGACCGGTCGGCAGCCCGACGATGATGACCGTGGGCGCAGGAACCAACGACACGTCCAGGTCCGGGTAGACGCGCATCGCGTCGTGGGCGGCGCGGTCGAGCAGCTCGGTGATGTCCACCGGCACGTGGTCGTCGGCGGTGGACAACTCGCCCTGCGCCAGCCGCTCCAGCGCGCCGAGGGTGGCCTCGATGCGGGTCTGGGTGCGGATGACGTCGCCGACCACTTCCTTGCGCTGTTCTTCGCCCAGGTCGAGCGTCGAAAGCACCTCCAGGTTGGTGCGCATCGCGGTGAGCGGGGTGCGCAGTTCGTGCGCCGACACCGAGGCGAAGTCCCGCGCGGAAGTCAGCGCCGCCTTGGTGCGGCCCTGTTCTTCCCAGATGCGCTCCAACGTGCCTTTGAGCGCGTCGGCGATCTCGACGGCCTCGGTGGCGCCCCGGATGTCGATGTCCGGAGGTTCGTCGCCGGCGTCGATCTGGCGGGTCTGCTGAGCCAACCGCTTGAACGGGCGGACCGCGAACGCCGCCAGCAGCCAGCCGCCGAACGAGCCGGCGGCCACCGCCAGGGTGCAGATGATCAGGACGCGACGGTGCAGGTTCTTGGTGTCGGCGATTGTCGCGTCGTAGGTGGCGCCGACGGCAACCGACATCGGCTCCGGCGCGGACAGCTCGACCGTGCGGACCCGGTAGCGCACCCCGTCGACGAAGGTATCGGCGTATCCGGGGTCCAGCTCGGGCAGGACCACCTTGGAGTTGGAGCTCACCTGCCCGTCGGGGCGGCGCACCGTGATGACGGCGTCCTGGTCGTTGGGCGACGGCGGGATCTCGTCGAGGCCGAGTGGCAGGAAAGGAATGGCGAAACCGGCCGCCTCGTCCAGGCGGCGGTCCAGCCGCTCCTTGCGGTCCTGTGTGATGCCGATCCAGACGACGGTCCCGACGATGCCAACCACGATCGCGGCGGCGACGGCGGTGGCGAACGCGACGCGCGTGCGCAGCGACGGTGTGCGACGGAAGATCCGGGACAGCGCGACCATGTCGTTCGGCGGCCGATCCTATTGCTGCCTGAGGACGAACCCCACGCCGCGGACGGTGTGCAGCAGCCGGGGCGCGCCGCCGGCTTCCAATTTGCGTCGCAGGTAGCCGATGAAAACATCGACGACGTTGGTGTCGGCGGCGAAGTCATAGCCCCACACCAGCTCGAGGAGTTGCGCCCGGGACAGCACCGCCGTCTTGTGTTCGGCGAGCACCGCCAGCAGGTCGAACTCGCGTTTGGTCAGGTCGACGTCGACACCGTCGACGCGGGCGCGGCGGCCGGGGATGTCGACTTCCAGCGGTCCGACCGTGATGGTCTCCGACGAGAACGTCGCCGTCGATCCGCGCCGACGCAGCAGCGCCTTGACCCGCGCGACCAGCTCGGCCAGCACGAACGGCTTGACGAGGTAGTCGTCGGCGCCGGCTTCCAAACCGGAGACCCGGTCGTCGACCGAGGACCGTGCGGACAGCACGCAGACCGGTACGTCGTTGTCCATTGCGCGCAGCGCGGTGACCACCGACACGCCGTCGAGCACCGGCATGTTGATGTCGAGCACGATCGCGTCCGGTTTGGTCTCGGTGGCGCTGCGCAGCGCCTCTGCTCCGTCGACGGCGGTGAAGACCTCGAACCCAGACAGCCGTAGCCCCCGCTCCAGGGAAGCCAGGACGTCGGGATCGTCGTCGACGACGAGCACGCGAGGTGAGCTCACACCACTGTCCATGCCCGACATCTTGCCCGATGAAGGCCATCGCCCGGCGGAGGCAACGCCCGGCGGCCGGTGCGGCGAGAAATCCGACCCTGGCACGTCGGCGCGTGTGGGATGTCCGCACTTTCCGGACCGCGGCGTGCGGTGGCTCACGCGGCACGCCTGGAAGCCTTTGACCTGAATCTTTGTTCAGGTTTTACGGTGAAAACATGAGCTTGGAAACGGTTGCCCGGCAATCCCTGTACCGGCAGACGCGGGCGCGTGGCGGTGAGCTGCGCTCGCTGGCCGACCGACGCCTGCTCAGCCGGATCTGGCGGTTCGCCCAGCGGCATCACCGCAAGCTGGCGGTTTTCCTGGCGGTCAGCGTGGTCAGTGCCCTGCTCACGGTGGCCACGCCGCTGCTGGCCGGCCGGGTGGTCGACGAGATCACGGGCTCGGGCACCACCAGGGTGGTGGTGATGCTGGCTGTGGTCATCGCTGTGGTCGCGCTGGCCGAGGCGGGGGTGGCGCTGGTGACGCGCTGGTTGTCGGCGACGATCGGCGAAGGCCTGATCCTGGATCTGCGCACCGCGGTTTTCGACCACGTCCAGCGCATGCCGGTGGCGTTCTTCACCCGCACCAGGACCGGCGCGCTGGTCAGCCGGCTGGGCAACGACGTGTTGGGTGCGCAGCGCGCGTTCTCCGACACGTTGTCCGGAGTGGTGTCCAACCTGGTCACGCTCACTTTGACCTTGGTGGTGATGCTGAGCATCTCGTGGCAGATCACGCTGCTGTCGCTGGCCCTGATGCCGCTGTTCCTGATCCCGGCCCGTCGCATCGGCGCGTCGATGGCGCGGCTCTCGCGGGAGGCGGCCATCCACAACGCGACCATGAACACCCAGATGACCGAGCGGTTCTCGGCGCCCGGCGCGACGCTGGTCAAGCTGTTCGGTGACCCCGGCGCGGAGTCCCGCGAGTTCGAGGTCCGTGCCGGACGGGTCCGCGACATCGGGGTCCGCACCTCGATGCTGCAGTCGACGTTCATGAACTCGTTGACGTTGATGTCGGCGTTGGCGCTGGCCCTGGTGTACGGCCTGGGTGGTGCACTGGCTCTGGGCGGGCAGTTGCAGGCGGGCTCGATCGTCGCGCTGGCGTTGCTGCTGACCCGGCTGTATGCGCCGTTGACGGCGCTGGCCAACGCGCGGGTGGAGATCGCCAGCGCGCTGGTCAGCTTCGAGCGCGTGTTCGAGGTGCTCGATCTGGTGCCGCTGATCCGGGAGGCCCCCGACGCGGTCGAGGTGCCCCGGCGGGCAGAGGGCGGGGTCGCCGTGCAGTTCGACGACGTGCACTTTTCCTATCCGTCGGCGGACAAAGTCTCCCTGGCGTCACTGGAGGAGGTGGCCGAACTGGACGACCGGGGCGGCGACGAGGTGCTGCACGGGGTCTCGTTCACTGCCGAGCCCGGGCAGATGGTGGCGCTGGTCGGCCCGTCCGGAGCGGGCAAGTCGACGATCGCTGCGCTGATTGCGCGCCTGTATGAGGCCGATTCCGGCGCCGTCCGGCTCAACGGACGAGATGTACGCGACGTGACCTTCGCGTCGCTGAAGGACACGGTTGGCATGGTCACTCAGGACGGGCACCTGTTCCATGAGTCCATCAGGGCCAACCTGCAACTGTCGGGACCGCCGGCGACCGACGACCAGTTGTGGGAGGCGTTGCGGCGGGCCCGTTTGGCCGATGTCGTCGCCGACATGCCCGACGGGTTGGACACGGTCGTCGGCGAGCGCGGTTACCGGCTCTCGGGTGGGCAGCGGCAGCGTCTGACCATCGCCCGGCTGCTGCTGGCGTCTCCGCAAGTCGTGATTCTGGACGAGGCCACCGCGTCGCTGGACTCCGAATCCGAGGCCGCCGTGCAGCAGGCGTTGGCCGAGGCGCTCAGCGGCCGGACATCGATCGTCATCGCCCACCGGCTGTCCACGGTGCGCGCGGCGGACATGATCCTGGTCGTCGAGGACGGCCGTATCGTCGAGCGTGGCACCCACCAGGAGCTGCTGGGACGCGGCGGTCGCTACGCCGGGCTCCATCACACCCAGTTCGGCACCGAACGCCGCAGCTGCACTCCCCGCGGCCCGCACGCTGCCTACTGCGCACGCAACTCCGTTCCGGCGAAAGGGTTAACCAGTTGCGGGCAATGGGAAGATCTCCTAAGTGGTTGACGCCCGCAAGACCGCGCTGGACAAAGCGCCTGCGATCGCACCGCCACCGCGACGAGCCCGTTCCAGCTCCGACCTGTGGCGGATGCTGCCGTACCTGATGCCCTACCGGGTGCGCTGGATCGCGATGTTGCTGACCGCGCTTGCCAGCCTGGGCGCGACGATCTCGATCCCGCTGATGACCAAGGCCGTCATCGACGGCCCTGTGCGCCATCAGGACCAGCAGGGATTGTGGTTGTTGGGCGCGGCCGCGATGGGGGTGGGCATCACCGAGGCGGTGTTGTGGTTCATCCGCCGTTGGCTGGTGTCGCGAGCCACCATGGGTGTCGAGGCCGATATCCGCAAAGACCTGTATGCGCGTCTGCAGATCCTGCCGATGTCGTTCCACGGTGGCTGGCAGTCCGGGCAGCTGTTGTCGCGGATCATGAACGATCTGGGCACCATCCGCCGGTTTATGTCCTTCGGGCTGACGTTCCTGTTGCTCAACATCCTGCAGATCACCGTCATCACCACGATCCTGCTGGTGATGTACTGGCCGCTGGGCGTCGTGGTCGCAGTGTCGATCGTGCCGATCACACTGACGGTGCTGCATTTCCAGCAGGAGTACACCCGCCTGTCACGGCAGGCGCAGGACCAGGCCGGCCATGTCGCCACGCACGTCGAGGAGTCCGCGCTCGGGCTGCGGGTCATCAAGTCGTTCGGTCGTGAGGATTACGTCTACGACCGATTCGACCGACAGCTGACCGACCTCTACGACACCCAACTGGGCCGGGTGTCGGTGTCGGCGAAGTTCTGGACGCTGTTGGAGATCATCCCCAACCTGACGCTGATCGTGGTGCTCGGCTTCGGCGCGTACGCCGCCGGCAACGGCTCGGTCACGCTGGGCACGCTGGTCGCCTTCATAACGATGATGCTGTCGCTGGTGTGGCCGATCGCTTCGCTGGGCTTCCTGCTGTCGATGACCCAGGAGTCGTTCACTGCGGCCAACCGCATCGCCGAGATCTTCGACGCGCCGCGTGACATCACCGACGGACCGCGTGACCAGGCGCCGCGTGGGGGACGTCTGGAGTTGGTCGACGTGGGCTTCCGTTTCCCATCCGACGGGCCGGACAGAGATGCCGCGTCCGGCAGGCCGGACAGAGATGCCGCGTCCGGCGGGCCGGACAGAGATAGCGGCGCGTCGCAGGAATGGGCCCTGCGCCATGTCAACCTCACCGTCGAGCCGGGCGAGACGTTGGCCCTGGTCGGCGCCACCGGTTCGGGGAAGTCGGTGTTGGTCGGGCTGATGTCGCGCCTCTACGACGTCTCCGAGGGCCAGATCCGCATCGACGGCACGGACATCCGCGAGCTGTCGCTGGATGCTTTGCGGCAGACGGTGGCCACCGCCTTCGAGGACCCGACGTTGTTCTCCATGTCGGTCGCCGAGAACCTCGCGCTGGGCCGCCCCGATGCCGACGACGCCGAACTGCACCGCGCCATCGAGGTCGCGGCAGCGCAATTCGTCTACGACCTGCCCTTCGGCCTACAGACCCGCATCGGAGAGCAAGGCATGAGCCTGTCCGGCGGTCAGCGGCAACGCCTTTCGCTGGCGCGGGCAATTCTGGCGGCGCCCAAGATCCTCGTCCTCGACGACACGCTGTCGGCGTTGGACGTACACACCGAGGCCGTGGTCGAGGCGGCGCTGCGGCGCGTGCTGGAGTCGGTGACCGGCGTCGTGGTGGCCAACCGAGCCTCGACGGTGTTGCTTGCCGACCGCGTCGCCCTGCTGCAGCGCGGCACCATCACCCATGTCGGCACCCACGCCGAACTGCTCGCCGAGGTGCCTGAGTACCGGTACCTGCTGGCCGCGGACGATGAACTCGACGACGGCGCCGAACGCGACTGCGAGTGGTCCGACGAGCGCTGGCCCGAGGACCGCACCAGCATCGACCGGCTGCGGATCTTCGAGCCGGACGACGGTGACGAGGGCAACCGGCTCGAGCACGAGATCCTGGAGCGCCGGCCATGACCACGAGTGAGAAACGTTCGCGCGACGAGCACACCGACGTGTCGGACTGGCGCGGGAAGTTCACCGAGCAGGCCGACCTTCCGATCGACGAGACGGAGCCCCGCCGACGGGAGGCGCGGGCGCTGCTGGGTTCACTGCTGCGACCGTACAAGTGGACGGTCGCGCTGCTGGCCGTCATCGTGGTGGTGGAAAACGCTGCCCGGCTGTCGGTTCCGATCCTGGTGCAGCGCGGCATCGACCACGGTATCCCGCCGCTGGTCGAGGGAGGTTCGGCGCGCACGCTGCTGACCATCGTCGCAGCACTCGGGGTCGTGGTCGTCGTGCAGGCCACCAGCCGGATGGTGTTCCTGCGTCGATCCGGGCGCACCGGTCAGAAGGTCCTGCTCGAGCTGCGCCGGCGGCTGTTCCGGCATTTCGGCCGACTCGACGTGGCGTTCCACGACCGCTACACGTCCGGGCGGGTGGTCAGCCGCTCGACCAATGACGTCGAAGCCATCCAGGACATGCTCGAGACGGGTTTCGACAGCCTGATAACCGCGGTGCTGACGCTGTTCGGCACGGCGATTCTGTTGCTGACCCTCGACGTCAAGTTGGGACTGATGTGCCTGGTGGCGTTCCCGGTGCTGGTCGTGCTGGTGGCGTGGTTCCACCGCGAATCGTCGAAGACCTACCGCGAGGTGCGCGAGATCGCCGCGCTGGTCATCGTGCAGTTCGTCGAAACGATGACCGGTATCAAGGCGGTGCAGGCCTACCGCCGGGAACCCCGCAACCAGGAGATCTTCGAAGACGTCGCCGACCGCTACCGGGTGATCAACGAGCGCACGTTCCGGCTGCTGGCCGTCTTCATGCCGGGGGTCAAACTGGTCGGCAACATCACCACCGGCGTGGTGCTGCTCTACGGCGGCTATCGGGTGTTGAACGGGGAGATGACGATCGGGACGTTGACGGCGTTCCTGCTGTATCTGCGCATGTTCTTCGAACCCATGCAGGAGATCTCGCAGTTCTTCAACACGTTCCAGTCGGCGGCCTCGGCGCTGGAGAAACTCGCGGGGGTGCTCGCGCAGAAGCCGGCCATCGACGACCCGGACGAACCACGTCGGCTCGACGCGGTGCGCGGTGAGATCGCCTTGCAGGATGTGCGATTCGAGTACGTCGCGGGTCGGCCGGTGTTGCCCGGCCTGGATCTGGCGGTGCCGGCAGGGCAGACGGTGGCGCTGGTGGGCACGACAGGTGCCGGCAAGACCACGATCGCCAAGCTCGTCACGCGTTTCTACGACCCGACGGCGGGGTCGGTGACGCTCGACGGGGTGGATCTGCGCGGCGTCGCACAGGCTGAGCTGCGTCACCATGTCGTGATGGTGACCCAGGAGAACTTCATGTTCGGCGGCACGATCGCCGACAACATCAGGTTCGGTCGTCCCGAGGCCACCGACGACGAGGTGCGCGACGCGGCGCGGGCCGTCGGCGCCGACGCCTTCATCGAGGCACTACCGGAGGGTTACGCCACCGATGTCGCCAAGCGGGGTGGACGGCTGTCCGCAGGGCAGCGCCAGCTCGTCGCGTTCGCCCGGGCGTTCCTGGCCGATCCGGCGGTGTTGATCCTCGACGAGGCCACCTCGTCGCTCGACATTCCCAGTGAGCGCATGGTGCAACGAGCGTTGGAGACGGTGCTGGCCGACCGCACCGCGCTGGTGATCGCCCACCGGCTCTCGACAGTCCAGATCGCCGACCGGGTGCTGGTGCTCGAGCACGGCCGCATCATCGAGGACGGCTCGCCTGCCGAATTGGTTGCCGCCAACGGCAGTTACGCGAAGCTGCACCAGGCCTGGCAGGAGGCGCTGGCGTGAACCCTCACGGCAGCAGCCCGGCGCGCCGTGCCTTGGACACCGCTTCATGGCGGGTGTGGGCGCCGAGCTTGGTCGCCGCGCTGCGCAGGTAGCTCTTGACCGTCTCGGGCTTGAGCGAGAGCCGCTGCGCTGCTTCGGTATTCGTGCATCCGAGCGCGACCTCGGCCAGCACGTCGAGCTCACGCACGGTCAGCGCCGCAGCGGTCGATATGGTTTCCCCGGCCAGCGCGGAGGCCAGTTGCCCGGCCAGGTCGCGCAGCCGGCCCTGTAGCGCGGGTGGAGAGTCGGCAGCCAGGCTGCGCAGCCCGGCATGGACCTCACGGATCTGTTCCACGCCGATCGGATGAGCGCCGGCCGGGGCCTGGGCGTCTGCGAGTCGCAGTCGACGGTCCACCTCGTCGCGGATGCGCAGTTCGTCGCCCAGTGCGCGGGCCGAGGTGATCATCAGGTCGGCGGCACGGCCGCTGAACGGCGCTGACGAGCGGTAGGCGCCGTAGAGCATGGCGCGGGTCTGCCCGTCCACGAGCACCGGCACCGCGAGTACCGCCCGGATTCCTTCGGAGAGCACCGGCCGGTCGTAGTCGTGGGTGATGGTCACAGCGCGGCGGTAGTCGGCCACCGACATCGGCCGGGCCGCCACCATGCTGGCTCCACCGAGCCCCGACCTCGACCGCACCGCCAGGCCCCGCAGGTTCTGGGTGCGGGTGCCGACGAACTCGCTGAGCAGCAGCGTGTCGCCGTGAACCTCGCCGCCGAACAGCACCGGAACGTCTCCCTCGGTGGCCACCGCGCGCAGCGTCGCCCGCAGCGCGTCGGCGTCGCGGGGACGCAGCAGGGACCGAGGCGTCGGGGTCACGGGGCTCACCCACTTTCGGGGGTAGTGGACCGGCGAGTGTGACCTAGATCCTATTAGCCATGTCGAACACGGACAGATATCGCACCGCGCGCGACCAGCTCGTCGACCTCATCACCGACTACGACAAGGCGGTGGCCACGTTCCAGTGGCCCGAACTGACCGGGCAGTTCAACTGGGCGACCGACTGGTTCGATGTCGTCGCCGGCCGGAGCCGCTCCGGCGGGAGCGTCAGCTACCGCAATAACCGCACCGCGCTGTGGATCGTCGAGCAGGACGGTACCGAGCAGAAGGTGACGTTCGCGCAGATGGCGCGGCGCTCCGACCAGGTCGCCACCTGGTTGCGCGGGCTGGGGGTCGGCAAGGGCGACCGCGTCATCCTGATGCTCGGCAACCAGGTGGAGCTGTGGGAGTCGATGCTGGCGGTGGCCAAGCTGGGTGCGGTGATCCTGCCGACCACGGCCGCGCTCGGCCCGGACGACATCGCCGACCGCCTGGCCCGCGGCGGCGCCCGCTTCGTCATCGCCAACGCGTCGGACACCGGCAAGTTCGACGGCCTCGACGCCCAGTTCACCGGTGTCACGGTGGGAGGATCGGTACCGGGCTGGCATGCCTACGCCGACGCCGAGACCAGCGAGCCCGCCGGCTCGTTCGACCCCGACACCGCGGTCGAGGACCCGCTGCTGGTCTACTTCACCTCCGGCACCACGAGCCATCCCAAGCTGGTCCAGCATTCCCAGGTCAGCTATCCGGTCGGGCACCTGTCGACGATGGCGTGGATCGGGGTGCGCCCCGGTGACGTGCATCTGGCCATCAGCTCGCCCGGCTGGGCCAAGCACGCGTGGAGTTGCTTCTTCGCGCCGTGGATCGCCGAGGCGACCATCTTCGTGTACAACTACACGCGCTTCGACGCGACTGCCCTGCTGGAGCAGATCCGGCGCGCCGACGTGAGCACGTTCTGTGCCCCGCCGACGGTGTGGCGGATGCTGATCCAGGCCGAGTTGGGCGAGCGGCCCTCGGAGCTGCGCGAGATCCTGGGCGCGGGTGAACCGCTCAACCCCGACGTCATCGCCCAGGTGCAGCGCGCGTGGGGGCTGACGATCCGCGACGGCTTCGGTCAGACCGAGACCACCCTGCAGATCGGCAACACGCCAGGTCAGCCTGTCAAGGCAGGTTCGATGGGTCGACCGATGCCCGGCGTGCCGGTGGTGTTGATCGATCCGGTGACCGGTGGGGCGGCCGACGAGGGCGAGATCTGCCTGGATCTGTGCGCCAGCCCGCTGAACCTGATGACCGGTTACGTCGACGACGAGCAGCGCAACGCCCACGTCATGCGCGACGGTTACTACCACACCGGGGACGTCGCGAGCCGGGACGAGGACGGCTACATCACCTACATCGGCCGCACCGACGACGTCTTCAAATCGTCGGACTACAAGGTGTCGCCATTCGAATTGGAGAGCGTGTTGATCG
>Ga0310345_10004532_pt1 | contig 12574 bp, 12 predicted proteins | sample HC15DNA20500_MG_FD_204667 | JGI IMG/M metagenome (GOLD analysis project Ga0310345, IMG submission 204667) | Marine microbial communities from station ALOHA, North Pacific Subtropical Gyre - HC15-DNA-20-500_MG | ecosystem: Environmental > Aquatic > Marine > Oceanic | place: Pacific Ocean: North... | reverse complement strand
CTGTGTGAGGCAGGGAGCCGAACACAAGCCTCCAGGGATGGATTCACGGCGCGTCCTGGACACTGGCACCGAGACCGAACCGGGCTACGGGGTCCCAGCACTGGCTTTCCCACTAAAGCGCCATGACCCAAAAAAAGGCGGTGGGGTATCTCCCCAAAGGGTGAGCGAATTGCTACCTTGGGCGCCCGTTGCCTTCGCAACGGTCCCGGCGCCGTGTCGGCCCGGGTGGTTGCTGAGTACGGGAAGAGGACCCCCATGACCATCGACGCCATTCGCGTGGAAGACTATTACGATCCGGCGGTGTTCCGCCGCATCAAGGACCTGGCCGACACCAAGGAGACCCCCTTCGTGGTGATCGACACGGAAACCGTGGGCAAACACTACGATCAGCTGATCGAACAGTTTCCGTTCGCCAAGGTGCACTACGCGGTGAAGGCCAACCCGGCCGCCGAACTGATCAGCCTGTTGCGCGACCGGGGCGCCAATTTCGATATCGCCTCGATCTACGAGCTGGAAAAAGTCATGGGGCTGGGAGTGTCGGCGGAACGCTGCATTTTCGGTAACACCATCAAGAAAGCCCGGGACATCCGCGCCTTCTACGAAAAGGGCGTGCGCATGTTCGCCACCGATTCGGAGGCGGATCTGCGTAACATCGCCAAGGCGGCGCCGGGTTCCCGGGTGTACGTACGCATCCTCACCGAGGGCACCCACACCGCCGACTGGCCGCTGTCGCGCAAGTTCGGCTGCCAGACCGACATGGCCCTGGATCTGATGATCCTGGCCCGGGACCTGGGCCTGGAACCCTATGGCGTGTCCTTCCATGTGGGCTCCCAGCAACGGGACATCGGCGCCTGGGACGCGGCCATCGGCAAGGTCAAGATCATGTTCGAGCGCCTGCACGAGGAAGTGGGCATTGAGCTGAAGATGATCAACCTGGGCGGTGGTTTCCCGGCCAACTACATCGCCAAGACCAACGACCTGGAAACCTATGCGTCGGAGATTATCCGTTTCCTGAAGGAGGATTTCGGCGAGCAACTCCCGGAAATCATTCTCGAACCGGGTCGCTCCCTGATCGCCAACGCCGGCGTGCTGATCAGCGAAGTGGTGCTGATTTCCCGTAAATCGCGCACCGCCTTGCAGCGCTGGGTGTTCACCGACGTGGGCAAGTTCTCCGGCCTGATCGAAACCCTGGACGAAGCCATCAAGTACCCCATTTACACGGAAAAGAAAGGGGAAATGGAAGAGGTGGTGATCGCCGGCCCCACCTGTGACAGCGCCGACATCATGTATGAAAACTACAAGTACGGCCTGCCGCTCAACCTGGCCATCGGCGACCGGCTCTACTGGTTCTCCACCGGCGCCTACACCACCAGCTACAGCGCCGTGGAATTCAACGGCTTCCCGCCACTGAAGGCTTACTACATCTGAAAAAGCCGCCGAAGGGCGCTACGAAGCCCGGATCGTAGGAGCGGGCCCCGCCCGCGAAAGGGTGGCTTTTAGCCACCCGGCAGGATACCAGAGACCTTCAATACCGGATTTCCAAACCGGCGAACATCGGACCCACCGCCCAGTCCACGTAAATCGGAAGGGCGGCACCGTTGGCCTCGAGTCGGAAATCCGGTTCCCGCTCCAGGAAGGCGGTGGCGGTGTCCGGCCGGGTGCGCACGTTCAGTTCGGTGGTCAGCATGCCGGTGGCGAAGTTCACCCAGCCGTCGCCGGGGCGGTTGTCCTCCACGCCGATGGCCAGCCCGGCCAGCCCGTTGACGATCAGGCCGCCGAGGCGGCTTTGCCAGCGCCGCTGGCGGGCTTCCTCTTCGGCCAGCCCGGCGATCAGTATCCGCGTCGCGGCCCGCGCTTCCGGTGACCCCTTATCGTCCATGGCCTGATACTGCCGGTAGGCGTCGCCGTGGGAAGGCTCGAACAGCAGGGTGCCGGCCAGCCCCAGGGCCGCCTTGGTGGCGTTGATGTAGTCGTCGTAGCGCGCTTCCGGATCGTCGGTGTCACGGGCGTGCACCAGGGAATAGGCGCTGCTGCCGCCGTAGAAGGCGCCCCAACCCCACTGCCAGTAATGTGCCTGCTGCGCGCCCTGGCGCAGCGCCGAGGCCGGCCCCTCAGTGCTCTGCGCGTGCACCGCCTGGGTGAGCAGCAACAGAGTCAGCACGGGAAACAGGCGAAGGGACAAGATCATGGTGGCTCCTTCCTTGGGTGTGTGGGGTCGGCTGCGTTCATCTAAACCGCTTTGCGTCCGGTTGGCAAAAGCGGCAAGCTTTGCCCTCTCTTCTCCACGCTAGGAAGGCCATGTTCGGGCGAGTTCGAGACTGGTTGGAAGACCGCAAGCTGGCGCGTTTGCCGGTGACGCGAGGCCAATGGGAAAAGGCGGTGGCCGGCTGGCCGGTGGCGGCACGCTATCAGGGCGCCGACCGGGACCGGTTGTTTGATCTCACCCGGCGTTTTCTGGTGCGCAAGGAATTCGCCGCCGGCGGTGATTTCACCGTCACCGCCGATATGCAGCTGTTGATCGCCACCATGGCGGTGGTGCCGGTGTTCGGGCTGGGGCTGGACTGGTACGACGGCTGGTACACGTTGATCGTCTACGAGGACACCTTCGTGACACCGGACAACGAAATGGACGAGTTCGGTATCGTGCACGACGCCGGGCGGGAACTGGCCGGCGAGGCCTGGTTGCAGGGGCCGGTGATTTTGTCCTGGGGCGATGTGCTCGAGTCGGGTGGCGGGGACGGCTACAACGTGGTGCTGCACGAGCTGGCCCATAAGCTGGACATGCGCCGCGAGGGGCCCAATGGCGCGCCGCCCTTGCACGCCGGCATGGACCCGCAACGCTGGCACGACGTTTTTACCGAAGCCTGGCGGGCCCTGGAGCGGGCGGAGGAGGGCGGCGAGCCCTTTATCGACCCCTATGCCCTGGAAGATCCCGGCGAGTTCTTCGCCGTGGCCACTGAAAGTTTCTTCGAGTCACCCGCGCATCTTCGCCAGGTGCTGCCGGCGCTGTACGAACAATTGAGTCTCTTCTATCGGCAGGCTCCTTAGTCTAGAAAGCGGCCCAGCCGGTGTCGCAGTTGTTCGTTCTCGCGTCGCAGGGTGTCGATTTCCTCAAGCAAATCCAGGGCCAGAGCGACGCCGTGCCAATCCAGGCCCAGATCCTCATGCAGGCGCGCCGCGCGGCTGAACACCACCAGGGTCCGGTCGTCGAAACGCCAGGCACGCGCCGCGCCGGCCACCGGAGTGACGATGCCGACTTCAACGATTTCGATGATCGCCTGTTCGGGCAAGGATACGCGGCGGCACACTTCGGTCAGGGTCAACGTGTTCATTGTCCGGACTCCTTGGCGCGGCGCGTGTTGCCGCCGGCCCAATTGGCGCGGGGATTGAAATCGGATTGCTCGGCCAGGGTCCGCCATAGCGCGCGCTCTTGATCATTGATCCGTTCGGGCATCACGATTTTGATCACCGCGTAAAGATCGCCCGGGGTCTTCTTGCCCGCCAGCCCTTTACCTTTGACCCGCAAGCGCCGGCCGGTCTGGCTGGCGGGCGGCAGCGTCAGGCTCAACCGTCCGGTCAAGGTGGGCACCTCCAGCTTCGTCCCCAAAGCCGCTTCCCAGGGCGCCACCGGCACGGTGACGATCAGGTCGCGGCCGTCCAGGTCGAATACCGGGTGGGGCACCAGTCGCACGCGTAAATACAGGTCGCCGGCCGGCGCCCCCTGGGTGCCCGGCTCCCCTTTGCCTTTCAGACGGATGCGTTCGTTGTCGGCGGTCCCCGCGGGAACCGTCACGTTCAGGGTGCGGCCGTGCACGTTGATCGACTTACGGGTGTCGGCCACGGTGTCTTCCAGGAACAACGGCAGGTCCATTTCCAGATCCCGGCCCGGGCGCGGGCCACCGCGCCGCGCGAAGCCACCGCCGAACAAGGATTCAAAAAAGTCGGAAAATTCCGTCTCCTGGCCGCCGCCGGCAGCGGCGCCGGCGCCGTGCCAGTCCGGTGGCGGCTGGAAGCCGCCACGGGCATCGCGGAACTTGCGCAGTTGGTCGTACTCGGCGCGTTTTTCAGCATCCTTGAGCACCTTGTAGGCTTCCGCCACTTCCTTGAACTTGCGTTCCGCGTCGGCGTCGTCGTTGACGTCCGGGTGATACTTGCGGGCCAGTTTTCGGTAGGCGGCTTTAATCGCTTTGTCGTCCGCTTCCGGCGCGACCCCGAGAATCGTGTAGTAATCCTTGAATTCCATTGCCGCGGTGCTCCCAATGGCGGGCCTTGATGGCCGTTTAATGGCGGCGGGCCGGGCTTTTACAAGCCTTTACCAGCGCGGTGGGTGAGCTTTCCATCGCCGATGCTATCTTAGTGTTGTTCACCTGTTATTGACGAAAATCAGCTCTAACAAGCAACCGAACCAAGTGGGAAAGGGAGAACCGCTTGAGAATACTTGATACCACGCTTTTTTATACTCAGGCCAGCGGTGGCGTGCGTACCTATATCGACGGCAAACGCCAGGCGCTGCTGCGTCGGGACGACAGTAGCCATAAGGTGGTGATGCCTGGCTCGGCGGTATTCTTCGACGGCGATTTTGTGTCCTTGCCGGCCATGCCGTTGCCGATGGCACCGGGTTTCCGCTTTCCGCTGCGTCTCGGTTTATGGAGCAACATCATCGCCGGTCTGCAGCCGGACGTGATCGAAGCCGGTGATCCGTACACGCCCGCCTGGGCGGCGCAGCGGGCGGCCCGGTTACTGGACGTGCCGTCGGTGGGCTTCTACCACTCGGACCTGTTAACGCTGGTCCATCACCGGGTCGGCCGCTTTCTGGATCCCGGCACCCGCGCCTATATAAAACGGCTTTATCAGGGCTTCGATCTGGTCTTGAGTCCCAGCCGGCTGATGGCCGAGCAGTTGCATCGTTGTGGCCTTGACGAGGTTCAGGTGCAGCCTCTGGGCGTGGATTTGCAAGCGTTTCAGCCGCAACGGGCCAAGCCCAATGCACGTCGGGCGCTGGGGATTTCCGATGATCAGCACCTGCTGGTGTTCGCCGGACGGGGCACCCAGGAGAAGAATATTCCGGTGCTGTTGGACGCCATGCGTTCGCTTGGGCCCGATTATCATTTGCTGCTTATCGGCACCGGCCTTCAGCCCGAGGCGCCGGCCAATGTGTCGGTGATTCATGAGTTTTGCCGGACCCCGGAAGTGGCCGGCTGGATGGCCGCGGCCGATGCCTTGCTGCACGCCGGTGACCAGGAAACCTTCGGCCTGGTGGCGCTGGAAGGCATGGCCAGTGGCTTGCCGGTGGTGTGCGTTGATGCCGGCGCCTTGCCGGAGGTAGTGCCCGAGGAATGCGGCCGCCGGGTGCGGCCCAACGACGGCGCCGCCATGGCCGCCGGGGTGCGCGATCTGTTTGAACACGATGACCCGCGAGCGGTGGGCCGGCGCGCCCGGGCCCACGTGGAAACGCGGCACAGTTGGGACGCGGTGGCGGACAGCCTGCTCGGTCATTACCGGCGCGTCCTTGGCGATCACGAGCAGCCGGTATTAGCATCCACCCATGAATCGCATTCCTGACGGCCAACCGGCCTTTATGTTGTCGCTGCACGACGTGGCTCCGCACAGCTGGCCGCTGTACCAGTCGTTCCTGCGAGAGTTGCAGCGGCCGGGCACGCTGGTCAGCACGTTGCTGGTGGTGCCGGACTTTCACCGCCGCCATCCGGTCGAGCGCTCGCCGGCATTCTGCCGGGCGATGGCCGAGCGCCAGACCGCCGGCGATGAATTGGTGTTGCACGGCTGGTCGCACAGTGACGAGGGCCGCAGGCCCATCGGCCCGCGGCAGTGGGTCCGCCGGCGGGTGCTCACCCACGAAGGGGAATTCTCCGCCCTCGACGAAGCCGCCGCCTATGCCCGCATACGCGACGGCCTAGCACTATGCAGGCGCCAGGACTGGCGGGTGCGAGGGTTCGTGCCGCCGGGCTGGTTGAGCAACGAGGCCAGCCGTCGCGCCATTCGTGACGCGGGTTTCGACTACCGTACCGATGCCGGGGCCCTGTACCGCCTTGCCGACGGCGCGCGTCTGCCGCTGCCCACGGTGGTGATGTCGTCGCGTTCCTCGTGGCGACGGCGCTGGTTTGAACGTTTGAACGAGTGGCGGCTGAGCCGGTTCGAACACCGCCCGATAATCCGCCTGGCGTTGCATCCGGTGGACTTGCGCCACGCGGAAAGCCGTGACTTCTGGCGGCGTACCATTGATGCGCTTAGTACACGCCGCCGCTGTGTCACCAAGGTGCAGTGGTTGCTGGAACAGGAGCGCCTGCCGGCGGGGGGCTCCGAGTCTCTATGACGCGGCATTGGCGCTGGCTGTTCGCGTTGGCGCTGCTGGTCGGCGCGGCGGTGCCGTTCGTGCTGGGCGGCGACCAGGTGTTGACGCGGCTGCGCGCCGTGCCGCTGGGGTGGCTGGCGCTGCTGGTGGCTATGATCGCGGTGTGCTGGAACCTGAATGCCTGGCGGCTTCGCTTGATGCTCAACGGCCGGGCGCCGGGCCTGGGGCACGGCGCCGCCCTGGCCACGGTGATGGCCACGGAGTTTACCCTTAACGCCACGCCCGGCGGCAGCGGGGCGCCTTTTACCCTGGCCGCGTTGCTGCGCCGGCACGGTGTGGCGCCGGCCCAGGCCACGGCGGTACTGGCCGTGGATCAGCTCACCGATTTGCTGGTGTTCGCGGCTCTGTTACCGACGGTGGCGCTGTACGGCCTGGCCCGCTATCTGGACCTGACCGCCTGGTGGCAGGTGGCGGTGCCGTTCGCGCTGATGCTGGCCGCGCTGGCCGGCGTGGCGCTGCTGGCCCGGTTTCAACGCCGGGTGCTGATCGTGTCCGGGGATTTCCTCGCCTGGCTGGGGCTGCGCCGGCGTCGGCGTTTGCGCCTGGCGCGGGCGGTGCTGCGGTTCCGCCGTGGCCTGGAGGAAACCCTGGCGGTGCCGCGCCGACGCCTGTTGCTGATGTTCACCCTCTGCCTGTGCCATTGGCTGCTGCGCTACTCGGTGATCTACATCGCGGTGTTGGCGCTGGGTGAGCATCTCGACTGGGTGTACGGCTTTTTCGTGCAAATGGTGGCGATGGGGGCCGGTCACCTGACCCTGTTGCCCGGCGGCGCCGGGGGCGCGGAGGTGGCCGGCGCGGCGCTCTTGAACCCCTGGCTGACGTCGGTTACCGCCGCCACCGTGATTGTGGTGTGGCGGTTCTTCACCTTCTACTGGTACCTGATCGCCGGCGGCACGGTGATGCTGTGGCTGGCGGCTCGCACCGGGCAGCCGCTGCTGGACGGCAAATAGGCACCGTCCATGAATAAGGTGCCCCGGACACCGGCAAGTCCGGGCCGGGGCGGATTGCCCCCCAAGGGCAAAGCAAAAACGGTTACAGGCGGTACAGGAACTCGGGACCGGGGTACTCGCCGCCATGGTCCTCGCCGATCTCCTGCTCGATCAGCTGGTTGGTCCGGGCGTTGAGCGCCAGAATCCGCTCTTTCATGGCGTCCGCATCGGGACGCGCCGCCAGATTGACCAGTTCGTCCGGATCCTGGTGGGTGTCGTAGAGTTCCAGATCGTTATGAGCGAGCAGCGTGTCCCAATCCTGGGGCAGGTGGTGGCTGTCGGGGCTGAAGTAGCGGGTGAATTTGTAACGGCCGTCAAACACGCCACGGTGCAGCCCCCGGTTGCCCAGCTCCGGCCCCAGCCGTAGCTGCTTGAGGAAATCCCCCATCAGTTTCACCGGAGTGATTTCGTCGCCTTCCCGGGCCAGCCGCTGGGTGGCTTCTGGATCGGTATAGAGCAGCACGCCGTAGGCGAACAGAATGCCGTCCTGGTCGCGGCGGGTGGCCTGACCGGTGAGCGCCGGGCTCAGGTCCACGCCGGGTGTGTCGGTGGCGGTTTTGCCCTCCGTGGCCAGGCCCACGAGAGTGGGCACCAGGTCCAGCGCCGAGCCCAGATTGTCCACGGTGCGGCCGCCGCCCACGTCCGGGTGGCTGACGATCAACGGCACCCGGCTGTTCTCCTTGTAGGTCACCGGGCCCTTCTGGCGCAGACCGTGGGCGCCGGCCATTTCGCCATGGTCGGCGGTGTAGACGATGATGGTGTTGTCCAGCTGGCCGCTGTCCTCCAGCGCCTGCAGAACATGGTCCACCTGACGTGACACGTCGCGGATGCAATTGAAGTAGTAGCTTTGGTTGGCCCGCCAGGCCGCCTCGTCGCCCTTGTCCATATGACCGTAGATGCTGTCGATGACCTGGGCGTAGGAGCGGTGGCACCAAGGCTTGTCGCGTAATGTTTCCTTGGCGAAGGAAGCGGGCAGCGGCAGGTGGGACCAGTCTTTCTTGTAGATCGGATCGTTCGGCGGTGGTCTCAGCGGCGCCATGAAGCGGGGATTGGCCCGGGATTGTTCCTGCTTCTCGCCGGACGAGAAGAACATGATGTCGTGGGGGTTCACGAAATTCACCGCCAGCAGCCAGGGCTTGTCCAGCGTCTGACTGTCGCGCATCAGCCACTGGCTGGCTTCACCGGCCACCATGCGGTCGGCGATGTAACCCTGCCAGACCGAACCGTGCACGTCCCCGGTGAGGTTGTAGTCACTGAAGCCGTAGGGCTCCAGCGCCTTGCCCCGGCTGGGGTAGCTGCCGTACATAAGCCCCGGTCCGTCCTCGATATCCGACAGATGCCATTTGCCCTTGTAGGCGGTGTGGTAGCCCAGGTTCTGAAAAATATGGCCGAGGGTCGGCAGGTCCTTATTGAAGCTCGGAAACGGCGGCGCGTGCAGATTGGCGGTCATGCCGGTGTGCATGGTGTGCTGGCCGCTGTACATCACCGACCGCGACGGGGAGCAGGGCGACGTGTTCACGTAATACTGGTTGAAGCCGGTGCCCCGGTTGAGCAGCTTGTCGTGGGCCGGCAGGTCCAGTCCGCCGGGCAGATCCATCCAGGAACGTTCCTGGTCCGAGACCAGCAGCAAGACATTGGGCCGACTCTGCTTGCGCGATTTAATGCTGGCCTTGAGGGACGGCGCGGTGGCCAACGCCGCGCCGCCCAGGGCCAGGTTTTTCAGAACGGTGCGCCGGGTCACTTCACTCATGGGGCTCTCCGGTGGATGGCGGTTGTTGTTGTGTGCCGGTATCGGCGGGCAGTATGGCGCGGGTATTCATTACTGTGTTGCATGAGTCTATGCTTGGTTTGATTGATGACGACGCAAGGAGAGGCCCGTGTGGCAGCTACAGGAACTGGCCCGCTTCCGGGCGGTATACGACCACGGCAGCCTGTCGGCGGCGGCGCGGGCGCTGGGACTGTCCCAGCCGGCGTTGACCCGCAGCTTGCAACGCCTGGAGCAGAGCGCCGGCGCGCCGCTTTTCGAGCGTCACACGCGCTCGCTGCGCCCCACCGAGCTGGCCGACACCATGCATCGGCAGGTCACCCGGATTCTCGACGAGGCGGGCGGTCTGGACCGCCTGGTGGAGGCGTTTCACGACGGCCGTAGCGGCCTCGTGCGGATCGGCTGCGGCCCGTTCGTGCCGGACCTGCTGTCCCAGCGGCTGGCCGGGCCGCTGCAGCGGTCACGCGGCGCCCGGGGCGCGGGCGTGCGTCTGGAGGTGCACAGCGACCACTTCGAGGCGCTCTGCGAGGGCCTGTACGCCTACCGCTATGATTTTCTGGTCTACGACGGGCGCAAGCGGGACGCGTTGCCCGATCATGATGATGTGGAGGAGTTGCCGCTGGTGCGGCTGCCGTTGAAGGTGGTGGCGCCGGCGGCCTGGCTGTCGGGTAACGCGGCCGCCGCCGCCCGCGATGCGGAGGCGGCGCTGACGTTCATGGCGGAACGGCCCTGGGCGTTGCCCAGGGTGGCGCCGGAATACCGTCGACGGATCGCGCCCTGGTTCCGGGACTTGCTGGTGGCGCGGCGCGGTGCCGAATTTCAGATGGCCACGATCAGTTCCTGCCTGGCGCTATGCCGGGGCGGCCGGGCGGTAACGGTGGCGCCGCTCAGCCTGATTGAGGACGATCTGGAAGCGGGGCGCTTCAAGGTATTGCCGCTCGACGCGGGCGTGACGGTGTCGGTGTGTGCGTATCGATTGCGTTCGCATCCGCTGTCGCAGGCCGCCGGCGAGGTATGGCGGCTGCTCAAGCGGGGTGCCTTGGGACCCTCGGAGTGAGGGAGGGGCGGGCCTGGAGCGCCCCGGCTTACAGGGGCTCCAGGTGGTCGTGCATGGCCAGTGCCTCGGTGTTCTCGCGGTTGGCGAGGAAATCCGGACGTGGTTGATGGCCGCAGTAGGGGTCTTCCAGGGTGTTGTCCACGCTGTTGTACACGAAGAACAAATTGGAGCGTGGCCAGGGCGACAGGTTCTTGTTGGACGCGTGCAGGGTGTTGCACTCGAACAACAGCAGTGAACCCGGCGGTCCCTTGGGCGCCTGAATGCCGCCCTGTTGGGCCAGCTCGGCCAGATTTTCCTGGCTGGGCACGCCCAGACGCTGACTTTTCAGCGAATCCTTCCAATTGTCCTTGGGCGTGGCCCCCTGGCACGGCACGAAGTATTGGTGCGAGCCGGGGATCAGCATCAGCGGCCCGTTGAACTCGTTATTGTCGGTGAGCATGATCGAGGCGCTCACCGCGCGCATGCGCGGCATGCCGTCCTCGGAGTGCCAGGTTTCGAAATCGGAATGCCAGTTGAAGCCACTGCCCTGGAACCCGAATTTGTCGTTGATGCGCGACTGGTGAATGTACACGTCTCCGCCGAGAAGTTGGCGCACCATGCCAAGAATCCGCGGATCGCGGGTCAGCTCGTCGAACCGGCGGGAAATTTCATGCATCTGAAACACCGAGCGCAGGTCGCCGGACTCCGGGTCCGTGATCGACTTGTCGGATTTCATCAGCTCGGTGTCCTTGGCCATGTCCTTCAATTCGTCGAAGAACGGGCGCATGCGTTCCTGGGAAAAGAACCCCTCGAACCATAAAAAGCCGTCGCGCTCGTAGTGCGACAGGGCCACTTCGTCCAGGGGGCCTTCCCAGCGTGCCTGGTTACGGGCGTGGACCACCGGGTCCAGTCGGGGGAAGCGATCATGATGCTGTTCATGCCGCGTCGGAAAGAAATCTTCACGGGTCATGTTGTGCTCCTGCGAGAATCCGTTTTCGAAGGTACTGCCACGACGTGACCGGCGTTGCCGGGGCGCGGCGGGCATCGGCGGTATTGTCTCGATCGCCGCGATCCGCCGTCATCCGCATTCAATATTTCTTTACAGGGAGGATGTAAAAATCAGGTGAAGGCTATTTTATCAGCGCCTGAACCTCGCGGAAACGCGGGTGGCCGGCGTCGCCCAGCCACTCGAAGGCCGCCATCTCCAGGGTCACCAGCGTGACGCCGGCGCGGCTCAGGCGTGCCAGTGCCGAGTCCTTGTCGGTCCGTCGGCGGGCGCCGACCGCGTCCTCCACTACGAACACCTCAAAGCCCAGGCGTTGCAGACCAAGCGCGGTCTGCAGTACGCACACGTGGGCCTCGCAGCCGCAAAGCACCACTTGGCGCCGCTCCGACAGCGCCGTGGCACGCAGCGCTTCGCTGGCGTCGAAACGCGTTTTCGATACGGTTTCGGCGCACAGCCGGCGGATCGACGGCACGTTCTCGCCGAGTTTGTCGGGGCTTTGCTCGGTGCCGATGATCGGCACCGCCAATAGCGCGGCGATACGACCGAGCGTCACCGACCGGGCCACCAGTTTCTGGCCGTGGTGGATCGCCGGCAGCAGGCGGGGCTGATAGTCGATCATCACCAGGGTCGCGTTGTCGGCGTCCATCATCATGGTGGTCTCCGCTTGTGGGAACGGGCCTTGTAGGAGCGGGCCCTGCCCGCGAAAGGGTGGCCTCAGCCACCCGGCAAAGGTTGCCCCGCAGGATACCAGAGATCCGATTCGTCAGGTGTTCGGTGCTTCCGGGACGCGGTGGATCCCTCCATCCGGGGGCGCGGGTCTGTGTTAGGCCCTTCCGGGAACGCCGCGAGTACGTCCCTGTAGGCTCCCTGTCGAACGTCCTGTTCTCCAGGGTCCCGGAAGGGCCTAACACAGACCCGCTCCGGTGGAAGATTCAAGCGCCTCGGGTTATCGCTGGCGCCCAACCTTTCTGCGAGCCTTGGAGGTTTGCCCCCAAGGAAGGTTAGGTCTCGGTGCCAGTGTCCAGGACTGTGTGAGGCAGGGAGCCGAACACAAGCCTCCAGGGATGGATTCACGGCGGGTCCTGGACACTGGCACCGAGACCTAACCGGGCTACGGAGTCACAGCACCGGCGGTCCCGGAAGGCGCCACCATTGCACCGCGTCTCGGATACGGAGCACCGAACACCGGAACAAAAAAAGCCCCGCCGAAGCGGGGCTTTTTATCGCCGTGCGCCCGTAGGCGCCGACACCGGATCAGCTCGCTTGAGCCACCGGAATCTTCACGGTATCCGCCACGTTCTGATATTCGTCCATGCGGTCGAAGTTCAGGTAGCGGTAGATCTCACCGGACATGGCGTCGATGGTGCCGGCGTACTCCATGTATTCCTCGGCGGTGGGCAGCCGGCCG
>Ga0310345_10004531_pt1 | contig 12574 bp, 13 predicted proteins | sample HC15DNA20500_MG_FD_204667 | JGI IMG/M metagenome (GOLD analysis project Ga0310345, IMG submission 204667) | Marine microbial communities from station ALOHA, North Pacific Subtropical Gyre - HC15-DNA-20-500_MG | ecosystem: Environmental > Aquatic > Marine > Oceanic | place: Pacific Ocean: North... | reverse complement strand
TCCGCGTTGAGCACGACCGCCTTCTGATCCGGTCCGACAAGATATGGGGGCGCGTCGAGTGGTTGTTGTGTGAAAGCCATTGGTTATATCTTCACTCTGGTTTGTTCCAGACTCCTCCTACGATTAAGGTCGCCACCAAGGCCCGTTATCACCCAGTTCACCATCTGGTGTACTACCTTCCGGCGGGTCGGTGGGATGCCACTGTGGCGCTGCGCCACTCGCACCGCTGCCTCCGATGATGTCAACCACCTGAACGAATTTGCCGTTATACAACGGTGTGGGACTCTTATACGCTATTGCGTCGATAGCGTGGCCACCGTATTGTTTTTGCGCACCCGACTTCGTAACATGCCCCCATTCAGGTCCCAATGCTTCGACCACTGCGTTAGTAAATGCCCCACTCCCGTGTAGGCTACTGCTAGTCTCATCGACCAAATCCCAAGGTTGGCCATCAAGAGGGGATGTGCGACCATGGACATCAAATACGGTGGCGCGCTCGTTTGGTATGCTACCGTCTGGCGCGCCGTGGGTGGTGCCGGTGGTGCCGGTGGTGCCGAGGAGGCTGCCTGGGATGTACCCAGCCAATTCATCTATTGGTGGTTCCTTTTTATCCACGAATATCGCCACGTCGGGTTGCGAATAACTATCTGCTAACATTCCCACCGTAAAGCTGGTCCCCCCAAGTACGACATTTTTCGGGACCGGACCGGGAGGCGTTGTTACGAACGCCCCGTAATAGTCCGCCCGCGTCAGATACTCGACCAGAGGCAAGTTCTCGGGAACGGTATGCACCGATGTCGGCGTCGTACGATTTCCTCCGAGTGCAGGGCCCACCGTTTCGGGGATGTCTTTCAGCGCCTTGCGTGTATCCATATGCGCCTGATACTGTACAGCATCCTGCACTTCTTCGGGCGTATCGAACAGCACTTCACGATAGTCGAGGGCTGCTTGTGTAGTGGCGTGATAGATGAGCGGGTTGCCCAACGGATTGTCGCGAGGTTTCGACAGCTTCGTTGGATTCAACGGATCAAACTCAGGCAATTCCTGGGCATAATCGGTCGGTGGCGGCGACTGGACGCCCTTCGCTACCTCCAGGCCTGCTAACACTTTCATTGCACGTGCGGTGTTGCCGCTATCAATGTCTTGGAGGAGTTGCTGCTTGCCCAACTGTTGTTGATCCGCCGTCAGCCTTCCCGCGAGCGGATAGTCTCGTCCGTATTCTGCCGGCATGAACCGAACCGCAAGCCCACTCATCGTCGCCACAGGCACACCCGGCAGTTTAGCATAACGCAAATCTATCAACTTACCATCTAACTTCGCTCTTGTCTTGGCACGAAGATTGATATTTTTTGCAAAGACATTAAAATCTTTCTTCGTCTCGATATTAATGCTTTCATCGCTCTGAAGATGCACTTCACCCTGCGCATGGACGGTCGCATTCCCATCGACGGAAATGTTACAATCTCCCTTGACTTTAACATTATAGTCGCCCATGCTAATCTGATAGCCATGGGACATGCACTTATACACCACTTTTCCGTCAGGATGCATCTCACAAAACGACCCCGAGCGATGGAAGATATGGACACGTTCCGCGCCTGGTGTATCGTCCCACTCCTCTATAAGTCCCGATGCTGTCTGGCGAACGTTATTAAAAGGATACTGTCCACCATACGGCGGTTCGGGTTCATTCCAGACGCCTCCAGCCGATGCACCACCCTGCTTATCCGCAAAAAGCATGTTCAGTTCTCTATGGTACCCCGGCAACGTCATATAACTTTTTAGAGGAGCCAGCTTACTGGTCAGGTGACGGTTCCAGAAGCTGGGCGCACCAGAACCGACAGCAACACCCGATACCAACAATCTCCGCTTGTCTCTAAGGGCGCGGTCAAGCTGCGCGGCCGCACCGCCCTGCGCCAAGCGCGAAAGGGATGGACGATCAATATCGTCCTTTTGTGGGTTGGGAATGCGATTGCGATTTTCTGTAATGATGACACCGACCGGGGTCGCGGCCGACGCAATGGACGCGAACTGTCCCGCCATCGCGGCGATTCGTGTTTGTCGCTGTCTGAGTTTTGTTGCGAAGGCAGTTATACTCGCCGGCGAGATGTTCCCCGCCCTCATACCAGAAGGTTGTACTAAATCGTCAGCAGTAAAGAATGTGTTATCTGGCAGTGCGTCTGTAGAACGATGCACCACATCCTGTATCGAGGTGTGCCCTTTTTGTAGTGCGGTCGAGGCTGCATTAAAGTCTTTAGCAGCGTCCGTCAATGACGAAGAAAACGCAACCGCAGACTCACGCGATTGAATGGCAAACTTAGTCGCCGTAAAAGCACCGCTGGTCATCGCCGCAGCGCCGGAGACAGCACCAAGTAACCCTGCCTTGCCGAACTTTGGGGATGCTGGCGCAGCGGCTCGACCCAGTGGTGGCTCCGCACCTAAGGCGAGTTCGGCAAGAGTCCGCAGATCACGAAACCCAATATTGAGATTAGCCATCTGTTATGATTCCACCGGTTGGGTAATGGCGGGGAGTACACCAAAGATGATGGGCTGTTGCCCGGCATGTGCATCTAAAAAGAATCCAACCACCCAATCTCCCTCCTTATAATTAGGGTGCATTCCGGCATGCGTAACTGGTACCAACACATACGCCCACGGGAGATCCTCAGTGGGTACCGTCTTCGTATCCTTATCGTGCCACCCGAAGATACGCACCTTGCATCGCCCAGCTTTCAGCGGGTCGTCTTTAACATTTTCAACGACACCAATAAACCAAACGAAGCCGTCCAGCCCAAGTCGATGTGAAATTGTGTCTAATGTCATAATATACTCTATTCTGGCGCGTCTGGATATGGTATCAACGGCGCACCCAACGAATCGCGTGACGCTTCAATGTGCATACGGTACTCCATCACCCCTGTCGCGATTTGGACGAGATTGTGCCGTACAGCCGTTACAAGATGGCGACCGCTATGATATGGTGTGGGGTTCTGTACCCCGGGCGCACACAAATTTGGATGTGCATTTTCGAGTAGTCTCGTTGAAGGATAATTCAAAATAGCTACCGTGCCGGCACGCAAATTGGGCCGACCCGGCACTTCCAATACCGTGCGAAGATGTTGAATTTCACGCAATTGTCGATTGCGCAGTACGACCGCTTGGTATATACGATTGGGCGAGGTTGGTCCCTCGCTTTGCAATCGATACGCGGATTCTGAACTCGTCGTGTCCGATAGCACAGTGAATAGTTTGGTGTTGCGGTCAACACCCTGATCAAAATTGTCTGGGTAAAGAGGATATTCGGCTAAGTGGTCGTCTTTGAATGTTTCGAATGTTTCGGTATATCGCGAATCCTCTTCCGCGAATGTTCGCGCAAAGAAATCTAAATGCAACATCCGGCTGCGAAGCACGCCGGTCGTAACATCGGACAGCACATCAAACGTCTGCTCTTGCTGAAGTCGAATAATGCTATTAAACGCTCGGGCTTCGTTAATGGCCTGCGCAGTCGGAGGCGCATTGACCTGGAAGGTTGCGACTTCATTGCCCTTCGAATACTGTTGTAGAATCCCACGAATGCTCCTAAAATAAAATCCGTCTAGTGTTTCGTAGAAGAGAAAATTACAGGCATACGGCGCCTCTTCTGTCAACGAGCGTCTCGTAAAGTAATTGATGGCTTGTAGTGGCGTATAGTTGGGAATAAGGACATCAATCGTTCCCGACGTGTTCTCTACAATAGCAAGACGTGTATCATCGATGCGTAACCGCGTCTCCATGATTTTTTCGACAGCCTTCGCGCACGTCTCCGTAAACCGCTCGGTCATGCGCGAGGATATGCTTGTGGCAAATTCTGGTGAGACCAACTCTAATGAATAGATTCGTTCTTCGTTTCTTGGAAACGTTTGATTGCCAACCTTACGAATACGAAATATTCGAGCAAAGACCTGTTCGGCGAGTTCATTATTTGGATCTGGATCTTGGTAATCAATAGCAAACTCAACAATCAGATATTCCGTTCCCACCAACGGAAAAAGTTCAAGGTACCCATCTGATTCCTTGAGCCGCACCGTCCCAGAAAGTGTGTTCTGAAAGATGCTTTCGTAGATATCTATCGACACTACACTCGCAGAGATATCTTGACCACCAGCCGTTTCGAGACGATCCTGAGTCGGGCCATCGATTCCTCGCAGAGACAGTCCTGGCGACCAAACACTACATCGGCGAAGTTTGACCTGACGAGGCGCAGTTAAGGGTGTTGCCATATTATGTACGATACAATGTCTTCAGCGCATTATCCAAACCGGCGAGGGTGGATGTGGGCACGACTTTGATTCGTCGTTTCGTGTCGTTGTCCTCGACCTCTTGGGTATAGGGTGTATTGGTCGTTCCCTGTCGCGCACCCAGACCCGCATAAGTTGTTGCGTCGACGCGGTCGCCCTCAGTCGTATAGTAGAACTTCGCGGCACTCCAGGCCGCGTCTGTGCGCGTTCCTTGCTTCTGTGAATTCGTCAGGCTGCCATATTTGCCTATCAGATACAGTTCAAATTCCTCATTCATCATTGGCCAATCATACAGCGACATGATATTGTTTACCAGCAACACCACCCACGTATATTTCACATCTCCATACACCTTGTGCGCCACTGTGTCTGGGCGATCACCTTCGCTAATCTCATAATCGTGCATTATTGCGGTATGCTGCCGCAGCCGTTCCACAATTCTGGCGCGTTGGGTAATATTTGTGATCGTGGATTGGACCATCGTATCACGTGTCGCCCCAAACACATAGGGAACGGTCTCTTGGTGTTGAAAAAAGTTCATGGTTACTCTGGTTTTGAAAGTAATTTATGGTGGCGTGACGCCTAGATCATACCAATACTTCTGGACGGCTGTCATCGCGCTCTTCAGAATCACGCCGCTGCTGGTGACCACAGTGCCCCCCAGTTCCCGTGCTTGCTCGTTGGTCATGGGCCCGTTAGGATCATGAGGCGTCGATGGGTCACCGTGCCACATTGATTTGTTATAACTGTCGCGTCCTTGGAGCCGCACTTCTTTGAAGTCCAGAGTCAACGAGGTTGACGCAGGATAGTAAGCCCCCACGAATGCAACACGTTGGCTGCTGGCATGATTGATAGTACAGCTAGTGAGTACCGACCGGTCAATTTTATTGATGTGAGGTGACTGCGACTTCCCTCCACCAGTAATCAACGTGATATCAAATTCATAGGGATATCCAATAAAATACGAATCCAACTGCACGCTGCCGTCCTGCGCACTGCCGTATTTTGGCAGCATATAAAACTGAAACAGGTTCAAAATTTGATTGATATTCTCGGCTTCACGTTGATTGCGGGGAATTAACGTAAAAGTGAACGTGTGAGTTCGATACTGCACCCTGTTAAAAAGCATGTCCAAGCGCGGATCGACCTGTTGACCAAACATAGACTGTAATATCGCTTTTCCGTCGCCGCCGGCAGTAGCCGTACTGATCAGTGGCGTGATCAACTTCGCCGCCACATCAATTGCCGCTCCTCCCAGTCCGGCGGGAATGGCATCCTTGAGTTTCTCTACTATATTCGCACTCGTTGGTGGATCACCAGTCGCAAAGGATTCTATTATCGCACCGCCTATAATACCAATCTCCCTCTCGTCCCAATTGACAGCCGTCGCTGTATTCAACGCATCCGCAGGCATATATAGCGCCGCAGACGCGACTGTATCATCCGGCGTTTCGGCCTCACCGACATTACCTCGACGGCCGAGATGTCGTCCTTTCTTCGCCTCAAACAACATCTGCTTTTCATGAGGCGGATGACCAATGTCGATGGGATACCTATGAACCACGGGCCCAAATTTGGGCGCGGGCTGGCCAGCCCGCCATGAACGAAGGGCATCCATGTGTCCCGCTGACCCGGCCGGGTTGACCGGCGTTTCATGAGGCATTATAGCGCCCCGCTAAATAGATGATGAGTATGCATTCTAGGAGTATTTAGCAGATGGCCTACAAGGGTGTTTTTCATCCTCGTAATCCCGACAAGTATGTTGGGGATGCGGCCGGAATCGTCTATCGCTCTAGTTGGGAACGGCGATTCTTCATGTATTGCGACGAGACACCCGGCATTCTTCGCTGGGCGTCTGAGGAGTTCTGTATTCCGTATATCTCGCCGGTGGACAATCGTGGGCATCGATATTTTCCTGATGTCTGGTTGGAAGCACAAACTAAACATGGGCCGAAGGTTTATCTCATTGAGATCAAACCGAAAGCCCAGACGCAACTGCGTGTCGTCAAACGAAAGACCAAACGCTACTATCGCGACGCCTCCCAAGTGGCGATCAATCACGCCAAATGGGAAGCTGCGACCAAATTCTGTGCTGCCGCTAATCGTGCATGGATATTTATGGTGCTCACCGAAGATCATCTCTTTGGAAAACTGAAATAATGGCCTCCGTCAATATCTTCGAATCTCTCCGTGCCCGTGTGGAGGAGAGCGACGGGCTGCTGCCGCAAGAACGTCGCGCAATACGTTGGTTCCAGAACTACAGTAGCGAACTCCAGTCCTGGCAAGCGGAGCATCGGGGCGAGACATTCAACGCCGTTTCGACATCCAAGTTTGACAAACGGCTTATTTCGCCTAAAGCGGCAATCATGGGGTGCCTCTACTTCTTTCTATATGTCCCGTTACATGCGGATAAATTGCCCCATTATGACAGATTCCCATTGGTCATCATCCTCGAAAAAGATGAGAGGGGGTTTCTCGGGCTGAATTTACATTATCTCCCCTATCGAGTTCGCGCCATGTTCTTCGATATGTTGCACAGCGAACGATTGATGCGCACAGGCAACCCATTCCGTACGCGACTGCGGGTAACATATGAGTTGTTCAAGAACGTCACTAAATATAAAGCCTTCAAGCCTTGCGTGAAACGGTATCGCTATAGTTCTATGCGAACCGCATTACTGCAAGTTGGTGAGACGGAATGGGACGTAGCACTCTTTTTACCGGTCGAGCAATTTGCGAAGACCACTCGTTTGGATGTCTGGAATAAATCGCTTGCAGACTTGGAAAACTAATGGCATATTTTAATATCGACAGCTTCTTAAACGGTGTCATCGGCGAAAACGGACTTCAGAGAAGCACCCAATTCCGTTGCCGGATTCCTGTGGCCAACATCGGCGGAGGCGGCAGAATGGGGCGCTTTCTCAATAGGCGGTACCCTGAAGCGTGTACATGGCTAGCAGAGGGACTGCTGTGCGAACAAACACGCACGCCGAGTCGGTCGTTTGATACTACAACATTGAGTATCTATGGGCTTCAAGAGAAATATCCGGTGTTCACAACTTACACCGACCATGAATGTCAATTCTATACACCACTAGTAAAACGTGGCGGTAAGCATTACAATGATGTCGCAGCCCTCTTTCACGAATGGCAAAATGTTGTTCAAAGACGCACCCTTCCCGGTGGTGGTGACGCCGGCATGCTCTTGATGTTTCCTGATGATTATCGACTGCAAGCAGGTATGATCCTAGACCAATTTAGCGCATACAATGAAAAGAGACGCGGGGGCCTTTTGGGGGTTAATGTCAACGCACAGGGCAACGTGCGCGATGGCATACGGCGTTTCAATCAAGTAAGCCGGTGGTTCAACGGTCCTCAAATTCCGGATCGATTTCGGTGGGAGTGGGGGAATGGAGAGGATGGTGATTCCGAGGAAACACTCTCATACGAATTCTTCAACGTCTTTCCCCAAACCGTACAGTCTTCCGAAGTGGATTGGGCCGGAATGAACGAATTTCAAAGAGTCACCGTATCCTTCACCTATTCCTATTGGCATTTGAAACAGACGGCCGCCGGCAGCCAGATCGACGTTGGCGAACAACTTGAGTGGGGCCGCTTCGGCGATGAACACAACTTAGACCCAAACAAAACGAACTATTACATGAATGGTCGATGATAAGTTAGTAACATCTCAAATACACCCAAGGAGCAATGAATATGAGTTTACCGCAGATCGTCACACCCGAATATACGCTTCAGTTGAATAGTATTAAAGATCCTGTTCGGTATCGCCCCTATCTGGTGCGAGAGGAAAAGATTTTTTTGACAGCCAAAGAAAGTGACGATCCGAAGGACATCGAATCGGCGATTCGTCAAGTCTTAAAGAACTGTACCTTTGGTGATATTGATGTCGAGGCGCTTCCGTCATTTGATTTGGAATACCTTTTTCTACAATTGCGCGGGAAGTCCGTTAATAATATCGTGGAGATAAAGTATCGATGCCAAAATATGCTCCGCAGTAAAGACGAACGTATCGATGAGGACGACGCCGGCCGGTGCGGTGCAGTGAATCCAATCAGTGTGCCGCTGGATGAAATCGTCATCACGACCCCAGACGATCATACCAAGATCATTGCGCTCAATGACGACATTACTATCGAGTTTCAATATCCCACGACACAGATGCTACAACACGCGCTGTCTGGGACAAAAGAAACCACCGCATCGTCAACAAACGTGCTTGTTGCGTGTATCAAATCCATTGTCGAAAAGAACGGCACCGTACACGAGTCAGTCGATTCCACACCCGCAGAACTTCATGAATTTGTCGACTCGTTGACCATACAACAACTGGAACGAGTTCAATCATTCTTTAACACTATGCCCACAGTCTCCTATGAGACCACCTTTAAATGTGCCACCTGCGGTTACACGGAGCCCCTGCGTTTCGAGGGTCTCCAAGATTTTTTCGATTAGGGCAAAGCCATGAGACTTTGCCCAACCATTATCAGATGAATTTCGCTCTTATGAAACATCACGGATTCTCGTTGTCGGAATTAGACACAATGCTGCCGTATGAACGTGATATCTATGTGCTTTTGTTGCAACAGTGGATCGCAGAAGAGAACGAACGAATTCGCGAACAACAGATGAAGGCATCACATGGCTAACCCACTAGACTGGACAGCAGAAAAATTCGAGGGCACCGAAAACCCCCTTGGGTGGGCCATTGGCAAAAGCCTGCGCGGAATTAACTGGGCTAGTGGAGGGCTCCTACGTGGGAGTGGATCACTCCTGCGTGGTGCCGGGCGTGGGGTGGGCTCGCTCCGTGACCGTATGTCAAGGCAAGACATGGGTCAGGACGACTTCGTCAGTCCCGAAAGAATTCCTAGCGATGATGGCGGCCTTGGTAACAGTGGAGAGATTCTGATCCGACTCACATCCATTGAGAATATTCTTCGCGGTATGTCGCAGCTTTCTGCGGAGTCCAATAATCTCGATATCGAAGCAATCGAAAACGACAAACAAGCAGAAGAGGCCCTCCATCGGCTCGCAGAGCAGGAACCAGACGGGCCTGACATATCAATGTCGCCCATTCGCGTGGAAGAAGAGAAAAAGTCTGGTGGTCTTTTCAGTAGTCTCTTTAGCGGATTGGGTAAGCTCCTAACATTCCTTGGACCTACTGGTAGTGTTATTGTTGGTCTTGGTCTTCTCGCCGGCGGACTCGCGCTGGTTAATAAATTCTTTGGATGGGGAGATGGAGAAGAAGGAGGAGAAGGACGCGAGCGGCTGGACCCCACGACGGGTCAAATAGTCCGAATGGCCGCCGGCGTGCCAGGTGTTGGTATTGCTGCTGGCACGGGCATAGCGAAATCGACCGCGTGGGGTATGACACGTACCGCTGCGGGTATGGAGGCGCGCAGCGCGACTACTCCCCAAAGAATTTCAAGAGCCATCGATGCGGCTGAGAGTAATCTCGCCGCGGCAAACGCAGCACGAAGTGGACTAGGGAACGCACCTAGGCCCCCGATACCGAGCCCAACTGAGATCGAGACATCTCCGTCGTTCAAAAAAAGGGTGGCCGACTACGACAGGCGCACGGCGGCCTGGAAAGCAGAGAAAGCGAGACTAGAGGACGGGGTTGCTGCTGCCCGAAAAAAGAGCGACGACGTTGCGAAAGCGGTGGGCAGAAGAACAGGGAGGCTTACAACTAACGCAAGCCGTCTTCAACGCATCGGTTCGAAGGTTAAGGTAATGGGCCCGTTGGGAGCGGGCATCGGTGTTGGAATGGATGCCTGGACGTATCAAGACATGGAAGAGGGATGGCAAAAAGATTTGAAAGCCCTGGCCATTCTCCTTGGCACCTATGGTGCGGTTGCGTCCATGACGGGTGTTGGCATACCCGCCGGCGGCCTGGCGTTGTTAGGGGCGATGGGTTTAAGTCTCGCTGCGGATTATGGCGATAGAATACCTGACCTGTGGGATTGGACTAAAGAGCAGGCATCTGGTGCGGTCGACTTCGCGCTGGATAGGTCGACGGAACGCCCGCACCAAGTCCGCCCATTCCGCGCCCCGCAAAGCAAACGGGGTTATATCCAAAGTGAATTAGAACATGCGGGGTATTCGCATAACCAAGCGCAAGCCGTCATGCAAAATATGAGCGATGAATCGGGGTTTGATGAAGACGCCGTGGGTGACGGCGGAACCGCATTCGGAATTGCCCAATGGCGCGGAGACCGAGCGAGGGATATGCGGGCTCATGTCGCTGGAGCGGGAGGGTCAGAATTTGAAGGACAAGTCGGATTTCTCATCAAGGAACTAGCCGATTACAATCTCTCGCCAGAACAAATGCCAGAAGAATACGCAGAAGCGTACAACACGGTGATGCGGGAGTACGAAAGGCCGGCTGAGTGGGCTGCTGACCGGCGCGAGATTCCGAGCGGCACCCCGGCACCCGGTGGAGAGACGCCCGCACAAGTTCGGGATGCACGCGACTTGTCTGGCGTTGGCGCGTTCAGCTACGGCAGACGAACACCAACACCGGTCGAGCAAACAGCAAGAGGCCGGACAGCGCCGGCGGCGGCCGACACCGAGGGGGATGGGGCGTTGACACCCACGGCCGTGGTTGCACCTCAGACGACGAACAATTTCTTCGATAACCGAAGTACGAACATCCTGCCCCCACCCCTAGACGCACGAAACCGCGAAGCCGGGGTTGTAGCACTGCAAAACTTACAAGGGCTGACAGCCGCGCTCGGATAGGGCCTACAATGAAAAAACTTCTAATAGCTTTCGTGTGTAGCGTATTGCTGTTGGCCCAGCCGGCCGCAGCAAAATCCCTTAGTCAGAAGGTACGAGATGCCACAGCCATTCTGTACTCACAATCGGCGTCCGGCGGAATGCGAATGCATTGTACTGCTACTGTTTTTGAGGCTCACGACCGAGATGCCCGGAAAGGTTATCTCCTTGCCACTGCTGCCCACTGCGTGGCGGTAGATGACCTAATAACGTCGAAGGTAAAAGTCTCGGGCGCGTCGTTCTTTGTCTCATTCGATAATGAAGAGAAGCAGGTCTTCCATCCCGTCCATGTGGAGGGCGCCGGATTTCAATCGCGTGGTGACGATTTTGCGGTACTCCATGCGTTTACTGACGAAGAGTGGGAAGTCTTAGAACTTGGTGATGCAAGCACATTGGAACCGATGGACGAGGTCCTGAACGTCTCGGCTCCTGCGGGGCTGGGGCTTCAAGTCATGCGGGGGGAGATTGCGTTAGTTCGCATAAATCGTCCTGTGAAAACATGGGGATTAAACTGGCAATCTGCCATGCTTGTGAATTTGGGTTCGGGGCCTGGATCGAGTGGTTCTGCTGTGGTGTCAATTGATCAGGAGAAGATTGTCGGGTTTGTGGTTGGAGGTGTCGGTGGTAATCCGACAACCGTCGTTCTGACGGTGAACCGATTCGCACTCTTTGTGCAAGCAGCGCGGATGCAAATGTATGCGTGGTGGTAATGGAAGAGAGTGGCGCACGTTAAAAAAGAGTGGCGTGTTTTGACCATGATAATTCACCAATCTGTCTCACAATCTTTATAGGTAAACTGGCCTTGAATTTGGGATTGGCTGCCTTCTTTGTTTGCCAAAGGTCGACGAACTCCTTCATTTTATCTGGAGACACGACGTAAACATCTTGTAATTCAATACCACGGTATTCGGCAAAAACCCACTTGATGGTTCTATACTTCTCCAAGACATTTTCAGTTACAGTGTGATGAATTGAATATGCTGTCACCGTTCCATCTAAATTTATAGTCTTTATCTCGTACTCAGTTCCAAAAGAGTCCACAGCATCATTGCCTTCGCGTCCCGGTAAGGGCGTCAATCCCAAACGCGAACAGACTTCATACGTTTTGCCTCCGTTGTCTTGAAAAATATCTGGTATGTTGTGTAATTTTGCCGCAGTTTGCAATTCCAAAAGCGCCGGAAAGACACGTTCATATATTTCCAACAACGTTTCGTTTGGCTGATAATCCATAATGCTCGTCCATCATTTCGTCTAGGGTTTCCAAAACACGTGAACGGGTTCATACTTCATAATCTTCCCGTTCATCTTGAGATAATTTTTGGCTGTCGCTTCCCCGTCTTCGGTGACACGATTCGCCCCCGGCATATTCATCAACGCCATCAAGATCGTCTCTTTGTAGATGTAGCCGATCTCCCGCGCAATCTGTTTGCTATCCTGTTCCAACGGCAGAAATTTCTTCCCGACCTTTAAGTCGGCAATATTCCACAACAGATACCGTT
>Ga0310345_10004527_pt1 | contig 12576 bp, 10 predicted proteins | sample HC15DNA20500_MG_FD_204667 | JGI IMG/M metagenome (GOLD analysis project Ga0310345, IMG submission 204667) | Marine microbial communities from station ALOHA, North Pacific Subtropical Gyre - HC15-DNA-20-500_MG | ecosystem: Environmental > Aquatic > Marine > Oceanic | place: Pacific Ocean: North... | reverse complement strand
CTCGGAGTCTCAGCGTTACTTGCTCTTGAGACTCTGAATTGTTTGACTCCGCAACTTAGTGGCTATTTCGGAGAACCAGATGTCCAGAAATCGATGGTCGAGGGGTTCTCGGAGTGTCTTGATAGCATTGACGATTGGAGCAACCACAGCGGCCTTCACACCAGCAAATGCCTCTGGTGACTTCCCATGCTTTTGGGCAAGGACACAGGCTTGGTCAATACAGCTATCAGCGTCCTTGTTCACCATGTCGAAGATCCCAACCTGCTTGGCAATCTCGGGTTTCATCAGGACGCCGCTCATGACCACTGTTCGGTAAGTCTGGGGCGTCAACGCGCCACGTGGGATCTCGCTCGCCACAGCTGGCAGTGGCAGTCCATGTGACAGCTCAGTCATGCCGATCTTGAATTCACCTTCTGTGCCAACGCGGTAGTCGCATGCCAGTGCCAGGACGCAGCCGCCTGCAACGGCGTGACCGTTAACCGCAGCTACGAGGGGATAAGGTGCTGTGAGGATTTGGATCATGGTTGCTGAAAAACGAGTTAGGAACTTCTCTAGGTCGGCCCGATCGAAGCGGTCGAGGGTCACCAAATCAAGACCGGCAGAGAAGATGTTGCCTTCACCGGTTAGCACCGTTGGTTGCGAGGCACCATCAGAAAGTCCTATGGCCAGGCTATCCAACATTTTCTGATTCATGGCGTTGCCGTGGCCGAATTCCATTCGAACCACACGCACCCCGTCGCGGTTTTCAATGGTCAAGCCTGAAGGCATGAGCTTTTCTCTCGGGTAAGAGGTGAATTCGGTGGTGCTACCGTAATGTTTCGAGGCAGAGAAAAACTCTGCCATTAGACAAATCAGGCCTTGAAATAATCAGGTTTCTATAATCGGGCATGGGGTGTTACCCCGGAGGCCAGGTTAGGCTGCGGCCGCCAAGTAAGTGAAGGTGAACATGGAACACTGTTTGCCCCCCTTCGGCGTTGCAGTTCATCACCAGCCGATAACCTTGATCCGCGAAACCGCGATCTGCAGCTATTGACGTGGCGGTGGCTACTAGCTTGCCGATCATCGCCGCATGCTCCGATTGTAGGTCGTTGACCGTGGCTATGTGTTCCTGTGGAATGATAACCACATGGTGTGGAGCCTGAGGGTTGATGTCCTCAAAAGCGACCACACTGTCGTCTTGATGGACGATCTTTGCCGTAATGTCACCCGCCGCGATTTTACAGAACAAACAATCGTCGGACATCTATCTTCCTTTCTACTCCCGGAAACGCTCGACCTTTGCGCCAGCGGCGCAAAGTTTCTCCACTAACGACTCATAGCCCCGGTCTAGATGGTAAAGACGGTCAATAATTGTCTCTCCCTCTGCAACGAGTCCAGCGAGGACCAGCGAGGCTGACGCCCTAAGGTCTGTGGCCATGACCCTAGCTCCGCCCAGTTGCCGCGGGCCGCGAATGATGGCGCTGTGACCGTCGATTGTGATGTCTGCGCCCATGCGGTTGAGTTCGGGTACGTGCATGAAGCGGTTCTCGAAGATTGTCTCGGTAACCGTTGCCGTCCCGGACGCTTGCGTCATTAGAGTCATGTACTGAGCTTGCATGTCAGTAGGAAATCCGGGGTGAGGTTCGGTGCGAGTGTTGCTAGCACGATAATCAGTTGAAGCACTTATACAAAGAGAGTCATCTCCTAGCTTGATATTGGCGCCGATTTCCTGAACTTTGTTGATCACGGCCCCGAGGTGAGCGGGTCGGCAATTCGCAATCTCAAGCCGATCCCCCTTTAAAGCGCCCGCGACGAGATAGGTGCCGGCCTCGATCCGGTCAGGGAGTATCTCGTGATCAGCTCCCCCGAGCTCCGAGACACCGCGAATCTCGATTGTGTCCGAGCCAGCTCCTTCGATTCTCGCCCCCATTAAGTTGAGCAGAATCGCTAGATCGGCGACTTCAGGCTCGCATGCCGCGTTGCGCAACACGGTTGTTCCCTGAGCTAGCGATGCCGCCAGCATTAGATGCTCGGTGCCACCCACTGTGGGCGAAGGGAAAGTTACTTCGGAACCATTTAAACGCTGTGCTTCAGCGATGACATAGCCTTTTTCAACCCGCAGATCAGCCCCGAGTTGGGCTAGTGCTGACAGGTGCTGATCAACCGGCCTTGCACCGATTGCGCAACCGCCGGGCAACGAGACTCGAGCACGCCCAGTACGAACAAGCAGCGGGCCAAGAACGAGAAAAGACGCGCGCATCGTTTTCACTAGGTCATACGGAGCTTCGGTTCCGTTGAATGCGCAGAGCCTGGAACGTGTCCCGCTGGCATCACGCTCTATTCTGGCCCCAAGATGCTCAAGCAAGCGGATGATCGTAGCGACATCACGAACCGCGGGGACATTTGTGAGGCGCACTGGCTCGTCGGTCAGCAGCGTCGCAGCGAGTTCGGGAAGCGCGGCATTCTTGGCGCCTCCCACCCGTACCTTTCCGCTCAGCATGTGACCACCTTGGATGCGCAGCTTTTCCATGAGTACATGCTATCCGGTTTGCGGGTTTCCGAAATTTTCCGAGCCGACGGCCACTCCCATAAACTCGAAACAAGCTGGAGAGGGCTTTCTTATAGTTAAGGAGTGTTTCGTCCCTGTGTCAGCTTCTAGATAGAGCTTTCGCGTACTTCATACCTGCGACGGGGTACCCGGATTTCCTCCACTAGGGCCTGAACCTCCCTGGGAGGCTCTTCCGTGACTCTCGAGACTATTAATGCAATGGCGAAGTTGATTATCATCCCCACCGCGCCGATTCCCTCTGGAGAGATTCCCAACAACCAGTTTTCGGCACTATTAAGCTCCGGATGAAGGAGCTTGAACCAGGTGATGTAGGCGGCAGTGAAAACAATGCCGGACACCATACCAGCAATCGCACCCTCCTTATTCATCCTCTTTGAGAAGATTCCCATGAGGATGGCAGGAAAAAAGGAAGCAGCAGCAAGGCCGAAGGCGAACGCAACTACCTGCGCCACGAAACCCACCGGGTTTATCCCGAAGTAGGCGGCCACTCCAACCGCCATTCCAGCGGCGACCCGCGCAATGATCAACTCTCGTCGCTCAGTGATGTTGGGTTGCAGGCACTTCTTGAATAAGTCGTGTGCCACCGATGTAGAAATGACTAATAGGAGCCCGGCAGCGGTTGAGAGAGCGGCCGCGAGCCCACCAGCCGCCACCAAGCCGACTACCCACGCGGGTAGCCGGGCGATCTCGGGGTTAGCGAGCACCATGATGTCGCGATCGACGATTACCTCATTAGTGGTGCTTGATTCCGGGCCGGTGTATTGGACACGGCCGTCGCCATTGTGATCTTCATAGCTAATTAGGCCGGTGGTTTCCCAGTTGTGGAACCATTCAGGCATCTCATCGTATTTTGCGTTCGAGATAGTGGTGATGAAGTTGGTTCGCGCGAAGGCCCCGACTGCTGGCGCCGTGGTGTACAGCAATGCGATAAAGACGAGCGCCCAACCCGCCGAACTACGGGCAGCCGCTACCTTCGGGACAGTATAAAAACGCACAATTACGTGTGGCAGTCCAGCCGTTCCGGCCATTAGTGCCAGGGTGATAAAAAATACATCCAGTGTTTGTTTCTGCCCGGCTGTGTAAGCGGCGAAGCCGAGCTCCTCGGACAACCCGTCTAAACGATCGAGCAGGTACATTCCCGACCCATCTGCTAGGCGCGACCCGAAACCCAACTGCGGCAGCACGTTGTCGGTTAGTAACAACGAGATGAAGATCGCCGGCACCAAATAGGCGAAAATCAACACGCAGTATTGAGCCACCTGGGTGTAAGTGATCCCCTTCATTCCCCCGAGAACAGCGTAAAAGAAGACAATTCCCATGCCGAATAGGACGCCATTGTTGACACTGACGTCGAGGAATCGAGAGAACACAATGCCAACCCCGCGCATCTGGCCGGCAATGTAAGTAAAGGAGACGAAGATTGCGCACAGGACAGCTACGAAGCGGGCTGTCTGAGAGTAATAGCGATCGCCGATGAAATCGGGAACGGTGTACTTGCCTGACTTGCGAAGGTACGGCGCTAGTAGTAATGCCAGAAGGACGTACCCACCGGTCCACCCCATCAGGTAGACAGAACCATCGCGGCCCATGAAGGAAATCATCCCGGCCATCGAAATGAACGACGCTGCGCTCATCCAGTCAGCTGCAGTCGCCATGCCGTTAATTACCGGAGGCACTTTGCCACCGGCGACGTAGAATTCGCCCGTCGAAGTGGCGCGTGACCGTATGGCTACACCGATGTAGAGAACGAATGACAAGCCGACCATGATGAAGGTCCAAGTCTGAACGGTCATGGGCGGGGACCCGCAGGATCTGATCCTGGACTTTCTTCTTCGTGTACGTCGAATTCGCGGTCGAGCCGGTTCATCAAGCGGACGTAAACGAAGATCAAAATTACGAAGACGTAGATTGATCCCTGTTGCGCAAACCAGAATCCAAGCTTAAAGCCGCCAAGGCGTACGCTATCGAGCATGTCCACTAGTAGGATGCCGAACCCATAAGAGACAAGAAACCAGACGGATAGCAGAATCCCGAGATAGCGCAAGTTGCGATGCCAATATTCGACCTTTCTATCGTTCATCTGGCATCTTACTTAAATAGCCTCACGGATTACTGATCTTGACCTAGAGGTTTCAGCGGATCACGTAATCCGGCCAGCAAACTGCCGGCAGAGTCAAGAATGGGTCGTTATCGTAGTCAAAACCAAAGATCGACGACGCTAGCTCCTGGGTTATGCCCCGACCCCCGCCACCGCCAGTTGCCGTTGAGCGCTCACGCATGGCCCGCGGATCCAGGATTGTATTAACTATGTCAATCGAATCTTCTAAATGTAAGCGCGTTGCTGGGTCAGTGGCCGTTTGTAACGCAGTAGCAATCTGGTCGCGCAAGGTCCGCAGCTCACCGCGTAACAGGGCCCGCACCTCGCCGCTAGGTGGCGTTGAGCCACCATTAAGACGGTTGTTGGCAGTATCCAGGTAAACGCGCTGGGTATTACGGCGGAAGGGATCAATTTCGCTTCCGGTGGCCAGTTCGCTCCATACCCCATTTCGCACGTCAGTCAGGTAATCGATAGGCGCGTAAGCTCCCGGGTCAAGCGCTGACTGTTCGACTATTCGGTTTAGCCTGTTGGCCTGCAGCATCGAATTCATAATTGAATTCTGAGCGGTTCGGATTCGATCCATGACGCCAGTTGGTTCCATGCGGCGAAGCTGCTCGGGGCGCACAAACATCCGCGGCGTGTGCAGGGCGTTTTCAATCAAAAACATCGTGGCCTGGCGTTGCATCGTAGCCGGCACTGGCTCGAAACGAACGCCTTCTTGTCCGATGTGTTTTTGCTGTGAGCGGAAACCACCAACCAGTTGGGTCACGTGCCCCATCTCGACACGCCACTGGCCCAGCAGGCGACCATATACTTCGGTGAGCTCATCGTAAGGAGCGCCGTCTTGGGTTGTGGTGGCTGCCATTAACATATTGGAGACTCGCTCAATGTTCCTTAAACCAAGGGCCGTAGCCTCGATGGCGTCGATGTCACCAACAGCTTCGGTCATACTTTGTGGGTCAGAGCCGGCTGCCTGTGCTGTTGAGAATCGATACCAAGGCGTTTCATCCTGGGCGCGTGCCCACTCGTCGAGCGTGGGAAGCTCTTCATCTGGTGTGCTGGCATTCGGAATCGGCTTATACCCCCACATCGTGGCCCACTTGTCGTAAGGTCCGATCTTTGGAATTAGGTCCTCAGCTGCGATGCCGTCTTCCGGTTGGGCGACATAATTGAACCGCGAATAATCCATTAGTGTTGGGGTGTGGCCGTTTTCGGCGACCCAAGCGGGGTCACGCACTTGGTCGAGCGTGTACATCGCACTTGCCTTCATATTGTGCTGGAAACCCAATGTATGGCCGACCTCATGAGCGACGACATAGCGAAGTAACTCGCCCATTAATTCTTGAGGAAGCGGTAGTGTCGCGGCCCGGGGATCAAGCGGTCCGACTTGGACGAAATACCAGTTTTTAGCCAGGTTTTGGACATTGTGATAGAACTGAATGTCTGACTCGAGGATTTCCCCGGAGCGCGGGTCGTGCACATGTGGCCCCGAGGCATTCTCCGTTGTAGACGGCAGCCAACGGATAACCGAATAACGGGCATCCTCAGGACTCCAATCTGGATCGTCGGCAGGGGCTTCACGGGCCAGGATGGCGTTACTGAAACCCGCCGCCTCAAACGCTGGCTGCCAATCCTCAATGCCCATCTTCACGTAGGGCACCCACTCAGTCGGCGTCGCAGGATCAACGTAGTACTCAATTGGTTTGATTGGATCTGAGATATCGGCACTCGGATCCTCTTTCTCAAGCCTCCAACGAGTGATGAATTTCCGTGTCGTGGCTCGATGTTCGGGACGGCTATAGTCTATGTATGAATCACTGAAGTAACCGACCCGCTCGTCAAACAGGCGCGGCATCATCGGCTCTTCAGGTAGCTTCACCATGCTGTAGGAGACCACCACAGTGGCGCTATTGCCACGCATGCCGCGCGCTGCACGGCCGCCGCGACCCCCGCCGCCACCGCTAGCCTCAGTAGGCTTGGTGTAAGTCTGACTGACTTCGACATTAATATTCTCTGGGTAAGCAACGACCTTCTCGATAAACGATCGGTCATTGGCAAAACCGCGCGCACCAAGGCGGCTGCGCACCGAGAGCTCCGACATTTCGGTGACGAACAAGTTGGTGATTTCGATGACCGGATCGCCCTCTAGGTTGTAAGTTTCCACATCGAAAATCTCTGCAATGGCGGGGTTATTAGAATCCGCCACCGCCTGCGCGACGGGAGTATCGGGGTCGGCGACCACGTCGTAGCTAATTAACTTCAACAACACTTTGTCATCGCGCAGTTCCCACCGGATTACACGGTCAAATGTCCGTTGCCCACCGTACCCCGCACCGAGCGTCGTTCGCTTAATGCGACCAACCCAAAGGAAGTCCTTGTCGAGTTCGGCGAGTGGGATCTCGTAGTAAACATCATCGCCTACACGATGCACGTCGAAGATGCCCTCATCAGTTATTGCCTCGGTGGTAATGACTTCTTCGTATGCCTTGGGTTCCTCTGCCTCCTGATTGGCAGCATCCGAACCACGGCCTCCGCGTTGGCCGCGACCCTGCTCTGCGGAATTGACCCAAATCGGGTTTTTGGGGGTAACTATTGCCTGCGAATTTTGGTGCTGGCTTTCTGTACCCGCGGCCACCATAAACACCGCCGTAAAAATAACAACCATCGACCACATGAGCATTTTGGTGTGACGTCTCATCGAATCAGCGCTCCCATGTTCAGGGGAATTTGAAGGCCGCTATTATAATTCAGTTGAAGTTGTCGACTTCGACGTAGGCATCAATGATTGCCTGCTCTCCCTCGATGCCGCGGCGTGAGTTTCCGTGCTCCATGCCTAGGATGCCGTTGTAACCTTTGCGGTGGATGTGCCGGAAAATGTTTTTGTAGTTGATCTCGCCAGTGGTTGGTTCGTCGCGGCCTGGTGTGTCTCCAATCTGAAAGTAGGCAATTTCGTCCCAGGCCATATCAATATTGGGAATCAGGTTCCCTTCGGTAACCTGCTGGTGATAAATGTCGAAAAGGATCTTGCAAGACGGTGAATCAACGGCGCGACAGATCATGTATGCGTGTGGGATTTTCGCCAGGAACATCCCGGGATGGTCAGCATAGGGATTGAGTGGCTCAAGCACCATGATCAAACCGTGGGGCTCAAAGATGTCCGCCGCCCGCCGCAAGCTTTCGATGGCGTTGGCGGTTTGATAATCCATTTCTAAGCGTGGCGACAGGTCTCCCGCTACGACAGTCATCCACTTCGCGTTGACACGCTTGGCGACCTCTACTGAATCGTGACAATCGGCGAGGAACTGAGCACGATGCTCTTCGTCGCCGCTTGTGAAGCTCGGCACGCCGAATCCGTTGCTGTTGGCCACGAACACGCCCATACGCATGTCGAGTTGCTCGAGTAGGCCACCAATTGCTTCTTGGTCTCCGGTTGTTCGCTCACGCATGCTGTTGTCCTCTAGAGAACGGAAACCCTGGTCGTGCATGAAGCGGATCTGATCGAGAAGTTCTTCACCGGCTGAATTGCGGAACATGCCGAAGTGGGGGGCGTAATCGAGCTTGAAATGGCGTTGCTGGCCTGCAGATTTAAGGTTCAAAGTTTCAGGATGTCGAGTGAGTGTAGCCGCACTGGCAGCTGGCTTGAGGCTAATGCCGGTTGCAACACCCATACTGGCGACGGTTGCAGTCTTTACGAACTCTCTGCGTCTCATGATTCGACCCCGGGGTTTTCAGATGTTTCGATCGAGCGTCGTGATGCCGGGCACCGCCACGTCTGGCACTGGCATCGGCCCAAAGTGAAACGGGTCGGGAACGAGGTTCATGTCAGCGTTTGCGATCTCATCCCAGGTGATTTCTTGGCCGGTGTAGGCAGCCTCTCGGCCCATAATCGCGGTTAGCGTACTCTCAGCCACACGCCGCCCCTCATTGAGAGGCGCGCCCGCACGGATGCTGGCAATTAGGTCGGTGTGTTCCTGCACGTAGGGGTTTGCGTACTTGGTGTCGCCCCATTGCCAGGCCTGGGAGCCTCGGATCCACCGCTCTGGATCGGCGGTTCCGCGTGTTCCAACAATATGTTCGCCGACCTGGTTGGCGGTTCCGTTGATTTGCCGGCACATACTCATGACCCGCCCCCCGTTCTCGTACTCAAACTCGATCGCAAAGTGATCAAAGATGTGGCCGAATTCGGGTTCCACCCTGACTTGACGACCACCAACGCCAACTGCCTTGATTGGATGGCCCTGCATGGCCCAGTTTGCGACATCGATGTTATGTATGTGTTGTTCAACGATGTGGTCACCTGATAACCATGTGAAGTACAGCCAGTTACGTGCTTGCCATTCCATATCTGTCCAACCGGGTTGGCGTTCGCGGTTCCACAGGCCACCTTGGTTCCAGAAGACCTGGGCGGCTACGACATCACCGATGGCGCCGTCATGTATGCGTTTCATGGCTTCTAAGTATGGTGCTTGATGACGCCGCTGGGTGCCGGAGACAATTGCTAAACCCTTCTCCTTTGCTATTTCGGATGCCTCAATAACCAAGCTGACACCCATCGGGTCGACAGCAATGGGCTTCTCCATGAAGATGTTTTTTCCAGCGTCGATGGCCGCGCGCAGGTGCTGTGGTCGGAAGGCTGGCGGGGTTGCCAAGATCACCATATCGATGTCCGTAGCGAGTACGTTTTCAAAGGCGTCGTAGCCGGTAAAGGCGGTGTCACTAGTTACTTTGAACGCGGCGCCTAACTGTTCCGCGAGCTGCTGACGACTTGAGGCGAGGTGATCAGCAAATAGGTCTCCCATGGAGACGATCTCGACACCTTCTGAGGACTCAACACAATTAACCGCTGCGCCCGTACCGCGGCCACCACAGCCGATGACGCCGACTCGCATGGTTGCCCTTTGGCCGCCTGCGAACGCGAACCGCGGATTACTAACGATGCCGGCGGTAACCGCAGCGGTTGTTTTGATAGCGTCACGTCGGGTGATTCGGGAGCTTTTCATCAGTGCCTCCACTGTATTTAATTCGATCTCTATCCGGTGTGGATTGTCGCTGTTCATTCGTGTTCCCAATTCTTTAGCCTATCGTACGCTTTCTTTGCCCCACGGGTCCCGGACAATACGGAACCCTGCGAAGGGAGCGTCTGACAGCCACCAGGTACTTTTGGGAATTTGTGGGTCGGTTGAGTTCCAAGCACGAGTCTGCTCAGAGCGAGTACCACAGTGTATGTTCGTTGCTTTGTCCTGGTATGAACCGCCATGCAGTCCTGTAGACCCGTCCTTGTCTCGTCCCCATTCTCCAGCGTTACCTAACATGTCGTAGATTCCAAGAGTATTAGGTTTCTTAGAAGCTACGGGGTGAGTGGCACGGCCAGAGTTCCCAAAGTGCCAGGCGATGGAATCACGATCCTCCACGTTTAAGTTTGGCATGATCGTTCTTCCTCGTACCGTAGCCCCGCCGACTCCGAGATAGCATGCATATTGCCACTCGCCGGTTGTTGGGAGGCGATAGCTCTTCCCCGTTTTCTCTGACAACCAGCGGGCGTATTCTTCAGCCGCGTGGACCGTCACCGAAAGTGTGGCAAAGCCGGAGTGCCCGAAGCCCCAATCCGGCGCACCGTAAGGGCGACTGGGCCGTGATTCTGTGTTGATCTGGCGACGCTCCGCAGGTTCATGATCAAGGCCCAGTTGCCAGACGTCGTACTCTTGCCAGGTAACCTCAGTCTTGCCGATCCAGATATCGTCAATCTTGAGAATGCGTTTAATATCCGAATTTGCAGGATCAGCTACAGAAAGCGAACCACCTGGAATTGGAACCATATCAAAGGTGATTAGGGTGCCGGCAATTGCCTCGGTGTACGGTTCGAGTTGTAATGCGTTCCCGGGCAAAGTTCCCAGGAAGATGGTTGTTACAACCACCAACCGAGGGCTGATGTTGACAGGGAAGAACATCCTTTTCCTTTTACTGGTTTTTTTATTTTCGACCGGCTGCCAAATGGAGCCGGACACTCGAACAAGTCCAGTTGTACCCAGTGAAGACCGCTATGTGTATAGACAGGTTCACATGGGCATGCAAGTGCGTATAGTTCTTTACTCGGACACGCGAGACAAGGCGCGGGAGGCAGCGCGAGCAGCGTTCGCCGAAATTGCCCGGCTCGACAGGATTTTTAGTGATTATCGAAACGATAGCGAACTGTCGAGCCTCGTCTCGCGTGCCGGGCAAGTTCCGATTTTGGTTAGCCTCGAATTATATGAAGTTTTGGATCGAGGGCAGCGGCTAGCCCGCCAGACCGGGGGGGCGTTTGATATCACGGCAGGGGCACTGACCCGGCTTTGGCGGGGCGCAATTCGTGACGAAAGGATGCCCAACGAAGCTGAGCTACGCTCCGCAATGCGCGCTTCTGGGACCGACAAGCTTCGTCTCGACGACACCGCGCAGACTGCGCAGATTACCGGCACAGGCCTAAGACTCGATCTCGGTGGGATCGCTAAGGGCTACGTGATTGACCGAGCACTTGGAACCTTGCGCGTACACGGTATTACTAAGGCTCTCGTGGAGGCTGGTGGTGACATCGTCGTAGGTTCAGCACCTCCCGGCGAACCTGGCTGGCACTTAGAAATCCCCCACGCGGGATGCGAGGTTGTCTTGACGGACGCTGCCATTTCCACGTCCGGTGATACTGAGCAGTTTGTTCAGATTGAAGATATTCGTTATTCCCATACCGTAGACCCTCGAACCGGCTTTGGTTTGACGCATCGCCGAATCGCGACCGTTGTTGTTTCTAACGGCTTCACTGCCGATGGCCTGGCTACGGCGCTTACTCTTCTTGAAGATTTAGAGATAGAAGCATTGCTTGACTTTTACCCGAAAACGCGTGCCCTCGTAGGCTACCCACGATTGCCGGAAGGCCCACTCGGACCGGAGTTCTATTTTCGAGTCTACGACGAAGCGTCTACACGGGATGGATCAAACACTTTAGGGCTGTTCGCGGGATGCTGACACTAGATGGTTAGGGGACAGTGATTGATGTGAGGTTATTTGATTGCCTTGTTAGTTCTGGCGGTATTAACATCACTCGATGCGGGCCAGAGGAAGAGACAAACCTGGGAAGTTACCGTCCGCGGGTTGTATGATTCGACACGTCTTTGCCAGCCCTATACATCCAAAAGAGGCAGGAACATGCACGGTCATTTGCCCACTCTTCGTTCGGTTGGAATCATAGCGTTAGCCTTTTTACTTGTTCCGTCCGTGGCGCTCAACGCACAGCAAGAGGATGCGGAAAACCAGGCCCCGGAAGACCCGCGCCTAGCTCTTCTCAAGACTGAGGCTTACCTGGCGCCGCCACCGGAGGTCCTTGATGCCGTTATGGCAACACAGAACCAACCCCTGCGCCTGCAGAGTCCGGATCCGACAGGGCAGATGTTTATGCGCACGATTAGTGATGGGTTTCCGATGCTCGCGATGTTTGCTAAACGTCACTATGACCTGGGGCAGTTCCAGATCGATCCAAGAGCGAACCGTACCCGTCGTTTCACAACCCGCAGCAGTGTCGGCATCGAGCTCTACACAGCCGACGGCCAGCTCGCCACTACGATTCAGATCCCCGACGGTGCCCGTGTGACAGGACAGCAGTGGTCACCAGATGGCACGCAAGTAGGTTTCTTCGCGAACTTCGACGACGCGACTCATATTTATGTCGCTAGCGCTGAGAGTGGACAATCGCGGCGCATTACTAACACTGCTGTACTTGCCACCCATGTTACGTCTTTCAACTGGACGGCCGACGGCAGCCGGATTGTCTCGGTGCTCTTGCCAACGAACCGTGGCCCCGAACCGCCTATGCCCGAGGTTCCCGAGACGCCAAAGGTTCGGATGACGACCCCTGATCGCAATCGCTTGCGCACCTATTTTGACCTTCTTGAGAATCCCTACG
>Ga0310345_10004526_pt1 | contig 12577 bp, 11 predicted proteins | sample HC15DNA20500_MG_FD_204667 | JGI IMG/M metagenome (GOLD analysis project Ga0310345, IMG submission 204667) | Marine microbial communities from station ALOHA, North Pacific Subtropical Gyre - HC15-DNA-20-500_MG | ecosystem: Environmental > Aquatic > Marine > Oceanic | place: Pacific Ocean: North... | reverse complement strand
CGCCCCCGCCGTTGGTGTCGTGCCACGTCTACCAACCGGACGCGGCGTGTGGTGACACCACTTCGCTCGACACGAACGGGATGTTTCGGCGGGTCATCAGGTTTCGCTCGACACGAACGGGATGTTTGGGGTGCTCATCGGACTTCGCTCGACACGAAAGGGGTGACTTGGCCGGTCATCAGGCTTCGTCGGCGGGCGGCTCGTCGGCCTCGGTCGGGGGCGTGAAGCCGTCGTCATCCTCCGCGGCGGCGGCGGGCGGCTCGTCGTTGTTTCCGGCGATATCGTCGATATGCGCCATCTTGAGCTTGCCCTTGACCACTGCGAAGGCGAGCTTGCCTTCGACGAGCTCCAGCGCATCGCGGCCGAACTGTTCGAAGCGCCAGCCCTCGAGGATGGGGAGGCCCTTGCGCTGCCCGGCGGCGAGCGCCTCCAGATCGTCGCTGCGGGCGAGCAGGCGCGCGGCGATGTCAATCTCGCGGCTGCGGATCTTGAGCAGCAGCTTGAGGAGATCGGCGACGAGCGCGCCTTCCTTGCCGAGCGGGGCGCCGCGTGGGGCACGTGGTGGCAGCTCGGCGTCGGTCATCGGCTTGGCATCGGCGATGGCCTGCATCAGCCGCTTGCCGATGTCGTTGTCCTTCCAGCCCGCGGAAAGTCCGCGCACTTTGGCGAGTTCGTGCTGTTCGCGCGGCGGATGGCTGGCGAGATCGGCCAGCGTCTCGTCACGCATGATGCGGCCGCGCGGAATGTTCTTGTCCATCGCCTCGACCTCGCGCCAGGCGGCGATGGCCTTGAGCCGGCCGAGCACGGCGGGGCTGCGGCTGGGGGCGCGGATCTTCTGCCAGACCGCATCAGGATCCGAGCGGTAGTTCTCGGGATCGGCCAGTTTTTCCATCTCGGCATCGAGCCATTCGCCGCGCCCGGTCTTGATCAGCCGCTTGAGCATGCGCGGGAAGATCTTGGAGAGGTGGGTGACGTCGCCGATGGCGTATTCGATCTGCCGTTCGGTGAGCGGGCGGCGCGACCAGTCGGTAAAGCGGGCGCCCTTGTCGATGCTGAAGCCCAGCCAGCTTTCGACGAGGTTGGAATAGCCGATCTGCTCCGACTGGCTGATCGCCATCATGGCAATCTGGGTATCGAAGATCGGGTGCGGGGTGCGCCCGGTGAGGTTGTAGATGATTTCCACGTCCTGACCGCCGGCGTGGAAAACCTTGAGCACATCCTCGTTGTCAACGAGCAGTTCGAGCAGCGGGGCGAGATCGAGGCCGGGGGCGAGCGGATCGATCGCGGCGGCTTCCTTGTCGTCGGCGATCTGCACGAGGCACAGTTCCGGCCAGTACGTGTTCTCGCGCATGAATTCGGTGTCGACCGTGATGAAATCGGCCTTGGCCAGGCGCTCGCACAGCTCGGCGAGGGCCGGGGTCGTGGTGATCAGCGGATGTATCTTCATCGTGCTTTTCTGTTTGTGCACCGGGCCGGACCCTCATGCCCGACCGGTGCTGGTGGTGACCCCGTCCGGGGCCTGCGGCTTGACAAATTCGCGGCCATCGCCTCTTGGCCGCATCCATTCCCTGCCCGAATGCTGGCCGGTTTGCCAGCCAAATTGGAACCTATCCTCATGCATCCATATCGTTCCCACACCTGCGGCGCGCTGGCACAGGCGGATGTCGGGCAGAACGTGCGTCTGTCGGGCTGGGTGCACCGCAAGCGCGACCATGGCGGCGTGCTGTTCATCGACTTGCGCGATCACTACGGGATCACCCAGATCGTGGCGGACAGCGACAGTGCGGCGCTTGCCATTCTGGAGGCCGCGCGCACCGAAAGCGTGATCACCATCGACGGCGAAGTGAAGGCCCGCAGCCAGGGCACGATCAACCCGGCGCTCGCGACGGGCGAGATCGAAGTCTACGCCCGCGGCGCCACGGTGCTTTCGGCGGCCGAAGAACTGCCGATGCCGGTGGCGGGCGAGCAGGAGTATCCCGAGGATATCCGCCTGCGCTACCGCTTCCTCGATCTGCGGCGCGAGACGCTGCACGCGAACATTGTCACGCGCACCAAGGTGATCCGCGACATGCGCCGCCGCATGGAAGATGCGGGCTTCACCGAGTATTCGACGCCGATCCTCACCGCTTCCAGCCCCGAAGGCGCGCGCGACTTCCTCGTGCCGAGCCGCATCCACGCCGGCAAGTTCTATGCGCTGCCGCAGGCGCCGCAGCAGTACAAGCAGCTGCTGATGGTGGCAGGCTTCGACCGCTACTTCCAGATCGCGCCGTGCTTCCGCGACGAGGACCCGCGCGCCGACCGCCTGCCGGGCGAATTCTACCAGCTCGACCTCGAGATGAGCTTCGTCACCCAGGAAGAAGTGTGGGAGACGATGGAGCCGGTGATCGGCGGCGTGTTCGAGACGTTCGCGAACGGCAAGCCGGTGACGCCTTCGGGCAGCTTCCCGCGCATCGCCTATGATGATGCCATGCTGAAGTATGGCTCGGACAAGCCGGACCTCAGGAACCCGCTCATCATCAGCGATGTGGCGAGCCACTTCACGACTTCGGGCTTCGGCCTGTTCGAGAAGATCGTCGCGGGCGGCGGCACCGTGCGCGCGATCCCGGCGCCGGGGACGGCGGACAAGAGCCGCAAGTTCTTCGACGACATGAACGAGTGGGCGCGCGGCGAAGGCCATGCGGGGCTCGGCTATGTGACGCGCAAGGGCGGCGAGTTCGGCGGCCCGATCGCCAAGAACCACGGTACCGAGGGCATGGAAGCGCTCTACGCGGCGCTTGGCCTTGGCCCGGATGACGGCCTGTTCTTTGCCGCGGGCAAGCCCGAGCAGGCGGCCAAACTGGCGGGCGCGGCGCGTACGCGGGTCGCCGAACAGCTCGGCCTGATCGACAGGGACCGGTTCGAACTGTGCTGGATTGTCGACTTCCCGTTCTACGAGTGGGACGAGGACGCCAAGAAGGTGGAATTCGCGCACAACCCGTTCTCGATGCCGCAGGGCGGGATGGATGCGCTGACGAGCAAGGACCCGCTTTCGATCAAGGCGTTCCAGTACGACCTCGTGTGCAACGGCTACGAAATCGCCTCGGGTTCGATCCGCAACCAGTCGCCCGAGCTGATGGTCAAGGCGTTCGAGCTGGTCGGGCTCTCGAAGGCCGATGTCGAGGAGCGCTTCGGCGGGCTCTACCGCGCGTTCCAGTATGGCGCGCCGCCGCACGGCGGCATGGCAGCGGGCGTGGACCGTATCGTCATGCTGGTCTGCGGCGCGCAGAACCTGCGCGAGATCACGCTGTTCCCGATGAACCAGCGCGCCGAGGACCTGCTGATGGGGGCGCCTTCGCCCGCGACCAACACGCAGCTGCGCGAGCTTCATCTGCGCACGGTGGAACCCTCGAAGGGCTGAGCGACTTGGGGCAAGTGGCGCAATCGCGCGGTTTGTCCACAAGTCTCACGGCTCGTCACGCATAACGCACACTTCGTCTGCATGGCTCCTATGCACTGGGCCACTTGCCAGCCTGCAATCGGGACATTAGGGCGAAGGCCGGATTTGATGATACCAACCCAGTTCCTTGAAGGGGCAAAAGAATGAGCGATACCGCCGACCGCGTGAAGAAGATCGTTGTCGAGCACCTCGGGGTAGAGGCCGACAAGGTCACCGAAGACGCGAGCTTCATCGACGATCTCGGTGCCGACAGCCTCGACATCGTCGAGCTGGTCATGGCCTTCGAAGAAGAATTCGGTGTCGAGATCCCCGATGACGCGGCCGAGAAGATCGCCACCGTGTCGGACGCGATCAAGTACATCGACGACAACAAGGGCTGATCCTTTCGGATTGCCCACCCGTCCGAACCTTCCCGTTGTGCAGGCTTTTTGCGGGCATGACGGGAACGTCGGTCGTCCCCCGGCCTTGATCCGCCGGGGCTTCGACAGGCTCGGCCCCGCAAGGGTCTGGGCCTGTTGTGCTTAAAGGTCCGTCTGCCCATATCGTGGCGGACGTTTCGGAGACTGCAATGCGCCGTGTCGTGATCACCGGACTTGGCCTCGTCACCCCGCTGGGCGGCGATGTCGAAACCACCTGGGCCAACCTTATCGCCGGCAAGTCCGGCGCGGGGCGGATCACCCGCTTCGATACGACGGGCCAGAAGTGCCTGATCGCCTGCGAAGTGAAACCGGCTGACCATCCGTGGGGCTTCGATGCGAACAAGCGCGTCGATCACAAGGTGCAGCGCCAGGTCGATCCGTTCATCGTCTATGGCATCGACGCCGCCGGACAGGCGCTCGAAGACGCCGGCCTTGCCGACATGGACGATGATCTCAAGATGCGCACGGGCTGCTCGATCGGTTCGGGCATCGGCGGTCTGCCGGGGATCGAGCACGAATCGATTGTCCTGCACGAAAAGGGCCCCGGCCGCGTCTCCCCGCACTTCGTCCATGGCCGCCTGATCAACCTGATTTCGGGTCAGGTCTCGATCAAGTATGGCCTGATGGGCCCGAACCACGCTGTCGTCACCGCCTGCTCGACGGGCGCGCACTCGATCGGCGACGCGGCGCGCATGATTCGCGATGGCGATGCCGACGTGATGCTGGCGGGCGGTTCGGAAAGCACGATCAACCCGCTGGGCGTGGCCGGTTTTGCGCAGGCCCGCGCGCTCAACTGCAGCTTCAACGACCGCCCCGAACAGGCGAGCCGCCCCTATGACAAGGACCGCGACGGCTTCGTGATGGGCGAGGGCGCGGGCGTCCTTGTGCTCGAGGAATACGAGCACGCCAAGGCGCGCGGCGCGAAGATCTATGCCGAAGTGGTCGGCTATGGCCTCTCCGGCGATGCCTATCACGTCACCGCGCCGCACCCCGAAGGCAAGGGCGCGGAACTCGCGATGCGCATGGCGCTGCGCAAGGCGGGCATGGAGCCGGGCGACATCGACTACGTCAACGCCCACGGCACCTCGACGATGGCCGACACGATCGAACTCGGCGCGGTGAAGCGCGTCCTCGGCCCCGATCTTTCGGGCGCTTCGATGAGCAGCACGAAGTCCGCCATCGGCCACCTGCTCGGCGGTGCCGGCGCGGTCGAGGCGATCTTCTGCGTGCTGGCGATCCGCGACCAGATCGTGCCGCCGACGCTCAATCTCGACAATCCGGATGAAGGCACCGAAGGCGTCGATCTCGTGCCCAAGGTCGCCAAGAAGCGCGTGGTCCGCGCCGCGCTCAACAACTCGTTCGGCTTTGGCGGCACCAACGCCAGCGTGATCGTGAAGGCGATCTGAGCCCGCAGCGCAGGAGGCGGCGTCCGATGCAAAGTGCTGGCCGCCTCAGGATCATCGTGCTGGCGGTGCTGCTGGTGGTGGGCGCGTGGAGCGTCCACTTCCTCTACGGCTGGTATGGCAGCGGCCCGCTGGTCAAGGAGACCACCTTCTCCGTGCCCGACGGCGCCACGCTGGCCGGTGTCGCGGCGAAGCTGGAAGCCGAGGGCATCGTCGCCTCAGCCAGCACGTTCCGCCTGCGCGCGCGTCTGCTGGGCGGGAGCGAGCCGCTGAAGGCGGGTGAGTATTCGATCCCGGCGCATGCCAGCGGCTCGGCCGTTCTGGCGATCCTGCAGGGCGAGGGCGGGGAGGTACGGCGCATGGTCACCGTGCCCGAAGGCATGCCCTCGATCATGGTGCAGGAGCGCCTCGCCAAGGTCACGCTGCTGACCGGCGCGGTGCCGACGCTCGCGGAAGGCTCTGTCCTACCCGATACCTACGCCTTCCAGCGCGGCGAGAGCCGCACCGCCGTCGCCATGCGCATGCAGCAGGCGATGGCGCGCGTGCTGGAGAAGCTGTGGGCCGAGCGCGCGCCCGATACCGTCGCGCGCAGTCCGGAGGAAGCGGTGATCCTCGCCTCGATCGTGGAGAAGGAGACGGGCAAGCCGTCCGAACGACGCATGGTGGCGGGGCTCTATTCCAACCGGTTGCGGCAGGGGATGATGCTCCAGGCCGATCCGACGATCATCTACCCGATCACCAAGGGCAAGCCGCTGGGGCGCCGCATCCGCCAGTCGGAGATCCAGGCGGTCAACGCCTACAACACCTACACGATGGTCGGCCTGCCCAAGGCGCCGATCACCAATCCGGGCAAGGCCTCGATCGAGGCGGTGCTGCACCCCGCCAAGACCAACGTGCTCTACATGGTGGCCGACGGGAAGGGCGGCCACGTGTTCGCCGCGACCTTGCAGGAGCACAACGCCAACGTCGCCCGCTGGTTCGCCCTGCGCCGTGCGCGCGGGGAGCTCTAGGGCGCGATGATGCGGGCGCCGCTGGTCGTGACGGCGGTGCTGCCCGCAGCGCTTCAGGGCCGGGCCGAGGGCCTGCGCCGCGCGCACTATCCGGCGGAGCGCAATCAGGTCCCGGCGCACGTCACGCTGCTGCGCGCGCTGCCGCCCTCGCTGGAGGCCGAGGCGCGCAGCTTGCTGGCGGGACTTGCCGCAGAGATGCCGCCGGTGCCCGCGGCGCTCAGCGGGGTGATGGACCTTGGCACGGGCACGGCGCTCGCCATCGACAGCCCCGCCATGCTCGACCTGCGTGCGCTGATTGCGGAACGCTTCCACGGCATGCTGACGCTGCAGGATCAGGGCGAACCGCGCCTCCATGCGACCGTGCAGAACAAGGTGGAGCGCCCTGACGCCAAGGCGCTGCAGGCCCGGCTCTCCAGGGCGTTTCACCCCGAGCGCTTCGCTTTTGCGGGCCTTGCCCTGCACCGCTGGCTGGGCGGTCCGTGGGAGGATGTGGGCCGCTGGTCGTTCCGCGGCCGGCCGCGCTGAAAAGACGCGCGGGCTGGCCCATTTCCCCGGTTGACCCCGCGCCAAGCCGCGCCTAATAGGCCCGCTCACGCCGCCCGGGCCAGTCACCCTGGCCCCTGCGGCAATCCCTTCGGGGCGGAGTAGCTCAGCCGGTTAGAGCAGCGGAATCATAATCCGCGTGTCGGGGGTTCGAGTCCCTCCTCCGCTACCAATCCTGTTTCCGGAGACCTCCACGAAGGTCCGGATTTTTCCAAAAATCGGCAGAAAAGCAGAGGGTTGCGGGTGATTCGCGTCCGTATGCGCCCTTGGCCTTCCACGTGCAGCCAGATTTGGTGTGGGGGTATTTTGGGGGTATTTTCGCGGAGTGTCGGAAAGGAGCGATACCCCCAATGCCTCTCACAGAGACTCAGGCCAAGAATGCGAAGCCGCGCGAGCGGGCTTACAAGCTTTCAGACAGCGAAGGTTTGTTCCTGCTCGTACAGCCAAACGGAACGAAGCTTTGGCGGATGAAGTACCGCCATTCGGGCAAAGAGAAGCTGCTTTCGTTCGGTGCCTATCCGGCGGTTGGCATTTCGGCTGCCAGAGAAAAGCGAGCCGAGGCCAAAGCCCTGCTCATTCAAGGTCAGGACCCCATGCAATCGAAGGGTCAGAGCCAGCAAGAAGAATTGGAAACGTTTGAGACGGTCGCGAAGCGCTGGCACGACAATCGCAAGTCTGCCCTGAATCCGGCTCATGCCGAGCGCGTCTGGTCCCGGTTGGAACGGGACGTCTTTCCTGCCCTCGGCCACAAGCCCATTCGCGAAATAACGGCCCCCGACGTGCTCGCCATGATCCGGGAGATCGAGAAACGCGGTGCGCTCGATATCAGCCGCCGCGCCAAGCAGGGTGTTGGTCAGGTTTTCCAGTTCGCAATCGCATGTGGTCTGGCTGCCAATGATCCGACGACGCACCTTCGCGGGGCCTTAAAGCCCCGGCCTCGCGTTCAGCACATGAGCCGCTTGCCGTTGAGCGAACTCCCGGCATTTCTCGAAAAGCTGCGTGGCTATCAGGAGGAGGGCGAGCGACGCTCGGCGATCACGCGTGATGCGGTCACGTTTGCTCTGCTGACTTGGGTCAGAACCAAGGAACTCCGGTTCGCCGTCAAGTCTGAGTTTGAAGGGTTGAATGGCTCCGAGCCCATTTGGCGCATTCCTGCAAACAGAATGAAGATGGGGCGCGAGCATCTTGTGCCGCTTTCCGCTCAAGCCACTGCGATTGCCAAAAAGATGATTGCCTCATCGACCGGCGATTACATCTTTCCGGGCATTCACCCGAACAAGCCGCTGTCCGAAAACACCATGATCTACGCTCTTTACCGGCTCGGCTATCATAGTCGTCAGACGGTCCACGGCTTTCGAGGGCTGGCTAGCACCTGGGCAAACGAACAACTGGTAGAATTCGGCAAGCCAGCGATCTGGATCCGGCGATATCATGAGGATTGGGTCGAGATGCAACTTGCCCACTCGGACAAGGACGAGGTTCGCAGCGCCTACAACGCCGCAGAGTATCTCACACCACGCCGACGCATGATGCAGGACTGGGCGGACTTCTTGATCGGCGGAACGGTCGTCGACATCAAGCGTGGCCGCAAGCGCGCCGCGTAACCGCCTTGGTCAAAGTGGCCCGATCCAGTCTGCGCGCACCCGGTCAATGCCAGTTATTACTCCGTCGACGATCACCTTGGAGCCAAGGAGGGAGTCAACGTTGTCTTCAGCCTCAATCACCCAGATCTCGTGCTGATCGGTTGTGAGGATCAGTCCGCGCTTGGCACGATCCAAAGTTCCAGCAATCCGCTGGCGTTCTGTACTCACTGATACCCTCATTCTGAGCGCCAATTGCGCAGAACATCCCGCACATAGCCCGGCGTTTCGCCGTTTAGCGGTACTCGCCAAGCACGCTCGACCGTGCCCGGTCCTGCGTTATAGGCAGCTATGGCAAGATGCACCATGCCAAAGCGGTCAAGCAGTGTCCTGAGATAGCGCGCAGCCCCGGTGATGTTGGTAAGCGGATCATAGCGATTGCCAATTCCGAGGGCCTGAGCTGTTCCAGGCATCAACTGGCCAAGGCCAGCCGCACCTGCCCTGCTCAGCGCCAACGGATTGTACCGTGACTCGGTCCAGATCAAAGCGTCGAGTAGTCCGGGAGGCAGCGCGTACTGTCGTTCCGCTGCGGCTACATGGGGGAGGTAGATAGCCCTTCTGAAACTCCCAGACCTATCGCCAGCCGACATCGTACGAAGAGGGCGAACGGTCACTGGGATTGATGGACTGCGACGCGGATCCAGTTCCTGACTTGGCCATGCACCGAACGTCACAAGCGCAAACCCGCCTTGGCCAGCTTGAGTCGTTACGCCTGCAGCAGGATTGGCAGCGTGTGCGGGTATCGCGGGTGGAGCTTCGGCGGCCGATGCACTGCTCGTCGAGGCTATTGCCAGCGCCAATGGCAAGACACACCCTGATAGTCTGGTCATCTCGAACGTTCCTCTAGCCGACTCGTATCGGAACATATATAGAACATTGTGCGCGATAAAGCGCGTTTCGAATGGGCGCAGAGCGGAGGCTGCGCGGGCGGTGGCATCCTTGATGGAGATGCCCGATGCCCAATGCCCTTGTTACCGATCGCCTTGAAGTCCGTGCCCGCCAGATCGTTGCCGACCTTGGCGGCACCTGGTCGCGCTGCCGCGGCATGTGCCGTTGTCCTGCGCATGAAGACCGTACGCCGTCGCTCAGCGTGACGCTGGGTTCGCGTGCGATACTTTTCCACTGCTTTGCCGGGTGCACGAACGATGCCGTGCTCGCTGCGCTGGCCCAGCGCGGCGTGAACGCTTCCTCTCTGTTCGATGGGCGAGCGGAGGTGGTTCGGACCGCTCTGCCGGAAGCCGTGCCGACCGAGAGCATCCAGCGCCTTTGGCGCGAGGCGACTTGCCTCGTGGACAGCCCTGCAGAGCGCTATCTTGCAGGTCGCGCCATTTCAGCGGGATCTCCTGATCTGCGGTATCATCCGCGCACACCGCTCGGGCCCAAGGGAGCTGTGAGGTTCTTGCCAGCGCTGCTGGCGGCGGTGCGCACCGACCTCGGGGTTATTGCTCTGCATCGCACCTTTCTCGAGTTCAAGACCTTTACGGTTGCTCGGTTCGAGGGTCCAAAGCGCGCGCTTGGCGCACTTGGCCGGGGTGCGGTGCGCCTCCACGGACCTCGCGGCGGCAAGCTCGGTTTGGCCGAAGGGATCGAGACGGCCCTCTCCGCAAAAGAGCTCTTCGCCATCCCCTGCTGGGCAACGCTTGGCACCGAGCGCTATGGGCTTGTCTCGATCCCGGAAAGCGTGAGCGAACTGCACTTGTTCATCGATCACGACGCAGCGGGCGAACAGGCTGAACGCCGCGCCAGGGCAGCGTACGAGCGGGAAGGGCGCGTGATCGTGACGCACCGTCCCGAGCAGCCGGGAGCCGACTTCAACGATGTTCTGCGGGCCCGGCAGCCTGTCACGGCCTGATCCACAGGAGAGGGGAGGGAGCGTGGAGCCTTTCGAGACCCGCATGGCGCGGGTGTCGTCAGGAGGTTTGCCATGTCCACTCTCCCCACTCTTGCCTTGCCGATGTCGTGTGAGCCTGCGGTCCTCTCTGTTGCGCGGGCACTTGCTGCCCGTCTCGACCGGTCAGAGCCGATCTCGCGATCGATCCTCAACGCCGAACTGACCGCACAGTTCGGCGGAACCGACGCTGCCGGGCGCTGGTCGGTCCGCGATGCATACGCCGCGCTCGAACTCGCGCAGGTCATCTGGCTGCAGGGAAGGGCGGAGATTGCGCTCAGCTTCAGTCCAGCGGATGCGGACTTGCTGTTTGACGAGCTTGACACACTCGTTCCGCGCCAGACGGTTCGCAGTGACGAGCAGATCGAACTCCAGCAGTTCGCCACTCCGCCGCGTCTCGCGTGGCTGGCGGCGCGTGCCTCCGCGCCGGCGCGAGGTGAACATGTCCTCGAGCCCTCGGCAGGGACAGGCATGCTCGCGGTATGGGCAGCGAAGGCGGGCAGTGCCCTCGCGCTCAACGAGATTTCCGCGCTTCGCCGGGAGTGCCTCGGTCACCTGTTTCCCGATGCGGCAATCACCGGCCATGACGGCGAGCTTATTCATGAGCTTCTGCCCGCATCCGTGCGGCCCAGCGTCGCCCTCATGAACCCGCCTTATTCCTGGAGCGCCGAGCGCGGCCGTGATGGCAAGACAGCTGCGCGCCACCTCCGTTCGGCATGGAACCGTCTCGCTGCGGGCGGACGGCTTACGGCGATCATGCCCGAATGGTTCGACCTCGCGGGCATTCTCGCTCGCAGCGCCGGCCCTGCAACCCTGCGCCTCGATCTTGTGATCGAACGCGGGTTTGTTGCGCATGGGACGTCGATCACCACGCGGCTGCTGGTAGTCGACAAGGTTGATTCCGATGACGAAGCTCTCACCGGCCAGACGTCAGACTTCCTCGAACAATGCGCGCTCGTTGATGCACTGCCGCGGCGCGCCGTCATCGCAACCGGATCATCCGCGCAGCGACGGACGATCAACGTCCTGCCGCTGCTGCGCCCGTCGGCGCGCCCTGTCCCTGTGCCATCGCCTCGAACGGTATCGTCTGCCGGAGCATCGCCTGTCGCGTTCTCTGCGCTCGAAGTGCCGGCTGCGACGCCCGAGCAGGTCGGACACTATCTGCCCTATCGCCCGAGCCGGATTGCTATTGCTGGCGCCGCAGAGCACCCGACCCCGCTCGTGGAATCGGTCGCGATGGGTTCGATCACAACGCCGGTTCCGACCGAGGTGCCAAAGCTTCCCGCTAATGTGATCGCAAAGGGCCTCCTCTCGGCCGCCCAGATCGAAACCCTGATCTATGCGGTGAATGCCCATGCCCGCGATCTGCCGGGCCTGTTCGAGCCCGAGGACAAGGGCTGCCTCCTGAAGCCGAGCGCGGAAGGCAAAGCCTATCGCATGGGCTATTTCCTTGGCGACGGAACCGGCGCCGGCAAAGGCCGTCAGGTTGCGAGTGTCATTCTCGATCGCTGGGTCCAGGGCTTTCGCCGGCATATCTGGATCTCGAAGAACGAAGCGCTGCTCGAGGACGCACGGCGCGACTGGTCCGCGCTTGGCGGGCTCCCCATCGACATCCAGCCGCTCGCGACCTGGAAGCTGGGCAGTCCCGTCATGATGCAGGAGGGCATCCTCTTCGTGACCTATCCGACACTGCGGTCGGGAAGAGCCGATGCAACCCGGCTCGACCAGATCCTCGCCTGGGCTGGGGAGGACTTCGACGGCGTGATCGTTTTCGACGAAGCCCATGCCATGGCCAACGCCGCCGGCGGCGAAGGCTCGCGCGGCAAGGTCAAAGGCTCGGAGCAAGGTGTCGCCGGCGTGCGCCTGCAGAACCTGCTGCCGCGCGCCCGTGCCCTCTATGCGTCTGCGACCGGCGCCTCGGACGTCAACAATCTCGCCTATGCGACCCGGCTTGGCCTCTGGGGTCCCGAAACGGCCTTTGCGACCCGGGAGGAGTTCGTCACCAATATCCGTGCGGGCGGCATCGCGGCGATGGAACTTGTCGCACGCGATCTGAAGGCACTCGGGCTCTACACCGCGCGGGCTCTGTCCTTCGCTGGTGTCGAGTACGAGATCCTCGAACATGTGAGAACACCGGGAATAAAAGGGGCCACGGATCGGCCGGTCTCACCGGAATAAAAAGGGGCCAGTCCTGCTAGACCTCTGCTTTTGGGCGGGGGTGGAGGATGAAGAGAGTGG
>Ga0310345_10004525_pt1 | contig 12578 bp, 10 predicted proteins | sample HC15DNA20500_MG_FD_204667 | JGI IMG/M metagenome (GOLD analysis project Ga0310345, IMG submission 204667) | Marine microbial communities from station ALOHA, North Pacific Subtropical Gyre - HC15-DNA-20-500_MG | ecosystem: Environmental > Aquatic > Marine > Oceanic | place: Pacific Ocean: North... | reverse complement strand
GGCATAGTTTCTTTGACGCGTGCCGCAGCAAACTCGACTGGGCAAGCCGACTTGGGGGCGGGCCTTAAGTGATGTCTTCAGGGCGATCGATGTCCCGAAAAATCCCTTGATCTCTAACCTCAACGTCGACGACATCACGGATATAGTCGTCAATTAATGCCCGTGCACCAAGATCACCCTTGAGATCCATAAGAGGGCCGAATAATCGACTGTTGAATCCCACAGGATTACCTGTTCGTCCGCTTGAACTCGGACGCGCAATTACTGCCCCGCCATCCAGCGTACGGGCAATTTGAGAAACTGTGTCAGGCGAAACATAGGGCATGTCCGCAAGCCCAATGATGACCCAAGGTGCACTTCCTAAAGCTCGTATGCCCGCTGCAATGCTTCGAGATATACCTACTTTTGCGTCTCGCGCTACGACCCACTCGCAGGGCCCAGTTACTAGATCCTGGACACTCTCATCGCCAGGTTTCACTACGACAAGCACCCTCGGACACACTCGTTCGTATAGCGCCACCACATAACTCAGCAACGGCACCTCATTAAATAAAAGCCTCCGTTTGTCTGATCCGAATCTTGTGGATCCACCTGCAGCCAGAAGAAGAGCCGCGCCGCGTGGCTCTAGTGCATCCGTCAACCGACGACAATTCCCGAGCTAGATGCTGCTGGCTCGGACTCATTCCCTACAGATCTCTCGAGAACCGACACATGAGTTTTATCGGTCTCCAATTGTTTTCGAATCGATGTAATTTCAGCCAATATCGAGAGTGCGATTTCGGGAGGCGTTTTACTCCCGATCGACAATCCTACGGGGGCGTGCAATCGTTCCAATTCGTGGACACTTATATCGAGCGCTCGAAGTCGTTCCCTGCGACTAACCGATGTCCGCGAAGAACCCATTGCGCCGACGTAAAACGCGCTAGTTTTTAGAGCCTCCATCAAACCCATATCGTCAATCCGAGGATCATGCGTCAACGCTATTATCGCCGTGTGGCAATCGTTCGCGGAATCTCTGATGGCGTCATCGGGCATATCACAAATCTTTTCGACATCCGCAACGGGGAAACCATCCAAAACATCTCGTCGCGGGTCACAGACCACGACGCGATAGTCGAGTGCCCGTGCCATTTCGGCCACATACTGCGAAACCATACCCGCTCCTATAAGAAACAGTTGGTAGCGCGGACCATACGTTTGCACGAGTGTTTGGGCGTTTTCCTCGTAACGAAGTTCCTCAAACCGATCAACGTCGAAAGTTGCAATCGAGCGATCGCGAAGGTCTACCGTCCGCTGACAAAGATTGCGCGATTGAAGACGCTGCTTAATCTTCTCAAAATGAGGCAGCATTGAGGCTTCCAACGCCTCGACGACAATGTCGAGGTGGCCGCCACACGGCAGGCCAAGCTTTTCCGCTTCTTCTTCGTCATCGCCGTATCGGAAAAACTGTGCACGTTCGTGGGCTAGCTGCCCGAGCGTCAGCTTCTCTAATAAATCATCCTCAACGCACCCACCGGACAGTGATCCCACGATTTGGCCCTCGGTATTGCACGTGAGCAACGATCCCACTGGGCGGGGTGATGATCCATACGTCGCCACAACGGTCGCGAGCCAGCACGGCTTTCCTTCGGACAAACATTCCACAACGCTCGCGAGGACATTTTCGTCAACTGCTTGCATTCAAGCGCATTCTCTCACCATGAAAAATAAGTTTATCACCGATAATTGTTTACGAGCTGCCCTCTTGCGAATGGAAGGCTCTCTGCTCTAGATTTATGGTTAATCCCTATGCAACTTATCAAACCCCAATCACTCCTACGTATACGCCTCCAACGCGCCGGAATCTCTAAATGACTACCGATTTAAACACCGTGCGACTAGAGGACTATCGTCCTTACCCCTTCGAACTGAAGTCAACCCATCTGACGTTTGACATCGGTGCAGATCACACCGACGTCGAATCAACACTCGCCTTCCGTCGAACAGGCGACGAACGAAACGAATTGCGCCTTGACGGCATTGACCTGGACCTGTTGAGCATCGCCATCGATAACCGTCTTTTAACCAGCAATGAATATTCAGTCGATGCAACGACGCTATCGATCGTCGACCTGCCGGAGCAATTTAACGTAACGATTCGAACAAGGATCCATCCGGAGTCCAATACAGCGCTTGAAGGTTTGTATAGATCCGGCGATTTGTACTGCACTCAATGCGAAGCCGAAGGATTCCGAAAAATCACGTACTACCCCGACAGGCCCGACGTCCAATCCAAGTTTACAACCACACTAATCGCCGACTCGGGTCGATTTAGCGTCATGCTTGCCAACGGAAATCTTATCCGCGATGAAATAATCCCCGATGGACGGAGAAGCGTTACCTGGAGCGATCCTTTTAACAAACCTAGCTATCTATTTGCGCTTGTAGCCGGCAATTTAGCGGTACTTGAGGACAACTTCACATCGATTTCAGGACGCGATATCGCGCTTCGCATTTACTCTGAATCGCACAACATAGCCGGGTGTAGCCACGCCATGGAATCGCTCAAACGCGCGATGGCGTGGGATGAAATCGCCTTCGGCCGAGAATACGACCTCGATACCTTCATGATCGTTGCGGTTGAAGATTTCAACATGGGAGCCATGGAAAATAAGGGCCTCAATATCTTCAACACGAGTTGCGTTCTCGCTTCTCCAAACACAGCGACGGATGCCGCCTATCTGCGCGTCGAAGGCGTAGTTGCCCACGAATACTTTCATAACTGGTCCGGCAATAGAGTCACGTGCCGAGACTGGTTCCAACTGAGTCTGAAAGAAGGTTTCACCGTATTTCGAGACTCAGAATTTAGCGCAGCAATGAATTCTCGGGACGTTAAACGAATCGAGGATGTAGACGCGCTTCGTACCGTTCAATTTGCCGAGGATGCTAGTCCTTTGGCACATGCGGTGCGTCCAAGCTCGTACATTGAAATTTCAAACTTTTATACAACGACGATCTATGAGAAAGGCGCGGAAGTCGTGCGCATGTTATCGATCATGTTGGGACGGGATAAGTTTCGCGCCGCGACCGATCTTTATTTCGCCCGTCACGACGGAAGCGCGGCGACCACAGAAGACTTCGTCATCGCAATGGAGGAAGTATCAGGACTTGACTTGAATCAGTTTCGTAACTGGTATTCGCAAGCTGGAACACCTCTTGTCGAAGTGACAGAAAGCCGTCGCGGGAACACCATCGAGCTGCATTTGAGACAAATCTGCGGTCCGAGCCCCAATCAACCAGCGAAGTCAGCCTTCCATATCCCGATCGCGATTGGACTGGTTTCAATCGATGGTAAAGACATTCTTGGTCAAGCTGGGGCATCGAACGGCTTCGATATTATGGTTCAAACTAACTTGAACTTCGAAAATCCGAATGGCGATGGGACGCTTACACTTCATTTCGACCGAGACGAGGCAACCATCACAATAGAAGGTGCCCCGCCGAATGCCGCGGTGAGTTTCTTACGCGGATTCTCTGCGCCGGTGAAGGTCGACTTTCCCAGGTCCGACACCGATTCGCTTCACCTCGCCTCGACGGACACGGATGGCTTTGTACGATGGGATGCAGCGCAAACAATCCTTGGCTCCCAGATCGCTACACGAACATCTAACACCCAACTCGCCAAGGCATTGCTCGAGAAACTGTCGTATTCCGCAATGTCCGCTCCAGATGACGGTGAAGCCAAAGCACTATTGTCTTCCGCCATGACACTACCTAGTACGATCTATGTACTCGATCAGAATCCCGGGCGTGACGTCATCGAATTGGACGAAAGTCGTGATCGCGTACGCACCCAATTGGGTGCAGCGTTCGAAAACCGTTGGGATCAGATCGTTAATCAAAATCGCAACGATAGTCCCTATCGTGCCGATGCCACATCAATAGCTCGGCGCTCACTAATGCATCTCGCCATGGATTACTTGGGTGCCAGCGTACAGTTAAGAGAACCGCAAACCGCATGGAACTTGTATTACGACCTGTACCAGCGATGCGACAACTTGACGGACCGGTTGTTCGCTTTCTCGCGCCTGCTACGACTCGAGGCTTCGTTCGCAGAACAAAAATCGCTATTGATCCAAGACTTTTTTGATCGATTTCATACGAGCCCGCTAGTAACAGACAAATGGTTTTCGACTCAAGCTAGTTGCATGGTGTCTGGGACCTTGCCAAGAATTATCGAACTCACAAACCACCCCGAATTTAACTTACACAACCCTAATAGAGCTCGGGCGTTGCTTGTATCCTTCGCGACGGTAAATCATCGCGAATTTCATCGGCCGGACGGCAAAAGCTATACCTTCCTAGCGAACGAAATCCTAAAACTCGATTCGCTTAACCCCCAGGTCGCGTCTCGAATTTGCGCGCCACTAACGCGTTGGCAAAGGTTTGACGTTGCCCGCCAGGAGCGGATGAAAGATGCCCTCGAACGTATTCGGCGCGACTGCCAATCAAAAGATCTTCTTGAGATAACCCAAAAAGGCCTGGTTGCCTGAGAGGGTCAGAGCAAAACCGCTTTAAAAATATCTGGGTTGCCAAAAGGATTCGTTAATACAGGCAGGCGCTGCGGGTTTAGCTAATGTTGGCCTGTTATTCTTGAGATTGAGAAAATCATGCGCCGAGCGGATACGACACGTTTCTGGGTCGGCTCACAGCATTTACGACGAGCTTGTCCACCAGATCCCCAAAGGACAATCCAGCGGCTCGGGCCGCATCCGGGTATAGACTGGTCGGGGTCATTCCCGGCATTGTATTGACCTCAAGCAAAACGACTTCGTTTGTTGAGGAAACGAGGAAATCCGAACGAGAGAGATCGCGCAACCCCAAACATTCGTGCGCCTTAGTCGCATAATTCGCTATGTCCTCGAGGACATGGTCCGGCAGCGTTGCGGGGATTTTATGGATGCTTCGTCCGACTTCGTAACGATTGCGAAAGTCATACCACTCGCCATCCGGTAATTCGATTTCGGTGACAGGAAACACAACCTTATTCTCTCCACCAAGATCAAGAACTCCGGCGGTAACCTCTTTTCCGTCAAAATAAGGTTCGACCAGCACTGTATCCCCGTAACTTCGAGCATCCATGATCGATTGGGACACATCACCGCCATGGGGTAGCCGTGTCACACCAAGCGCAGATCCCTGCCGGAGCGGTTTGATCACTACACGTGACCCAAAACGCTCGGAAATCGCAACCGACGATTCGTGAGCATCGACGACCGAAACCAGTAAGTCCTCAAGCACAGGTAATCCCACCTCGCGGAACAACCTTTTCGCAACGTACTTGTCCATCGCTAGGGCCGATCCCCGAACGTCGCTGCCAACGTATGGAAGACCTAACATTTCCAGGTACCCCTGTACGGTACCGTCCTCACCCGGCGGGCCATGTAATACAGGGAACACCACATCCGGGCCAAATGCCGTAATGTTCTTGGTGATATTTTCGTCGAGCTCGATGAGTTCAACCAAGTGACGTTCACCGAGACTGCGTAAAACCTCATCTGCCGAAGAGCGAGAGATCGCCGATTCGGCAGAATCGCCTCCCGCGAGAACTGCAACTTTCAAGCTCATGAAAAGTTCATCAAGTCTGCCCCGTCAAAAGCTTGCGATAGATCATCAGCTGGCTCAAACGTGAATACGCGAGCAAAAAACGCATACTCCGCTTCGATCACCTTCTCGATATTAGACCCCTTCCGAAATCCATGCCCTTCACCTTCGAATTTCATGTACATGACGGCTATGCCTTTGTCGCGCAACGCGTCGACCATGGATTCAGCCTGATCGGGGGGTACAACCCGATCTTCCGTCCCCTGAAAAAAAGCAACGGGACAATTAAATCGCTCGACCTCATGAAGGGGAGAGCGCTCGTCCAAAGCGTCGCCAATCAACTTATCTAGGTATCGAGACTCGAATTTATGCGTGTCGCGCGCAAGCGCTTTAAGGTCGCCAATGCCGTAATGGCTCGCGCCCACCTTAAAGATTGGGGATGTTACTAAGGCGCGCAGCGTCGTATAGCCGCCCGCACTGCCGCCACGAATAGCCACCCGCGCAGGATCAACGCGATCCGAAGAAATTAAGTGCGTGACCGCGGCAACACAATCGGCAACGTCGACGATGCCCCATCGACCATCCAGTCTCCGCCGATACGCTCGACCGTATCCTGTCGACCCTCCGTAGTCGACGTCTACTACCGCCCAACCACGACTGGTGTAGTACTGAATTCGAAAATTCAGATCGCGGCCGGCATGGCCGGTAGGGCCGCCATGACTTATCACCAACAGCGGCGGTCTTTGCGTTACATGACCGACGGCTAAAGGGTGTCGGGGAGGGTAAAAATTGGCGAACGTCTCAAGCCCGTCGGCATTTTCGTAGACAAGTTGTTCGGGAAACGAAAAGTAATCTCGATCAATATCGAGGGTTCCTTGGCTAGCAACTCTAGTAATCTCCGTAGTAGTCAAGTCCATTCTAACTACCGCGTTTAGGTCGTCTGGTTTACCGGCGACAAAAGCAATACCCGTCGCTGTTCGATTCAAACTAGCGAATGAACTAAACCGGTCTTCAAGCGGCGTAACCATTCCGTTATCAACGTCAACAAATACGAGCGCGGCAACTCCTTTATCGATCCTGTTCGCAACCAAAACGCGGTCTGAAATGGGAATATAAGTACGGATCCCAAAGGCCCATTGAGCGGTCCCGTAGTCGGCAGCATCTTCGTTGAGACAATAAATACCAGACGAGTCATAGCTGTAGAAGTTCCAATAACCACTGGCATCGGAGACAAAAACCAAACGTTCGGGGGTTAACCATTCCGGTTGGAATACCGATTCAGCGACACCGCCAGCAACCAAAGTTTCCGTCACGATCCTCCCTGTGGTATCCAAAGTTGCGACAAAGAGCTGGTTGCCATCCCAGGGCATATTAGGATGGTCCCACACAAGAAAAGCGAGGCGTTCAGCATCACTCGAAAGACGAGGAGACGAGTAGAAATCGTGACCCGAGTGAACCACATCGACAGCACCCGTCCGGCAATCTATCGCCACGAGTTGATTCACCGGTTCGGAACCAGCGTCATGTGTCTCACGAACACCGATAAGGTTTTCGCGTCCGCTATCCCACGTCACATCCGCGTATCGTACGTTCTCGTTACCCGCAGTCAGCTGCGTGATCGCTGTAAAACCATCCAATAAAGAGCACCGATAGATGTTTTGATCGATCGCATTAACAAAAAAAACGCCATCGCCAGCGACACAGTATGCCCCGCCACCGTACTCGTGAACGCGAGAACGCACGCTATATGGCGTAGGCGTGAGGTCTCGACGAGCGCCTCGTGTCTCCAGTACGAGAACGCTCCGTCCGTTCTCGAAGGGACGTTGCTCAATCCAAAGGAGGCCGAATTCGGAGTCTCGCAATTCAGAAAAATTAACTAAACCCGACACGGCTAACGTTGCCGTGATAGGAGATCTCCAGGCACCATAACTTTGTTCAGTTTGCGAATGGTCCATTGAACCGCCTTAGGGTGTAAGCGAATTGCGAGCATCGACACGAACCCAACGTTCGTGGTCACGCCATCGACCATCGATAAATAGAAAATCTTTCGATTCACCTTCTAAAGTGAATCCGCAACGCTGAACAAGATTCCTCGACGCGTAGTTATTTGGCTGGATGTTCGCCTCGATTCGGTGCAAACCTAGTTCATCAAACGCAAAACGTAAAACCAGTTGGAGCGCTTCTGTCATATACCCGACGCCTTGATGTGTCGCGGAAGAGTAGTAGCCAAGCGATGCGCTTAGAAAGGATCCCCGAACGATGTTATTGATATTGATAACCCCCACGATATCTTGGGTTCCAACGAGACATACCACGAAACCTTCATGGTCGTCTCGATGACAACGGCGCAGGTAGGATTTGAACATGTGCGGCGTCAGCGGCGGTGAGATCCATGGTTGATGAACGTTGGCGCCAGCATTTGCGAGCGCTACAACTTCGCGCCTGTCAGACGATCGGACAACCCGAATATAGACGCGATTGTTACTCATGCTCGATTCAAATCTGTCCGGAACAAAGTCCGCCGACACTCCAGTTTGATTTATCGCAACATCGGATTCGCCCGAACGGTTTGGAGAGATTTCCCATCAGTCACTAATTCACCATGTTTCTTCAAGATCGAAACGTAGATTGCCAAACCCGTCAACGCCCCTTCCACGAGATGCTGAGTAAATTACACTGAAAAACGATTGTGCAGATATTACGTCGAGCACCGTTCGTTCACACAGGAAGCTCAATATCGAAGAATCGACAAGCGTTCTCGACAGACGCATCGCGAATCACGCTCTCGGGACAACGCCTAAATCGGGCCAATTCCGCGATAATGAATTTCAGATACGCGGGCTCGTTACGACGCGTCCCTAATATTTTCGACATGGTTCGAGAAAGAAGGTAGGGCGCATCGGTTTCAACAAGCAAACGATCAATCGGGATCCTATCGACTAATCGACGGAGTCCCTCGCCGCGCCGCTCATCGCAAATCCATCCGGTAACCCCTATGTAAAAATCTTCTGCTATAAATCCGTCGAGTTCGTCGGAATTCCCGGTAAAGCAGTGCACGACACATTTGGTTGGTGCGTAACGCCGAAGCACCGCCAACACTTCACCGTCGGTGTCGCGATCATGGACGAAGACCGGGAGTGCAATCCGTGCCGCAAGATCAAGCTGCGCCTCGAATACCTGCCGCTGTGCATCGCGTTCCGAATGATTACGATAAAAATCAAGACCCATCTCTCCTACTGCGACGACATGAGGAGACGAAGTCAACCCTTCGAGTGTATCCAACCAACCGGGTTTAACGTGATCTGCATCATGGGGGTGTATACCGACGGTTGCAGATAAGTACGCCCCATGCTTTGCAGCTAAAGCGATCGCGTACTGACTTTCCTGGATGTTGGTACCGGTCACGACAATGTGTTGCACGCCCTCGCGCTTTGCCCGATTCAATACTTCCCCCAAATCGTCAGTAAATACTGAATTCGTTAGGTTGGCCCCAATGTCAATCATGGAGCGAGGGGACTCGTCGTTCGTGTGCGGCAAGGACGGGCAAAGGATTTCCAAGTATTTGGGAATAGACGTAACTACCCGCTAATACGTTCTTAACGTAACTTTTTGTCTCTCGGAGTGGAATTTGTTCAATCCAAGCAACTGTGTCGATTCCAGAAAATCGCCGGAGCCATTCGTCGACTCGCGTCGGACCCGCGTTGTACGCGGCCGCTGCGACTGCTCGGTTCGCGTCATATCGTGTCATCAACTCGGCAAGGTAATGCGCGCCCAAACGAATATTGACTAGCGGATCCATTAGAGCGTCCAAATCAGGTTGCTTCTCTCTAATTTTATCCGCCGTTGATCGCGCCGTTCTTGGCATCAATTGCATAACGCCTCTTGCTCCTTTCGGCGAAACCGCTGAAGGATCAAATACACTTTCTTGCCGTGAAATGGCGAAGAGAATCGGTAGCGGAATCGACGTTTCAAATGCGTGTCGACGGAAAGTATCTATGAATGGAATCGGAAACCGGACAGCCAAAAAATCATGCAATTCGGCACGGTTCGCGGCGACAACGGCTTGATCAAACCAGCCCATTTCGACGAGGTAAAAAACCAGTTCCGGTCGAAATTGTTCCTCTAGTCCTTCAAAGAGGTACAAGTATTCCCGTCGCGCGTTGGGCAAGTCACCAACCGCGTAGAGCTCACTCATTCGACGAACACCCGGTAATCCCCGTAGTGTCAGGGCGTTCGTAGGTTCAATTGATAGTCGTTCTTGGTTCAAGGCTGGCTCTAAATTCATTAAAAGCGCGGCCAAGAACCCATAATAGGTTCGTTCGCTAGCAAGTTCTTTTAGAACACTTGCGCCTTCAGCATCGCCCAATTCAATTAGGGCTTTGCCGTACCAGTATCTCCATTTGGGCGTGTCGCGGTACGACCCCGGCAAGGCACGAATCCATTTCGCGAGATTACGATAGTTCCTGGTACGTGTGCTTTGGTCTGCTAACGCCTCAAGAACCTCAGCAGAATACCAGGGCAATTCAGGAGCAACGTCATTCCCAAATCTTGACAGCTCAATGACTAAATTTTCTTCGATATATTGGCGTTGATAGTCGGCGAATGTATATTCCGTTTGGTAACGCTGCCACATCGCCATGGCTTTGCCAGGATCCCGCCGCGCGTATCGCAAAAGACCATGGACTATGGTTTGGCGGCCGTATGGGTCATCTCTGAATTTATCGATATTTCGGATCGTGGAAGGTCTGACATGGACGTCGTAATAGGTTCGAGCGGCCGCCGACACCGAATCGGAAAAAAAGCGCAGCAAGTACTTACCGAGAGTGACGGAATTCGCCTCTAAGGCGAGCTGAAGCCTTTCCCAAGCAATTTCATCTGTGACCCCGCCGTTATCAATCCAGGCCTTGAATAATGGATCACAAGGCTTGGGCTGAGACGTTCCCACTTTCCACAGCGTCGGAACCTTGGACAAAGCTTCTTTGCGTTGACCGTCTCGGTATAACGCCCTGAGGTAGTAACACTGAGCCTCCGCGCCGCTCGACGGTTCGTAGTGCTCTAGGTAGCGCGACCAGCGTCCTCGCTTCGCCTGAGTAGCTAGCCAAAGGCGAAAAAAACGCTGTTCTATCGGCGTTTCTTCCCATTGTTCGCGAAGCTTTGTTGCAGTCGAAGTACCTAGGGAAGAAATACGCCGCTTGGCCTCGAAAAAATCAAGGTATGGCTTAAGAACATAGTCCCCGAGCTCTTCTCGAAGTCGCTTAAATTCTCGAAGACGGCCTGTTTCGATAGCGAAGACTGCACGCTTGTACGCTCGTCGATCTTCATAAATATCTCCCCAGACCGAGGGACAACCGGCACAAAGGGAAAGTACTAGCCAAAGCCAGGTTCGCGGCACGACTAGAGCGATCAGTGGTGGCGGGCGTCGTCACCGACGCGAACCGCAAGGACATCGCACGTCGCACCATGCAATACGCCGTTCGCCGTCGAACCTAGCAGAAGCGCGAGACCGTGACGTCCGTGACTGCCAACAATGATGACGTCTACTCCCTCCTCGCTAGCGATTCGATGTATTTCACTGTCAGGTCGGCCGAATACCAAATGCCGCCGTTGTTCCGGAATCCCAATTTCCGACGAAAACTCCGCCAAATGAGATTTCGCCTGCTCGTGAATCTGATCCTGCACTGACGATAGATCCATCGGAATATCGCCACCGTACGCAAGGCTCAGGGGTTCGATCACATGAATGATATGTAGCTCCGCGTCCGATTGACCAGCGATTGCGGTCGCCCGTTCGGCAACGTGCCTGCAATCTTCAGTAAGATCAACGGCAAGAAGGATTCGGGAATATGCGCCCATGTCACTTTCGCAGTCGAGATGTCGGGACCATACTCCACACATTTGCATGACTCAATATCCAACTGAGTGGTTATTTCGGTCTGAAATAGGTGGCCTTTAAGTGGTCTGGGTTGTCATCATCGGGGTATTGCTGGTCGCCATCGGACCAGTGCTTTACGTCATACCATCGAAACGGGACAAGCAATTAGCCGCTCTCAGAGCTCGCGCCCGTATGTCTGGTTTGGGAGTGGACATCAGCCACATACCCAATCTCAACGCAACAGGGAGCGACAAAGTCTCCGCGGGCGGGAAAAAACGCGAGGCTAGGATCAAATGCACAACCTACACCTTGGTTCTCCCTAAACAGATGCCAGAAGCACCTGGTTGGCATCTTGCGCGCTCGGAAACGGATAACCTTTTAATTGCCGGTTGGGGACGTATTGGCGCGGTCCACCGCGTATCTAATTCGGACAGCGGATACTGGAACACGGTTCGTACGATCGTTGAAGCGCTTCCTGGCGCATGCATTGCTGTCAGAGCGACACCATACGAAGTGAGCTGGCAAGGTCTCGAGCGCCTTGAAGGCCAATCCATGGATCAGGTCGTCGTGGATATTAAGGCTGGGCTCGAAGAAATCGCTAAATTGCATAGTCAAATCGATAAAGAACGCCAACTTCCACCTTCGAGAACGTAAATTTCGATGTGGCGTAAGTTGACATGTACGGAGGCGGCCACGTATATATGGCGCGCTTTTAGGGCCGTTGAATAAAAAATGACCCCAGCGCACCACTACGCGACCGAGTAGAAGCACCATGGCTCGATCTCTTGTCATCGTCGAATCACCCGCAAAAGCCCGAACAATCAATCAGTATTTGGGCAAGGAGTTCGTCGTCAAATCGAGTGTTGGCCACGTCAGGGATTTACCCACGCGGGGGAGGGGTAGCGATCCCAAACAAAGAGCAAAGCAAGCCGCAAGAACTCGTAAGCTATCACCAGCGAAAAAACAGGCGCACCGGAAGAAACAAGCGCGAGCCCAACTTATACGACGCATGGGGGTTAACCCAGATCAGGGTTGGCAAGCAGACTACGAAGTTCTTCCTGGAAAAGAAAAAGTGGTTCAGGAACTAAAAACGCTCGCTGCAAAATCTGACCTCATCTATTTG
>Ga0310345_10004524_pt1 | contig 12579 bp, 10 predicted proteins | sample HC15DNA20500_MG_FD_204667 | JGI IMG/M metagenome (GOLD analysis project Ga0310345, IMG submission 204667) | Marine microbial communities from station ALOHA, North Pacific Subtropical Gyre - HC15-DNA-20-500_MG | ecosystem: Environmental > Aquatic > Marine > Oceanic | place: Pacific Ocean: North... | reverse complement strand
AGGCCGCCGGTCGGCAACACCCGCATCACGTCCGCAGCCGGTGACATTGGATGAACTCCAGCACCAGCAGCCGCTTCAAGCGCGTCTCCGGCCGGGATCATCCGGACCACGCCCGCCGTCGAATCGTCCTCTATCGGTAACTCGCCAGGTGGCTCATCACCCAGGACGACGAGCGGACCCGTCACCAGTGCACAAACCAAAAAGCCCAAGTTCAGCAGGCGTGTCGTGTTCATCACAGGACCCGAAGATCGGGGATGTTCAAAATAGACCGGTTACTCCGGCTATGACAGTTGTTCTGATTCTTCGGACAGACAGTGCGACCGAGTTGAACGGAAATACCGGAATGACCCTAAGAAACGCCAACAGTCGACCGTGCTACCCCATTCCACCCACTTTTACCCCGAAAATCGGTGTCCTGTGGGAGCCACGGAAGGCGGTTCTGGATCAAGCGATGAGAATCGGAAACGAGCGTCGTTCTCGTCGGCTTCCGGGCGTTAGCAGCGACGAGAGACGGGTTGTGGAAGTCTCTGTGCTGAAGAGAGGTCGGGAACAAGATTGCCAGCCAGGAATTGGGCATGGAACTTAATGCGGTTTGAGTGGTTGTTTCGGTGAGAATTCGGGGAATAGTCGGTGGCAATGCAGGATCTGTGTTGGTGTAATGCAAGTTCCGGGTGCGCGAACCGTCGCGGCCAAAACAGTTCATGTGCCCAGTTGATTTCCGGGCCAAAACCAAGGGGAGTTCGGCAAGATGAAGTTAGTCAGTACGTTTCTGATGGCCCTGTCACTGGGCCTGCTTTCACTGGGATGCGGCGACGCAACCACCGAGCAGACGATCAATCCGGGTGGCCCGGATCCCAACTCAATGGGTCCCTCGACCGGTGCTCCGGCTGGATCGATGGGCGGCGACGCCGACAAGGGTGAAGCGGCCGATCCGTCTGACGATGGCGACAAGAAGGATGGTGGAGACGCCAAGCCCGCCGCCAAGGATGGAGACAAGAAGGCTGACGGCGACGCCAAGCCCGCCGCCAAGCCCGCCGCCAAGCCCGCCACCAAGCCCGCCGCCAAGAAGGGCGGAGACAAGAAGCCCGCCGCCAAGAAGGGCGGAGACAAGAAGCCTGCCGCCAAGAAGGGCGGAGACAAGAAACCGGCCGCCAAGAAGGGTGGCGACAAGAAGAAGAAGTAGGGTTCGCCCTCTTCAATCGCGTCCCTTCGGACTCATTCAGTCCGCACACCGCGTTCCCGGTCCTCGGATCGGGAACGCGGTTTTTTGTTTTGCTCCGCCTGATCTGGCTGCCTGGTCGCCCCTCGAGTCACGTCAGCCCGCCACGTCGACAGGGCCGCCTGCAGTGCCTTCACCCGGTCCGGCTCCGACACGGCCAGGTTGGTCCGCTCGCCGAGGTCGCTCTTGAGGTTGTACAACCCGATGGCTCCGCCGGGCAGGTGACCGACCACCAGTTTCCACTCACCGCGTCGCACGGCAGCCCGCTTGCCGAAGGCCCAGAACAACGTCCGGTGATCTGGTTGCTTACCGATCAATTTGTCACCGGTCAGCACGTTGACCAGGCTCGTTCCATCCAACCGGTGTCCATCGGGCAGTCGACCTCCTGCCAATTCGATCAGTGTCGGCATGACATCGAGCGTGATCGCCGTGGTCGAAGTTATCCGCCCCGGTGAAATCGTCCCCGGCCACCACGCGATCGCCGGAACGCGGTGACCGCCTTCCCAGACGCTGCCCTTGAACCCACGCAACGGGCCGTTGCGGCCGTTCCGGTTGGCCCCGTTATCGGAGAAGAACAGCACCAGGGTCCTATCGGCGATCCCCGTTTCCTGCAGTGCGTTGGTGATCGCACCGACTCCGCGGTCCATCTCGGTCATCATCTGGCCATAGGTCACCTTGATGTCCTTCCGCGACGTTCCCTTCAGCTTGGTCCGCCCCGGGCCTCGCACCGGTTTGTCTCCGGGACCCTGGTAGGGCGAATGCGGGCATTCGTGGGCGACATAGAGACAAAACGGCTTCTTCCCGCTGCGATCGGCGTGTTGCTTGATGAATCGGACCGCGTGTCGGGTGATCAGGTGAGTCGAATATCCGGGTTCGGGGACCAGTCGGTCCCCATTCCACCAATCGGCGATCCCCATGCGATCGAAGTGAGAGATGTAGTCGACGTTGCCGCTGACGTAACCGCGAAACCGCTCGAACCCGTGGTGGATTGGATTGAACCGCTTCTGGTATCCCAGGTGCCATTTCCCGAAAACTGCGGTCCGATAACCCTCGGCCCGCAACAACTCGGCGAATGTCACTTCGACGGACATCAACCCGTGATGCCGATTCACCTTCGGGTCCGCATTGATCACCCCGGGAATTCCCGCCCGCTGCTGGTACCGTCCAGTCAGCAGTCCTGCCCGGGTCGGACTGCAGACACTGCCGCTGGAATGAAAATCGGTGAACAGGAGGCCTTCCGCAGCCAGTCGGTCCAGGTGGGGTGTCCGGAACGCCGTATTGCCGTAACAACTGGCGTCCCCGTACCCCATGTCGTCAGCCATGACGACGACCAGGTTCGGCCGTTTCGGCAACCCGGCATCCGTGACACCCGAACAGGCACACAGAACCAACACGGCCAGGGACACTCGGCCGTTATTCATCACGTTGTTTTCTCTTGGCGGACTTCTTGCGGACTCCCCGGCGGCGGACTTTCCACAGCGGGGAGGGCCGATGTGCGGCCTTGATGGCTGCCCGGGCCCGGGCCACGACATCGGGATGATCCGACGCCACGTTCTTCTTTTCGCCCAGGTCCTTCCCCAGGTGATACAACTCGACCTTTGTCCCGTGAAACGGTTTGACCACCGCCTTCCAGTCTCCCATCCGCACCGCCTGGGCGCTCCGACCTTCGTAGAATTCCCAGTACAGGTACTCGTGGTGCTTCTGTCGCCGGCTGTTCCCCAGAAGGGTGTCAACGAAGCTCAAACCGTCGGTGGCCTGTTGTCCCTTCGCACGGGCCAATTCCGCCAAGGTGGGAAGAACATCCGCGAAGGATCCAATGAAGTCGGCCGTGCTGCCGGCGCGGATTTTCCCCGGCCAGCGAACCAGCAGCGGCACGCGAATTCCGCCCTCGTAAAGGGCCCTCTTGATCCCTCGTAACGGGCCATTCGAGTCGAAGAAATCCGGGTTGTTACCCCCTTCGCGATGCGGACCGTTGTCGGAGGTGAAAAAGACGACTGTCTCCTCATCGATACCGTGCTTCTTCAGACGTGCAAACAGGCGTCCCAGGTCGGCATCCATTCGGCTGATCATCGCCGCGGTGCCTTTCTGCGGAGCCGGCCAGTCCTCTTTCGCATACGCTCCCAGGTCAGGAACTTCCATCCCCTTCTGCCGCGCCTCGTTGTTGGCATGAGGAATCGTCAGGGCCAGGTAGAGGAAGAAGGGCCGGTCATGGACCTTGTCGAGCCACGTCATCGTCTCGGCCATGACCAGATCATGGCTGTATTCGACCTGCCGTGTCGCCACGCCCTGGCCAAAGCGTCCCTCGTTGGGAACGACGTTCTTCAGCAAGACCCGTTTCTCGTTCCGTACCAGAAAACTGGGATAGTAGTTGTGTGCGTGGTGCTGATCGAGATAACCAAAGAACGAGTCAAACCCCTGCCGGGTCGGCAGTCCGCTGGAATTCTCGTGCCCCAGGCCCCACTTGCCCATCAAGCCACACGTATATCCCGTGCCCTTGAGCACTTCGGCCACGGTCACGTCACCAGGCCGCAGGTTGATCTTGCCATTTCCCCGAATGAAGCAGTGCCCGGTGTGCAGGCCCGTCATCAGAACACAGCGCGACGGTGCACAGACGGTCGACCCGGCATAAAACTGGGTGAATTTCATCCCTTCCGCGGCCATGCGATCCAGGTGTGGCGTCCGGATCCGCTTCTGGCCGTAACATCCGAGGTCACCGTAGCCGAGATCATCGGCCATGATGAAAATGATGTTGGGGCGGTCCTTGGCGGCTGAAGCGGGGACGGCCAGTCCCAGTACGAGCAATACCATTCCGATCCAGACACCTGCCCTGTTCATCCCGGTGCACTCCACGATTTCACTCACAAAAAAAAGGCCGCCCCATCGCAACGGGGCGGCCTTCAGTTTCAAGAACCGGTCGCTACTTCGCCACGGTGCTCTCTTCGAATCCCTCATCATCGAGGGCGGCGATCGCCTTGTCGACGTCAAAGGTGTCTCCGGATTCCACCTTGCAGACGGCCTTGCGGGCCTCAAACTTGATTTCAACGCCCTTGACACCAGGTTGGTCGGCGAGAGTCGCACGGACTCTCGGAGCACACCCGGTGGGTCAGGTCATGCCTGGAACGTTGAACACGACGGTTTGCAGGTTGGCTCCAATCGCAGCCGACGATCCGGACTCCGGACCCTCCGACGGCGCTGAACCGCTGTCCGCACAGCCGACGACGAGCATCATCGCCAGCAGGACACCAAGAAGACGTTTCATTCTGATGATTCCTCTCGAGCAACGAGAAAAACTGGTGCAGGTTTGTTACCACTACGGAGAATTCTAGCAAATCTCCTGTGCACGGCGACAGCCTGAACACCGCCGATCGAGATATCAGAGATGATGGACTTTCCCGACGTGCGGTTCGACGGCAGGCTGAGGCCCTCTCAGGCCGAGGTGGTCAAGATCGCCGAAGAACAACTCAACCGGGGCGAACGGCGGCTGCACATCGTGGCCCCTCCCGGATCGGGCAAGACCGTGCTGGGGTTGTACCTGTGGGCCATCCACGTCCGTCGCCCGGCCGTGGTGCTTTCGCCCAATTCGGCCATCCAGATGCAGTGGGCCGCCCGCACCGACCTGTTCTCGACCGCCTCGGGACGTCCGCTCGTCGATTTTGCCAGCACCGACCCCCGGGAGCCCTCGCTGCTCAGTTCGCTGACCTACCAGTCGGTGACCCTGCCACGACGTGGCGGCGACGACCTTGAAGAGGGGGGCCTCCAGAACTGGATCATGTACCTGCTCGAAAACGACCAGGTCCAGACACCCGAAGAAGGGCACCTGTGGATCCAGGACCTGAAGGAACGGAATCCCGAGTACTACGCCACACGGCTGGCCCGGAACAAGAAGGCCATTCGTGATGGACTTGCGCTCGGCGGAGAGGCGATGCGGACGTTGCATCGCTCGGCGGTCGAAACACTGGGTCGGCTCAAGGACATCGGGGTCGGCCTGATTATTCTCGACGAGTGCCACCACCTGTTGGGTCACTGGGGGCGGGTTCTGGCCGACGCCCAGGATCTGCTCGAGGGCCCGATCATTGTCGGTCTCACCGCCACCCCTCCCGACTTTGACGGACAACTCCGGGAGGACGTCGAACGGTACCAGTGTTTTTTCGGCCCTGTCGACTTCCAGGTCCCCGTCCCCGCCGTGGTCAAGGACGGCTTCCTGGCCCCGTACCAGGACCTGGTTTATTTCGTGAGACCCACCGCCGACGAATTGACCTACCTGGCCAACACAAACGACCAGCTCTCGAAACTCATCGAGGACCTCTGCGTCCCGCAACTGCCCGGCGAGGACGACATTCCTCGTGCTTCACCGCTACCCGAATGGCTGTCCGAGACGCTCTCCAGCCTGCAGGCCGGAATCCTGAAGCTCGATTCGTGGGACGAATACGAAAAACGCGACCCCGAGTTCGCTCATGCCGCTCGCTTCTTCCTGCAGTCGATTGAACGGCCTCTGCCACCGGGGATTCCCGAGGTGATCCTGCCTTTCGAGTGGGAGACTCCACAGACGCCAACCGACCTGGAGATCCTGATTCCCGTGCTCGGCCGGTATATCCGCAACTCGTTGCGACGAAGTGAGTCGGCTGCCGATCGGGAACTGGGAGAACAGGCAACACGTCGGCTGAGGATGTTCGGCGTCCAGGTCACAGAGACCACGACCCAGGTCTGCGCCTCACCAGCCGGCCGGATCATGGCCTACTCCAAGGCCAAGGCCCAGGCCGTGGTGCCGATCCTCAAAGCCGAATTCGATGTCCTGGGTGATTCGATCCGCGCCGTCGTGATCGCCGACTACGAGAAAACATCGGCGGTCAGCGAAGAAATCACTCACCTGCTTGACGAGGAATCCGGTGGTGCCGTCCAGGCATTTCGACAATTGCTCACCGACCCCAACACCGACCTGCTCGACCCGATCCTTGTCACCGGCTCCACCGTCCTCGTCGATGACGACCTCGCCGGGTACTTCCTCGAAGAAGCCCGTGCTTGGTTGGTCGAAGAAAACGCCGATGTCGAATTGCAGCTCGTCCCCGAAGACGACGACTTCATGGTGGTCCGCGGACTGGGCAGCGAGTGGGGACCCCGACTCTACATCCGCCTGATCACCGCATTGTTCCAGAAGGGTGTCACACGCTGCCTGGTTGGCACCCGCGGCTTGCTCGGAGAAGGCTGGGACGCCAATCGCATCAACGTGTTGATCGATCTGACCGCCGCCACCACATCGATGACCGTCAACCAACTCCGGGGACGTTCGATTCGCCTGGACCCCGAGTGGCCCGAGAAATTGGCCAACAACTGGGATGTCGTCTGCCTGGCTCCGGAGCTCCGCAAGGGACTCGACGACTACGGCCGTTTCGCCAAGAAACACAACGCCACCTATGGTGTCTGCGAGGATGGTGCCATCGAAAAGGGGCCCGGGCACGTGCATGCCCTGTTCACCGAACTGAAGGCCACCGACATCGAAGACGCCGTCGGGACGCTTAACGAGGAGATGATCTCGCGGACCGGGAAACGTACCGAAGCACGCCAACTCTGGCGAATCGGCGAACCGTTCCGGTCCGAACCGGTGACCGCCCTCGAATACAAGTTCGGAGGCTCCGGAAACGTGACCGGGTTTCCACCATTCGCGAAGAAATCGTTGGTCTGGACCAACGAGTCGCTCTCCGAAGCGGTCGCGCGGGCCCTGCTGAGATCGTTGGCCGAATTGAAGCTGATCCCGATTGCGGGGAACTCTGATATCTCGACTCACGCGCGGGCCGGCGGTTACACCCGGTTGTTCCTGAACGAGGCAGACGAAGAGAGTTCCGAGATCTTCAGCACGGCACTCGGCCAGATCCTCGGCCCCATCGTCAAGCCCCGTTACGTGATTCCCCGCTACATCGACGTCGCCAAGCACAACACGCTGTCCCGATTGCTGCCCGAATTCGTCGGGAAGTTCTTCGTCAAGTACGAACGTACCATCGCAATGCTCCACACCGTCCCCGACATTCTCGCCGGTCACAAAGACAGCGTCGCGGTCTTCGAGAGACACTGGAACGAGTACGTCAGCCCCGGCGAGGCGATGTACGCCCATCGGGACGACAGTCGTGAACTGATCCGACAAGCCAAACAGAATGCCCAGGTGTCTCGTGCGGAGATCCGGACCAAGGAGGTCTTCCTGACCGCCGAGTTCGATCCGGAAACCACTGGGCCGTCGACAACCACCGCTCAGTCCCGAGCACGACCAGCCAACACTGTCCCGACGCCAACGACTCTGGCGTCGGCTCCCGAACCAGCTCCCGAACAGCCGGAAGTCCCTCCGTTGGCCCAACCGGGCGCTCGTCGAACCGTCAACTCACCACGAGTCCACCGATCATCTGACAGCAAGCAACAGAAGCCGGGTCCCGCTAACGACTGAGTCACGAGTCCCGTCCCCGGAGTCCCCGATGGAGTTCTCTCATATCGGCCTCATCACTGAAGAGCCTCACGAGGGCGAGGTGTTTGTCGAAGCGACCCGGGTGTGGGTCACCGACTTCACCAAGCACCCGCACCGGATCGAGTGGTTGCGGTTCGAACCGGACAGCCCCGTCAGCGGCCCTGTCCGCGAACAGTCTCACGTGGCCTACCACGTCGATTCACTCGAAGACGCTTCGCAGGGACTCGACTGCGTGCTGGGACCATTCACACCTCTGCCGGGCGTCGAAGTCGGCTTCTACCTGACCGACGATGGAGCGGTGGTCGAGCTGATGGAATACGAGGGCAACCCGTTCGGCGACGAGTGACCGAGTGCGGACGATCAGCCGTAGTGCTGCCGCAATCGCTCGGCCGCCTCGACCTCGTGACACAGCTTCGTGTAGACCTCATCCAGGCTCACATCGGCAGCCGAACCCGGAGCAAATCCGCAGTCGGGGTTGAGCGTCACGCGGGATGGATCGAGGTGACCGAGTGCCGCTTCGACACGTTCGACGATCTCGTCGGTCGAATCCACTCGTCCCGGCTGGCAACCGACACATCCCAGCCCGATCTCAAAGTCCTCACGGAGTTCTCCGAACACCGCCATATCGCCGGCCTGCGGCGCAGTGAATTCCATCGTGAGATGGTGGACCTTCAGACGATTGAGAGCTCCCAGAATCGGGCCGTAACCACCCCCGTGAGCATGTTCACCCCGGACACGGGCCCCGGCCCGGCGGCACAGGTGCACCGCCAACCGCACTCCCTCGATGCCCTCGACCACCTGGTTGGTCATGTCGGCGGCAAAATCGGCCGCCCGATCCGGGTCGTCGTATCCGGCCCGCACCTCGGGATCGACAAACAGGCACAGATGCGGGTCATCGATCTGAACGATCGACACTCCCTCGTCCCGCAACAACTCCACCTCCCGTCTCAAAATCGGCACGCACGCTTCGACGAACGACTCCCGTGTCGGATACGCCGCCGCCGAGGCGATCGGATCCCACATCCGTTCTCCCAACAGTGCCGGCGCGGGCAACGTGGACTTGATCGCCCGATCGGTCAGTTGCTTGATCCGGGTTGCCTCGGCAGCGATGTATCCGGGTTGTCGAGGCACCAGCGTCCCGGTGACCACTGTCCACGGCCGCCCGTCGTCGCTGGTGCTCAGTTCGAATCCATCGGCCAACTCGGCAATCACCCCGATGTAGCTCTTTCGACCCCACTCCCCATCGGTGACCACGTCGAGCCCGGCGGCCTCCTGCAGGGCAACGACCGAGCGGATCGCCGAATCCAGCCAGCGAACCCGATCGGCGTCGTCGATGCTCTCATCGTCGTTGATCAGGCGACGGACCCAGGCCGGCCTGGGCATCGAACCGACCACCGATGTCGGAAACAACGGCAGATCAGTCATCAGGCAATCCCCTCGCGCGTCCAACAGCCCCGGGCGTACTCGAAGTCCTGCTGAGTGTCGATCTCGATGTACTCACCACTCGTGTCGGAGTGCCGGAACTCGGCACCTTCCTCGATCATCTCCTGTAGCAGGTGAATCAGGTAGGCCTTCTCGAACAACTTCGCCCCGCGGAACGGCTGCCCGGCATGCCCCTCACGCAGCCGGTGATACTCACGACGCAACACCTCGGCCCCGCTTGCACCGAAACAAGCCACACCGGTGAACTCGCCGTACGCCTCGGCTTCGGGAATCTCCCTGTCGATCCGAGACACGACTCCATTGGTCGCCGTAATTTTCTCGGCGTCGTCGGTGGGATGCTCGGTCCGACCCGCGTACCGTTCACGCCATCCCGTGTCGACCGACACGACGATCTCGCCAGCGGTTTTGATCGCGGCGGAGACGAGATTCGAGGTGAACAGGCAGTCGGAGTAGCAACAGATGAACGGCTGATCCATCAGGTCCTCGGCGTAGAACAGCGAGGCGAGGATGTTGTTGTTGGGCCAATCGACGTTGTGGCGGAACTCGAAATCGGGGTAGGCCGCCTGCACCTCCTCGATCCGGTACCCCCCGATGAAGGCGACCTGTTCGACCCCGGCGGCGGCCAGTGCGTCGACCGTCCAGTCGAGAATCCGACGTCCGCCGACCTCGGCGAAGCACTTGGGGACATCGGCCGTGGTCGGCATCAACCGCTCACCCCGACCGGCCCCGATAATGATCGCTCGCCTGGTCATCTACCGCTTCTCCACAAAGACCATCAACGATGTCAACGTCGCCAACCCCAGGGACACCCTGGCGACGACGACGAACCACGTCGAGAGGTTTTCGGCGCCGACGGGAAAAATGAACAGGCTGATCAACCCGGCCAGGGCCAGCCCCGCAGCCGCCAACGCCAGGGTTCTCTCAACACCACTCAACGCCACCACCGCCAACGCCAGGCCGATTCCGGCAACCAGCCAGACCGGACCGCCGGCAACCTGGAGAACCCCGGCAGCGGTCAGCAGCGAAACCAGCGAGATCATCTTCGGCAACCACGACGGCAGCAGTCCAACCTGCCGGGCTGTCGTGTTCCACAGCACTCCCGTCGTCACCGCCGCAGCAAACGCCCAGCCGGCCCAGATGTAGATCGTCACCTGCCACGAGTCCTCGGAACCGCCCGAGTAGATCCCGGTCACCACGTCACCGGTCGCAGCTCCCATGTAGCCTATGAAGTTTACGAACCCCGCGGCCGCCGCTGCGGTGCCCCGGTGGGCCAGGTCAACCGGAGCCGTGCCCACCAGCAGGACCTGGGGACCATAGATGCAGAACCCGATCACCACCAGCAACAGCACGGTCCCGGTCGTCGAGGTCCGTGAGACCGATTCGTAGAGCAGGGTGGCCAGGCCCAGGGTCGTCAGTAGGATCGCAATCACCGGAGCCCGACGACCCCCGAACAGCCGATCGGTGGCGATCCCGGCCAGGAACGACCCGGCCGCAGCTCCCACGGCGATCACGCAGTACTTCAGGCCGGCTTTTCCGATCGTCGTCTGCTGGACCTCCATCAGGTGCTTCAGTCCCCAGTCCAGAAAGCCGTAACGGCAGGCGTTGAGCAGGCCCAACGACAATCCCAACAGCCACAGCGTCGGGTTGTAGAACGTCAGGTACAGGGTCTCTCGCACATCGGGACGCTCGATCAACTCGGGAGAAGTGTCGTCTTGGGATTCGCGAATTCGTCCGCCCGGGGGTGTCTCGCGTAGAGTCAGGAGCATGACGACGCCCGAGATCCCCAGCAGAGCCGAGGGCACGAACAACGCCCCTCGCCAACCGAAGCGATCGGCCGACTCGCTGGCGATCAGGTACGTCATGCCGAGAGTGATCTGGTATCCCGTCCCGATCACTCCCAGTGCCCAGCCTCGCCGCGACAACGGTATCCAGTTGCCCACCACCCGCACACACGGCGTCCATCCCAGCGACTGGCAGTAGCCGTTGGCGGCCCAGATGAACAACAGGAAATAGAAGCCGGTGGAGAGCCCGAACGTGATGTTGAGCAATGCCGAACAGAACATGCCGATCGACAGCAGGATCCGGGGAGCCACCCGTTCAGACAATTGCCCGTTGACCAGTTGGCCCACGCCGTAGGCGATCTTCAGCGAGGCCAGGATCCAGCCGACCTGTTCGGTGCTGAAACCCAGGCCACCTCGATCGGTGGATTCACTGAGGCCGGGAACGGCTGCCGAGATGTTCGTGCGACAGAAGTAGAAGGCGCCGTAGACAAGCCAGATCACCCAGATCGTACGGTTCTCGCCCAGACGAGCAGCATTCGAACTGGGCAATGGGGGAGCGGAAGAAGCCATCTGCGGTCCTGGTGCACAGGTCAGATCACAGGATGTCTCAATCGAACGAGCGTTGCAATCACGGGGTCGAGAAGAGCTCCTCGAGATCACCACGAGCGACCTCGAGGATCCGCTCGGCCAAGTCGGATCCCTCGACCACGTCGTAGTTCTCGAGCCCGCCGACGATCCCGTTGAGTCCTTCGCTCTCGACCCGTTCGATAAAAGCTGGCAGGTCCGCTGACAATGAAACCGCATCGGGCAGCGACATCTGGGTGGCCAGCAGCTCGTCCCGACGAGCCGGCCACCAGTCCGCATCAACCAGCGCCGGGTTGATCCACTCGATCAACGCCGTCTCCACCCCACCGGCGTGCTGGTCGCCACGGTCTCCCGAAAGAGCCACCAACGGGTCGTGCAACCAGCGAAACGACCAGCGATCGATGTTGCTGGCCGCCAACCCGTCCTGGATCGCCGTGCGATGCACGATCGACCCATGCACATCGACCACGTAAGCGGCCGTGGGCTGCAGCCAGTCGACGATCGCGTTGGCGAATCCGGTCACGTAACGGGTCAGCAACGCCGCCGTGATGTCGATGCTCATTCCGAACGGCAGGCCCCAGGTCAGTTGTCCGTAATCGACCGGCGGAGCAATCACCACCCCGTCCCGCTCGGCGGCCAGCCGCTCGAGCACCGCGTAGCTCTGCAAGGAATCGGTCGCCAGGGGCAGGTGCGGCCCGTGTTCCTCGACCGCCGTGTCGACGCTGAAGGTGACCACCTGCCCGAGCGGCCCGCATGGCGGGTGTTGAGCCGGGGGCAGTTCGACCACATCGAAAGTGGCCTCCCCGGCACGACGCGTCTGGCTGTAGAACGGGAAACACTCGCCGATGCGGTCGAGCAGTTCCGTGCGGAGCCGGACGTCGAGAGCCTCGTGGTACAGCGGGGGCAACACCAACGGGGCCAGGCCCGCCAGGTCATCGAACGGTGTGCCCAGCGAGCAGATCGGCAGCACGATGCGATCGCTGCCGACACGATCGAGCAACGTATTGAGCGAATACCCGGTCAGCCAACTGCCCGTGTTGATCGCAGCAGGGCGCCAGGCCAGGGGATTGTCCATGGGCAAGAGATCCGTTCGAGTCGTTGGC
>Ga0310345_10004522_pt1 | contig 12588 bp, 15 predicted proteins | sample HC15DNA20500_MG_FD_204667 | JGI IMG/M metagenome (GOLD analysis project Ga0310345, IMG submission 204667) | Marine microbial communities from station ALOHA, North Pacific Subtropical Gyre - HC15-DNA-20-500_MG | ecosystem: Environmental > Aquatic > Marine > Oceanic | place: Pacific Ocean: North... | reverse complement strand
TGCCCTGCCCGCGATAAAGCAGTTGGCCCTTGAACCGGCGCGCGGCCATGATGTCGGCCTGCGAGACATTCGCGGCAAACGGCCCCATCGTTTCCAGCGCCAGCAGGGCGGCAAGCCCATGCTCGCCCCGGTGCGCCAGCGGGCACGTATTCCCCAGCGACAGGCCCAGCAGTTCAACCCATCCGTCGCGGTCGTAAACCTTCGCGCTGCGGACTCCGTCCTGTAGCACCTCGATCATCGCAAGATCGTGCGGTGTGCGAATGCCGTCGTCTGCGTCCTCATCCTCAATCGTGGTCGGGAGAGTGACCGTCACGCCCGCAGATGCCGTGATGCGCTCATTCTCGCCCGCCGTGTAATCGGCGGTGGCGCGCTTGTCGGTCATCTCGCCAAACGCCTCGGCATTGACGAACTCGCTGAACAGCGATTGCAGCCCTTCCATGCCGTAATCGGCCTCGGATGCCGTGGGCATGGCGCTCAGGCGGATCACGCCCGAAAGCCGCAACGCGCGGGTCACGATGTCGCGGCAAGTCGCCATGGCTCAGCCCTTCGCCTTGGGCCGACCGCGCGGCGCTTTGACTTCTTCGAACTCGGGATGCCCCCCAAGCAATGCGAACACCTCCGCGCTCACTTCGCGGGTGTCATGCCCTTCGAAGGTGCAGCCGAGGTAAGTGATTTCGTTGCGCCCGTTGGTGTATTCACCGACGAACTTGAGCCGCTTGCCCATGCGCGCCCCCTTTCAAGAAAACAGGGGCGGACCCGAAAGCCCGCCCCCGCCAGATTAGACCGCAGTGGCCGCGATGCGCCCGGTGAAGACGCCGTGATCCTGGTCGTTGTAGACCAGCTTCTCGACGCCCAGCATCTCGTGGATGCCGACGCCCTTCACAAAGCCGTAGTCACGGGTATCCGTGGTCGACTTGGTGCGCTGAGCCCACGCAACGCCGATGGCCTGCGCGCCGCACAGGAAATACGGCTCGATGCGGGCCGACGAAGCGCCGACCGTGCCGAGAGCGTCGATTTCCTGGATCTTGCGGATGACAACGCCATCCCACATCAGGTCGCCATCGTTCCACAGCGGGTTGCCGTCGCCGCGTTCCTGCGCGTTCTGGAGCGAGGTGCCCAGGTCCGCCTTCAGGTCGCGGAACGCGCCGGAGCCGACGAACATCACGTAGGTTTCGCTGTCCTCGCCAACCGTCACCGGACGGATGATCGGGGTCGCCATTTCGGCCTTGGCCTTCGCCTTCGACACGGTTTCCTTGTCGAGCGTCATCGACGCGGTGACGAGGGCAGTGTCCGCCGAGTGGTCGGTGAAGCCACCAACTGAGCCGTCGCCGAACATCACGCGGTCGCTGTTGGCAGCGAGCCACGCATCCTTGGCGGCCTCGGAAGCCGAGCCATAGGCCGTGCCGCTGATCGAGCCGAGCGCGGTGATGACATCCGTGCGCAGCTTCTTCATCGCCCACAGCTTGAGCTGTTCCTTGGCAGCGTCACGCAGCGGAATGCCGGTGAACTGCTGGTCATTGTCGGTCACGGCGACCGCATGGCGGCGGGTAGCCACCTCGATCTTGTGCCCGTAGTTGCCCAGCGCTTCTTCGTTGCCTTCCAGCAGGCCGTTGCCGGTCACGCCAGCGCCCGCCAGTTCGGTGATGAGCGGAATGGTGATCCCGTCGCCAGCCTTCTTGGTTAGGTTTTCCTTGACGTTGATGATGCTGTTTTCGGTCGAGCCCATGTAGCGGGCAAAGCGGTTCGCGCGAACGTAGCTCTTGAAGAACTCGGAATCCCAAAGCTCTTCGACGTTCGCCGCACTTACGGTCGTGAATGCCATGATAAAGGGTCCATCTATTGTCCCCGCCAGCGGCTAACGCTGCCCGTGCGAGGGGGCCGCAACGTCTCTCGACGTGGCAAGCTGTTGTGTTTTACCGCCTCAGAATGTCGTCCAGTGAAGGCGGCGTGAAGGGTTGGTTGGTTGTGTTCCGAGCGGACTGTGCGCCCGCCAGCGATTGCGGAAGTTCGGGCTGTGCAGGCTTTTGCGCCTCCATCTCAACCTTGATCTGTTCTCGCAGCTTTGCTTCCAGATCCCCCAGGTCGACCGCGTTGAGTTCCTGCATCCGCGCATGGTTCTTCGCGATGCTGTAAGCCTTGCCCCAAGGGTGAGGGTCGGCCATCGCCTGCTGCACAATCGACGGGTTCTCGACCGCCAACTGGTTGAACAGATCGAACATCGACTGGAAATCCTCATGCTGCGAGCGTGCAGCCATCTCGGATGCGTTGATCCGCGAAAGCTGGTCGGCCTGCTGCATGATTTGCGTCTGCAAGTGCCTCTGCCACCCTTCTTCGTCCTCCCACATGGAAGGCGGCGGGGGCGGCGGGTCTTTGGGGGCCTGTAGCTGTTGGAGTTGCTTTTCGAGGGCTTCCAGACGCTGTTCGGCTTCCTGCCGCTTGCGCCGTTCATCCTTGAGACCCGCGAACTCTTCCTGCGGCAGCTTGTCCTTGGTCGGCGGCACCTCCGGTTCCTCGGCCTGTTCGGCTTCCGGCTCCGGCTCTACGCCCGTTTTCGGTGCGAAGCGTCCGTTCTCGTCACGCGGCCTGTCATCCTTCGGCTGTTCGGCCTCGGGTTCCGGCGTTGCTTCGATCTGCGGTTCGGCTTCGGTTTCGCTTCCGTCGAGAAAGTCGTTAAGTCCTTCGGTCATGTCGTTAGCCCAAACGCCCGTCTGAGACCCGGCGGCGGTCATCACGCCCGTAAACCCGGCGGCGGTATCTACGTCCTCGCGACGTTGATCTCGTTATGCGGCGACACTCGCGCCAGCACTGAATGCATCCAGTTGAACCTTGGCCAGCGTGGCCATCGCATCGGCGCGGTTCTCTTCGGTCTCGCTCTGCGTCTTTTCGACCTCGGCCTGTTGCCCTGCCAGCGCGATCATCTTCATCTGCTCCTGCGCCGGATCGGGAGGCTGGTTCTTGATCTGCTCGATGATCTCGCGCAGGCGGTCCTTGTTCTTCAGGTCGGGCATCGCCTCGACCATCAGTTCGAACAGCACCGGCATGAACTGCGGCGGCGTGACAGGCGCAAGCTGCGATAGCGCGGCAAGGTTCTCCGCCTGCATGTGCGCGACGCTCGGCACTTCATCCAGGTCAATGTCCACGTCCAGCTCGGCAATCATGTTTGCAGGCTGCATCATCGCAGGATCGCTCTGAAGCTGCATCGCATACTGCTGGGCGGTCTGCTGGTCGATCTGCCCGTTCTCAAGCGCGGTCTTGAGCTTGTAGGCGGCGATAGCACCCTTCGTGGTGTTCAGGCCGACAAAGCGAACCGTCGCTTCGTCATCGGTAATCCTGATCCAGCGCTCGGCATCCCAGAACTGCTTGATGCGGTTCCACAGCGCCCGGTAAACGCGCACGTTGAAGTGGCGCAGGTTGTCCAGCAGCGGGGCCATCTCGACCATGCCGCCCTGTTGCAGCGCCATGATCGCACGGCCCGACGAATCCTGCGAGCCCTTGCCCTGCATCGTGGCATTGGGGCCAACCTTCTGGATCGCGTCCTTGGCCTCTGCCAGCAGGTTGAAGTGGCCCGCCGCCATATCGCCGGTCGGGATGATTTCGACCTCGCCCTGTTCGGCAACCACCACGCCATCGGGTCGGTTCATCTCCGCCCGTGCCGCATCCGCGCTCAAGCCAGTTGCCGGGCTGATACGAATGGGGCGGCTGTTCGACAGGTGGAGGAACTTGGACCGGCGCTTGTTCACCTCGTCCTGAAGCGTCTTGTAGTGGCGCACGATGCCGAAGCGGTCGTTATCGCGGTCCACGTAGGCGCTTTGCAGGATCAGCGCGCAATCGGGCTTGCCGTCCTCGTCCAGATAGGGCGAAGGGGCCATCGGCTCCAGTTCACCCATCTGCGTAAACACCGCGCGATGCCACACGCCATCGTGCATGCAGTAGATCGTGACGATACGCACCCGGCGGCGCTTGGGGTCGGCCCAGCTAATCCGGCGCGGCTTGTCGTCATAGGTGTCGCCGATCGATCCGGCAGCGGTGAACGTCGCGTCGATCTTGTCGGCAGCGTCGGGATAGCGGTCCTTCGCCTTGCCAAGGTCCATCCAAGTGACGAACCCGAGATATTCCGCGTCGCTGAAGTCGGGCTTGCACGAATGCGGGTCGAAGAACAGCCGATTCCACTCGATCAGCGTGATGCCGGGATCGATCCCGCCACGAACCATGCGGTGCCCGACCTCGACGCCGCCGAAGCCCTCCACCAGCATATTGCTGAACACGCCCGAGCGCTTGATCGGGAAATCCTGGTCATCGCACACGTAGCGCAGCGCGTCGGTGATGCTGCTCGCGTCCTGCTCGTGCTTAGCGGTGCGCGGCAATGCCTTGGGATCGGTGCGCGTCTGCCGCTCCAGCCCGCACAGGTAGTCGATCTTGGGCTGGATCAGGTTCTCGATGACGATGGGCTGCTTGCGCCTGTTCAGCGCCTTGATCTGCTCGGCAGTGAGCTGTTCGCCGTTGTAGTAGTCGCGCGCCTGCTCTGCCTCGCGGCGGCTCTCTTCGCTGGCCTCTTCCGATGCCTCGAATTTCGCCACGAGGGCGGTCACGTTGTCCATCGCGTCCCTCATGCTGTCATCCAGTCGTCAGAAGCGGGCTCGGCAAGCGCGTAGTCGCCCCGCCTCCGCTCGTCCGGTTTTGGCGCGGCCAAAATAGCCGGGTGCGCCTGATCTATTGCCCGACCGATAAGCGATGCCGCGTCAACTTCGTCGTCATGCTTGCCCGCCGGAAAGCGGATAAATTCGTCAATGATGTTGTCGCCCAGCAGTCCGCTGGGGAACCAAAGTTCGCCCATGCTCGCCTTCGCCTGAATGGCACGGGCCTTCGTGGGCTTATCCTGCCCGTGGGGACTCAGTGGCTCGATGCGGCAATGGCATTTCAAGCGCCGCATCGCTGCTCTCACGAATGCCGCGCTCGACTTCCAATTGTTGTCGTCCTCAGGGAACCAAGCCAGTGGCTTCCACCGCTTGATCAAAGGCAGGCCGCCAAAATCAGCAAGCTGCAAGTCCCCGTTATCGAGCGTCTTGATGCCAAGTGCCTCGTCCATGGTCCCTTGCGAGCGATAACCGTCCACCATGTAAACATGCTGGTGTTCATCAACGCCCCAAACGCGAAAGACATTCCAGTCCGACCCGTTGCCATCCCCCGGAGCGTGATCGCTGGTCATGTAATACCGGAGGTTGGCGGGCCGCTGCTCGTAGCGCCTGAACCATTCCTTCTTGAAGAACGTCCCCTCATCCGGGGCTGGACGCTGCTGATACAGACTGGCCCATGTGCGCTGGTTCGTCTGAAAAGGTTTCCAGTGTTCGTGCGAGAACCATTCAGGCCACAGCGTCTCGCCAATCTTGCGGCCCAGCGGGTCGGTTTCGCTTTCGCAAATCGCGGGGCAGCACAGAACATGCCACTCGCGGCCATCGCGCCCTTGGAACACCCCGCTCTCGCCAGCCCAGCCTTCCGGCAGGATACGCCCCGCCGGGTCGTCTTCATGCCAGCGCGTCAGGATCATCACCTGCGGAGCCCCGGGGACAAGCCGCGAGCAAAAGTCATCGACGTAGGCTTCCCACGTCTTGTTGCGGATGGTCTCGCTCTCGGCAGCTTCACGGCCCTTGATTGGATCATCCAGCACGCCGAGCCATGCGCGGTTGCCGGTCAGGCCCGAAAGAAGACCGCCAGCCATAAACTCGCTACCGTTGTCGAGCGTCCATTCGTCGGCTGCGCTCTGGTCGGCACGAAGCGCGGCCCCGATGAGGTTCTCGTAGCCCTTAGACCGGATGAGCTGCCGCGCCCTGCGGCCCTGCTTCTTCGCGATGTCGCTGGCATAGCTTGCGAGAATAACATGATTTCGCGGGCGCAGGCCCATAAACCACGGGATGAACACAACGTCTGCGTAAGTCGATTTTGCCGAACCCGGCGGGAACAGCAGCATCAGGTTCGGAATGCGGCCCTCGGCAAGCGCCTGTAGCTTCTCGCACATGAGCCGGTGATGATCGGCAAGCCTCTTGAGCCTTAGGACGCTAAACCGATCCTCGTCGTCGGCCTCGCTTAGCGGGACAGTGGGAATGTCCACCATCAGGGCGAAGTCAGTCAGATGGCGGCGCGCAAGCTCCCGTCGCGCTGCTAGAACGTCACTCGGTTGGAACGCGGATGCTGGAGAGAGCGCGGAGCTGTTCGTCATTCAGGTTCGCCACGTCCAGTTTGGTTTCGGTGCGGGTCTCAATTGGCGCACCATCCTTGCCGGTCAGTTCGGTGCCCTTCACCTCGCGCCAGTCGTGCGGGAAGCGTGCAGCCATCGAGCGCGACCAGACTGAGGCATTGAACTCGCTAGAGCCCTTGTTGATCGCCTTGCGGCCCTGCTGCTCCCACCACGCCTGCGAAAGCAGCCTTGCGCGCGTAAAGGCTTCCAGAAACTCAGGGTGCTTTTCCGGCCAATTCGTCTCCAAGGTGTTGCGTGACACGCCAATCTCGGCTGCCATCTCGACCACGGAGCAACCTTCCTTGCCCAGCTCGATCACTTTCTCGCAATAGGCGGGATCGTAGTCGCTTGGCCGGGCCATCGCACAGCCTCCTCAAATTCGCCCGCGCCGCACAAGGGTCTGCTGCTCGCCCTGGGGAAACGGGCGCTGTTGGGTGTCAAACCTGTGGGGCGGGCAGGGACGAAGCCCTAACTGGTTGCTGGAGTGTGAGCCCAGCGGCAGGTGAGATCACCTCCCTCCGCTGTCTCCCGAAACGAGAAACGCCCGCTAGCCGTGTGGGCTGCGGGCGTCTTCCAGAGGCACAAAACCTCGATTGACACAACGGCTGCCACAAATTTAAACCCGCGTCAATACCCGCAACGCATGGCGATGATATTTGCCACCATGCCGACGATTGTTCGGGCACTGGCGATCTGCTGGGGCTTGTTGTTCGCGAAGCTGGACCCGGCGACCCCTGCCGGCTCGTTGTGGCGCAGCACGTTCTCGAAAACATCCCAGTACGGCCTCGGGACCAAAGTTTTGCGGAAAGCGATTTCGTCGGCTGCGTCCTGCTGCACGTGCCCGTCGCTATGCGGAGATGCTGCCACACGCTCCCCATAATTGGCCGTCACATTCGGGGAGCCCATGCGAGCCCAAAGCACAATGCAGTCGGCAATCGCGCGCTGAGCCGGAATATCGAACCCGGTCGCTCCTTCCCTGATCCATTTCTCGACGATGGTGCTGTCCCTTTTGCGATAGGCCATGGCCTTGGTGTTGGTTTCGGCGTGGGTGATGAAGTCGCGCTCGTAGCTTCCGTCTGCGAGCTGCTCCGGGGTTGGAATATCGGCATCGAGGTTGAATGCCCGTCTGGACTTGCGCTTGCCCATCACACCCTCCCCGGATTGGGTTGGGCGCTGTGCCCATCCGGTGCCCAACGCGATCGGTTGAAGGGTCGCTCCGAAACCCTCTTCCACGGACCGCAAGTTGCCCGCTCCGAGCGGGCGGAACTTGCTTCCGTAAGGAAGGAACTAACCTCCGCAGACTTCCGCAGACTTCCGCGCAATGATTTCAATGACTTAGTCATACTACCTCCGCAACCTCCGCAGACTTCCGCATTCAATGAAATCAATGACTTACGAGCGAACCTCCGCAACCTCCGCAGACTGAAACCGCCCATCACAGCACCGCATCCAGAACACGCAGGCCAGACATTTTGGAGCGATTGTCGACCATATCTTCGCTCAAATTTCCGTTCTCCAGCCAGCTGCAAATCAGCTCCTTCCACGCATCTGATTCACCCCCGATCTTGCGCCCGAATATGGCTGGGGCGTAGCGCCCGCTGTTGCGCGTCTGGGGCTTGTTGGAGAGGGGTTTGCCAGCGCGCCAGGCGTCGACCATCATGCCGAATGCGCGTGCAATCATATCGCGCGAGACGCCCTCTGTGGCATCCGGCTTCGACTGCATCCTGGTGGGGACCAGAGTGGTATCCCAATGCTCCGGGTCATCATCGCGCGGGGCAGGCCAGCCAAACTTCTGCATGTCGAAATAGACCGGCGCAGGCTGCTCGTCGTCCTTCTGTTTCTCGCAGGTGAGGGTGACCAGCAGCTCGCTCTTCTCGACCTTGTACGTGGCATCGCAAGCGCCAAGCAGCACGGTGCTGCCGCGCATCCCACGCTCCTTGTCCTTGCCGCTGTGGTGCACTCCGATGACTGCACCGCCGATGTGCGCGCGGATGTCATCGCAGGCCTTCACGAACGCGCTCATCGTCTCCTGCGTGTTCTCGTCGGAGCCTGCTATCGAGCGCGAGACGGTATCGATGACGACCATGCCTACGTCGAAGCCCAGCGCGTCGCGCGCCTTGTCGATCGTGCGGATCAGCTTTGCGCGCTCTTCGCTGTCGAGGATCTGCGCGGCGGTCGGCATGAGGGCGAAGGGGATGTCTTTCTGCTTGTCGACGCCGTGCTTGATGCGCCAGCCTCGGGTGCGCTTGCCAAGACCCCTGACGCCTTCCCCGGCGACGTACAGGACGCCGGTGCGCTCGGTCTTCTGTCCGTGCCACTCCCATCCCATTGCGATTCGCATCGCCAGATCGACGGTCATGAACGACTTGCCGCAGCCCGGGTCGCCGTAGAATACGGTAAGCCCGTCATCGACGATAAACCCGTCCACGAGGTATGACGGCGGCGGGAGCGTTTCGAGTTCGTCGAGCGTCAGAATGTCGAACGTGTTGCCATGCTCTACGTCCGCGATCTGCGGTTCCACCACCGGCTCGGCATCGCAACCCTCTGGCGGCTCTTCCCAGCCCGGGTCTTCGCTATCGATCGGCGGCGGCGTCAGGTTGTTCGCCGTGGTCGCGGTACGCCGCTCGGCATAGAGCGTGCGGAACGCGTCCTTGTGGTTGCCGCCGTGCTCGAAGTGGACGAACAGATCGTAGGCGTCGCCGAAGCAGCCGGCCTTGCACTTTTCGCCCAGGCCAACGCCTGCATCAGAACCGGACAGGCTGACCCACTTGTCGCCCATGATGCGCGTGGCGTAGCTTTCGCTGGTCTGGTTGGGCGAGCGCCAGTCTTCTGGATGGCGCGGGCTCTGCTCGTAGCCATAGAGTTCGAACAGCTGCGCGATCGAGTTCTCGCGGTTGAAATCCTCGATGATCGGCGCGCCTTCACCGCGCGGCTTGTTGGCGCGGCGCTGTTCGGCTTCCTTGCGGATCCGCTCGCGCTCGCGTTCGTCATCCTCGCGCTTGCGCAGCACTTCGGCGATGGCGGAACTGATCGGGCCGATGTCGATACGCAGGCCCGGCGCATTGCAACCGGTCGTCTTGCGCTCGAAATACAGCGGCTCACCATCCTCGCCGCGCAGGGGCTCGCCGGTCTTGGCGTGAAAGGCGGGGACATTGGGGAGGTAGACCGGCTGTCCTGCACGATCGAGCGCGCGGTCCATGTCGATCCCGGCGCGGTCCATGTAATTGAAGAACGCGGTCTGCGCATCGTGCCAGGTGTCGAAGTCCGCAGGCTTGTCCAGCGGGATGACGACGCGCCACCGCATGTCACCGGGCCGTGAATGGGCGCTGGCGTAGATCAGGTAGGCCGCTTCCCGGCACATGATCGAGACGCGGCTGTGCACGTCCTTAAGGCTGTGGTTGCCGGTATCGATGTCGCCGGTAAGAGCGACGAACTCGCCTGCCTCCCGCTGACGGGCGTGGTTGCGCGCGTCGAAGTCGTGGTAGGTCGATGGGATGAAGGCCGGGGATGATGCCTTGTCGGCCTTGCCCGGCTGCGCGGTGAACACCTGCGCGAGGCTCAGCGTGTCATAGGGCTGCCCGGCGCGCGGGTGCGGGTTGGGGGTCAGCTCGCCATGCTTGTCGGCGAATTCGTCGATATGCGTGTCGGACTGCCCCGCGAAGGTGATAACGCGGCGGCTGCACCATTCGGGGCCGAAGTCCTGCACAGGGGTTTCGCGCGCGCTCATGCTGCCTCCAGTGCCGCGACGAAGCGGGCGTAGGCGGTGTCGCGCAGAGCAACGAAGGCATCGTTTGCGAGCAGGCGCGGGTCACGGCGCTGGGCGTCGAGCAGCGCGCTGTGCGCGTTCCATGCATCGTCGAGCAGTTTCTCTTTCGAGACGGCGTAGGTGCTAGCCATCGATCGCGAACCCCTGTTGCTTGAGGAAGCGCATTGCGCCTTCGGTGGTGCGGACGAGCGCGACGGGCACACCTTGGTCATGGATGCGGTTCATCGCGTCGATCTGGTGCTGTTTCGGCTTCGCGCGGCCCGCTTTGAATTCGAGGTAGGCGGATCGGCCGGCGTGGATGACGGCGAGGTCGGGGAAGCCCCACAGCGCGCCTTCCTTCTTCGCCTGGTTAAGCGCCTTCTGCCCGCGCTTGGCGGCGTTCGGGATGGCTGCGACCACTACGCCGGGCAGGGCACGTTCGATCGCGCCGATGAAGCGCGCCTGCCGCGTCAGCTCGCTCGCCGGATCGCGGTCGGTCGGCTCCATCCAGAAGCGCGGCTCTTGGAACAGCGGGGTTTCGAGGGCTGCCCAATCGGTCACTGCGCCAGCTTCCTCATCTGCGCCTCTGCCTGCGCGCGGCGGATCTTGGCCTCTTCGACCTTCTTGAGAAATTCGGGCTCGGACAGGCCGTGCGAGCGAGCGGATGACCGCGCCTGCTCAGGCGTGAAATCGAGCGTGGTCCGCATCGACAGCATCGCCATCAGCGCGCCGTTCTTGTCGGCCTTGGTGCGGCGCTTGGAGCCGTAACGCCGGGTCATTGCGGCACCTCGCCGTCGCGGTAGCGCAGGTAGGTGTCGGCAACCCTCTCGTCTCGTGACGCATAGGTGACGAACATGCGGGAGAGGTGGATGAGGGTGCTATGATCGCGCCCGCCGATCAGCCGCCCAATTGCCGGGAAGCTAAGCCCACGCTCCCGCATGATGCGAGTGAATACACTGCGCGCACCCGGCAGTGGACGCGAACGGCTCCTGCCTCGAATGTCTTCGGGCGTCGCGTCGAACTCGGCAGCGATCGCTTCAAGCAGCTGGCTTGCGGTCAGCTTGCCGCGCCCGGGCTGTGCTGCCAGCGCCTTGTAATGGGCGCGGATTGCAGGCCCATGCTCTTTGGTAAAGCGCCCGCCGTAAGCGGTGGCCGACGCCTCAGTGATGACGCTGAGCATGCGGCGGCGTAGGACGACCAAGCGAAACTCACTCATCCAGCGGCGGCGACGGCAGACCTTGCACATGACGGCGTTGCCGATCCGGTGCGTATTGCCCTCGCGGAGGTGCTGGCACGGCCAGACGCGCTGCTGTGCCTGAAGCAGGGCGCGAGAACCCTTCTCCATGTCCCGGCGCAAAGCCGCATCGGCGGTTTCGACCGTCCGAGCGACCTCTTCGTCCGTGGCGCGCTCCCAATAGCGCCAGTCGTTCGGCGTTCCCATCACGCCCCTCCCGCGCTCGACAGGGGCACCAGGCGGGCAATCATCGAGTCCACGATCGGGCGAAGCTCATCACGCTCTTTCCCGTCGAACTCGTTATCGGCAGCCGCCTGAGTGATCGCGTTGACCCCTGCCATGATGTCCGCGACCAGTTGCATCGGCGCACTTTCGGCCTCCGCTTGCTCGCCGAGGAAGCGCGCGCCGCCGTAAAGGATCAGCGAGAGGATGGCGTTGACCGCATCCTCGCCTACGACCGACGCCAGCGAGAGGGCTGCCGACAGGGAAGGTTCGCGCAGTTCGCCCGGATCGTTCGCCATGTACGAGCGGATCTTGCGCTCTTTGATCTTCGACAGGCGCGACAGCTCGACCACGGTGAAGCGTTTTTCGACGTGCACGGCGGCATGGAGAATGTGGCGGACGAATTGCGTAACGCGATCGCGCGAGACGACGCCGCAATCTGACGCTGACGAGGGTGCGGACATTACCTAGTCCTTTCGGTCATGGAACTGAGAAAAACCCGCCGACGCAGCAGCGCCTTTCGACGTTTGGACAACTGCGTCGGCGGGAGGCGCCCCGGGCCGTTCTGGGGAAAGGGTCAGGCCCGGGGGTGGGGAGATCATTGTTCAGAACCGACCGATTTCAGATTCGAGCGCATGCACGGCGGCTTCGAGATCGGTCAGCTTGGACGTGAGGGACGACGCAGCGGGTTTGAGGTCGGCGCAGCTGGGTTCCGGTCGAGGACCGAAAAGGCCGTCTGCGGCCTCACCGACACGATGACGCGCGCCCTCCACCCGGTTCGTGAGGGTGTCGATCCGTTCGCGCAGTTCCGCAATCTCATTCGGCATGCCGATCTGCGCAACGGACGCGCTCGCGATCCTCTGTCCGGAGCAGTCATCGGGGTGAAGCATTGGTCATTCCTTTCCTTCGGTTGTGGAATTGGAGAGGTGAAAGCCATCGCGATCCTGAAACCCGAGGGGCGCGCGCAGGATGGCGAGCAGGGCGATGGCGGCGATGGCCAGCCAGAGAAGGGCGAGGGTGAGCATCGGTCAGGCCGCCAGCGTCTGCGCCCGGAAATCGAGCGCGTCGCGCCGCTGCCCCACTTTCTCGTCGCTACCGGCGGGCGGGAACAGGACGGTGTCGACGAGACCCGACTGGTTCGTCTTGACCGCCTTG
>Ga0310345_10004521_pt1 | contig 12589 bp, 2 predicted proteins | sample HC15DNA20500_MG_FD_204667 | JGI IMG/M metagenome (GOLD analysis project Ga0310345, IMG submission 204667) | Marine microbial communities from station ALOHA, North Pacific Subtropical Gyre - HC15-DNA-20-500_MG | ecosystem: Environmental > Aquatic > Marine > Oceanic | place: Pacific Ocean: North... | reverse complement strand
GATCGAGGCGGGCGCCCACGATGTCGCCTGGACCTTCGATGTCGACAATGGGAAGGGGCTCCAGGCCATCAGCATCATCATCGATGATTTCAGGGTCGTCACGGACGCCACCCAGCTGCAGGTTGACTGGAGCGGCACCAATGGAGCGTCTTTCGGCGCCGCATCGAGTTCGCTCGCGGGTACCGGGACGAATACCGCGCTGACGGGGGCGGCCTTCACCTCGGGTGTGATTGATCTCGATGCGGGTCTTTCCTTCTACCCGGATATGAACTACGCGCCGGAGAGCTTCGACGATGACGGGGACGGTATCCCGGATGGATGGGAATTCCTCTACGCCCCCGGCGACCTCGAGGTCCTCGGCGCAGGCGATGCGGACAAGGATGGACTGGCCGATGCCGGCGAGTTCGAGGCCGGCACCGATCCCACCTCGAGGGACACTGACGGAGATGGGCTTGATGATGGAGTCGAGGTTGAGCTCGGGAGCGACCCGCTCGCCACCGACACCGATGGAGATGGTCTCAGTGATGGGGACGAGGTGGATGAGCACGGCTCCGATCCGACGCTGGTCGATACCGATGGTGACGGAGTGTCTGATGGACGCGAGGTGGCCGGCGGCTTCGACCCGGCCGACCCCGACAGCATGCCGGCTGTCTATGTGGAGGAGCTCGATGATCCCGACGAGATGGTGAATTTTCTCGGCGCCATGGCGACGTACAATATCCGTGATCTCGGCAGCGGGCCCGTCGACCGAATGGACGTGACCTTCACCCTGCCGGTGGTTTTTGCCGACAAGGCCGATGGAGAGCGGGAGCTGATCTTCGAAACCGGCGGCGGCTGGACGGGGCTCTCCCTCTGCTACGAAGCCCCCAATACGGTGGTGCTGCGCAATTCGGGCAACGGGATCAACCCGGCCGGCATCATCGAGGCCGGCTGGTCGATGACGACGATTCGCTATCCCCTTCCCGGGAGCCTGGTGGGAGGTGACGAGGTCGAGCTGGCCTGGGTGGTCGATGTCTCCAACGGCGAAGATCTCCAGGAGATCAGCCTGATCGTCAACGGCTACAGGGTGGCCTCCGAGGCGCTCGACCTCGGTGGCGACTGGAGCGGCGGCAACGGCGCGGCTCTCGGTGTTGTTTCCACCGGCTTCGCCGGTTCCGGCGCGCGCAGCGATCTCACCGGCATCGATTTCATCTCAGGCGAGATTCTCGTCGACCAGGGCCTCTATTTTTATTCCGACACCAACTATCGTCCGCCGACCCACGACAGCGATGAGGACGGCCTGGCCGATGAATGGGAATTCCTCTACGCTCCCGGAGACCTGGGTGCGCTGGGCGAGGGTGACGCGGATGGAGACGGGCTCAGCGATGCGGGTGAGTTCGAGGAGTCGACCGATCCCACGGTGGCCGACACCGATGGAGATGGCCTCGATGATGGGGTCGAGATCGAGAACGGGAGCAGCCCCCTCAATCCCGATACCGATGGCGACCTGCTCGACGACGGCGAGGAGGCCGAAGCGGGCACCGATCCGAACAACCCCGACACCGATGAAGACGGCTTCACCGACAGGCGCGAGGTTGACGACGGGACCGACCCCAATAATCCCAACGACTCGCCGGGCGAATTCGCCACGCAGCTGGGCCTGCCGACGGAGGTCGTCAATGCGCCCGGGGTGCTGCCGACGAACCATCTTCGTAATCTCGGCGCGGGTCCCATCGACCTGCTGGACGTCACCCTCACCGCGGTGATCGATTTTGACGCCAAGCTCGATGGGCCTCGCGAACTGATCTGGGAATCCGGCGGCGGCTGGACTGGTTTTTCGATCTGCTACGAGGCTCCCAACCTGCTGGTCCTGCGAAACACCGGCAACGGGATCAATCCCGATGGCGTTCTGCAGGCCGGCTGGGGGATCACCACGGCCAGGTTCCAGCTTCCCGCCGCGCTCATCGACTCCGATGACGTGGATGTGGCCTGGGTCTGCGACGTACTCAACGCCGACGGGGAGCAGGAGATCCGGCTGATCGTCAACGGCTACCCGGTCGATTCCGGCGCCCTCGACCTCGGCGGCGACTGGAGCGGCGGCAACGGGGCCGCCTTCGCGGTGGTCGGCTCGGGCTTCGCCGGCAGCGGGGAGCGAAGCGACCTCACGGGGATCGACTTCGCATCAGGTGTCATCAACCTCGAGGAGGGGCTGAAGCTCTATTCCGACATCAACTACCTGCCTGAGACCACCGACTCCGACGGCGATGCCCTGCCGGATGAGTGGGAGTCGCTCTACGCCCCCGGCGACCTTGGCGTGCTCGGGGAGGGAGACGCCGATGAGGATGGGCTCAGCGATGCCGCCGAGCTCGATGGGGGGACCGACCCGACCTCGTCGGACACCGATGGAGACGGGCTCAGCGATGGGGATGAGATCGAGAACGAGACCGACCCGCTCGATCCGGACTCCGACGACGACGGCCTGGCGGACTCTGACGAGGTCAACGGGGATCCGCCCACTGACCCCAACAATCCCGACACCGACGAGGATGGACTCAGCGATGCCGTCGAGCTGGCGGCGGGTTCGGACCCGACCGATCCCGCAAGCCCCGTGGTGCTGGCGGATTCCGTCGCCGACTGGTCGGAGGATGGGGAGCAGGGGATCAACAGCTGGTTCTACGGCTACTACAATCTCACCTTCGATGATGACTTTATCTATTCAGAAGATGACTTCGTCGAGTTCGTCAACGAGGTCGGCCCCGCCGGGGGTCTCGTCTTCCCCGAAGGCAACCACTGGACGGGTGTCCAATGGGATCTCCTGGGGGAGGCGATGGGGCCCTGGACCATGCTCGGGCGCGAGGCGACCCATCCCGCCGGCGGCAACTCTGACCCCTTCGAGGAGCATTGGACGATCCGGCGCTGGGTCAGCGACCGGGACGCGGTGGTGGCTCTCATCTGGCATCTGCGCAAGGCGGGTACCGGCGGCGACGGCGTCACCGGCCATCTCTTCGTCAATGGCGAGGAGGTCGATACGGCATCGATCCCGGGCTCGGATGTCGTCGGGATCATGCGCAGCCAGGTGGTCAGCCTCTCGGAGGGAGATGTCGTCGACCTGGCCCTGACGCCTATGGGCCCGGACGGGGGCTCCACCGACAGCTCCGATGGTTCGGCCAATTGGCTCAAGGTGACCGAGGTGTCAGATGACGTGGACCCGATCGCCGCGGCCTGCAGGGAGCTGGAGATCTCCTGCGAGCCGCTGGCTGACGAGCCCGTGCTCCGGATCCGGCTGACGGGCTCTCCCGATGGCTGCGATTGCCGGAGCGTCGCGGTCTTTATCGACGACCAGCCGGCGGGAATTTTCGAGGTGGGCGAAGGGGGTAGGGTGGATGCGCCGTTGCCGGAAGACTGCGAGGCCGGCAGCGTACACGCGCTGGAGGTGGCCTGCAGGACCCGCCTGGGCCGGCTCGGAATCAGCGCCTTCTGCGAGTTTACCTGCGGGGGGCCTGTCGAACCCGGCGGACCGCGGTTTCGCCGCGGTGACCCGGATGACAACGGATCAATTCAATTGACCGACGGGATCTTCATCCTGAATTTCCTCTTCCTCGGAGGTTCGGATCCGATCTGTTTCGATGCCGCCGACGCGGACAACAACGGCTCCGTCCAGCTGACCGATGGGATCTTTATCCTGAACTTCCTCTTTCTCGGAGGGGAGGCGCCCCCGGCGCCCGGTCTCGATTGCGGTGAAGATACCGCGGAACCCGATGACGGACTGGGCTGCGAGACCTTCAACAGCTGCGCGTGAGAGCTTGCGGATGCCGGCGCGCCGCGGCCCCTGAAAAAAAACCGAACCAGGGCCCCCTGCCCGGCGACCTCGCCGGCAGGGGTTTTTCAGGGACCTGCTGGCCCGGAATCCGGGTCTTCGGCCCTCGTCTCGTTCAGGATTTTTGTAGAAAGGCTGGTTTCCTTCTCACTTTCATAGATTCATAATAGATAGTTGGAGATGAAGCCGGATCCGATGGGTTATGGTCCCGCTTCCAGCGCCGGATTCCGGCGAATAAACAAGGTTGTAACAGGTTGAAACGAATAATCCGGATGGCAGTGCATGCCGTATCCCGGGTTCAGAGATAAATCAATTTTCCGGAAGGGTAGCTGGTTATGTATCGCGCATTTTTTATGTGTCTGACTTTTTCCGTGGCGCTTCTGAACGCACAGGGAGCCAGGGCGGACGATTTTGAAAGCCTCGATTTTCCGCCTGACGAGGTTCTCAACGCTATCAGCGCCGGCAACAATGGTTTGCCGACGTACAACAACCGCACGGTGAACCGCATCGCCACGGTCGACAGGCTCGATGCGACCTTCATGGTAGCCATCGATTTCGATCCCACCCCGGAAACGAGTGTCGGCGATTTGCGGGAGCTTATCTGGGAATCCGGCGGCGGCACCATCGGTTTTTCTTTCGTCTATGAGCATCCCAACACCCTGGTGCTGCGCGCCGCGGGAAACAGCGGCATCTCAGTCGCCACCGCGAGAGTCGAGCTGAGCCAGGGGCAGCTCGATGACGGCGAGCTGGATGTCGCCTGGACCTTCGATATCGACAATGGAGCGGGTCTCCAGGTGATCACCATCATCATCAACGATGAGGTTTTCGCTTCGGTGACCGAGGACCTTCAGCCGGATTGGAGCGGTGGTAACGCGGCCGCCTTCGGCGGCGCCTCGACCTCCCTGGCGGCCGGTGGCGGCAACACCTCGCTGCGCGCGCAGGCCTTTCTCTCAGGAACGATCAACCTCGAAGAAGGTCTGATGTTCTTCGCCAATACGAACTACGTCCCCGGCATCGTCGATGATGATGGCGATGGACTCCCCGATGCGTGGGAGATGCTCAACGCGGGCGATCTCGACGCGCTCGATGATGGCGAGGCCGACGCGGACGCGGACGGCCTGAGCGATACCGCCGAGTTTGAGCGCGGCACGAATCCCCTCGCCGCCGATACCGACGAGGACGGCCTCGATGATGGAGCGGAAATCGAGAACAATACCAGTCCGCTGCAGGCCGATAGCGACAGCGATGGATTGAGCGATGGAGAAGAGGTCAACGAGCATGGGACCAATCCCACCCTCGCCGATACCGACGCGGATGGGTATCTCGATGGCGAAGAGATATTCTTCGGTTTTGACCCGAACGATCCGGATAGTTTTCCACCTCCGGGGGTCGAGGAGCTCGATGATCCCGACGAGGTGATCAACGTCCTTGGCGTCTTACCAACCTACAACGGACGCAACCTGGGCCGCGGAGCGGTCGACCAGATGGACGCGACCTTCACCGTCAAGGCTCTTTTTACGCCCAAGCTCGAGGGTGAGCGTGAGGTGCTCTTCGAGACCGGCGGCGGCTGGACGGGGATCGCCCTGGTCTACGAAGCTCCCAGCACCCTGGTCTTTCGCGCCGCGGGGCGTGACGTGAACCCGGCCGGCGTCAACGAGTGGGGCTGGGCGGTCGCCACGGTGCGTTTCCAGCTTCCCGAACCCCTCCTGGCCCTCGACGATGGCGGTGAGCTCGACGGGGAAGAGGTCGAGGTTGCCATCACCTTTGACGTCGAAGATGAAAATTTCGGGCAGACGATCAGCCTGGTGGTCAATGGCTATACGGTCGGCGTCGACAGCCTGCCGCCAAATTCATTTGACTGGAGCGGTGGCAACGCCGCCGCCTATGGCGTCTATGGCAGCGGTCTCGCAAGCACCGGACAGCGCAGCGACCTTCGCGGCATCTCCTTCGCATCCGGGACCATCAACGTAGAGGCCGGACTCAACTTCTATTCCGGAGTCGTCTATATGCCGCCTGTCACCGACGAAGATGCTGATGGCATCCCTGATGAGTGGGAGCGGTTTTATTTCCCCGATGATCTCACCGTCCTCGGCGAGGGGGACCACGACGAAGACGGGCTGAGCGATGATACTGAGCGTCTCAACGGCTCGAACCCGACAGCGGCCGATACCGATGGGGATGGTCTCACCGATGGGGAGGAGGCCGAGGCCGGAACCGATCCGGGCACTTCCGACACCGATGGTGACGGCCTTACCGATCCCGAAGAGCTCGAGCTTGGCACCAACCCCGCCAACGCCGACAGCGATGAAGACGGAGTCAACGACAACATTGAGATCGCCGCGGGATCCGATCCGAACAATCCCAACAGCGTTCCCGGAGATTTTGTCGTCAATCTCGACCTGCTCGAGCCGGCTGAGGTGATCAATGTCCTTGGCGCCCTGCCGACCTATCACCTCAGGGCGGTCGCCGGGATCGCCGGTGTGGATCTCATCGACATGACCTTTACCGCCTCCATCGATTTCGACGAGAAGCTCGAGGGACAGCGCGAGCTCATCTGGGAAACCGGCGGCGGCACCATCGGTTCGTCGGTCTGCTACGAGGCGCCCAGCACCCTGGTCTACAGGTCGGTGGGAAGATCGGGGCTTGCGCTGGGGACCGTCAGCTTCAGGCTCCCCCCGACGCTCATCGAGGCCGGCGAGCTTGACGTCGCCTGGGTCTACGATGACCTTGACGACGCCGGCGTGCAGTCCATCACCCTGCTGGTCAACGGATTCGCGGTGGATACCCTGTCGATGGATCTCGGCGGCGACTGGAGCGGTTCCAACGCCGCCGGCTTCGGCTCCGGCTCCACCAACGCCGCTGCCAACGGCGCCAACGGCACCATCCCGGTCACGGCATTTACCTCCGGGATAATCAATCTCGAGGAGGGACTGAAGTTCTACGTGAACATCAACTACCAGCCGGCGACAACCGACGAGGACGAGGATGGTCTCGCCGATGGCTGGGAGGGGCTCTACTCTCCCGACGATCTCGGCGCTCTCGGAGGCGGCGAGGCCGACGCCGACGAGGACGGCCTCACCGATACCGGTGAGTACGAGGCCGGCACCGATCCCCTGAACACCGACACAGATGGCGACGGGCTCTCCGACGGAGATGAGACCGCCACCGACCCGCTCAACCCCGACACCGATGGGGATGGGCTGACCGACTTCGACGAGCTCAATGGCGACCCGGCGACCGATCCGGCCAACCCGGACTCCGATGGAGACGGCCTCAGCGACTCGCTCGAGGTGCTGGCGGGGACGGATCCCAACGACCCGGCGAGCCCCGTGGTCGTGGCCGACTCGGTAGTGGACTGGTCCGAGACCGGCGAGCAGGGAGCCGGCGGCTGGTATTACGGCTACTACAACATCTCCGCGGATCTGGATTTCATCTACGATCCGGATGATTTCATCGAGTTCCTCAACGATACGGGTCCCGCCGGGGGCGCGGTCTCGCCGGACGGTAACAACTGGACCGGGATGATCTGGGATCTTACCGCCGCCGCGGCGGGTCCCTGGACCACGATCGGGCGGGAGGCTACCCACCCCAACGGCGCCAACAGCGATCCCTTCGAGGAGCACTGGACGATGCGGCGCTGGGTCAGCGACCGCGACGCCAACGTCAACCTGATCTGGCATATGCGCAAGACCAACCTCAACGGCGCCGGCGTCACCGGCTACCTCTTCGTCAACGGCGAGGAGGTCGACATGGCCTCGATCGCGGGCCGCGATGGAACCGGCGTGACGCGCAGCGTTCTCTACGCCCTCTCCGCGGGCGACGTGGTCGATCTCGCCCTGACCCCGATCGGCCCCAACGGCAATACCGCCGATTCTTCCGATGGTTCCGCCAACTGGCTGAAGATCGCCGCCAGCGATGGAGACGTCAAGCCGCCCGCGCCCGCCTGCCGTGAAATCGAGATTACCTGCGACGTGGTGGCTGATGAGTCCCTGGTGCGGGTCGCCGTTACGACCACGCCCGATGGATGCGATTGCCTGAGCGTCGCGGTCTTCATCGACGACCAGCCGGCCGGCATCGCCGCGGTCGCCGGGAACGGGACGGTCGACGTGGCTCTTCCCGAGGCCTGCGAACCCGGCAGCATCCACGCCATGGAGGTCGCCTGCCGCAACCGCCTCGGACGGCTCGGCCGGAGCGCCTTCTGCGAGTTCACCTGTCCCGATGATGATGTCGTGCCGGGCGGCCCGCAGTTCCGCCGCGGTGACGGGGACGACAACGGGTCGATTCAGCTGACCGACGGAATCTTCATCCTGAACTTCCTCTTCCTCGGCGGCTCGGATCCGATCTGTTTTGATGCCGCCGACGCGGATGACAACGGGGCCATCCAGCTGACCGATGGAATCTTCATCCTCAACTTCCTCTTCCTTGGAGGGGACGCGCCCCCGGCGCCGGGCCTCGATTGCGGTGAGGATACCGACGATCCGGATGACGCGCTGGGCTGCGAGACCTTTGACAGCTGCGGCGGGTAGGGTACCCGGTAAGCTGCAAGGATTTTTCTGAAGGCCACGGGTCGCCGGGTGAAAGCCAGGCGGTCCGTGGCCTTCTTATTCCTGGAGTAGGGGGGATTTGCAAGTTGGCGTAGGTTGCCTTACACATATATCATGGGTTTTCGGGCTATTGTTTGGTGGGTACTAACGAGATGATCACAAGGGAAGGAAAAGAATGGGTATAAAGAAGAGCTACGGGTTGTTTGTTTCGCTGATTCTGCTCTTCTTGACTGCGGAGTCGCAGGCTCAACACAATCCCAGTGGGTGGATCCAGGCGTCAGCCTGGAACATGCTGTTCCTTGACCAGGATGGCGGCTGTGGTGGGGGAGGGGTAGCCCGAATGTCTTCACCCGATTGGGCCGCGCCCTACGACATCCATGAAGAAGACCCCCAGGCGGGGGATGAGTGGGACATCGATTTCAATCTCGCCCAGTCCAGAAGCTGGACCGTCACCAATCTCGGAGAGCTTCCCACCTGGGTGACCGCGGAATCCCTCGGCGCCAACGGCTTTGATGACCTTGTGAACTTCGATTCCTACGTGGGAGCGCAGGGTGCCAACACCGACAACCTCGTGTCGATCTCGACGACCTATGTCGAGAACACCACGGAGGATCCCCTCCTGGTGGAGATTTGCACCGCGAGCGATGATTCCATCCGTGTCGACATCAACAACTTCGTCGTTACCAGCGTCAGCGGCTGCCGCGGCAGCGCCGGCGACTGCCAGGAGGTCAACTGCGGCGAGCTGGCGCCGGGCATGAACAGGATCACCACCTACGTCTGGGAGGGCGGCGGCGGCTGGAACATGCGCTTCGGGCTGCGCGACCCGGCCACCGGAGTCCGGATTACCGATATTTCAGCAAAAGGTTTAGGAATCGTTTTCCACGGCAGCGGCGAGGGAGACCTCGAGGGCCAGGTGCTTGAAGAAGAGCCGGAGTGCTCACTCGGGCAGGTGGGCGGGCCGGGTGACCCGGTAGATCCCATCGAGCAGCCTGTCAATCCAGGCGGCTGGATCAGGAGCAACGGCTGGAACATGCTCTTTCTCGACCAGGATGGAGGCTGCGGCGGCGGCGGGGTGGGCCGGATGCTGGAGAATTGGGTGGCTCCCTACGACATGGCGGAGGAGAACCCGCGTCCGGGCGAGGAGTGGGACATTGATTTTGCCCAGGCGGAATCAAGGAGCTGGACCCTCAACCGTTTAGGTGAAGTTCCTACCTGGTTCACCATGAATTCCCTGAGAGAATGGGGCCTGGGCATCATGCCCGATGACCTGGTGAATTTTGATTCCATGGCCGGGCAGCTCGGGATCAACACCGACAACATCGTGTCGATCTCGACGACCTACGTCGAGAACACCACCGAGGAGCCGATGACGGTCCTGGTCTGCACCGCGAGCGATGATTCGGTCCGTGTCGATATCAACAACTACACAGTCACCAACATCAGCGCCTGCCGCGGCAGCGCCAGCGACTGCCAGGAGATCAGCTGCGGCGTGCTCCTGCCGGGCGTCAACAAGCTCACCGCCTACGTCTGGGAGGGCGGCGGCGGCTGGAACATGAGGATCGGGCTGCGGGATATGCAGCAGCAGATCCTGGACGATCGCAGCGATGGGATCATCTTTCACGGCACCGGTGAGGAGGATGAGCTCGAGGGCCAGATGCCCCGGAATCCTTCCGTCTGCGACCTGGGAATCAACCCCTCCGGCTGGATCAGGACCGAGGGCTGGAACCTGCTCTTCAGCCTGCTCAATCCGCTTGGCTGTGGAGGCGGCGGGATGGAGACCATGGCGGGTAATTGGGTGGAGCCCTACGAGCTGATCGATGAAGACCCCCAGGCCGGCGACGCCTGGTCTGACATGGAGTTCGGCCTCGGCCTGGCCACCGACTTCAACAATGGCGGGTTGACCGAGGAGCCGACCTGGGTCACCAAGAGTTTCCTTGATGAAGAATTCGACCTCGAGCTGCCCGCCGGAGATCTCGTCGATTTCCAGGGCATGGCGCAATACCTCAGCACGTCCGGAGCCACTCAATTCGCTGTGCCGAATGACAACGTCATGGGCATCGCGACGACCTACGTCATCAACAATTCCGATGGGCCCCTGTCGGTAGACGTCTGTACCGCCAGCGATGATTCCATCACGGTCCTCGTGAACGAGGAGCTGGTCACCAACGTCAGCGCCTGCCGCGGCAGCAGTGCAGACTGCCAGGAGACCCGTCCGGCGGTTCTCGAGCCCGGCATCAACAGGATCGTCGTGCAGGTCTGGGAGGGCGGAGGCGGCTGGAATTTCCGGCTGGGACTGCGCCTCGACGGCGCGATCCTCAGTAATGGCAACGAGCTGGTTGAATTCCTCGGAGCCTATCTCGACGGTGAGCCCCCGGGGCCTCGCGGGGACGAGATCTGCGACAACGGCATCGATGATGACGAGGATGGCGCCGTCGACTGTGACGACGACGACTGCTCCGAGGAGGCGGCCTGCCAGGGACCGCCCACCCCGACCTTCGTACGCGGCGATTCGGACGACAACGGAATTCTGAATCTCACCGATGCCATCTTCAATCTCAACTACCTGTTTGTCGGCGGCTCGCAGCCGGGCTGCTTCGATGCCAGCGATGCCGACAACAACGGGTCTCTTCAGCTGACCGATGGGATCTTCATCCTGAACTACCTCTTTCTCGGCGGCGGGGCTCCCCCCGAGCCCAATGGCGCCTGTGGACCGGACCCGGCCGAACCGGCCGATGGGCTCGGCTGCGAGACCTTCAACAGCTGCCCCTGAGCGTTCTCCTTCCTTTCCCGAACGCCTCGATGTCCGCCGGGAGCCTCTTCCCGGCGCGCGAGGACTATTCCGCGCGCGTTCGCGATGTGCGACAGGGCGGATAATCTAATTTGCTTTCAGGGCTCCTTGGAGCACAATGGTGTCCGTTTAGTGGTCAAAGGAAATTGAAATAAATCACTCTGTTCTGCGGAGAAGCTCCGTGCGTAAGACCGTGGGCCTCCGCATTTCGCAGTGATGTCTTCCGTATGAATCGTTTTCCGTTGCGGATCCATATGAAGGACCCTCTGAGTTCTTCGTGGAATACCAATCCCCAGGAGGTCGTGAACCTATGTGTAAGAGATTTATCGTACTGCTGGCGGTCTTCGGGATCCTGTCCTGGACCGGTTCCATCTCGTTCGCCCAGACGACTTGTGACGACGCTATCGAAATAGATGGCAACGATGTTTTCGAAGGGTCCACCCTCGGCGGACCCGCCGCTACCGAAGACAACGAGTTCAACTGTGGCCCCTGGGATTCACCAGGCGCCTGGTATACGCTTCTCGGTAATGGCGGCGAGACAATCGTCACGACCTGCAGTGGTAATCTCTCTACCTATGACACCTCGTTGAGCGTCTTCGCAGGTGAGTGTGACGACCTCCGCTGTATCGGCGCCAACGATGACAACTGCGCCTCCTTTCGGACGGATTCGACGGTCAGCTGGGTGTCGGAGGTAGACGAAACCTACTATATCCTCGTCCACGGCTGGGCTACCGAGCAGGGAAACTTCACCCTGACCAGCTCCCAGCTCGAGCCTGGCGTGGTGACGATCAGCCCCAATGGCTTCATCCAGACCAAGGGCTGGAACATGCTCTTCCCCGTACTCAATCCCGGCGGCTGCGGCGGCGGGGGACCTGGGGTCATGAGCGAAAACTGGGTCGCTCCCTATGACCTGGCGGAAGAAGACCCGATGGCGGGAGATGAATGGGACATCGATTTCGGTCTCTCTCCCGGTAGCGGCTTCAACAACGGTGGTCTCAGCGATGGCCCGATCTGGATCACCACGGACTTTGTCCTGGACAACCTCGGGCTGGGTCTTGCCGGCGGAGATCTTGTCGATTTCCAGCAGATGTGCGTCGAGCTCACCAACGGGAATTTCGGAGGTGCGTTACCGAACGACAACGTCATGGCGATCTCGACGACCTATGTCGAGAACACCACAGATGAGACGATGCGGGTCTACGTCTGTTCCGCCAGCGATGATTCGGTTCGCGTCGATGTGAACAATTATACCGTGACCCTGGTCAGCGCCTGCCGCGGCAGCGCCCTCGTCTGCCAGGAGACCCGGTGCGCCGACCTGGCGCCCGGGATCAACAAGATCACCGCCTACGTCTGGGAGGGCGGCGGCGGCTGGAGGATGGCGATCGGGCTGCAGGATGAGAACGGCCAGCCCCTGACTGACGCCAGCGAGGGGATCATCTTCCACGGCACGGGAGAAGATGG
>Ga0310345_10004520_pt1 | contig 12592 bp, 9 predicted proteins | sample HC15DNA20500_MG_FD_204667 | JGI IMG/M metagenome (GOLD analysis project Ga0310345, IMG submission 204667) | Marine microbial communities from station ALOHA, North Pacific Subtropical Gyre - HC15-DNA-20-500_MG | ecosystem: Environmental > Aquatic > Marine > Oceanic | place: Pacific Ocean: North... | reverse complement strand
GTCCGTCGAAACCCCTGTGGAATGAGTTGGCAAACTGTCTGGGAGATCGTCCTCTTTGCAGGCATTGGAGTGTTCACTCTGGCGTCTCTGGTCGTTGCCATCAAGGGCTATGGAAATATTCGCAATCTGATGAATGACCTGGGGAAGGGTGGCAGCGGAGGACGAGCGGGGCAGCGAACGTCGAGCACGGATCAAAGCGGAAGCGATCTCGGTAATTGAGATATTTTGTCGGGTCGATAGGAGGTAAGGGTTTGCGCGATAGCGGGTGAGGAGCGATGATGCGATTGAACGACCGTCTCCAGTGTGCCCCTTTGATTCTCGTCCTTTTAGGCTTGGCGGAGTGCACGCCTCCCTCAGAGAATCTGGCCCCAGCTTCAGATGCTGTGCAGATTCCAGTTCCGAGTGCGTCCTTCCGGATAACCTTTGGATTGAGGGATCGGGAGCCGCAGGCCTGGAATGGTCGACTCCTGCTGAAGGAAGGGCAAGTTATCCAAGTGGAACCCGACCTGCTCCGGGAGCACAACTACCAGGCATCAGAGGAACCCAAGTTTCCCAACGACTACGTTCGCGATGGTCTTTCCTGGGTGTGCAGCACTCGGCCCGCCTGGATGCGAGATCCAAGCAACTTCGAGCTCGAACTTCCCAGCCTCCTGCTTCAGGTCTGGCGTAATCCTGGCAACGTTCCTCTCCAGCTGGAGATGGAAAAGGGGGCACTCCAGTTCCGTCCTGGGGATATCAAGCCGTTTCAGCCGGCGCTTTTCCTGGATGGAGCGGTCCGCATCGAAGTCGTTCCCTCCGTTTTCTCGCCAGTCCAGGTGCCGACAGGTCAGCAGGATTATCCCGCGGTGTTGGCGAGGGAAGGCGGAGAGTTGTGGATGGCGTGGCAGGAATACGCTGAGGAAGCCGATTCGGTCTATGCCCGAAGGCGGATAGACGAGCAGTGGGGGGATCCCATCAGACTCGTGGAAGGAGTCGATGTGTTTCGGACAGCTCTGGGAGAGGATGCTTCCGGAAGAATCTGGGCCATCTGGTCGATGCAAGTTGAAGGTAATTGGGACCTGTACGGGCGGGCCTTCGATGGAAGTAGCTGGACATCCCGTGAGAGATTGACCCAGAGCAAAGGGCCGGACATCTATCACCGGGTCGTGCGCGACTCGGCGGATCGGCTGTGGCTGATATGGCAGACGACGTTTGACGGGTTCAGTCAGATTGCAGGCAAACACTTCAACGGCTCGGGGTGGTCGCAGCGGGTTCACATAAGTGACGGTCCCGCAGGAGCAGGGAACAACTGGTGGCCGACCGCGGCAGCTGGAAGGGACGGCTCAGTCGCGGTGGGTTGGGATGGCTATGCGAGCGGCAGCTACGATGTCTACGTTAGGAGGATGGATTCCGGTAAATGGGGTCCAGTGCGGGGGCTGGCTTCTACCCAACGCTTCGAGGCCAACCCGTCCCTGTCTTTCGATCAGAAGAATCGGCTCTGGGTAGCTTGGCAGGAGTCTTCTGTGGAATGGGGAAAAGACACCGGCAAGCTCGCAACGCGCGTGGGGACACAGCTACACGAATCCAGGTGGCTGCAGGTCGTCTGTCTCGACGGAGAGAAAGTCCTTCGCCCGGTAGGCTCCTTATCGGAGGTGCTGCCTGGAGACCAGTGGGAACTCCCACATTTCGAGGTCGGTCCCGGAGGTCAGCCTTGGCTCTTCGTTCGGAAGATGACCCTCCGGCAGCCTGATACCCGGGAGGTCAGAGGGAAGTTGGGACCCTCCTATTTTCCCCGCTGGGATATCTATGCGACCCGATATCAGGGCTCTGACTGGACTGAGCCTATGTATCTACCTCGCAGCAGCGGCCGAAACGACATGATGCCGCAGTCCTCACTCGACCCCGAGGGCGGTTTCTGGCTGGCTTGGGCAACCGACAGCCGGAACACGAAATCCTACATGCAGCAGCACAATCAGGTGATGATGGCTAAGTTCGAGGTTGGAGCCGTAGCAGATCAGCTCAAGCTAGAGGATTACACACCTGAGCCGGTCCCCAGCTTCGATCCGATTCATGAAAACGAGATCGAGCAAACCAGACAGATTCAGTCTTATCGGATTCAAAGTGGGGGCAAGACCTTTTCCATCTATCGAGGGGATCTTCATCGGCACACCGATATCTCAGTGGATGGTGGCGGGGACGGATCCCTGCTCGACGCCTACCGCTACGCTCGGGATGCCGCCCAACTGGATTTTCTGGGAATCACCGATCACACCGACCACGTGGCCGAGTCCTATACCTGGTGGCGCAGCCAGAAGTTTGCCGATCTGCTACAGCAGGATAAGTTTGTTGCCTTCTATAGCTACGAGAGATCTGCCCTGTTCCCCAATGGGCACCGCAACATCATTTTCGTGGAACGGGGACGACCGATACTACCCATTCTAGGACAGGAGAATAAAGGACTGGAGGGGGCAGAAAGGCTCTTCTGGTATCTGCGCCGCTACGATGGGACTTCGATTCCCCACACTTCAGTGGGGGGCGGTGGGACCGATTGGCGGGACAACGATCCACAGGTAGAGCATCTGGTTGAGATCTATCAGGGACTCAGGGACACCTATGAGCATCCGGGAGCCCCCCGTCCCAAGACACTCGAGCCAGCGCCAGAGGGATGGAAGCCGGGCCATGTCTGGAACGCCCTTCGAAAGGGTTACAGGCTAGGCTTCATTGCCTCTTCCGACCATTTTTCGACGCACATGAGCTACGCCTGCCTGCTGGCGGAGAGCCTTACTCGAGAGAGCCTCATGGAGGCGATTCGGGCACGTCGAGCTTACGCGGCGACCGACAACATCATCATGGATGTCCGTTATCTCGGCTCCGATGGGGAGCATCTGATGGGCGAGGAATTCGTGAGCTCGGCTCCCCTGCGTATCAAGGCTACGATCGTGGGCACCGACACGATTGCGAGGATCGACGTTATCAAGGACGAGAAGATCGTTTATCAGGTCTCGCCGCAGCAGGAACGTGTCGATTTTGAATTTCTCGAGGGTGCCGATGTCGGGAGCGAGACCAGTTATTACTATCTACGAGTCCTGCAGGAGAATGGCGAACTGGCCTGGGCTTCCCCAGTCTGGGTTGACTACAGTTCTCGCAATTGATCGGTGGCCGGTGCCAATGGTGCCAGCATGGGTCCAACTGCGGCAATCTCCGGAGTCGCCGCTTCTGCGTACTGTTTGAAGTTTTCACGGAACGATTCCGCCAGCCTGTTTGCCGCCTTGTCATATTGGGTCGGGTCCGTCCAGCCTTCACGGGGGATCAGGATCTCGTCAGGGCACCCCGGGCAAGCCGTGACTGCAAAGGAGCGGTCCCGGCATACGGATTCCGGAAACAACGAACCAAACGGACGGTGGCTGACTGGACCTCCATTTTCGGCATCTCCCGCAGGAAGGCTCAAGTTGCTCCAACCGATGCCTATAAGCCAGGAGGAGGGAGTTATCATCAGGTGAATTCTGAGCTGTTGAAGAGGCTCGGTGAGTGCCAACAGCTGCCTACTTTGCCTGGAGTCGTCTTTCAGCTACTGGGGCTGTGTCGACAGGAAGACGCCTGCCTGCGGGAAGCTGGCGACCTGATCAGCCGTGATCCGGCTCTGGCGGCCAGGATTCTTCAGGTAGTGAACTCACCCTTCTGCGGACTGCGTCGCGAAGTGACCAGTCTCAGGCAGGCATGTTCGTTGCTAGGGGTCTGGTCGCTTTGCGGTCTCGCCCTGAGCTTTAGTCTTACCTGCAATCTGAGAAGATCCAATTCCGGCCCTTTCGATTACAAAATCTACTGGCAGCGTTCGTTACTGAGTGCAATTGCCGCTCGAACCACGGCTCGGTGGATGAAGCTTTCCAATAGTGAAACCCTGTTCCTGGTTGCTTTGCTTCAGGATATTGGAATGTTGGCTCTGGACACGCTTTACCCGCACGAATATGGGAAGTTGTTTGTTGAATCTAATCGAGATCACCAGCGGTTGGAAAAGCTGGAAAGACAGCATCTGGACTCGACACACGTAGAGTTGGGCCGATTTCTTGCGGCCAAATGGAACTTTCCCGAGCTGTTCGGCCGTGCCTTTGAATTCAGTCACGAGCAAGACCAAACTATCTTGCAGGGCCTGGAGACGGAGGTCCGGTGTGTGTCGCTCTCGGGCCACATCGCCGATACCTGGTTGAGAGAAGATCACCAGGAAGCGTCCTCCAAAGCCGCCCGAATAGCTGAGGCCTCGTTGGGTATGAAGCCGGAAGTGCTGCAAGGGATCCTGGCCGAGATAGCCGAGGTCTTGCCGGATGTTTCCGTTGCTTTTGAGATCAACATGGGGACACTGGAAACGACGACCTATGTTCTCGAGCAGGCCCGCCAGGTTCTGGTGGATCGTCCTGTCGAGTCTGTCCCCGAGTTCATGAAGTCCCCCGACCTTATCGAATCCGAGAACCGGGCGCTCAGAGAGCAGATCCACACGGACCCTCTTACCGGTCTCTATAATCGGCGATATCTGGACGTGGCGCTTCCCCGCGAGCTGCAGAAGGCCTCACAGAAAAACCAGCCGCTGAGCCTGGTTTTCCTCGATGTCGACAGCTTCAAAGCTATCAACGACACCTACGGGAACGCCACCGGAGATCTGGTGGTCAGCGGCGTGGCCAGGGTAGTCCAGGAGGGACTCCGGCATACCGATTTTTCCATCCGCTACGGCGGAGAGGAATTTATCGCGCTCCTGCCTGTCACCGAAGCCAACGGGGCAGAGGCGATCAGTGGACGGATCGTGAATCTGGTACCCTCTCAATCTTTTTCCGGACCGGCAGAAATTCCGGTTGTGGTTACAACTTCGGCGGGCCACGCCACCTGTCTCGAGGCAGATGAGTGCACTCCGGAGTCACTTTTTCGAGTCGCGGATGAGTTCCTCTACGTGGCGAAGGAGAGGGGTGGGAACCAAGTCTTCCCGGTGATCCAGGGAAACCTGATTGGTTCCAGCCCCAGTGTGCGTTCTGGGAGAATCCACTGAATCGGGTCGTTCGAAGATGGTATGAAGATGAGATGCCAAAATGCCAAGGTATTTTGCGCAGACCCTCAGCTATAGTACTCTGAAACTGAGGAACGGATGCCAAAGCGACTCGTGATTCGCGGCCCCCGCCAGGCCGAGTTTGAAGAAGTGCCCGTGCCGGAGTGCACCTCTGATGGAATTCTGGTACGCGCCCGGACTACCGCTATTAGCACGGGAACCGAGTTGAGGGTCTACCGCGGAATCCCGGTGGATCCCGAGGGACGATTCATTTTTCCCAACCAGCGCCTTGAGTTCCCAATCGAGAATGGCTACTCAATGGTTGGTGATGTGATCCAGGTCGGATCGCGCGTCAGCGATCTGGCAAGAGGCGATCGTGTTTTCGTGCCCGAACCTCATAAGCAGGTGGCAGCCTGTCCGGCCATCCAGGCGACACGGCTTCCCGAGGGCCTTCCGGATGAGGTAGGACCGTTCCTCCACATCCTGGAGGTGGCTCATATTGCACTACGTCGTGGGCAACCCTCACCCGGCGAGAATGTGGCCATCTTTGGTGCCGGGCTGATTGGATTATCCGCCCTGGCATACGCCAAGGCCTTTGGACTGAGAACGGCGGTGGTGGACCTCGACCCGAGTCGGTTGGCAGTTGCGACGTCCATGGGAGCCGATTGGACGGGCAGTCCGAAGGATGTCGGTTTTGAGGAACAGGCAGTAGACTTCTTCGACGGCGACGGAGCCGATCTGGTATTAGAGGCTGCCTCGACCTGGGCTGCAATCGAGGCCGGTCTTCGCATCGCACGACCCGAGGCAAGGGTGGTTGTGGTCGCTCGGCATACCGACCAGCCGGCCTTCAGCGCAGTCGGCTATCCCTACTTGGCCAAGAATCTATCCATTCGCACCTCGTACGGGCATCTGGCCCCGGGGACACGCTGGGACCGGAGACGGTCGCAGGCTCTCACACTCGATCTACTGGTTCGGGGACGCCTGAACGTTGGCCCCATCATCACTCATCGGTTCGACTGGCAAGAGCTTCCAGACGTCTATCGAAGAATGGATGCCTCAGCGCCGGAGATGATTGGTGTCGCCATCGACTGGTCCGGAAATAGTGCGCAGTGAGCAGTAGTGGAGTGAGCAGTGGCCTGTACCGGAAACAGCTGCAGCCAACAGTCGGGAGCGACTCGACTTTGTTTACATTATGAGTCCACGTTCCGAGGAGCGACCGGTCACAGCACAATCTCCCCCAGTATTCAGTCAAGGTTTCTCCCTGAACGATTGAGTGCGGCTGGTGGCTAGTCAGAGGTTTCGAAGATCAGGAACTTCTGTCTGGGGAGGAAGTCGAACTCCCTTTTCAGGTGGTCGCCTGCTTCCGTCATCTCTAGCAGAATCTGATCCCTTGCGACCCAATGTCCCGGCCAGCCGCGAAATCCAGTGCGAATTGTCAAAGTCGACGATTGCCACGCTCCCGCCGGGCCTCAGATAACGGCGAGCCCTGGCAAAATACTGTGCTCGGTTCTGGATGTGGTGGCAGGTATTAGAGCTGAAGATCAAGTCAATGCCCGCTTCAGGAAGTAGCGGATCCTCCGGTTTTGCAGTAATTACCTGCACATTGTCGAGACCCCGAGCCAGGGCCTCCTGCCTGACGTAATCATTCAGTCCCTCATCTAGATCGACTGCGAAGACGGCACCTCCAGGACTAACCGATTTTTCCAGGCGGAAAGTGAAGTAGCCGCCTCCGGAGCCAATATCGGCGATCTGGCCTCCCTTCTGAATGCCGAGAGACTCCACAACTTGTTGAGGATGCTGCCATTCATCTCGATTCCAGCCTTCATAGTCCAGAACCTTTAACGTGGTACAGGCCGCTCCTCCGCTCAGCAGTAGAACAACCAGGTAAAAAGGCCAGAGAGCTTTCATTTTGTTCATTGCTTCTCCTCTATCTCCGAGGGCCTTGACCTGAGCTCTTTGGACAACTAGCGTTAGAAATATGGTAAAGGAAAAGGCGTCCAGGAGACCAGATCGGAGAACCTTTCTTCTGGCACCGCTGGTTGCGCCGCTTGTAGGCATGAGTAGAAATTCTCTTTTCGGTGGGTCCGCAGCTGCACAGGAAGAGCCCCGGATCCCCGAGGATACGCAACCCGTCTATCCCGAATATCTCGCTCCCGAGAAGACCCGAGAAAAGCTGCTCGAACTCCTGGGAGTCGAGCTTCCCCCTGAAAGGGTCGAATTTGAAGCGGGACCCCGCGAAACCACCAGCGATGGCCTGCAGATCACTCGGCTGCGGTATCGGAACTCGCTGGGGGAGGAGGTCCCAGGTGCCTTGCTGCTTCCAATCGATGCCCCAGTGCGGTCGCTGCCTGGAATTGTTTGCATGTCGGGAACCAGAGGGGACACGGAGAGGCTGATTGAGCCAGGTTTCAAACGGGATCAACCTGGTCAGGGCCCGCTGAGAGGTTGGGCCAGGGAGTTGGCGCGCCGAGGTTTCGCCACACTCTCAATCACCCTACGGGGAACCGCTGCTCGGCGTACCAGTGTGAGCCATTGGGAGAGACATATTCGATTCCTGATTCCCTATGGTCGCACGATTATGGGCGTCATGGTCGATGAGGCCCTCAGTGCGGCCAGGATTCTGGCCGCAAACCCCGCGGTGGAGGCGAATCGAATCGGCCTGACCGGTATGTCCCTGGGAGGCAATATCAGCTGGTACGGGATGGCCTGCGATCCAGCGATTCGGGCTGCGGTTCCAGTGGCGGGGTCAGTCGCGAGTCTGGCCGCCCTCATCCATGAGGGTGACACCAACCGGCACAGCTCCTATATCTATATCCCACACCTGCTCCGTTACTTCGACCACCCCCAGATTGTTGCGCGTTGTATTTGTCCGCGGCCGTTCATGATCATCGCTCCCACCCGTGACGAGGATATGCCCCGTCGCGGTGTCGATGAAATGGTTCAGGTAGTGCGTGCGGCTTATGATGCCGCGGGTCACCCGGAGCGTTTCAAGGTGTATCAGCCCGATTCCAAGCACGTTTACAAGCGGCAGTACTTCGAATGGATGACGGACTGGTTCAAGAAATATTGCTGAGGGGGCCGGCCTCTGCCCAGGCACGCCCTTAGTGTACTGAGTCCTGGAAGTCCCGGGGATGTCCCCATCAATCCGGAGAAGAGAACATGCAGATTACCGAGGTCGAGTCCTTCGTTGTAGATGCTGGCTGGAGGCCTTGGGTCTTCGTCAAAGTCCAGACCAACACGGGTTTGGTGGGATACGGAGAATGCAGCGACGGCAAGAATCCCTGGGCTGTGGCAGGTGTGATCCAGGACCTCAAACCACTGCTTCTAGGGCAGGACCCAAGGCCCTACGAGATGCGCTTCTGGGAAATGATCCTGGGTTCACGGCAGAGTCCAGGTGGGATCGCTGCCAAAGGTATTGCTGGGATAGAGTTGGCACTATTGGACGTCAAGGCCAAGGCTCTGGGGATATCCGTGGTGGAGCTCTTCGGGGGACCGACGCGCAAAAAGGTTCGCCTCTACTGGTCCCACTGCGGTACCTCACGGGCCGAGCACAACCAGTATCTGCAGGCACCGCCCCTCCGCAGTATGGAAGACATCTCCCTCCTGGGCAGGGAGGTCGTGGAGCGCGGCTTCACGGCGCTCAAGACCAACATCGTGTTCCCAGGAGAGCCGTCTTCCGTCTATATGCCGGGGTTCGGCACCGGTCCAGGTGTCACCGACCAGGTTGTCACTCCCGATCTCCTGGAGCATATCGAGACCCTGATCTCGACCTTCCGGGAAGCCGTGGGACCTGGGGTCGATATCAATCTCGATCTGAATTTCAACTTCAAACCCGAATCCTGTAAGAGGATTTCCAAACTGCTGGAGCCCTACGATCTGCTCTGGCTCGAGATCGATATGTTCGATCACAAGGCGATACTGGAGATAAAGGAGTCCACCTCAACCCGCATTTGTACGGGAGAGAATCTCTACTACATGCGTGATTTCATTCCCTATTTCGAGAGTAGAGCGGCCGATGTTTTCATGGTTGATGTTCCTTGGAACGGCTTTTCCCAATCGAAGAAGGTGGGAGACCTGGCAAGTGTATACGAGCTGAACATGGCGCCCCACAACTACTACAGTCACCTGGCCTCTTTCGTGAGCGCAAGCCTCTGCGGCGTATTGCCGAATGTTCGCATCATGGAAATTGACGTAGACGATGTTCCTTGGAAAGACGACCTTGTCACCGCGCTACCTCAGATTGAGGATGGACACATGAGAATACCCGATGGACTCGGATGGGGTACCGACCTCGATGAAGATGAGCTCAGAAAACACCCTTGGGGAAGCAAACGATCGGCCTGGTAGAGTGGCTGGTTCGTCAGCGGGCCCTGTCCTCACCCATTAGATGGTCCCAATGCCGTCGGGCCTGGGTCAGGATCTGAGGCAAGTCTTCACTCAGCACATAGCCCTCAGCTGCCAGTCCTAGAGCGGCGTTGGTCACCAGGCCGACATACTCGGCGCGGCTCTGGTAGCGTGACGCGATTGAAGCACGCGGATCCCCTAGCCGCTTCCGCTCCTGCTCGGTCCGCGGAAAGGGTATGTAGCAGCCTTGAAAGCTCGACAGTCTGTTCGTTGGTCCAGAGGAGTCGTTGAAGAGATTCCATCCCGTGTACGTCGCCAACGGCACTGCCAAGTCCGGGAGGCGGATCCCGTCGATTTCGTTTCCGTCTTCGTCGACTGCCGGGACCAGAATTGGGAAGGCCCCTCCGACTTGGGGCGGTTGCAGCGTCACGATCCCCTCGTCTCGAAACCTCGGGCCGAAGTCGATCCGGTAGGCCTTGTGGATACGTTCGGGGAAGCTGATGCCCGGTAGTTGGGGGAAGGTCAAGTTCTCAAACCGGAGCAGCGTCTTTCGATCCAGGCGGGGATAGCGGCTGGCAGGCGGTGCTGTGTCTGACACGACCCAGTTGTCCAGAGCCCTCAAGAGCGCTCTCATCGACCAACGGAAATCCATTGGATTGCTGGGCTCTTGCCCCCTAGAGATAGCGGGTGGAAATGGTCCTGGGCCGTGTTGGCTTCCTGCAAAGTGATACATGCGGACGTTGTCCAGCATGGGTACGTCGCGCTGCCCGTCGATGGTCGTATGGGTTAGTGAGGCAGCTCGACCGAAGTACTCATAGGAAGAATTTGTGTAGAAGATTTTGGGTCGGAATCGAGCTTCGGGAGAATGTGTGAGCAATCCATCCGTGATCCCGGTTTCGGGATCGGTCTGCTCCACATCGGTGAAGGGGAAGATGTCGGTGGGGTAGAAGAAGTTTGCGTAGGGTTGAGCATCCCTCGAAGGCTGTGCAAAACGATGATTGAAACTACCTCGACCAGCACCCGCCACGTGGGGGATGATGCCGTCGAAAGCTGGTCTCCCCTCCTCATCCTGGTTGAGACCGTGGTAGAGGAACGTTCTCAGAAAGCGTCCGCTCTGGGAGCTGCCAAACCCGAATGCCCGAGCGATAGTCCCTCGGAACATGGATAAGGCCTCGGAGCTACGGTTCTTCAAGTGGGAAATCATATCTCTGACAGCAACCATCCCCAGCCCGACGACTGGGGGATTCTCGGAGACGTAGACGACTTCGTAGATCTTGCCCGGCTCGAATCCACCCTGGAGAAAAACGTAGGCAGCATCGGGCCTCAGCTGGCCATTTCGGAAGCGTGCGAACTTCCATTGTGAGCGCGGTATCTCGTGGCGTGCGGCCTCCACGTCGTCCCTGACAGTCAGCACGTTCTCCGAAGCCGCAGGATCGGCTGTGGGGTAGGGGATGTGGTTTCGATCGGAGAGGATGTGGTCCCGGGCTGTTTTCTTCACGACGAAATCACATCGCACCAGACCTCGAATCGGTCGATTCCCATGGCGAGCGACTGGGGGATAGAGTCGAAGCCTACCCTTGATCGGTGGGGTGTCGAACTGCCAGCCCAGCCAGAGCACGGTGTATCCATGACGCATCAGGAATCCGTCTCCGAGCTCCGCTGCATTCTCAAAGTTAGAGCTCCTGCTGGCCCGATTGAAGTAGAGCAACAGAGCCTTTCCGCCGCGATTCGAGACTTCGAAGAACACAGCCCGGTTACCTCGCCGAATCTGTTTCGGCTTCAGTAGGAAAAAATCAGCCGAGAACTCGACCTCACCGTCCGGATTCGTGGGGGCGTTATCGATATCCGTGATGCGTCGATTAGCTGGATGGGCCGGATCGATTGCATAGAGGATTCTGCCGCTGATCTTCTCATAGGGACCCGCTAGCCCGAACGACTTCCCGCCGATCAGATCCTCACGAGAACTGATCTCGAAACCGGTGACCCGGGCGAAGAGAGGAGAAGAGATCAAGAAGAACACCAGCCAGGAAGAAACGGATCGTAACCACATCTGCTAATTAGAGCGCCGGAATGATGGGAAAATCAAGTGGTGGCGTGAGCAGTAGTGGAGTGGTGGAGTAGTGTAGTGGTGCAGTAGTGTAGTGAGCAGTGATCAGTCGATCGGTGCCCAGACAACAGCTACGGCTTGCAACTAATTCCTACGGATCACTCCACTACTCCACCACTCCACTACTGCACCACTACACCAAGGAGTATCAGTCCGTGATTCGCATCCCGATCCCTGCCGTGCTCCTGGTGCTTTTCTTCTCGGCCATCCTCTTGCGTGGCGAGCAGAAATTCTCACATCCCGTTCATTTGAAAAGGGGAGACCTTGAATGTAACGACTGCCATGGATCTGTTTCCGATAGCAAGGTTTCAGGCGACGATAACTTCCCCCAGGTCGAGACCTGTGTTCAATGTCATGATGGCACCCGAGCGGTGGCGATCGACCCCGCTGAATTCCGCTGGAAGCCGGTCGAAAGGACCTTCCGCTTCGACCACCAGTTCCACCTAAGGCTGGGAAATCTGGCACCCCTGCTGGCAAGCGCTATTGATTCGGGGAGGTACCTGGGACGGGTGGGCGGTATCCGAAAACATTTGGCGACGGAGAACCAGTGTGAAGCGTGCCATAGGGGCTTGGCCGAGAGAGACGACCACGGCATGCCCCAGATGTCCGACTGTCTCGTCTGCCATTCAGAGATCGACAACCCGTTCAGCTGTGAGACCTGCCATTTAGAGGGCATTCAGCTTCGCCCTGAGAATCACACCATGGAATTCGTCGACGGCCACGCCTCGAAGGAGTTCGAGTACGATAACACGACCTGCCTTCCCTGCCACGGGACCAATTTTTCTTGTCGAGGGTGCCACTAGTCTTAAATGTGTTTCACTTTATGTGATTGCTGTCACAAGAAGTGGCAAAGAAAGACGCTAGTATCCCGAAGTGCGGCCGGTTCGAAAGCGCTCTTCCACGGAAGGGCGTAGCGAGAGTTGAGTATGCTAAAAGATTGCGAAAGAGCACAGCGTTCCTCCCAATACTCCCTTCCAAGAGACCCAGTGTGTAGCGCTGTGCTTGACCAGAATTCGCATCTGAACGACTGCTTGCCCTCGACCGAATCGGTCGCGCGACCCTTGCCTTCCTGATTGCGAAGCGGCAGAAGAAGAAGTAGGCGGATTCTCAGAGGCGGAAGCTGAGCGTCTCAG